>Ga0208612_1001043_pt1 | contig 11571 bp, 8 predicted proteins | sample AntDryMetagUQ889_FD_188089 | JGI IMG/M metagenome (GOLD analysis project Ga0208612, IMG submission 188089) | Polar desert microbial communities from Antarctic Dry Valleys - UQ889 (SPAdes) | ecosystem: Environmental > Terrestrial > Soil > Desert | place: Antarctic Dry Valleys | collected 2008-12-31 | reverse complement strand
ACCCGCCGCCCGCGCACGCCGGCCACATGCCCCTCGCGCCCCACGATCTCGGTGACCTGCGCGGCCCATCGGCGCTCGCCCCCCTCCTCGAGCGCGTAGGTGCTCAGGGTCCGCTTGGGAGGCAGCGGCCACGGCGTTCCCGCGGGGCGCCCGGAGGCGGGCAGCTCGGGGTAGACGTCGAGCAGCAGCACGTCGGCCGCATCCTCGCGCAGCGCGTTCGACACGCAGTCCATACCGGTGTCCCCGCCGCCGACCACCACCACCCGCTTGCCCGCCGCGGAGATCTCCTCGCCTGTCTGGCGAGCCGAGCGGCCCTCCTCGCGAGCGACCCAGCGGTTGCGCCCGTAGAGGTAGTCCATCGCGGGATGCACGCCACTCAGATGGTTTCCCGGCACGTCGATCTCTCGGGCCACCCGCGAGCCTGTCGCGATCACGAGCGCATCGTGACGGCGCCAGAGGTCGCGGATCGTCAGGTTCCGGCCCACGTCCACGTCGCACTCGAAGCGGATGCCCTCGCGCTCGAGCAGATCGATGCGGCGGTCGATGATCCACTTCTCGAGCTTGGCGTCGGGCACGCCGAATCGGAGCAGCCCACCGGGCGCCTCGTCGCGCTCGTAGACCGTGACCTCGTGGCCGAGCCGGTTGAGCTGGGAGGCCGCCGCCAGGCCCGCCGGCCCCGATCCCACGACCGCCACCGTGCGCTCGGTGCGCCGCTCGGGCGGGTGCGGCTCGATCCACCCCTCCTCGAACCCGCGTGTCACGATCGCCAGCTCGATCTGCTCGATCGTGACCGGGTCGTCGTTGATGTTCAGCACGCACGCCGACTCGCACGGCGCCGGGCAGATCAGCCCTGTGAACTCCGGAAAGTCGTTCGTCGCATGGAGCTGGGTCAGCGCGTCGCGCCAGTGGTCGCGGTAGACCAGGTCGTTCCATTCGGGGATCTTGTTGCCCAGGGGGCACGCCTCGTGGCAGAACGGAACGCCGCAGTCCATGCAGCGGGCGCCCTGCTCGCGCAGCGTCCGGTCCTCAGGGAGCCTGAAGTACTGCTTGTAGTCCTCCACGCGATCCTCGGGGGCTCGCTTGTCGAAGCCCACCCGCTCCAGGCGTAGGAAAGCGCCCTGTTCGCCCATCGTCCGCTATGCCGCGGCCTTGTCGACGGTGCTGGGCGCCAGCTCGGCCAGTGCCCGCTTGTAGTCGTGGGGCATGACCTTCACGAAGCGCGGCAGCTGGGCGTTCCAGCCCTCCACCACCCCCGTCGCCACCGGCGAGCCGGTGCGCTCGGCGTGCTCGGCGATCAGATCCTTCAGCTCGAGCGCGTCGTCGGCGTCGATCTCGTCGAATCCGACCAGCTCGGTGTTGCAGTGCTCGCGGAAGTCCCCCTTCACGTCGAGCACGTAGGCGATGCCACCGCTCATCCCGGCGGCGAAGTTGAGGCCGGTGGTCCCGAGCACCACGACCCGCCCCCCGGTCATGTACTCGCATCCGTGATCGCCGATGCCCTCGACCACCGTGTGGGCGCCCGAGTTGCGTACCGCGAAGCGCTCGCCGGCGTAGCCGCGGAAGAACGCCTTGCCTGAGGTGGCGCCGTAGAGCGTGGTGTTGCCGGCGATCACGCAGTCCTCGGCCGCGAAGCCGGCGTCCTCGGGCGGCCGCACGCAGATCGTTCCTCCGGACAGGCCCTTGCCCGCGTAGTCGTTCACGTCGCCGCGCAGCGTCAGCGTCACGCCCGGCGCGAGCCAGGCGCCGAAGCTCTGGCCGGCGGAGCCGCGGAAGGCGATCTCGATCGACCCATCCGCCAGCCCGTCCGGACCGTGTGCGCGCGCGATCTGGCTGGACAGCAGGCCGCCGACCGCGCGGTTCTTGTTCTCGATGTCGCGCGAGATGCGCACGGGCGAGCCCCCCGCGATGGCCGAGACGCACTCCTCGATCAGCTCGAAGTCGATCGTGTCCGCCAAGACCGGCTCGGGCGCCCGGATGCGGTGACGCGGGCGCCCGTAGGCCTCCTCGGGCACCTCCAGCAGCGGCGCCAGATCGAGGTGGCGCGCCTTCCAATGGTCGACCGCGGCGTCCGGGACGAGCAGCTCGGTGCGGCCGATCAAATCATCCATCGTGCGGACGCCGAGCGAGGCCATGATGGACCGCACCTCCTCGGCCACCATGAAGAGGTAGTTGACCACGTGCTCGGGCTGGCCCGCGAAGCGTTCCCTGAGCACCGGGTCCTGGCTCGCGATCCCGACGGGGCAGGTGTTGAGGTGGCAGACGCGCATCATCACGCAGCCCAAGGCGATCAGGGGGGCGGTGGAGAAGCCGTACTCGTCGGCGCCGAGCAGCGCGGCGATCACCACGTCCCGGCCCGTGCGCAGCTGACCGTCGGTCTCTACGACGATGCGGGAGCGCAGGTCGTTGCGCAGTAGCGTCTGCTGGGTCTCGGCCAGGCCGATCTCCCACGGCACGCCGGCGTGCTGGATCGAGGACTGGGGAGAGGCGCCTGTGCCGCCGTCGTGTCCCGCGATCACCACGTGATCCGCGTTTGCCTTCGCCACGCCTGCCGCCACGGTGCCGACGCCGATCTCCGACACGAGCTTGACCGACACCCGCGCGTTCGGGTTGGCGCAGCGCAGGTCGTAGATCAGCTGCTTGAGGTCCTCGATCGAGTAGATGTCGTGGTGGGGGGGCGGCGAGATGAGGCCCACGCCGGGGGTGGAGTGGCGCAGGTCCGCGATGTAGTCGTCCACCTTCTTGCCGGGGAGCTGGCCACCCTCGCCCGGCTTGGCGCCCTGGGCGATCTTGATCTGCAGCTCGTCGGCGTTGACCAGGTAGTCGATGGTCACCCCGAAGCGCCCGGAGGCCACCTGCTTGACGGCGGAGCGGCGCTCGTCGTGGAACCGCGCGGGGTCCTCTCCCCCCTCCCCGGTGTTGGACTTCCCGCCCACGCGGTTCATGGCGACGGCCATCGTCTCGTGGGCTTCCCGCGACAGCGCCCCCAGGCTCATCCCGCCGCTCTTGAACCGCTTGGCGATCTCCTTGGCGGGCTCGACCTCCTCGATCGGCACCGGCTCCACGTCCTCGCTGAAGCGCAGCAGGCCGCGCAGGGTGGAGCGCCGGACGGCGACGTCGTTCACGTAGCGCTGGAAGCGCTCGTAGGCCTCTGGCGCATCGCCGCCGCGGGCCGCGTGCTGGAGGTTGGCGATGGTCTCGGGGTTCCAGCCGTGGAACTCCCCTCCCCGGCGCCACGCGTAGACGCCGCCGGCCGGCAGCAGCTCGGACGCGGCGGCCGGGTAGGCGCGCGCGTGGCGGTCGAGCGCCTCCCCCGCCAGCACCTCCAGGCCGATTCCGCCCACGCGCGATGGCGTGTCCGTGAAGTGGCGGTCGACCAGCTCCGCTTCGAGCCCGACGGCCTCGAAGATCTGGGCTCCGGTGTAGGACCGGACGGTGGAGATGCCCATCTTCGAGAGGATCTTGAGCAGGCCCTTCCCGATCGCCTCGATCAGGGCCTCGCCGGCCTCTGCCTGACCGAGGTCCTCGCGCAGCCGCCCGTCGCGCTGTATCGCGGAGAGCGACTCGAACATGATGTACGGGTTGACCGCCGCCGCGCCGTAGCCGATCAGGCAGGCGATGTGGTGCACCTCGCGGGCCTCGCCGGTCTCGACCACGAGCCCGCAGCGCAGCCGGGTGCCCTGGCGCACGAGGTGGTGATGCACCGCGGAGGTGGCCAGCAGCGAGGGGACCGCGGCTCGCTCGGCGCCGAGGTTGCGGTCGGACAGGATCAGGATCGTCACCCCCTCGTGCACCCAGTCGGAGGCCTCCTGGCAGATCTCCTCGAGTCGGCTCTCCATCCCCTCCGGGCCCTGGGCCACCGGCCAGGTGATGTCCACGGTGCGCGCCTCGAACACGTGGTGGTCCACCTGACGCAGCTTCTCGAGCTCGGCGTTGCGCAGGATGGGCTGGGTCATCACGAGCTGATGGCAGTGGTCCGGGGTCTCGCCCAGCAGGTTGATCTCCGGCCCGACGCACGCCTGGAGGCTCATCACGACCGACTCGCGGATGGGGTCGATCGGGGGATTGGTGACCTGCGCGAACAGCTGCTTGAAGTAGTTGAAGAGCGACGGGCGGCGGTCCGAGAGCACCGCAAGCGCGGTGTCGTTGCCCATCGAGCCGGTGGGCTCGGAGGCCGCCGTGACCATCGGCGCCAGCAGCACCCGCAGGTCCTCCTCGCTCCAGCCGAAGGCAAGCTGCTTGGCCCGCAGCGGCTCGACGCGTGGCACGCGCGGGCAGCGGTCCTCGATGTCCTCGATCCGCACGACGCGCTCGGAGAGCCACTTTCCGTAGGGCTGCCGGTCGGCGAGCTCGGACTTGAGCTCGTGATCTCCGACGATCCGCCCGCCTTCCACGTCGACGAACAGCAGCTTGCCCGGATGCAGGCGGCCCTTGGCCACGACGTCGGCGGGGTCCACGTCGAGCACTCCCGCCTCCGAGGCGAACACCACCCAGCCATCACGGGTCTCGAGCCAGCGGCCGGGACGCAGCCCGTTGCGATCGAGGGTCGCTCCGATCGAGCGACCGTCGGTGAAGGCCACGGCGGCGGGCCCGTCCCACGGCTCGACGAGGGAGTCGTGGTAGCCGAAGAAGCTGCGCACGCCCCGCGAGAGCTCACGCCGGCCCTTGTAGGCCTCGGGGATCAGCATCGACATCGCGTGGGGCAGGGAACGGCCCGAGAGCGTGAGCAGCTCGAGCATCGCGTCGAGCGAGGCGGAGTCGGAGAGCTCGCCGTTGAGGATCGGGAGGAGCTTCTTGATGTCGTCGCCGAAGAGCGGCGAGCTCAGCTGCTCCTCGCGCGCGCGCATCCAGTTGCGGTTGCCGCGCACGGTGTTGATCTCCCCGTTGTGGGCGATCATCCGGTAGGGGTGCGCGAGCTCCCAGCTGGGAAACGTGTTCGTCGAGAAGCGCGAGTGCACGAGGGCCAGGCTGCTCGCCACCCGCGGGTCGCGCAGGTCGAGAAAGAAGCGCGACAGCTGCGGGGCGGTGAGCATCCCCTTGTAGACGAGAGTGCGCGAGGAGAGCGTCGGGATCGCGAGTCCCTCGAGGTGCTCGCGCTCGACCACCCGCCGGATCACGTAGAGGACACGCTCGAAGGCGTCCTGATCGCCGGCCTGCGCCTCGCCCTCGCCCACGAACAGCTGCGCGATGTGGGGCGCGGTGCGCAGCGCGCCCTCGCCGCACTGGCTCTCGTCGACCGGCACCTGGCGCCATCCGAGCACGGTCTGCCCCTCGGCCTCGACAGTGCGCTCGATCAGCTCGACGGCCTCCGTGCGGACATCCTGCGCGCGCGGAAGGAAGCACACGCCCACGCCATAGCGGCCGGGGTCGGGAAGCTCGAAGTCCACCACCTCGGCGAGGAAGGCATGCGGCAGCTGGAGGAGGATGCCCGCCCCGTCGCCGGTGTCCGGATCCGCGCCCTGGCCGCCGCGGTGCTCGAGATGCTCGAGAGCCACCAGGGCGTTCTCAACCACGGCGGCCGAAGGCGGCTCGTTGAGGCGCGCGACGAACGCGACGCCGCACGCGTCGTGCTCGTAGGTCGGGGCGTACAGACCCCGGTGGGGACTCTTGGCAGCGGTTCCGATCATGGGCAACGGGTCCCGGGCGGGTTACGCGTACCGCCGCGAGCCTTCCGAGGCTACCAGCGCCGGGCCTCGGCCGGCATGCAAGCCAAGCGTGGCAAGATCGCCCGGATGTCTCCCGAGCCGGACCTGCTGCGCAAGTCCGCGCTCGAGCTCGCGCGGATGGTGCGCGAGGGCGAGCTGAGCGCGCGCGAGTTGACGGAGGCCTCGCTCGCCATGATCGAGGCGGTGGACCCGGCCCTGGGCGCCTTCACGATGGTGGACGTCGAGGGTGCGCTGGCCGCCGCGGATGCCGTGGCTGCGGGTGACCCGCGCCCGTTCGCCGGGGTGCCGATCGCGATAAAGGATCTCTTCGCACCGGTCGCGGGGCTGCCGATGTCGCAGGGCTCCGACCTGCTCGGCGACTACACGCCCGACTACGACTGCGCGCTCGTGCGCCGCTTTCGCGAGGCCGGCTTTCAGATCGTGGGCAAGTCCGCCACCCCGGAGTTCGGGATACCCCCGGTCACCGAGCCGCGCCGCTTTGGACCGACGCGCAACCCGTGGGATCGCGAGCGCACCCCGGGCGGCTCGAGCGGAGGAGCGGGCGCGGCGGTCGCGGCCGGCATGGTGCCGGTGGCCCACGGCAGCGACGGCGGCGGCTCCATCCGCATTCCGGCCGCCTGCTGCGGGCTCGTCGGGCTCAAGCCCGCCCGCAACCGGATCTCCCGGGCGCCCGACATCGGTGAGCACTTCCTCGCGACCGACGGCGCGCTGACGCGCACGGTGTCCGACAGCGCCGCGCTGCTGGACGTGATGGCGGGATACGAGCCGGGCGACGCCAACTGGGCTCCCCCGCCACCCGAGCCCTTCGCCGCCACCGCGGCGCGGGAGCCGCGCAGCCTGCGTGTCGGGCTCACCCTCGACATGCCGATCGAGGCGGAGCTCGACCCGGTGTGTGAGCGCGCCGCGCGGGAGGCCGCCGACCTGCTCGACTCGCTGGGACACCAGGTGAGCGAGGTGGCGGCGCCGTGGAAGGGAGCCGACCTGCTCGAGACCTTCTCCGTGCTGTGGGCCGGGAACGTCGCGCTATCCGTGGCGCATGGCCAGCTCGTGGCCGGCCGGGAGGCCACCGAGGAGAACCTGGAGCCCTTGACCTGGGCGCTCTATCAGCGCGGTCTCGGGCACTCCTCGGTCGAGTACCTCGGAGCGCTGGCGGTGCTGCAGCGGTTCTCCCGCGCAGTCGTCGCACTGTGGAGCGAGCTCGACGTGCTCCTCACACCGGCGCTCGCACAGCGGCCCGTCCGCCTGGGCGAGATCGACACCTGCGGCGAGCATCCGATGCGCGAGTTCACCAAGGCGGGGGAGTTCACCCCCTACACCGCCGCCATCAACGTGACGGGTCAGCCGGCCATCTCGCTGCCGCTCTTCCACGGCGAGGACGACCTGCCGCTCGCGGTGCAGCTGATCGGGCCCCCCGCGGGGGAAGGGGTGCTGCTGGCGCTCTCGCACCAGCTCGAGCAGGCCCGTCCGTGGGCCGACCGGGTGCCGCCGTAACCGACACCCGGAGCGGGTGGGCCCTAAGGGTCAGTCCGCGGGACCCTCGAGCGGATTCACCTGGAGCACCGTAGTCACCCCGACGTAGAAGCGCAGCGCGTCCGGACGATCGTCGGTGGACTCGAGCAGGACCGCCCGGCGCAGCATCCGGCTCTCGAGCACGAAGCTCGAGTCCTGCGCGCCGCCGAGCCGGAAGATGAACGCCTCGTTGCCGGCCGGGTAGGCCACCTGCTCGATCTCGCCGCCGGCCGACAGCTCACCCGCGAAGGCTGCGAGCAGCCCGCGCGGCTCCTCGGAGACGATCGTCACCTCGACGCGGCTGCCCATCAGCCCGAGGAGCCGGGTCAGCGCCTTTTCGAAGGTGAGCGTCTTTCGGTTGGCAGGCGAGGTCAGCGCAGGGCGAAGGTCGCGGGCACCGGAGCGCGGGGAAGCTGCGCCAGGAGATCGCCGAGCGGCTCGTTGAGCCCACGCAGCTCCCTCAGGCGATCGCGCTCCTCCGGAGGCTGGTAGGACTCTGTGTCGCGCTCCGCGACATAGAGGCAGAGGGCTTCGCGCACGCCTCGCAGCTCGTCCTCTGAGAGGACCAGCAGCCCACCCAGGTCGGCGGCGGCAAGCGAGGTGAGGCGCTCCGATACTGCGGTGAGGCATCGCAGCGCGAGGGCCTGCGCCGAGAGCTCCAGCTCACTCCCGAGAAAGCGCCTGCGCAGGTAGAAGGACATCGCGTCCGCCAGCGCGGAGGCCTCGCTCGCGGCGAGGTCGACCGCGGCGCGGTGCTCACGATCGAAGTGCTGTTCCCATGCGGTGCGCATAGTTCTCTCTCGACAGACTAGAGACAGTCCTTCATCGCAAATGACGTCCCCGGCGCTCTTGGCGTCGAAACCTCGCCGGCTCGTGCCCGGATGCGGGCTCGTCTAGCGCACTTGAAAGGCGGCGCTCGCGCGCCGCCACCCAGCCGGACCGGGGTCAGCGGTGCGCGGAATCCCGACGCCGGCCGGCAGGCGCCGACCGGCGGGGCATAGCCGCTTGCGGCTGAAGAGGCTCTCTAGCGTCAACCGGGCACGAGGTCGATCATAGGCGAGACTCCGCCAACCTCGCAACTTCTCAGTCGTACTCCCCCTCGACGACCCCGAGCTCCACCAATCCCGCGGCGATGAGCATCAGCAGCGCGCTCGGCAAGTAGAGCGCGACGTCCGTCCAGAAGAACGCCGCGATCAGCACAAACCCGACGAGGGCGGCCCCGGCGGCGGTCGCGGCGGTCGTCGTGCGAGCCGCCAGCGCCGCGCCGCACAGCACGATCGGAAGGAGCAGCAGGAGGATCACCACCTTTCCGTGTGCGGCCACGAAGGTCCGCGTCTCGCGCTTGTTCTCGATGCCGCCCGACTTCGTGGGGACCAGCTCCCCCTCCTTCTCGGTGACCGTGGGATGAAAGGAGAACCAGGCCGATACCAGCACGGCCAGGACGAGGGCAGCGGCGACTAGCGCGTTCGGCACGGGGGCTCCACCGTAGTTACCGCCGCGCGGCCAGTCAAACGCCTTCGCATGGGCGTCCGGGCGTGACTCGCCGATGGGCTGCGGCGGCTCATCGCGCGGACGCGGTCGCAGCCACCAGCGCGGCGATGGTCGGCACGTCCAGGCGGCCTGGTGGGTCCAGTCGGTGCGGATCCGAGATGACCGAGGCCGGTGCATCCGGGAGTCCGAACCCGTCGAGGACCACGTCGGCGGCGTCGAAGTCCTGCTCTCGCGTGTACTCGTTCACGACGACCGCACACGCCAGGCCGGCGGCCTTGGCCGCTCGCAGGCCGATGGCGGAGTCCTCGATCGCGGGAGCCGCCCGGGCGTCCACCCCGATCCGCTCGAGCGCCGTACGGTGAGCCGCCGGATCGGGCTTGGGGCTGGGCACCTCGTCGCCGCCCACGATCGCCTCGAAGCGCTCGAGCCCGAACAGCCGGTCGAGCAGTGGGTCGACCCATGTCCGGCTGCCGGTGGTGGCGACCGCCAGCCGCACCCCCGCCTCCTCGAGCTCGTCGAGCAGCTCGGCCACCCCCGGCCGCGCCTCGATCTCGCCGGCCTTGGCCATCTCCGTGAAGATCTCGGTCTTGCGCACGTGCAGGCGCCCCGAGAGCTCCTCGCGCTCCTGCTCCGCCAGCCCCTGCTGCTCGAAGTAGGAGTTGAGCCGGCGCTTTCCGCCAGGCACGCCGAGCAGCTCACCGTACTGCTCGACCCCCCAGCGGTCGGACATGCCCGCCTCCTCGAACGCCAGGTTGAAGGCCACGCGGTGACCGTCGCGCTCGCTGTTCACGAGCGTGCCGTCCACGTCGAGGACGACTGCCTGAAGGGGATGTTCGCTCTCGCTCACGGTGGCGGAAGCTATCGCGCCCACCGAAGTGCGGGAGCTGCGCGTCCCGCGCGCCGGCCCGCTCAGAGCCGGATGCCCGCCACCAGCTCGCGGTCGCGCTCGTATGTGAGCGCATCGACGGCCTCGTGTGCGGTCATCCAGCGCAGCTCGTCCACCTCGTCGTTGGGCTCGAACTCGCCGTCGAGCACCTCCATCAGCCAGTAGCGCACGAGCTTCGGGCGACCCTTGGCGTCGGTGTAGTGCGTGCTCGCCAGCTCCTGACCGAGCTCGCAGCGCAGGCCGGTCTCCTCCTCGACCTCCCGCAGCGCCGCCTCCTCGAAGGTCTCGTCCGCGTCGAGCTTGCCCTTGGGGAGGGTCCAGTCCCCGTAGCGGGGCCGGTGCACCATGCACACCTCGTATCCGTCCTCGCCCGCGCGCAGGACCACGCCTCCCGCCGCCTCGATCTGGCGGGGGGTCACTCCAGCGCCTCCACGCCCGCGCCGGAGGGGGCGAACTGCACGCGCCGCACGATGCAATCGGCCGCCTCGGTCCAGAGCGCCTCCATCAGCGCGCCCGTCTGCTCCCAGTGACACCAGAAGAGCACGCTCGGGCCCGCTCCGGAGATCGTCGCGCCGACGGCGCCGAGCTCGCGAGCGCGGCCGATCAGCTCCACCGACCGGGGGTAGAGATGAGCACGGCGATCCTGGTGGAGCCGGTCCGAGAGACCGCGGCCGATCAGCGAGAGGTCCTCACGGGCTAGACCGAGCATCAACAGCGAGGCGTGGGCGACGTTGTGCACGGCGTCTGTCAGCGGCACCTCGGCCGGCAGCGCCGCTCGCGCGTCGGCCGTCGGCACCGGCTCGGGCGGCGTGGCGATCAGGCCCTCGAGGCCTGCCGGGGGATCGAAGCGCACCGGCTCGTCGCCCGCGCAGATGACCATCCCGCCGTGGATGGCGGCCGCGACGTTGTCCGGATGTCCCTCGAGGTCGCGCGCCAGCTCGAAGATCGGCGCATCCAGCTCGTACATGTGGTCTGCCGCCGTCAGCCCGGCGACGATCGCGGCGGCGCTCGAGCCGAGACCGGCGGCCAGTGGGATCTCGGAGCGGATGGAGAAGCTCAGCCCGTCGACCGGACTGAGCGCCTCGAAGGCGCGCACGCACAGGTTCGTGCGATCCATCGCGACGCCCGGGACGTCGCAGTCGACCGTGATCTCGCCTCCCGTCTCGGTCACCTCGAGCTCCAGGTAGAGCGAGAGCGCAGCGGCGAGCGCGTCGTACCCCGGCCCGAGGTTGGCCGAGGACGCGGGCACCCGCACCCGCCGACAGCGGTTCACCCGTCCTCCATGACCGCCACCTCGACGGCATCGATCTCGGGCCGGCAGGGGATGACCGACGTGGCGCGGTTCATCGCCGTCTGCGGATCCTTCAGCCCGTGGCCCGTGAGCACGCAGACCACGCTGCCCTCGGCGCCATACTTGAGCAGCCCGGCCACCGATGCGGCGGAAGCGGGCTCGCAGAAGACGCCCTCGCGCGATCCGAGCAGCGAGTACGCCGCCAGGATCTCGTCGTCGGTCACGGCGCGCACCTCTCCCCGAGAGCTGGTGAACGCGTTCATGGCGTCCTCCCAGCGCGCCGGATTGCCGATCCGGATCGCGGATGCCACCGTCTCGGGCTGCTCGACAGGAGCACCGTCAACCAGCGGCGCCGAGCCGGCCGCCTGATAGCCATGCAGGCGCGGGAGGACTCCCTCCTCCTGAAAGCCCCGCCACCATGCGGTCACGTTGCCGGCGTTGCCCACGGGGACGCAGAGCACGTCAGGCGCCTCCCCCAGCTGCTCGCAGACCTCGAAGGAGCCGGTCTTCTGGCCCTCGATGCGGTAGTCGTTGACCGAGTTCACGAGCGCGATCGGGTGGCGCTTGCTCAGCTCGCGAACCAGCTCGAGCGCCTGGTCGAAGTTGCCGCGCAGCGCGATCACCCGCGCCCCATGCATCAGCGCCTGGGCCAGCTTGCCGGTGGCGATCTTGCCCTCGGGAACGATCACCACCCCACGCAGCCCCGCGCGCGCGGCATAGGCGGCGGCGCT
>Ga0208612_1001042_pt1 | contig 11578 bp, 9 predicted proteins | sample AntDryMetagUQ889_FD_188089 | JGI IMG/M metagenome (GOLD analysis project Ga0208612, IMG submission 188089) | Polar desert microbial communities from Antarctic Dry Valleys - UQ889 (SPAdes) | ecosystem: Environmental > Terrestrial > Soil > Desert | place: Antarctic Dry Valleys | collected 2008-12-31 | reverse complement strand
GGGCGAGGGCGAGTCGACGACCGACCTCTCCTGGGACGGCCAGACGATGATCTACGAGGACGGCGTCCTGCTCACAGAAACCGAGCGCTTCCCGGACGGCGAGCGCCGCCCGATCGCCGAGTCGTCGTCGATCGGCGCGAGCAGCGAGTCGAGATAGTCGCCGGTGAGACGCGAGCGGCGCAGGTACGGCCCCCAGATGGGGTCGCTCCCGGCCCGAGGAGAGGTGCTCCAGCTGAGCTTCGGGAAGCGCTCGCGCAGCGCGCGCGCCACCTGGTCGTCTCCCTTGCGGTCGTCGGAGCGCTCGTGCTCGCGCCCCAGGTGGACCTCGTGCCCACGCTCGAGCAGCTCTTGGATGACCGTCTCGTAGCGGCGGAAGTAGGCGCCGAAGTAGTTCATTGCTAGCAGAACGCGCATGGTCGAGGGCTCCGGGGTGCCTACGGACGCCCGGGGAGGCGCTGTTCGCCGGCGGGCACCGGCTGCACGCGCGCGCCCGCCTCCACGGAGCGTCGCTCCGCGGACACGCCGAGCCCGAGACGGTCGAAGTCGGGGCCTTCCGCCGACCATCGCGGAACGAGCGGCCAGAGCGGCGAGAGCCCGCGCATCGCGACAACGAGCGTCTCCCGGTACGGCGGCTTCCTGATCGAGTCCCGATCGGTCACGCTCGAAGCAGGCTAGTCGCCCTCGCGCGGACACCGAAGGGTGCGGCGGGCGCCCAGGAAACCGGCGATGCTCCCGGTGCTAGCCTCGCGCGGCTATGAGCGAGAGCGAGCACGAGCGCCCGCCACGAGCATGAGCGTCGAGGCGATCCCCGGAGCTCACGGCCGCGGGGCCGTGGCCGCCCCTCCGCCCGACTTCCTGGTCATCGGGATGCAGAAGTCCGGTACCCACTGGATCACGGCCATGCTGAACTTTCACCCCCAGATCCGGTGCTTTCCCTCGCTGCCCCAGCAGGTCGGAGGCGACGGCTCACCGCCCGCCCGGTTCTTCCACGTGCTGGCGCGGCTCGACTCCGACTACGCGAGCTTCCGGCGGAGCATGCGCCGCATCCTCAAGGGAGCCTTCGCTGACCTCGTCCCGGAGGACGAGCCCGCCACCGAGGCCGGACGTCAGGAGCTGCGCCTGCGGCTGCGCGACCGCTTCTCGGCGTACTGCGACGAGCAGAGGACCCTGCACGGCAAGCCGCTGGTGGGCGAGAAGACGGCGGAGACCGTCCACCACATCGGTCTGGTCGACCGGCTGTTTCCCGGGATCAAGAAGGTGTGCATTCTCCGCGACCCACGCGATCGCGTGGTGTCCTACCACCATCAGCAGATCCTCAAGGGCCGGCGCGAGGAACGGGCGATCAACGCGGAGGACGTCGACGCCTACCTCGAGAAGTACCTGCGCAAGGACTACCGCGGGCTGCTGGACGTGGGCGAGCCCTTCTTCCTGCTCTCCTACGAGCAGCTGCACGAGGACCCCGTGCCCGTGGTCGAGGGCCTGCTCCGCTTCCTCGGAGCCGCGACCGGCGAGGCCCCCGAGCTGGCCCGCGGCGCGAGCTTCGAGCGGCTGTCGGGGCGCCGTCCCTCCGAGGAGGACCGCGGCAGCTACTACCGCAAGGGCGTGGTCGGCGACTGGCGCGGCCAGCTCGATCCCTCCCTGAGCACGCGCCTGATCGAGGGTCTCGACGACCTGACGCGCGAGGTCGAGTCGCGCCACGGCTTCGACCTCAGCGCCTACCGGTCGCCCGGCCTCTAGCCGTACGATCCCGGCGTAGCCCGATCTCTCGGAGCCCCGGGACGCTCCCTTGACCGCCGACCGCGCCGTCCGCATCGACGCCCTCGCCTACGACTACGAGGCGCGCCCGAAGGAACGGGTGAGCGCCTGCAACCTCTGCCTCGGCCGGCACCTCGTGGAGGTCTCGCGCCTCGACCGGTACGGCTACCCGGCGATCTTCGTGGTGTGCGCGCGCTGCGGGCTCGGCTTCATCTCCCCCCGGCTGACCGCGGCCGAGTACGCCGCGTTCTACGACGGCGTCTACCGGCCGCTCGTCTCCGCCTACCACGGGCGGCGCATCGACGCCGAGACCGTCCAGCAGGAGCAAGGCGAGTACGCCGAGGAGCTGGGCGTCCACCTCGAGCGGGCGCTCGACACCACGCCCGGGTCGATCATGGACATCGGTGGCTCCACGGGGGTGGTGGCGGCGCCACTGCGCAATCGCTTCGGAGCGCACGCCACCGTGCTCGACCCCGCTCCCGACGAGCTGGCGGTGGCGGAGGCCCAGGGCATGGAGACCGTCGCCTCCTTCGCCGAGGACTACGACCCGGCCGGCCGCACCTGGGACCTCGTGCTCCTCTGCCAGACGATCGACCACCTCCTCGACGTGCGCGCCACGCTCGGCGCCATCCGCGGTATGCTCGGGCTCGACGGCCGCGCGTTCGTCGACGTGCTCGACGTCACGTTCATGATGCGCCGGAGGGGATCGATCGAGGGGGCGGTGAAGATCGACCATCCCTTCTACCTGACGCGCTCGACGGCCCGCGCGTTCTTCGTGCAGGCGGGGCTGGCCGTGGTCTCGGAGCGGATGTCCGGGGACGGCCATTGGGGCTTCGTGCTCGCCCCCGCCGAGCCGGCCGAGCCGGCGTGGGACGAGATGCGCCCCGGCGCGGACCGCCTGCTCGAGCAGGCCTGGGCGCTGCGGGCGAGCGAGCGCTGACGTGCTGCTCACCCTCGGGCTCGTCCCGGCGCGCGGCGGATCGAAGCGCGTCGAGCGTAAGAACCTGGCGCGGCTCGGAGGGCGCACGCTCGTGCGCCGGGCGCTCGACACCACCCTGGCCGCCGGGTGCTTCGACACCGTGGCGCTGTCGAGCGACGATCCCGACATCCTGGCCGAGGCCCAGGGGCTCGAGGTGCTCGCGCTTCGGCGCCCGCCGGCCCTGTCCACGGACACGGCACGGTCCTTCGACGTCGTGCGCGAGGCCCTCGCCACCGCCGAGTCCGAGCATGGCCGCGGGCCCTTCGACGCGGTGGCGGTCATCCAGGCCACCTCGCCGTTCACCGCGCCCGAGGACCTGGCGGGGACGCTCGAGCTGCTCGAGCAAAGCGGCGCGGGATCGGCGGTGTCGGTGGCGCGCCTCGACTCGGCGCTGCACCCCCTGAAGTTGAAGCTCCTCGAGGGCGACCGCCTGCTGCCGTGGCTCGAGGACGACGCGATGACCCCGTCGCACGAGCTGCCGGAGCTCTGGGTGCGCAACGGCTCGGTGTACGCCTCCCGCCGCGAGGTCATCGACGCCGGGGTGTTCATCGCCGAGGACGTGCGCGGGTACCCGATGCCCGAGGAGCGCTCCTACGACGTGGACACGCCGCTCGACCTGGCGTTCGCGGAGTTCCTGCTCGAGCGGAGGTCCGCCAGGGGCTCCTCGGGGAGCCCGCCGGGCGCGCCCTCTCGATAGGCGCCCAGGTCGAGCCCGAACCGTTCCTCGACGCGCGCGGTGAGCGGCTCGAGCGCCTCGACCATCCGCTCGGCCTGTGCCGGGTCGAGCTTGGCGCCCCAGTCGCCGACCACCCCCTTGCGGTAGTAGCTGTCGGCGTCCTCGGCTCCGCGGTCGCGCTCGGTGAGCCGCTCGAAGCTGGCGCGGGCGAGCATCTCGCGCACGTGGTCCTCGGAGGCATAGGCGTCGAGGAAGCCGAGCACGCGGGTGAGCGTGGCCACCGGCGAGGCGCTCAGCTCCTCGTAGGTCACGACGAGGTACGGGGCCTCGATCCCGAGCAGGCCCTCGTAGTCGGCTCGCACCCGTTCGAGGTAGGCGTCGACGTCCGCACCGCCGATCGGCACGTCGGCGCGGCGACCCTTGCGGATCTGGTGGTAGTGGAAGGACACCACACGGTCACGCGGATCGCGCAGGATGCAGAGCTTTCGGATACCGGGGAACGCCTCCTCGACGAGGTCGAGATGGTGGACGGTCTCCGCGGTCTTCTCGCCGACGAACGGCTTGCCGTGCAGGCGCCGCTGCTCGTCGCAGTAGCGCGCGAAGCGGGCGGCCAGCTTCGCTCGGAGCTCGGCGCGCTCGGTTTCGTCCTCGGGCAACGAGCCCTCGACGAGGTCGGCGAACGCGCCGCCGAGCCTGGTGGACATGCTCTTCGCAAAGCTCTCTGGGTCGGTCTCGAGGCGGGCCATGACGTCGAAGAGGTGCGCCTCCGACGCGCCGTCGCCGCCGGCGGGTCGCGAGGGAAAGCAGCGGATCTGCGGGTGGGCGTCGAGCAGCGCGGTCAGCCAGTAGGTGCCGGACTTCTGCATCCCGACCACCAGGAAGTCAGGAGGCGGAGGCTCCGGCTCGAGCGCCCGCTCGACCGACTCCGCGAGCGCGAGGAAGCGCCGGCTGAGCGCCAGGTAGTCACGGCCCGCGAAGCGGTGGAAGACCTCGGCGTGGGGCGTCGTCGACTTCATCACGAGGCCGCCCTTCAGGTGCATCGCGTTGGCGATGTCCTGGCCCATCGCGAGGTGGCCGTAGTCGAGCTTCGTGTTCGACGACCTCCAGGAGCGGTTGAGCCGCCGCTTGCGCCTCCACACGTCGGTGATGTCGACTACCGCGGTGCCGGGCGCGCGGGCGGTGATCTGGTAACCCCACACGTCGATCTCGTCGAGCGCCGTACGCTCGCTCGCGGCCGTGAGCCAGCGGTTCAGGATGCGATGCTCGTAGGGCTCCTCGAGGAACGTCGGCACGAAGATCGTGTCGGGCCGGAACTCCTGGACGATCTCGACCAGCCGGTCGACCGCGGCCGCCGGGACGCTCAGGGTGCCGGTCGGCACCCCGAGGAAGTCGAGCCGCTCGGCCAGGCGCCGCCACGCGCTGCGCGCCTCGCCGTAGCGAAGGCGCGAGACCTCGTCGCGCGCGAGGTCGCCGAAGTGAGTGGCGCCGTCGGTGTAGTAGACGAGCCGCAGCCGCTTCCCTGCCCGCGCGGAGCGAATCAGCGTGCCTCCGGCGCCGATGCCCTCGTCATCCTGGTGGGGCACGAGCACGAGGATCCGGTCCCCGGGCGGCATGGTCAGCTCGCGCGGCAGCGACCGCCCGAAGAGCCCGGCGTCGAGCAGGTAGCGCAGGCCCTCCTGGCTGCCCACTCCCTCGATCACGTAGTGCCACGCGCCCGCCGGTCCGTCGCCACGCTGCGCGCCGCGCCGGCGGCGGTTGTGGGCGGTCTTCGGCGCCTTGGCCCGCGCCCGCTTCGGCTTCGTCCGCCCCATGAGCGCCACCGCGCGGCGGCTATTGGCCTGTGAGCGCTCGCGGAGCCGCTCGGCGCGGCGGGTCAGCCGCAGGGCGACGCTGCGGAGCATATTGATCCGCAGCGTGGTGAGGCGGGCGCGCACCACGAGGTACGGCCAGGCGAGCGTGCGGCGGATCGCGGTCTTCACGGAGTGCATAGGAAACATGATGGCGGACCCTCCGCGGAGCGTCGGGTGGACCTTGCCGGCACCGCTGCTACGGTGCCCGGGATGGCCGACAACACACTCATCGAACGAGGTACGTATCGCGCCCGTACGAGCACCGAGGGCACCCGCAAGCTCTACACCTGGGCTCGCGCCGCGCTGGCTCCCGGTACGGCCCACCGACGACGCCGCTCCGCCCGGGCGGAGCGGGATAAGGCCGACTTCGAGACCCCGCGGCACGCGGCTGGGCGGTACTCAAGCCCGGGCACTTCGAGGAGGCCGCGGCGATCGTCGCCGAGGCCCAGGAGGCGCTCGCGGCCGGCGACGTGGACACCGTCACCGGAGCCACGAGCAAGGCTCGCAAGGGCTTCATGCGCTCGCTGCTCGAGCCCTCCTCCGTCACCGTGACGATCCCGTGATCAGGTTCGCACTCCGCGAGGACGTGCTCGCCGCCGTCGCCGACTACCTCGGCACAGCGCCCGTGCTGGCCAAGGTCGACGTGTTCTACTCGGGCTCCGTGCCTGGCGATCCCACGAGCAGCCAGCTCCTGCACTGCGACCAGGACGACACCCAGCAGATCAAGGCGTTCGTCCTGTGCAGCGACGTGTCGGAGGAGAACGGACCGCTCCAGGTAATGGATGCCGACGACTCACGGACGCTGCGGAAGACGCTCGGCTATCACTTCAGGGACCGCGTCACCGGCGAGGAGGCCGAGCGGGCGATGGGTCCGCCGCAGTACGCCTCGATGGTCGGTCCCCCGGGCACGGTGTGCCTCGCCGACACCAGCCGCTGCTTCCACTACGGCAGTCGCGTAGAGGAGGGGGCCGAGCCGCGACTCGTGGCCATGGTCAAGTGGCAGCGCCCGTTCGCCTTCAAGATGCCGCGGAACGTGGACCGCTCTGGCGGGCCCTACGCCTCGCTCGCGCGCCCGGACGACTCGCGGCTGGTGCAGCTGGCACTGGCGAGCGGCTAGCGCCGGCGCGGACAACGGGAGTCGTCAATATGAGCGCCGAGGGATCGCCATTCCTCGGGTCCGCCGGCGCAACCGCCCTCGCGGCCCCGCCCCCACCGGACTTCCTCGTGATCGGGATGCAGAAGTCCGGCACCCACTGGATCACCGCGATCCTGAACCAGCACTCGCAGATCCGCTGCTTTCCATCACTGCCCCAGCGCGTGGGTGGCGACGGCTCGCCGCCCGCGCGCCTCTTCCACGTCTTGGCCCGCCTCGACAACGACTACGCGAGCTTCCGGCGCAGCATGCGGCGTGTCCTCAAGCATGAGTTCGCCGACCTCGTTCCCGAGGAGGAGCCTGACACCGAGGCCGGGCGCCGGGAGCTCCGCCTCGCCCTGCGCGATCGCTTCTCGGCCTACTGCGACGCGCAGCGCAAGCTTCACGGGAAGCCCTTCGTGGGCGAGAAGACCGCCGAGACCATCCACCAGATGGCGCTCGTCGACGAGCTCTTCCCGCAGATCAAGAAGGTGTGCATCCTGCGCGACCCGCGCGACCGGTTGGTCTCCTACCACAACCAGCAGATCCTGAAGGGCCGCCGCGACGAGCGTCCGATCAGCGAGGACGACGTGGACGACTACCTGGAGCGCTACCTGCGCCGCGACTACGGCGGGCTGCTCGAGGTGGGGGAGCCGTTCTTCCTCCTCTCCTACGAGCAGCTCCACGAGGATCCGGTGCCGGTGGTGGAACGACTCGTCGGCTTCATCGGCGCGGCACCCGGCCAGGCCGAGGCGATGGCCGAGGCGGCGAGCTTCGAGCGGCTGTCGGGCCGCCAGCCAGCCGTGGAGGACCGCTCGAGCTACTACCGCAAGGGCGTGGTCGGCGACTGGCACGAGAAGCTCGAGCCCCACGTTGCGCAACGCATCGTCGACGGGCTCGAGGATCTGACCCGTGCCGTCGAGCTCCGGCACGGCTTCGACCTGGGCGCCTACCGCTCGCCGACCGGCCGATAGCCGCTACCGCGTCGCGGCCATCCCTAGGTCATGACACGGGACGCCGTGGCGCCGTCCGATGCTGGTGCCGCTGGTGCGCGATAGCTCGACAGGTCGAGCCCGAAGCGCTCCTCGATACGCGCGGTGAGAGGCTCGAGCGCCTCGACCATGCGCCGCGCGCTCTGCGGATCGAGCGTGGCGCCGAAGTCGCCGACCACACCCTTGCGGTAGTGGCTGCCCGTGTCCTCGACCCCCCGGTCGCGGTCGGCCAGGCTCTCGAAGCTGGCGCGCGTGAGCATCGCGCGCGCATGATCCTCCGAGGCGTAGGCGTCGAGAAAGCGAAGCAGCCGCACGAGCGTGGGCACCGATGAGCGGCTGAGCTCCTCGTAGGTCACGACCAGGTACGGAGGGACCATCTCGAGCAGGCCCTCGTAGTCCGCGCGCACGCGCTCGACGTAGGCGTCGACGTCCTCCTGCCCGATCGGGCCGTCGGCGCGCCGCCCCTTGCGCGCCTCGTGGTAGTGGAAGGAGACCACGCGGTCCCGGGGGTCGCGCAGGATGCAGACCTTCTTGATCCCCGGAAACAGATCCTCGACCAGGTCGACGTGGTGGACGGTCTCGGCCGTCTTCTCTCCCACGAACGGCTTGCCGTGCAGGCGTCGCTGCTCGTCGCAGTAGCGCGCGAAGCGGGCGGCCAGCTTCGCCCGGAGCTCGGCGCGCTCGGTTTCGTCCTCGGGCGGCGAGCCCTCTACGAGGTCGGCGAAGTAGCCGCCGAGCTTCTTGCCCATGCTCCTGCGGAAGCTCTCGGGGTCGCCGTCGAGGCGGGCCATGATGTCGAAGAGGTGGGCCTCCCCGGAGCCGTCGCCGCCGGCCGGGCGGGAGGGAAAGCACCGGATCTGGGGGTGGGAGTCGAGCAGGGCCGTCAGCCAGTAGGTGCCGGCCTTCTGCATCCCGACGACGAGGAAGTCGGGCGGGGACACCTCGGTCTGGAGCGACTCCTCGACCGAGTCCGCGAGCGCGAGGAACCGCCGGCAGAGCTCGAGGTAGTCACGGCCCGGGAAGCGGTGGAATACCTCGGCGTGCGGCGCGGTCGACTTCACCACCTTCGAGCCCTTGAGGTACATGGCGTTGGCGATGTCCTGGCCCATGGCCAGGTGCCCGTAGTCGAAGTTCGTGTTGGAGGTGCTCCAGGCCCGGTTCAACCGTCGCTTGCGCCTCCACACGTCGGTGATGTCGACCACGGCGGTGCCGGGTGCCCGGGTCGTGATCTGGTATCCCCAGACGTCCAGCTCGTCCACGGGCACCCGGTCGGCGGCATCGAGGAGCCAGCGGTTGAGGATGCGATGCTCGAAGGGCTCCTCGAGGAAGGTCGGCACGAAGATGGTGGTGGGGCGAAACTCCTCGACGATCTCCACGAGCCGGTCGATGGCGTGGGCCGGCACACCGGGGCTTCCGGTCGGCACGCCGATGAAGTCGAGCCGCTGGGCGATGCCTCTCCAGGCGCGTCGGGCCTCGCCGTAGCGCAGGCGGGAGACCTCGTCACGATGCAGCTCGCCGTGACCGCTCGCGCCGTCGGTGTAGTAGACGAGCCGGAGCTGCTTGCCCGAGCGGGCGCTTCGGATCAAAGTTCCGGCCGCGCCGATCCCCTCGTCGTCCTGGTGCGGGACGAGGACGAGGATGCGGTCCCCGGCAGGCACGCGGAGAAGCTCGTGGTTGAACGAGCGCCCGAACAGGTTCGCGTCGAGCAGATGGCGCAGTCCCTCCGGGCTGCCCACCCCGGAGATCACGTAATGCCACGCGCCGGCCGGCGAGTCGTCTCGGGCAGCGGCTCGGCGACGCTCGGTGTGCCTCGTCTTCGGCGACCCCGTCCCCCGACGCTTCGGCTTGGTGGCGAGCATGAGGGCCCTCGACCGCCGATCGGCGGTGCGGGAGAGCTTGCCCAGTCGCTCGGCGACCCGAGAGAGCCGTAGCGCCCCGAGGCGCAGCAGGCGCATCCGCAGCGACGTCGCGCGGGCACGCAGCCACAGACGAGGCATGGCGAGGCGCCGGCGCACCGTGCTCACGAGCGAGTCCATGCCCCAATCATGGCGAGTCCCGGCCGTGGCGACCTGCACGCCCTCGGCTCGCTCGCCCTCCCCAGTGCGGCCCGAGACCCCTCAGCCGAAGATCGGCGCAGGATGGTCCATCGACACGATCGGTTGCCCCGGCCGGCGGAAGGCGAAGTAGGGCAGGATGCGTCCGGTCGAGTAGATGGCGAGGCTGCCGAGCCCGTCGCTCGCGGCCAGGAGGCGCCGCAGCCGCGGGATGCGCCTCGAGAGGTCGGCGTGGTGGGCCGACCACGGACCGACCTCGAACGGCCTCCCCTCCGAGACGAGCCCGTCGGCGCTCGAGGCCACCAGACGCACCTCGTTCGCCTCGTCGACGGGGTTCACCAGGAGGATCTCCGTCTCCACCTCATCCGAGGAGAGGATGCCCGGCACCACCTGGAGATCGTCGCGGGCGATGGTCTTCCCGGCGCCGCGGATGGGGATGGTCGGTATCAGGTAGCCGCCCCCGTCGTCGTCCTTGGCGTCGATCCACATCCCGATGAACGGGACCTTGCGCACGGGCGGCTCGTCGATGCGCACGGAATCGATCTCGAGCACGCCGCCTGCTGGGTCGGGCGGCTCGGGCACTCCGAGCGCGGCGATGTCCACCACCCGCTGCTCGCCGAGGCCGAGGCGGCCCACCTCGTGCTCCCAGAGCGGTGTCGAGGAGCCGCAGTAGCCGCGCAGGGTGAACGCGAACTCCGCCCCGGGGTCCACCGAGTGGTGGTAGGGCGAGAGCACGACGCGCACGGCGTAGTCCGCCGAGGGCGGCCACCACCCGTAGGTGGGCAGCCACGGCTCCGGGATCAGAGGTGCTGGATCTTCCACAGCTTCCTCTGCGGCTCGATGCGGAGCATGAACCCGGCGACCTTGTGCAACGGAGGCTCGAGGCGCACGGTTCCCTCGCCCGTCCCGCTGGCGATGGCCGGGAACGCCTCGTGCAGCGCGACGCACGCGCTCTGGTCGAGCTCGAGGCGGGGGACGGGTACACGCTCCTCGTCCCCCTCCTGGCTGCGCCACACGAGCTCCTGGCCCTCCATGGTCTCGACCTCGGTGTTGGTGGCGAAGAGGTAGACCTCCTCCTCGCGGTCGGCCCGGGCGATCGGGAAGAGGAAGTTGTACCGCCGGGGGCTCACCCCGCGGTCGAGGTTGTGCGGCCCGGTCTTCTCGTGCGTGGTCGAGATGCTGGTCGGGGTCATGAGGTGGAAGTAGGGACGCAGCGAGCCGAGCTCGTGGGCGTCGACCACGAGCTTGATCACGCCGATGCCGGCCTCGCGGAGGCTGTCGGGGAACAGGTCCCGGCCGTCGAGCACCGCCGAGCAGCGCGGCTCGATCGTGGTCTCCCAGACGTCGAGCCGGGTGCCGTCCATGGCCAGTAGGTCAGCGCGGGCGCGCACCGGGCTCGAGGCGTTGTCGGCCTCGTCGCCCCAGTTGAAGATCACCACCCGCGTCGAGACGTCGTGCCCCCGGTAGCCGTCGAACACGGGCATGTACATCCGGCGCGGAAGGGTCTTGCGCCCGCTGCTCTCGAGGCCCTCGGGCCGGGTGAGGAACGGCGTGGGTGCGTACGCGTCGCCGAGCGCGTCGCGGAGCATCCGCTCGAGGTCGAACCGGCAGCCGAAGCACCGGGTGCACGCGGTGGTCTGGCGCTGGATATCGGGTAGCGAGGTGGCGCGGCCGCTCTCGATCGCCGCGGCCACCGTGTCGCGGCTCACCTGACGGCAGTGGCAGACGAGCGCGTGGCCCCGGTCGCCGCGGACGACGGCCGGCCTGTCGTACGACACGGCGTCGCCTGGGCCGGCCGAGGCGCCGTTGTGGCGGGTAACCTCGAGGACCGTGGCGGGGCCCGGCCGCACCAGGCCGCCGGCCGCGACCCGCCCACGCCGGAGCGCTCGACGCACGCGCTTTTCTACGCGGGCGCGGCTGAGGATGCGGCGCATCGCCCGGCGGACGCGGCGGCGGACGCCCCTGGTTCGCTTGTCGAGCTTGAGCCCTGCCTCCACCGCCTCGAGCGCGATGCGCGCCACCACGCCGGCCGGCTTGGCCCGGGGCGGTCGCACGGAGTGCCCACCGAGCTCCTCTACCGCGGCCACGAAGCGCGGAGTGGCGGGCTCCGCGAGCCCGTGCGGGCGCACGAAGGCGGTGA
>Ga0208612_1001041_pt1 | contig 11587 bp, 10 predicted proteins | sample AntDryMetagUQ889_FD_188089 | JGI IMG/M metagenome (GOLD analysis project Ga0208612, IMG submission 188089) | Polar desert microbial communities from Antarctic Dry Valleys - UQ889 (SPAdes) | ecosystem: Environmental > Terrestrial > Soil > Desert | place: Antarctic Dry Valleys | collected 2008-12-31 | reverse complement strand
GGCGGCGGTTCCGACAAGAGTCCGGGCCGCTCCGCGGTCCTCTTCCCGGGCCAGCGTTGCGGGCTGCGTGTCGTACGGGACTGGCGGTTCCGACAAGAGTCCGGGCCGCTCCGCGGTCCCCTTCCCGGGCCAGCGTTGCGGGCTGCGTGTCGTACGGGACTGGCGGTCCCGACAAGAGGCCGAGCCGCTTCGCGTGCCCACTGCCCGGCCGACTACTCTGGCCGGTCGTGCCTGTGCAGAGCAACAAGATCAGTGCTGGTCAACGCCGCGCCCTCGAGGAACTGCTCGCGATGGCACCAGTCCTCGACGAATTGGCGGCCGCCCTGGCCGGGCATCAGGCGCACCTGGTTGGCGGGTCGGTCCGCGATGTCCTCATGGGGCGATTCGGCTCGGCCCACGACGAGTCGTCCGATCCGGAGGTCGCCAGCCTGGCTGGTGTGGGCAGCGTCGATCTCGACATCGCCACCGACGCCCGGCCCGCCGAGATCCTGCGCCTGGTCGATGGCCTGGCCGACGCGGTGTGGACGACCGGCATCGACTACGGCACGGTCGGGATTGCCCGCCGCGGTTGGCACATCGAGATCACCACCCTCCGCGCGGACTCCTATGACCGTGAATCGCGCAATCCCGAGGTGCGCTTCGGGACCTCGCTGGTCGACGATCTGGCGCGGCGGGATTTCACGATCAACGCCATGGCGTACTCACTCGGCGCGGACCACACGTTCACTGATCCCTTCGGCGGCCTGGCCGATCTCAAGCAGCGACGGTTGCGCACGCCCGGTGCCCCCGAGGACTCGTTGGCCGACGACCCGCTGCGGATGGTGCGGGCGGTCCGCTTCGTCTCCCAGCTGGGTGTCACCCTGGAACCGGGCCTGTTGGAAGCGATCAAGGAACGGGCGGCCGAACTCGGCCGGATCACCGTCGAGCGGGTGCAGGTCGAGCTGTCCAAGCTGTTGCTCGGTGAGCATCCCCGGCGGGGTTTGGAGTTGTTCGTCGACGCGGGCCTGGCTGAGGTCGTACTCCCGGAACTGCCTGCGCTACAGATGGAGATCGACGAGCACCACCAACACAAGGACGTCTACACCCACTCGTTGACCGTGCTGGAACAGACGATCGGCCAGGAGGACGCCGGCCCCGACCTGGTGCTGCGGCTGGCCGCGCTGCTGCACGACATCGGCAAGCCGGCGACCCGGCGTCACGAAGCCCGCGGCGGTGTCTCGTTCCACCACCACGAGGTCGTCGGCGCCCGCCTGGTCAAGGCCAGGCTCTCGGCGCTGCGCTATCCCAAGCAGGTGATCGAGGACGTCGCACGACTGACCTACCTCCATCTGCGATTCCACGGGTTCAGCGGCGGGGAGTGGACCGACTCGGCGGTGCGACGCTACGTCACCGATGCGGGGCCGCTGTTGCCCCGACTGCACAAGCTGGTCCGGTCGGATTCGACCACCCGCAATGTCCGACGGGCACGGGCTCTGGCCGACTCCTACGACCTGCTCGAGCAACGGATCGCGGTGTTGATGGAGGCCGAGGATCTCGCCCGGGTACGCCCGGATCTCGACGGCAACGCGATCATGGAACTGCTCGGCCTTCCGGCGGGTCCACTGGTTGGCAAGGCCTGGCGCTATCTCAAGGAGCTGCGGATGGACCGCGGTCCGCTACCCCGCGAGGAGGCCGAAGCCGAACTGCGCCGGTGGTGGGCCAACCAGCGCAGAACGTAACCCCAGCCATCCAACCTCGGGACGTTATGCGCATAACGTCCCAGAATCGGGCGGTCGAACGGGACGTTATGCGCATAACGTCCCGAGGCCCGGTCAGTACGGGAAGGAGTAGCGCTTCGCGGCCAGGGCGTATCCGACGGCGGTGAGCAGATAGACGGCCCCGACGGCAAAGATCACCGGCAGCGCGACCCCGTCTGCCGGCAGGGTCCGGGCGCCGACCAACAGGCCACCGACGAAGGCCAGGTTGTACATCGTGTCCGACACCGAGAACACCCGGCCGCGGTAGGCGTCGCTGACATGTTGCTGGAAGACGGTGTCGGTGCAGATCTTCACCGCCTGTCCGACCCCCCCGATGAGGAAGCCGGCGGCGAGCAGGAGCTTCAGCTCATACGGTGCCCCCAGGCCGATCTCTGTCACTGCCGCCAGGACCAACAGAATGATGATCCAGCGCGGCTTGCCTATTCGCCGCGACATCATCGGCGTGATCGCCGCGGCGACCAGGGCACCGGCCGCGCCGATCACCAGCACTTGCCCGAGTCCGACGATGCCCGATCGGAAGAACCCCTCCGGGACGAAGTAGTTGCGGTACAGCAGCAGCGTTCCCAGCGTCGTGATCCCGTACACGGCGCGGTGGATAGTCAGCACTGCCAAGGCCCCCACCGCCGGCGGATGAGCGGCGATGTGACGGAGTCCGGCGGCGAGTCCGATGACGACGTCGCGGGCAGTCGACGGGGAGTGGCCCTCCAGTGTGTCCGGGCCCAGATAGTCGCGGGCAAAGCCGCGCGCGAACATCGATGCGACCAGATAGCCCACAGTCGAGGACAGGGCCAGTACCCCGTACCCGAGGTTGTTCTCGCCGACGAGTTGCAAAAGGCCAAGCGCCCCACCGGCTCCCACCACGGCAGCCACGGTTCCACTTGTGGTGGACAACGCGTTGGCCGTCACGAGGACGTTCTCGTCGGCCACGTGCGGCAGGGCCGCCGACAGCGCGGACAACACGAACCTGTTGACCGCGAGCACGGTCAGAGCGGCGAGGTAGAGCCAGCCGCCACCGACCCCGGCCACGAGCAGCCCGGCCACTCCGATCACCTGGAGGCTGCGGACCAGGTTCGCCGACAGCAGGACGTTGCGCCGCGACCACCGGTCGAGCAGTACGCCGGCGAAGGGGCCGACCAGCGAGTACGGAAGTAGCAGTACGGCGAACCCGGCGGCCACATCGGCCGGGGTTGCCGCACGTTCGGGATTGAACAGCACCGCCCCGGCTAGCGAGGCCTGGAAAACACCGTCGGAGAATTGGCCGGACAACCGGGCCGTCAGGAGCCGCCGGAAGTCGCCCCGACGCGCAAGGCCACGCACGACGTGGCGGGTGGCGGTCGGCACGGTCGCCCACAGTACGGACCGCGACGTTCAGCGGGCGCCGTGCCGGTGTGCTGCGGTCTGGACGAGAGTCCGGGCTTCGCCGCGCGATGCGCGAGGGGCGACGTGGTGGGCATTCCTGGGGCACACTTGGTACCGATGAGCGCCTCGCCTACCCCAGACCGGGACCGCCAACCCACGACTGCCCCATTGGGCTGGCAGCCAGGCGCGGGCCAGGACGTCGTCGCCGGGGCTCTCGTTGTGGCCATGCCCTTGCTGGTTGATCCGAACTTCGACCACACCGTGATCTTCCTACTCGAGCACGGGCCCGACGGCACCGTCGGCGTGGTCCTCAACCGGCCGAGCGAAGTCACCCTGGAGCACGTTCTGCCGACCTGGGCGCCGCTGGCTACCGGCTCACAGTTCTTCCATCTCGGTGGGCCGTGCCAGACCGACGCCGCACTGTGTCTTGTCCGCGGCCAGTTGTTGGATGCGCGGTTAGGCATCGAGGGTGGCCGCGCGCAACTCGCCTCGGTCGGCCTCAAACCAGCAGCGGCCGGAATCTATTTGGCCGATCTAGATGCGGAGCCGGATTCCGCCGCCCACCTGATCGGCGACATCCGGGTGTATGCGGGATATGCGGGGTGGTCGTCGGGTCAACTCGACGCCGAGGTCGCCGAGGGTGCCTGGCTGTGCTTGCCGGCCAGAACCGAGGACGTCTTCAGCACCGAACCGCAGACGCTCTGGCGCAGCGTCCTGCATCGCCAGCGGGGTCCGCTGGCGGTGCTGCGCAGCACGCCCGACGATCCGTCACTGAACTAGTCCGGCGCGTCGTCGGCGGGTCCTGTCGCGCGGCCGTTGCGCGTTTGGTAGAACGTTCACAGTCGGGTGGAGCGGCTTGGGGAAGAAGCCGCTCCATCCGACATCCACGTCTTGGCCTCTCCCGCACACAGCTCAGACGCCGACGTCGATGGCCACCTGGGGATAGTCGGTCGCCGCCACCGTCTGATCGGCCGGGGGCGCCTGCACGGTCTGCGGTCCGTGATCGGACAGGGTGACCGTCACGCGGATCTCGGAGTTGGGCAGTGTGGTCACGTACTGCAGCATCAGCTTCTCGTCCACACCGACCGCGACCTGTGCCTGCCCGAAGCTGAACAGGGCAGCGAACTGCCCGTCGATCGTCGTCTGGCCCTGGAAGGTGTAGTCGCGGTCGAGGTAGGCAGCCGGATTGTCCGGCTCGCGGGCCGACAATCGGGGCAGGAGTGCCACGATCGTGTCGATCAGGTCCTGGCCGGGGAAGACCTGGCGGCGCATGAAGTTGATGCCGGGCACACCGACTGCGGCCATCGCGTCCGTCAGGCCCGGCACGTCCCCGAAGGTCACGTCGTCGGTGGTGAAGTACAGGCTCCGGCTCTCCGACGGCTGCAGGCCGCTGTAATCGGTGACGGCGGTCCCGGTGCCGGTGCTGGTGGTGAAGTCCACCGTGCCGGTGTAGGTGAACGTGGTGTTCTCCGCGTACGGGGCGACCACCTTGAACGCGGCCCCGCCCGCTGTGAAATTCCGGTTCAACAGCCCGGCGAGGGTCTCAGCCTCGCCTTCGGTGATCGGGTCACCGATCTGGCGCTCGCGGTTCTCCTCTACGCAGGAACTCAGCCCTAGCACGGCCAAGGTGCACAACAGGATGACGAGCGCGCGCTGGGTCACGGATTTCATAGAGACATCGAGCCTAAGCCTAGGCAGAGTTGATCATCGGAACTTCGGCGGTTTTCCAGCCGATTCGGGCCAGAAACCCGCCGAGTTCCGATGATCAACTCTGGAGGTGGCTAGCTGTCCAGATCTCCGGCGATGAAGGCCTCCACGGCATCCCGCGCGTCGTCGTCGGCGTACTGCACCGGCGGTGACTTCATGAAGTACGAGGAGGCCGACAGCAGTGGCCCGCCGATGCCGCGGTCCTTCGCGATCTTGGCGGCGCGGATGGCGTCGATGATCACCCCGGCGGAGTTCGGCGAGTCCCAGACCTCGAGCTTGTACTCCAGCGACAGCGGGGTGTCCCCGAAGGAGCGACCCTCCAGGCGTACGTAGGCCCACTTTCGGTCATCGAGCCACGGCACGTGGTCCGAGGGTCCGATGTGTACGTCGGCTTTGGCCATCTCGTGCGGGATCTGCGAGGTGACCGACTGGGTCTTGGAGATCTTCTTCGACTGGAGCCGCTTGCGCTCCAGCATGTTCATGAAGTCCATGTTGCCGCCGAAGTTCAGCTGGTAGGTGCGCAGAAGTTCCACACCCCGGTCCTCGAACAGCTTGGCCAGCACGCGGTGGGTGATCGTCGCGCCGACCTGGCTCTTGATGTCGTCGCCCACGATCGGGACGCCCGCTTCGGTGAACTTCGCCGCCCAGTCGGGGTTGCTCGCGATGAACACCGGCAGCGCGTTGACGAAGCCGACCTTCGCATCGATCGCGCACTGCGCGTAGAAGCGCGCCGCCTCCTCCGAGCCCACCGGGAGGTAGGACACCATGACGTCGGCCTTGCTGTCGCGCAGGACCTGGACCACGTCGACCGGCTCCGCGTCGGACTCCGAGACGATCTCCCGGTAGTACTCCCCGAGTCCGTCGTAGGTGTGTCCACGTTGGACGGTGACACCGGTCTCCGGCACGTCGCAGAACTTGATGGTGTTGTTCTCGCTGGCTCCGATGGCGGTCGAAAGATCCTCTCCGACCTTCTTGGAGTCCACGTCGAATGCGGCGACGAATTCGATGTCGCGGATGTGGTAATCGCCGAACTTCACATGCATCAGGCCGGGGACTCGGTCGGCTGGATCGGCGTCCTTGTAGAACTCGACGCCTTGCACCAGCGACGCGGCGCAGTTACCCACGCCGACAATGGCGACTCGTACAGAACCCATGTCGGGCCCCCTTCTTGTGGAGTGTCCGGTAATGCGGTCAGTGGTCGGGATTCGTGCTGCGGCCGGTGCGGCGACCGGGTGGATCAGGTGGTACGTCGGTGAGTCAGTGGGGCGGCCCTTGCGCTGCTCTGGGCGAGGGCTTTCGCGGGGGTTTCCCCCCGGGGGCGCGGGCCTGATCTGCCCGTTCTGTGTCAATCAGCTCGGAGAGCCAGCGCACCTCGCGGTCGACGGACTCGAGACCGTGTCGGTGCAGTTCGAGGGTGTAGCGATCAAGTCGCTCTCTGGTCCGCGCCAGCGCAGTCATCAGACCCTCTTGCTGCTCTTCGACCTTGCGCCGGCGCCCTTCGAGGATGCGCAGCCGGACATCAGAGGCAGTGTGGGAGAAGAAGGCCAAATGCATGCCGAAACGTTCGTCGTCGTAGGCGTCGGGCCCGGTCTCAGCCACCCACTCCGCGAAGCGCTCCTTCCCGTCGGCGGTCAGCTCGTAGACCACCTTGCCGCGTTTGCCGGTGAAGGCCGACGCATGTGCCGGCAGCAGCTTGGTCGCCTCGACGGTGTCGTCGATCACGATCAGGCCGGAGTCCTTCATCCGTCGCAGGGCCGGATAGAGCGAGCCGTAGGAGAAGGCTCGCAAACCACCGCACACGGTGGACAGCTCCTTGCGCAGCTCGTACCCGTGCATGGGGCGTTCGTGCAGGAGGCCGAGGATTGCGTATTCGAGCATCAGGGCCTCCTTCTGGATCGGCTCGGCCGATGGATTGCAGGGACGAGATAACGACCGACGGCGATGTATCGAGACGATATATCAGTGCTTTGCCGGTCGCCAACGGCGGGTTTCCCCCGGCCATCCGGCGAGAGGGCGAATCGGAAATTGTTGCCCCCCGGGAGCCGCTTTCGTTGGTTAGGCTGCTCTCGTGCTCAGCCGACGGTCGGTCGTGGACTACGCGCTGCAACGCCGCGCGCTGGTGGCCGACGTCCAGGCCGGTCGAGTGGGAGCACTTGAGGCGTGCGACGCGAGCCCGTACCTGTTGCGGGCTGCGAAGTATCACGGCGAGATGACCCCGGCGAGCTGTCCGATCTGCCGCAAGGAACGGCTCACTCGCGTGCATTACATCTATGGCGACCGGCTGGGCACCCTGTCTGGCCAGGCGAAGACCGAGTCCGAATTGATCGTCATGGCCGCTCGCGCCTCGGAGTTCAGCGTGTATGAGGTCGAGGTCTGCCGCAACTGTTCCTGGAACCACCTGAATTCCTCCTATCTTCTCGGCGCCGAGCCGGCCCCGGCGGCCGGCAAGCAGACCGGCCGGGCGGCACGGAACTGAGCGCGCGCATCAGGGGGTGATCAGACCCGCACACCGTGCCGTCGTACCCTGGCCGGCGTGCCCGATGACGACGAGACCCGCCCCAGTCCTCGGGTGAGCCAGCCAGAAGACGACGGGACGGAACCCGGGGCCGCGCGCTCGGGCACCCGGTCCGCCAGGCGACGCCGTGCCAAGCGGACCGAGTCTAGGAAGCAGCGGATCAAGCGGCGGATCCAACTCGCTGTCGCCGCATTGGCTGCGCTGGTGGTGCTGCTCACCGTCTTCGTGGTGGTCGTGTACATCACCACCGAGGTGCCGACACCGGATCAGATCCGTACCAACCAGACGTCAGTCGTCTACTACGCCGACGGGACCACACCGCTTGCCCGGGTGGGCGAGGAGAACCGAACCGACGTTGCGCTCGAGGTGGTACCCGAGCACGTACGCAATGCTGTGCTTGCCGCGGAGAACCGCGCCTTCTACACAGATCCCGGGATCTCGTTCACCGGCATCTCCCGCGCGGTATGGAACAACCTCACCGGTGGGGACACCCAGGGCGGGTCCACGATCACCCAGCAGTACGTGAAGATCGCCTTCCTGACCTCCGATCAGACCTTCGCCCGCAAGTTTCAGGAACTCTTCCTGGCGGTCAAACTCGATAACGAGTACTCCAAGAACCAGATCCTGGAGTGGTACCTGAACACGATCTACTACGGGCGTGGCGCGCACGGCATCCAGGCCGCGGCGGAGACGTACTTCGGCAAGAATGCAGCGGACCTGACGGTGGCCGAGGGCGCGGTGCTGGCCGCAAGCATCCGCAGCCCTGCCCTGTACGACCCAACCAACCATCCGGAGGCCGCGGCCGATCGATTCGACTACGTCCTGGACGGCATGGTCGAACAGGGTTGGCTGGATGACGGCGAGCGCGATGACGTGGACTACCCGGTCGTGCTCCCACCGGGGCCATCCGCCTTCAACCAGGCCAACGGTCCCGAGGGCCTGATCCTCAACCAAGTCCGCGAAGAGTTGGCCGCCATCGGCTTTGACGAGTCACGGCTCTACCGCGATGGCCTGCGGGTGACCACGACCGTGAGCCAGCCGGCGCAGGCGTTGGCTATCCAAGCGGTGACCGACATCATGGCCGGACAGCCGGCCAACCTCCGGCCAGCCCTGGTCTCCGTCGAACCGGCCACCGGTGCCGTGCGGGCCTACTACGGAGGCGCGGTGGGGACCGGCTTCGACTACGCCCAGACTTATCGCCAGCCCGGCTCCTCTTTCAAGCCGTTCGTGGTCGCGGCGGCCCTGGAACGCGGGATCGGGGTCCAGGCCCGGCGAGACGGTTCGTCGCCGCAGACCTTCCCCGATCGGGAGGCGCCGGTACGCAACTCCGAGGGCGGGCAGTGCGGTAGCTGCACGATTCGGGAGGCGTTGACCCGCTCGCTGAACACCGTCTTCTACGGGCTTGCCTACGAGGTGGGCGGCGCGGCGGTCGCGGACGTGGCGCATCGGGCCGGGATCGCTCCCGAGATGCCCGACGGCACACCGACTCTCTCCCGCGACGAGGTGACCGCGTCGTCGATCGGGATCGGCGAATACGAGGTACGACCGATCGACCAGGCGCATGCCTTCGCAACGTTTGCCGCAGGTGGAATCGAGCGACCGACGTACTTCATCAGCCAGATCACCGATTCGCAGGGCAACGTCCTGTACGCCAACGAAGGTTCGGCCGGCGAGCAGGTCATTGCACCGGAGGTGGCCAACGACGTGAGCTATGCCCTCACCGATGTGGCTGACTACTCCAACGCCGAACTCCAGGACGGACGCGACGTGGCCTGCAAGACCGGAACGACGCAACTCGACGACGAGAACAACAAGGACGCCTGGATGGTCGGCTACACCCCGCAACTGTCCACCGCGGTGTGGATCGGCACGGACAACAACGAACCACTCCTCACTGCGGAAGGCAGACTCATCTACGGCGCGGGCTTGCCCGGTCGGATCTGGCAGGCCTATATGAACGGAGCCCTGGCTGGGGCGGAGGAGTTGCCACTGCCCGACCAGGCCCTGATCACCGGCGACACCGGGGAGTCATCCGGTTCGGGGGACACCGAGGAGCCCACGACTCCGCCGGTGGAAACGACGCCCCCGCCGCCCGTGGAAACGACGCCCCCGCCGCCGGTGGAAACGACCCCGCCGCCGACGACGACCATGCCTCCCCCGACCGCGGATCCGCCCGGGCCCCCCATCCCGGTGCCGTAGTGAGCGAGCAGACCGAAGACCCGGCCGGGCCAGCTGATCGGGTGGTGCCCACCTGGTCGGACCCCGTTGCGACCGCGGCGAGTACCGCCATTGGCGGGCCGTGGGGCAAACACGCGACGGTCGGCACCAACGGGTTCTGGACGCCGCTGCGAGTCGTGCTCGCTATGACGGTCGCGGTGCTGGCCCTGGCCTGGGTCAAACAGGTGCCCTGCGCCGGCGGTGACTGGTCTGGTTTCAAGCAGTACACGCACTTCTGCTACTCCGACTCGGTTCCCCTGTTCGCGATCCACGGACTGGACATCGGAACGTTCCCCTATCTCGGTGGGCCGGTGGAGTATCCGGTTCTCACCGGATTGTTCATGTACGGCGCCTCCCTGCTGTCGAGCATTTATGACGTCGCCACCGTCGACAACGGTCTGCTTCCGGACATGCCGATCGTCTACACCTACTACGCGGTGACCGCGCTGCTGCTGTCGCTGTGCGCGCTGGCGATGACCTGGGCGGTGCTGCGGCTGTCCGGCCGGCGGCCCTGGGATGCGGCGATGGTGGCGCTCTCGCCGCTGCTGTTCGTGCATGCCTTCACCAACTGGGATCTGTGGGCGATTGCCTGGGCCAGCGCCGGACTGGTCGCCTGGTCCCGAAAGCGCCCGGCCCTGGCGGGATTCCTGATCGGCCTCGGGATCGCGGCGAAGCTGTATCCACTGCTCTTTCTCGGCGTGCTCTTCGTCCTGTGCCTGCGGGCAGGGCGGCTGCGGGAATGGCGCATGACAGCGGCGGCTGCGGTCCTCACGTGGGTGACGATCAACCTGCCGTTCGCATTGGCGGCCCCCGAGAACTGGTCGCTGTTCTTCCGGCTCAATCAGACTCGCCTGGCCGACCCGGACTCGCTGTGGCGGATTCTCGAGCATGTCAGCGGATCGACCGGAGCAAGCCTGTTCGATCCTCTGCTCGCGCCGGGTGAGTCCCCGACCGGGCTGAACATCGCGGTCGCCGCCGCGACCGTGTTGGTGTGCGCCGGCGTTGCGGTGGTCGGTCTGCGCGCCCCGGTACGGCCGAGGTTGGCGCAGTTGCTCTTCCTGCTCCTTGCCGGGTTCCTGCTGGTGAACAAGGTCTGGAGCCCGCAGTTTTCCCTGTGGCTGCTACCGCTCGCGGTCCTTGCCCGGCCGCAGTGGCGGTTGCTGCTCGCCTGGCAGGCGGCCGAGGCCTTCCTGTGGGGTCCCCGGCTGCTCTGGTACCTCGGCGTGGACAACTCTGGCCTGCGGATCGAGTGGTTCTTCCTCGCGGTTGGTATCCGGGACGTCCTGGTGATCGCGCTGATCCTCTACGTGCTGCGCGACATCTGGGACCCGCGCTGGGACGTCGTTCGACGCAGCGCCATGGACGACCCGGCCGGCGGTGTCCTGGATGGGGCGCCTGACGTGTCGACGTTCCTGCGCCGCCCGTCGAGCCGGCGACGGGGGGATGCTGCTGACTCCGAAAGCTCCGGTTCGCTACACAACCGGCATTCCGTGGACCCATGACCAAAGAGCTCAGCGATCGGGTGCGATCGTCACCGGTGCCAACCATGGGATCGGCGCGGCCACCACCGTTGCCCTGGCCGCCCACGGCGCCTCGGTGCTGGCCACCTACCTGCGACTGGACGACCCAGATCAGGCGGGCACACCCGCAACGTACGCCGAGAATCGGGCCCGCGCCGCTGACGAGGTGACCACAAACATCCGCGCGGCCCGCGGCGCCGTGCTCGCGATCGAGGCGGACCTGGTGATCGCGGAGTTCGCTCGACGCCACATTGCGCGGGGCGCGACGTGGGGCCGGATCGTGGGATTGACCTCCGGTGGTCCGCAGGGGTTTCCGGGCGAGGTCTCCTACGGTGCGGCGAAGGCCGCGCTGAACGGACTTTCTCCGGAGAAAGTCCCGTTAGCCGGCCGCCAGACCGCACTTAATCCGGAGAATGTGCGTCAGGACGGCGGCGGGTCAGGACGAAGCGGTCGCGGCCGGTCAGGTCCAGATGCGTCGTCGCGGCTTCGAAGGCGTTCGTACGGTTGACCAG
>Ga0208612_1001040_pt1 | contig 11587 bp, 10 predicted proteins | sample AntDryMetagUQ889_FD_188089 | JGI IMG/M metagenome (GOLD analysis project Ga0208612, IMG submission 188089) | Polar desert microbial communities from Antarctic Dry Valleys - UQ889 (SPAdes) | ecosystem: Environmental > Terrestrial > Soil > Desert | place: Antarctic Dry Valleys | collected 2008-12-31 | reverse complement strand
CCTCACGCTCCTCATGATCGAGCACGATCTCTGCGCGCTTGGCCATCGTCGGCCTCCTATCGTCGCGGTTGCTGACGACGACTTCGCGGCCGATCCGCGGGTCCCTGCCGACTAACGACTCAGGTCACTAGGAGTCCGCGGCGACTGAGATGTAGCGCTTCTCGCCGGAGCGGCTGAACTCGACCGTCCCCGCCTGCAGCGCGAAGATGGTGTCGTCACGCCCGAGACCCGTGCCGGGCCCTGGTCGGAACTTCGTGCCGCGCTGGCGGACGATGATCATCCCGGCCTTGACGGGCTGGCCGGCGAAGATCTTGACGCCGAGCCGCTTCGACTCGGAGTCGCGACCGTTGCGGGACGAACCGAGACCCTTCTTGTGAGCCATTAGGACTCATCCTCCTTGGCTTGAATCGCGGACTCGAGGGCTGCGATCGCGCCCTTTCGCTTGCTTTGAGACTGCTCGTACTCGAGCGCCGCCGCGAGCATCGGCGCGTTCCACTCCGGCGCGGCGTCCTTGATCTCTGCCACCGTCAGGTCTTCATAGCCGGTGGGCATGCCCTTGACGCGCTCCGTGGTCTCTTCCGGTGGTGCCGCCTTCGGCTCCGTCTTGGGCTCGGCTTTGGGAACCTCGCGCTTCTTCGCGCCGCCGATGGACTCGATCTCGATCTGCGTGAGCGAAGCGCGGAAGCCTGTGTGTCGCCTGTACCCGGTCCGCTTCTTGTACTTCCCGATGCGAATCTTCGGCCCCTTCACCGCGCCGAGGACCTTGGCCGTGACCTTGACGTCGCTCGGCTCGAGCACGGGAGCGCCGTCGCCGCCGACGAGCAGGACAGTTGGGGTGAACGTCGCCCCGTCGTCCTCCGCCATGCGATCGACGAGCAGCCGCTCGCCCTCGCGAACGCGGTACTGCTTTCCGGCAACCTTGATGATGGCGTAGGTCACGTCCGTCTCCGTGCGTAGGAAACGCGGGCAAGGACGCCCGCGAACCGCAGCATGATAGCGATTAGCGGCCCTCCGGAGAGAGCGCTAGCGACCCTGTGAGCGCGAGTCGAAGTCTTCGATCCACTCCGACATGGGCACATACTCGGCCGGAGCGGACTCGTCGACCGCCGTGCCGGCAGAATCGACAGCGTCGTCGGGCTCGGCCACTGCCACGGCCACCGCGACGTCTTCGGTCGCTGCCAGCTCGTCCTCGGCGGCCGCACCGTTCGTCGCGGGCTTCTTGCGCTTGCGGCCTCCACGCGTGCCCCTCCGCGAACGCTTGCGCTTCGGCAGCCCGTCCGCTGCCGGCTGCACGTCCCGGCCCGTGGCTGTTTCGACCTCCGACGCCACCTCGGGCTCGGCCGTCGACTCGACAACGAGCTCAGCCGTCGGAACGTGGATCTTCGGCGTTGGCCTTCGTCCGGCGCTCTTCGGCTCGGCCGAATCGCCGTCCGCGCTCGCTTCGGCGGCTGCCGCCGGCTTGCGTCCTCGGCCGCCCCGGGTCCCGCGACGCGTCCGCTTCTTCTTCGGCGCTCCGCTGTCCGAGCTCGCCGAGGCGACCCCGCTGAGCTCTTCGGTCCCGTCGTCCATCGTCATTTCGAGCTCGACGTCCAGATCGGCGTCGGCTTCGGGCTGGGCGTCGTCGTCGGCTTCGACCGCGGTCGGCTCATCGTCGCCGGTCCCCTTGGCGGGAGCCTTCCTCCGGCTCGGCGCACGCGTCGGCTTCTCGGCCTCGGCCTCGAACGTGATCGGCGTCGCAGCGCCGGCGGAGTCGGTGAGCGATGCGTAGGCCACGCCGTCGAGAACGCGCCCGACGGTGACGGAGACCTTCTTGCCGACGAGCTTTGCTGCGCCGGAGACGACGACCTCCGAGCCGTTCACCTTGCCGACGCCGGCCGCCGGGTCGTACAGCCCGACCTCGACGAGCTTCAGCTCGAGCGACGCCCCTTCCTCGAAAGGAGCCGTGGGCTGGAGCGTCTCGAGCTTGCCCTGCGTCAAGACGTCGAAGTGATCCAGATGGACATGGCCGTTCTCGGTTGCCGCGGGGACGAGGAAGAAGCGCCGGCGTGCAGCCGCCTCGACCTCCTGGAGCCGTCGTCCGCCGGGGCCGGCGAGCAGGGCGAGGACTCGTGGGTGGACGGCAATCCGGAATGCCTGCACTCGCGAGCCTTTCGCGATCTCTCGAAGCTTTCGCTCGATCTCCAGCGCGCGCGTGGCTTCCGACACGACGAAGCCGTCGCCTGCGCACACGACGCACTTGGTCGTGAGGATCTCCCGAGGACCGTCGGTGACGTTCTGGCGCGTCATCTCGACCAGCCCGAGCGGCGAGATCTCGACGACGTAGGTCTTCGTCCGGTCGCGCTCGAGCTCGGTGCGAAGTGCGTCCTCGACGGTCGAGCGATTCTTGGGGTTCGCCATGTCGATGAAGTCGATGACGATGATCCCGCCGATGTCGCGCAGCCTGAGCTGGCGCACGACCTCCTTGACCGCCTCGAGGTTGTTCTTCACGATCGTGTCCTCGAGCCGGCCGCCCGCAGACTTGCCGCGCGAGCCGACGAAGCGGCCGGTATTCACGTCGATGACGGTGAACGCCTCCGCGTAGTCGAAGACGAGGTATCCGCCGGACGGCAGGTCGACCCGCCGGGCGAGCGTGGAGCGGATCTCCTGCTCGACCCCGGAGGCCTCGAAGAGCGGCGTCTTGTCGCGATAGCGATGGACGCGCTCGATCATGTGCGGCGAGGTCTTCTTCAGGTAGCTGACGATCCGGCGATGGGTGCGGTCGTCGTCGATCTGCGCACCGACGAAGTCGCCGGCGAAGAGATCGCGGACGATGCGCAGAGGCAGCTCGGCCTCTTCGTAGACCAGCTCGGGCGCCGTCGACCCTTCCGCTTTGGCCTGGATCGTCTTCCAGAGCCGCTGGAGGAACACGAGGTCGCGCTCGATGTCCTCCGCGGACGCGCCCTCGGCGGCAGTGCGGACGATGATGCCCCCGCCCTTCGCGTCGAGCTCTCTCACGATCTCCTTGAGCCTGGTGCGCTCGTGATCATCGAGCCGGCGGGAGACTCCCATGCCCTCTCCGTAGGGCACGTAGACGAGAAACCGGCCGGGTAGCGAGAGCTCGGTCGTCAGACGGGCGCCCTTCGACTTCATCGGGTCCTTGACTGCCTGCACCAGCACCGTCTGGCCCCGCTTGATCAGATCCTGGATCTTCCGCGCGCCCTTGCGACCCTCGAGCTCGGGACCGACGATCTCGTCGACGTAGAGGAACCCGTTCTTCTCGAGGCCGATCTCGACGAACGCGGCCTCCATCCCGGGAAGGACGTTGTCGACCACTCCCAGGTAGATATTGCCCGCGATCGAGCGCCGCTCCGGGCGTTCCAGATAGACCTCGGCCACGCGATCGTCCTCCAGCACCGCGACACGCTGCTCGCCGACGTCGACCGAGATCAAGAGCTCGCGCTTCGCCGCGGGTAGTGGTGCGCGCCTGGTCGGCGTCCGGCGCCGCGTCGCGCGCTGCGACTTGCGCTCCGCGGGAGCTCGCGCTGCCTTGCGCTCGCTCGACTTCCGTTCCGGCCCACCACCCGTGGCCGGGCCTTCTGGAAGCTCGTCGTCCGTGGACGCGTCCGAGGCCGCCTCGGTGGTCGTGCCCGGCTTCTTTCGTCCGCGCCCTCCGCGGCTTCCGCGGCGGCGCTTCTTCTTCGCGGTCCCCGGCGTCGCTTCGGACTCGACGGCTTCCGGAACCTGCGGCGCCTCTACCTCAGGCGGTGCCTCTTCCTCCACGGCTGCAACTTCCTGTGCTGCCGCCTCTTGCTCTTTCTTCCCAAAGCGAAACCAACGTAGTGGCAAGGTGTAAATCTCCTCGTGTGATCGCGCGCGATCGGGCGAACGCCGACGGCGTTTCCGGGGTCGCGCTGCGAATGTGTAAAACCATGGTCATTGGACCTGATCGGCAGTGTAGCTGTCGGGCTGTATGAGAGCTTCTGACACGCCGGTCGCCCGACGTGGTCGATCATCGTTTCAGGAGCTCTCAGGCTGCTGCGGGGCGAAGGCGCGACCGGCGACCCCTGACAGCGCGCAGGCGCTGGGAGAGCCTCGCCCACGCCCACGGCTCGACCTCTCCGTACCGCTTCTCCGTCTGGCCCCGCGTGGACTCGAGGTACTCGAACCACGCGTCGGCTTCTTCGAGCTGAAGCAGCTCCTCGGCCAACTCGGTGTCCGGCATCGTCCCTCCCATGGTCGGTCGGGGCGCATGCTAGGTCCCGGACCGGACGGACTGGATGCGCGTCTCTAGGAGGGGCTTCGGCCGCGAGCCTGAAGCCTGCGCAGCGCCTCGGCGAGCGCCCAGGTCCCCCCGGCCGCGATCGCCGCATTGGCGAGAGGGGTGGGTAGCACCCGCCCCGCCGCGCGGGCAGCCGCACGGAGAGCAAAGCTCGCCGCGAGGGTCGCTCCCGCGACAGCGGCGGGAGGAAGCTCCGACCGCCCGTCCGGTCCCTCGGCGGCTCTCAGCGACGAGAGCATTCGCAGCTGCGCGAGTGTGATCAGCGGACGGGTGGGGCCCTTTCTGCGTGCACCCATGAGGCCTAGCAGGCCGGCCCGGGCGAGTGCGGTGGCAATGGTGCTGGACTCGACGGGACGCTCCAACAGGGGGACACGCCCGGCCAGGGCTTCCGGATTGGCGACCGAACGGGCGATCATCTCAGCGATGTGCGCTACGGGGAAACCCTCCCCTGCACGGCACTCGACGACAAAGGGTGAGAGGACGAACGGCGCGCGCCAGTTCGCCTGAGGCCAGAGCTGGACGAAGACGACGGGCGTCCCGCCAGCGTCCGCGGCGCGGACGAGGGCGTCCTCCGCACCCCCGGGATCACCGGCGATCACCCGCACGACCACCTCGGCTCCAACGATGCTCGGGGGATCTCTGACGACAACGGCGCCGGGCTCGGCGTCCATGCCGAGCTCGCGTGCGAGTTGCTCCGCGAGCGTCCCGCTCACGACGACGACGCCGACAGGAGCAAGCGCCTTCTTCTCCTGCATCGTTCGGAGCGCCTCGCGTGCCTCGAGCGCCACTGCGGTCAGCCCGACCCGTCTCACGAGAGTGATCTCCGAACGGGAGCTCCACGGGCATGGATGCCTTGCAGAACGCCGATCAGAAGCAGGTTCGCCACCATCGAGCTTCCCCCGACCGTGACGAACGGAAGCGGAATGCCGGTCACCGGCGCGACGCCCATCGTCATGCCGACGTTGACGAAGATCTGGAACACGAGTGCGAAGACGAGCCCGCCCGCGACCACCGCTCCGTAGAGATCGCCGGCGACGGTGATGACCCTGAGCCCACGCCAGACGACCAGGAGGTAGAGCAGGAGCAGAATCGACGAGCCCACGAAGCCGCGCTGCTCGGCAAGCGAGGCGAAGGCGAAGTCCGTGGCATTTTCGGGGAGGTAGCCGAGACGCGTCTGGCTCGCGTCGGTCGTTCCCCGGCCGGTCAGGCCTCCTGCGCCGACCGCCGTGATCGACTGGTTCATGTTCCAGTTGAGCCCACCCGGATCCCGGTCGCGATCGACGAGCCCGGTCAATCGATCGGTCTGATAGGGCTTCAACACCTCGACCCCCGCTGCGGGCAGGAACCAGAGCACCGAGAGAATCGCGAGCACGGCGACCACGAGCAGTGTGAGCAGCTGCCGCCAGCGAACGCCGACGAAGAAGAGCAGTGCGAACAGCGCCGCCGCGTACACGAGCGCCGTTCCGAGGTCGGGCTGAAGGAACACGAGCAGGATGGGAGCAGCCCCGAGGCCGATCGCGTAGAGGATCGTCCGCCAGCGTGTCACCCGGCCTGCGCGCTCGACGAGGAACCCCGCGAGAGCGAGGACGAACAGCACCTTCCCGAGCTCCGACGGCTGGAACTGGACGAAGCCGAGGTCGATCCAGCGCTTGGAGCCGCGAATGGTCTCGGCGACGAGGAAGACGAGGATCACGAGGGCGAGCGTCGTCGCGTACAGCGCGCGCCAGTGACGCCGGGCGAGATCGATCGGAACGATGGTCGCGACGATGAGCGCGACGAGCCCCATGCCGGCGGCGATCCCCTGTCGAACGAGGTAGTAGCTCTCGTCCCCCGGGACGGCGAAGCGGGTGATCCCGGAGACGACCCACAGCCCGTACGCGACCAGCGCGACCGCAGTGGCCAGCAGGATCCAGTCGAGCCTGCGCGCGAACGCAAGGGGGTGGGACTCGGCGCGGAGCCCGGCGGGGCGGACCCGGGGGCGAGCGGCAGCCTCGATCATCAGTCGGTCTCCCGCAGCACGGTCGACGGCGCCTTCTGATTGAAGAACCTCTCGAACACGCGGAGCGCGGCCGGCGCAGCGGCGGTCGACCCGTGCCCGCCGTTCTCGATCAGCGCGCAGACCACGATCCTGGCATCGTCGGATGGTCCCCACCCGCACCACCACGACTGATTCTCGAGGTGGTCGCTCGGATAGCCGGGAAGCTGCACGACCTTCTCCGCGGTTCCCGTCTTGCCCGAGATCGGCACGGCATAGTTGGCGAAGACGCCGGACGAGGTTCCCGTCGCAGAGTGCGTCGCCAGATAGAGGCCGTCACGCACCGCTGTGAGCGCGCCCGAGTCGACTCCGGAGCCACGCCGAGGTTGTGGCGCGAAGCGGCGGAGGACGACCCGGGGCGAGCCCTTCGCACCCGGCTGCTCGACGCCCGAGACGACGTAGGGCGTGACGACGTCGCCGCCGTTGGCGAGCATCGCGTAGAACGCCGCCATCTGAAGCGGTGTGACGAGAAGGTCCTTCTGACCGATCGAGAGCTGGATCGAGTCGCCGGGGTTCCAGGCGCGATCCCAGTCGCTGTCGAACGTCTTCCAGCGCCAGTCAGGGGTCGGGAGCAGCCCCACCTCCTCGCCGCCGATGTCGAGCCCGGTCGCAGCTCCGAAGCCGAAGCGGCGGGCCCACTGCTGCATGCGTGTCCGTCCGTCCTTTCCACGCTGGTAGAAGCGATCTCCGATCTCGTAGAAGTACGTGTCGCAGGACTCGGCGAGCGCCTCGGCGAGCGTCATCGGGCGATCGACGTTCGGGTTCCAGTTCTGGAACCGCTGCCGGTCGAGCCCGTAGTACGCGACGGGCGAGCACTGGAGCGACTCGTAGGCCGAGAAGACGTGCTCCTGCATTCCCGCCAGAGCGGTGACCGGCTTCCACGTCGAGCCGGGCGGATAGAGGCCGGCGAGCGCGCGGTTCACGCCCGGCGAGTTGGCCCGGCGCGCCGCCTCCTCATCGAAGAGCGGCTCGAGCTTCTTCGGATCGACTCGCCCGACGTAGACCGAGGGCTTGTAGGTCGGCGCGGAGGCCATCGCGAGCACAGCGCCGTCGCGCGGGTCGAGCGCGACGATCGCGCCGCCGCTCGCCGCCCAGTTGTCGTTCTGGTGCGCGAGGTCGATTCCGTATTGGAGTGCCTCCTCGGCGACGCGCTGGAGCCGAATGTCGAGCGTCAGTCGCAGTGCGTAGCCCGCCCGGGGCTCGCGACGCAGCTCGATATCGCTCACCTGGTTTCCGAGCGAGTCGACACGGATCTGGGCGCGGCCGTCCTCACCGCGGAGATACGTGTCGAACGCGGCCTCGATGCCGGCCTTCCCGACCCGGTCCCCTGCGCGGTATCCATCACGTCGAAGCTGCTTCAGCTCCTCCGGCGAGACCTCTCCGACATGGCCGAGGATGTGAGCGGCGAGGGTGTTGTACTCGTAGTTGCGGAGGTAGATCTGAGCGATCTCGACACCCGGGAACTCGACCTGGTGCTCGTAGAGGTAGTTGACCTGCTCCTCGCCGACAGACGTCTTCACGGTGATCGGGGTCAATGGATCTTCGAGTCCCTCCTCGACTTCACGTGCAAGCGCCCTCGCGGGCACGTTGAGAACGCGAGCGAGTCGTTCTATGAGCTCCTGCCTCCCCTCCTTCGGCATGTCTCCGATCCAGAGACGAACGGCAGTGCCCGCGACGTTCGAGACGATGGCACGACCCTGGCGATCCAGGATCGGCCCGCGGGGCGCCTCGACCCGTACGAGCCGAAGCTGGTTGTTCTGCGCCGCGTTCAGGTACTCGTCGCCGGAGAGGACCTGGAGCGACCAGAGTCGCAGGAAGAGCACGGCGAAAACGAGCAGCGCGACCCCGCCGAGCACACCCACCCTCAGCGCGAGCGCCGGGGTGAGCCGGTGCGGCTCGCGCACGCGTGGATCGGGCGGAAGGAAGCGCTCGGAGGACGACCGGCGCTCGTTGTAGCCGCCGTCAGACAAGAACTTCGACCTCCGGCGACCGCTCGAACCGCTCGGGCTCGCGGACGCTCGCGCGAACGAGGGCGTACACGGGCAGCGCCAGCAGGAGATTCAGGAGAAGCGTTGGCGCGAGCGACGTGACGAGTGCATGCCGCGCGACCACCTCCGACCCGAGCATGTAGTGCAGCACGAACGCAAAGGCGCCGGCAAGCACCGTGATCACTCCGACGGCGAGGAGTGGAGCCAGGCGACGGCCGCGGCCGGTGGTCTCGACGTAGCGGCCGGCCCAGAATCCGGCGAGGGTGAGAACCAGGGAGGTGATCCCAAGGGTCTCGAGCGTCAGGAGATCCACGACGAGGCCGGCGGTGAAGCCGTACGCGGCGCCCGGGATGGATCCCCGCAGCAGTCCCACCGAGACCACGACGATGAGCAGAAGATCGGGCGCTCCGCCACCGATGACGAGTGACGACACGATGACGGCCTGAAGCATCGCCGCGACGAAGACCACGGCCGACGCACGGGCAACGGCTCCGCCGGTCACGACGGGCGCTCCGTCGGCACGAGCACGAGAACGGCGTCGAGCGAGCCGAAGTCGACGTAGGGGTCGACCTGCACCTGCTGGAAGAGATCGGTGTCCGTCTGGCCGACGCTCGAGACCTCGCCGATCGGGATTCCTTTCGGGTAGAGCGAGCTCAAGCCGCTCGCGCGCCAGCCCGCGGTCACGACGTCGTCGCCGACCTTGATCACGTCCTGCTTGCGGACACGGTCGAGAACCAGCGTCTCGCGCGTGCCGCGCGCGTGGCGGACGATGCCTTCGGCGCGAGTCGGCAGATTGACTGCGGACACTGCAGCCCCTTGATCGGTGAGGAGCTGGATCCGAGCCGTGCGAGGCGTGACGCGGGTGACCAGGCCGACGAGACCTTCCGCGGTGACGACCGGGTCGTTGACGTGAACGCCGTTTAGAGACCCGGCCGCGATGACGATCGCCTGCGTGAAGGCTCCCGCGGGCCGACCGATCACCTCGGCTGAGATCGGCTCGAAGTCGCCGGGAAAGCGCGGACCGTCGATGTAGTCCTGCAGCGCACGCAGGTAGTCGTTCTCCTGCAGCGCGAACTCGCTCTGGATCGCCCGCTGACGGAGCTCCCGATTCTCGATGCGCAAGCGCTCTGCCTCGGATCGCGCCGCCAGGAGGCTGTCGGTCCACTCGTAGGCGTCACGGAAGGGCTGCGCGAGACGTTCGAAGCCGACTGCGAACGGCTTCAGGACGGTGGAGCCTGCGGAATGGACGCCCCCGAGCTGTCCGTCCTCCCCGGAACGGAAGGACATGGTGATGAGAATCAGCGAGAGCAGCACGAGGCAGCCCACCGCGAGGCGCCGGCGAAGCTGGCCCCCGCCACGTGAGCTGAGCGTTGTCGTCGGAGTGCGCCGGACTGTCACGCCCAGCGCCGCCGATCGGGCGCTGCGTCCCCTTGGCACGACCGTCGAGTGTAGCTAGATGCCTGGCCGGAATTCGCGTAGCACGTTCGAAGGGCCGGTCCGGCGACACACGGCTCGAGCCGCCTGTGGATCGATTGGCACGAACTCGGCACGCTCCCACCCGTCTGGTCTGGTCATGCCCCAGGGTCAGACCCTGTTCGCCGTCCACTGACGGACTGCCGGGGGCGATCGGGTCGAAAGTCGCGTCTGGTGGGGACCCGTCCGGAACCGCTGCGGCCGTTGGTGCCTTGTCCTACCGGAGCATGCCGTTTCGGCGCGCGCGGCTGCGGTTCGACCGGTGGATGACGTCGAACTCTTCGAGGCTGCGCCCGGAGCCGACCGCGACGCAGGTCAGCGGGCTCTCCGCGAGATGCACGGGCATCTGCGTCTCGTGCCGGACACGCTCGTCGAGGCCCTGCAGAAGCGCCCCGCCGCCGGCGAGCACGATCCCGCGATCCATGATGTCCGCCGCGAGCTCGGGCGGGGTCTTGTCGAGCGTCGACTTCATCGCGTCGATGATCTGCGACACGGGCTCTTCGAGCGCTCTGCGGATCTCCTCGGACGAGATGATCACGGTCTTGGGAAGGCCGGTGAGCATGTCCCGGCCGCGGACCTCGGCCTGCAGCTCTTCCTTGAGCCGGAACGCCGAGCCGATCTCGAGCTTGATCTCCTCGGCCGTCTGCGTGCCCACGAGAAGCTTGTACTCCTTCTTGATGTGGTTGACGATCGCCTCGTCCATCTCGTCGCCTCCGACCCGCATGCTCTGAGAGACGACGATGCCGCCGAGCGAGATGATTGCGACCTCGGTGGTTCCTCCCCCGATGTCCACGATCATGTTCCCCGTCGGCTCGGCGACGGGCAGGCCGGCACCTATCGCAGCGGCCATCGGCTCCTCGATCAGGTACGCCTGGCGCGCGCCGGCAGAGAGCGTCGCCTCCTCGACGGCACGCTTCTCCACCCCGGTCACGCCCGACGGAACGCACACCACCACGCGAGGATGGGCGAAGCGGTGCTGGTGAACCTTCTGGATGAAGTGCCGGAGCATCTGCTCGGTGACGTCGAAGTCGGCGATGACGCCGTCCTTCAGGGGCCGGATCGCCGAGATGCTCCCCGGAGTCCTGCCGAGCATGCGTTTCGCCTCCACCCCGACCGCATGCACCTCTCCGGTGCGCTGGTCGATCGCGACGACCGACGGCTCGGAGAGGACGATTCCGCGCCCTCGGACGTACACGAGCGTGTTGGCAGTGCCGAGGTCGACGGCCATGTCGCGGCCGCCGAAGCCGGTAAGAGACTTGAACCAGGCCATGGGAGGCCCGAGTGTACCTACGCGTTTCGCGGGGGAGACCATGTTTCCCCCGCGTGCCCCCTTCTTTTGCGCCGTTGCGAAGAGGATGTGTCGGTGGGCATGCGGGCGAGTGAATCGCCCTCCGGCTCCGTCAGTGGATTGGCTTGTTCAGCGGGTCCAACAGGTCCGGGGCGTGGAGCTCGAGCAGCGAGAGGAGCAGCGCTCCCGGGAGCCCCACGACGTTCAGGTAGTCGCCCTCGATCCGCTCGACGAGCCGTCCGCCGAGGCCCTGGATCGCGTACCCACCCGCTCGGCCTTCCCACTCCCCGCTGTCGATGTATGTCGTCAGGAGCGCCGCGCTGACAGGTCTGAATGTGACGGCGGTGACCTCGTGCACGACGAGGTCGAGCACCGGGCCGAGAAGGCACAGTCCGGACACGACCATGTGCGTGCGCCCGGAGAGATCGCGGAGCATCGTCGTCGCGGCCTCGACGTCTTCGGGCTTGCCGTGGCTCCGCCCGTCGAGCACGACTGTCGTGTCGACGCCGAGCGTCACGCGGCCTTCCGTGTGCGCCGAGCGCGCC
>Ga0208612_1001039_pt1 | contig 11589 bp, 12 predicted proteins | sample AntDryMetagUQ889_FD_188089 | JGI IMG/M metagenome (GOLD analysis project Ga0208612, IMG submission 188089) | Polar desert microbial communities from Antarctic Dry Valleys - UQ889 (SPAdes) | ecosystem: Environmental > Terrestrial > Soil > Desert | place: Antarctic Dry Valleys | collected 2008-12-31 | reverse complement strand
CGCAACGCCGAGCCGGCGATCGCCGCCCACCTCGACCTGGCCCGCGAGCTGATGGGGGCCGCGCTGGACTGGCGCGCCGAGGGGCCGCCCCGCTCGCCGCTGCGGGGGGACGAGCTCGCACGCGCGGTGGGCATCCAGCCGGGACCCGAGCTGGGCGCTCTGTTGAGCGAGCTCGAGGAGGCCATCTACGCCGGCGACGCGAGCACCCGGGAGGAGACGGTGGAGCTCGCCCGGCGGCTGCGCCAGAATGCGGCGCCTTGATCGTCGACTGCGCGATATACGACCAGGGCGAGCGCCGGGAGGAGAAGCTCGAGCCGCGACAGGCCTACCACGCCTCCCGCGAGCCCGGCGCCTTCGTCTGGATCGGCCTGCACGAGCCCACCGAGGAGGAGTTCGACTCGATCCAGCGCGAGTTCGAATTGCACGAGCTGGCCGTCGAGGATGCGATCAATGCTCACCAGCGGCCCAAGCTCGAGACCTACGGCGACACGGTCTTCCTGGTGTTGAAGACCGCTCGCTACATCGATCCAAAGGAGATCGTGCAGTTCGGCGAGATCCTCGTCTTCCTGGGGGAGGACTTCATCGTCACCGTCCGCCATGGCGAGGCGACCTCGCTCAAGGGAGTCCGCGAGGAGCTCGAGCGGCGGCCCGAGCTGCTCGGCCACGGGCCCGGCGCCGTCCTGCACGCGATAGTCGATCGCGTTGTCGACGACTATGCGCCGGCGGTGTCCGGCCTCGAGGAGGACATCGAGGAGGTGGAGAGCTCGGTCTTCTCCAGCGAGCGGACGAACCCCGCCGAGCGCATCTACCGGCTCAAGCGCGAGACGCACGAGTTCCATCGCGCCGCCTCGCCCCTGCTGGAGCCGATGGACCTCCTCACCGGGGGCCGGGTGGGCCAGATCCACCCCGAAGTGGAGACCTACTTCCAGGACGTCAACGACCACCTGGCCCGCGTGAACGATCGTCTCGAAGCCATGGGCGACAGCCTGACCAGCATCCTGCAGGCCAACCTCGCTCAGGTGACCGTCCAGCAGAACGACGATGTCCGCCGGATCTCGGCGATCGTCGCGATCATCGCCGTGCCCACGATGATCGCCGGCATCTACGGCATGAACTTCGAGCACATGCCCGAGCTCAAGTCGACGCTCGGGTACCCCCTGGTGCTCGCCCTCATGCTCGTCCTCTGCCTTGCGCTGTACCGCTACTTCCGCCGCGCCGGCTGGCTGTAGCCAGGCCCCGCGCCACGGCGTCGCACAGCCGCGGCCAAGGCGCCGGTACGCTACCCGGCCCTTGACCGACGAGGACTGCATCTTCTGCAAGATCGTGGCCGGTGAGCTGCCGGCGGAGAAGGTCGCCGAGGACGAGCACACGATCTCGTTCATGGACATCAACCCGTGGACGCGGGGGCACGCGCTGGTCATCCCCAAAAAACACGCGCGCAACGTCTACGAGATCACCGACGAGAGCCTGGCGCAGACCATGAGCGCGGCCAAGCGGCTCGCTGCCCGTATGCGTGACGGCCTGGGGGCCGAGGGCATCAACCTCCTGAACTCGACCGAGCCCGCCGCGTGGCAGACGGTCTTCCACTTCCACGTCCACGTGATCCCCCGCTACAAGGGCGATCCCCTCCGCCTGCCGGGCCAGCCCATGGAGCCCGGGGAAGGCGAGCTGGCGCAGCTCGCGGCGGAGCTCAGTGACTGAGCGGATCCGCTTCGAGCACGCGGGCGACGTGGGCTCGATCGTCGTCGATGCCCCGCCGCTCAACCTCTTTGGGGAGGGCATGGGGGAGGAGCTGGTGTCGGCGCTCGACCAGGCGGAGGCCGCTGGGCTGCGGGCGCTGGTAATCCGGGCCGAGGGCAAGGTGTTCACCGGCGGCGTCGACGTCCAGATCTTCGAGGGCCTCGATGCTGCCGACGCCGAGTCTCTCGCCCAAGAGCTCCTGGCTATCACGCGGCGGGTCGAGGACCTGCCCTTTCCCACCATCTCGTCGGTGGCAGGCCTCTGCCTGACCTGGGGCTTCGAGCTCTCCCTGGCCTGCGACCTGATCTGGGCGGCCGATTCGGCTCGTTTCGGCCTTGTGGAGCGCGTGGTGGGGATCACGCCGTTCATGGGCGGAGTGCAGCGCGTGACCGAGCGGGCGGGGCCGGCCCGGGCGCGTGAGCTGGTCATGACGGGCGAGCTCTACGCCGCAGACACGCTGCGCCAGTGGGGGGTGATCAACCGCGTGGTGGCGCTGGCGGAGCTCCCCGACCAGACCCAGGCCCTGGCCCGAGGCCTGGCCGCGGGGCCGACGCAGGCGATGTCCGCGACCAAGCGGATCGTCCGCGCCCAGGTCGACGAGGGCACCAGAGCAGCCGACGAGCGCACCCCGGCGATCGCCGGCCCGCTGTTCGACACCGAGGATGCGACGCGAGCGATCCGGACTTTCCTCGAGGAAGGCCCGGGCAAGGCCACGTTCGAGGGCCGCTGACCCTCTACGGGTAGGAGCGCAGCCCGATCGCTGATCGGGCGAGCACCGCGCCGTCGCCCATTGCTTCGCCGGGCAGCCTTGCTAGCGTTTCGCCCGTTAGAGGCGTCGCTGGCCGGCGCAGTTCAGAAAGCAGCAAGTGCCGTGGTTCGGATCGCATGTCGTAGCCCGGCTTTGCAGAAAGAGGGCAACTGGAAATGCCGACAGGAACCGTCAAGTGGTTCAACGACGAGAAGGGATACGGCTTCATCACCCCGGACGACGGGGACCGTGACCTGTTCGTGCACTACTCGGGCATCGACGGCCATGGCTTCAAGAGCCTGACTGAGAACGCCAAGGTCGAGTACGAGGAAGAGGTCGGGGACAAAGGCCCCAAGGCGGTGAACGTCAGAGCGCTCTAGCGCCTGTCTACGGGGAAGGCGCGCAGGCCGAGCGTTGCTCGGCCGAGCACCGCACCGTCAATTCTTATGGCCAAGGAAGAGAAGATCGAGATGGAGGGCGAGATCCTCGAAGCCCTCCCCAACACCCAGTTCAAGGTGAAGCTCGACAACGAGCACGAGGTGCTCGGGCACATCTCCGGAAAGATGCGGCGGCACTACATCCGCATCCTCCCCGGAGATCGGGTCAAGATCGAGCTGTCGCCCTACGACCTCGACCGGGGCAGGATCACCTACCGGTACAAGTGAGGGAATCGACCGGCGGTGCTCGGCCGAGACCGATCGGTCCGGTGCTCGCCCGACCAACGCTCGGGCTGCGCTCCGCCCGCGACGCCCGGCCTGCGCTCCGGCGGTAGGTGACGGACCGGCGGTGCTCGGCCGGCCAACGCCCGGCCTGCGCTCCCGGCGGTAGATGCGGCAGACGCCTGGGCCCAGGCGCATGTTCTTGCGGGCCGGGGTAGCATCGTCGCAGTGAGCCTGGAGGGGTGGATCTTCATGGTCGGCTTTCGAGTCTTCGACCTGGGACTGCTCGTGCTTTGGCTCGTGTGGTTCTTCCGCCTGCGCGACAACGGCGAGGATCCACCCGAGGACGAAGGCGGTGGCGGCGGTCCCGGCCGGGACCCCGACGAGCACGGCCCGCGCGACGGGGGCGGCATGCGTCTGCCCCTGGGCCCCTGGGGCGACGGAAAGCGCCTGCGCGACCACGGCGGGCGCCGCGCTCGGCCACGGCCCAGGGGCCCGGCGCCACCGGTGCCCGGTCCGGTGCCGTCGCGGGTGCGCCACCCCCGCTCCCCGCGGCCAGCGCGCACGCGGCCGGGGCGCCGCTGACCGTCGGCTGTCGGGCAGGGTGTACTAGCCGCAGGCGCCGGGGTTCTCCTCGCAGAACCCCTCGAAGCGTTCCTCGGGCGAGCCCTTGGGAGGGGGGGTGTCGTTCTGAGGAGAGTCCTGCTGCCTTGTGCCCGGTGCGGGGGTACCGCCCGAATCGCCTTCGGACGGGTTCGGCGTCGTGTCGGTGGGAGGCGGGTCGGTCGGTGGCGGCGCAGGCGTGGTCTGCGTCGAGGTGCCCGTGTTGGTGTCCGGAGCCGCGTCGGTCGCCGTCTTCGGCTTGGACTCGGGCAGGGTCAGCTCGGGCGCAGGGCGCGGTCGTGGCTCCTCGTCGCCGCCGCAGCCCGCCGCGGCGAGCGCGAGCAGGCTCAGCAGAAGGGCAGCCGCGCGCGATCGGGACACGACCGGCGGCCTCTAGGGCTGGATGGCGGGGAGGCGGCGCCCGCAGTGCATGCAGTCGTTGAGGTCCTTGGGCACCAGCTGCTCGAGCGAGCAGCCGCACAGGCGCAGGTTCTCGACCGCCCAGGGCAGATTGCTTGGGGAGGGGGCCAGCGGCAGCACGGCGCCCACCACCTCGAACTCCTCGCCGCTGTCGCGGTCGACGTAGGTGGTGCCGGGCTCGGCCTCGCGAATCACCTCGCGGTCGGTACGGGTCCTCATGCGGTAGAGCTGGCGCCGTCCCATCGGCACGGCATCCTATTACCCGATGCGGGTGCTCATCTTCCACGGCTACCTGCTGCGCGGCACCGGCAGCAACATCTACAACGCCAGCCTGGCCCGGGCGCTGGCCGACCTTGGGCATGAGGTCCACCTGGTCTGCCAGGAGAGTCGCACCGACGGGCTGAGCTTCGTGGACGGCCGCCGCTGCACCGTCCACGTGCCCGACATCGAGGGGCTCCTGCCGCTCTACGTGGCCGACGAGTACGAGGGCTTCACGGCCGTGCCCTTCCCCGCACTCGACGACGTCCAGATCGAGCGCTACGTGGACCTCAACTCGCGGGCGGTGACCGAGGTGGTCGACGCGGTGGCGCCCGACGTGGCCCTGGCCAACCATCTGATCATGGGCCCGGTGATCCTTGCCCGGGCTCTCGGCGGCCGGGTGCCCTACGCCGTCAAGGTCCACGGAAGCGCGCTGGAGTACGTCGTGCGCCCGCACCGCGATCGCTTCCTGTCCTGGGCCCGCGAGGGGCTGGCCGGCGCCTCGGCCGTGCTGGTGGGCTCGCGCCATACGGCCGAGAGCTTGTGGGAGGTGATGGACGAGCCCGGCCTGCCCGCCCGCACCCGGCTCGGGCCACCCGGCGTAGACGTGCATTCGTTTCGCCCGCGCTCCGCCGAGGAGGCCGCCGAGGGACTGCTCGGTCTGGCGCGCTCGCTCGAGGGCGCCGAGGCGGCGACGTGGGGAGGGGAGGCCGGAGCCGCGGAGGCGGTGCGCGCGCTGAACCCCGCCCACGACCGCCTGGTGGGCTACGTGGGCAAGCTCATCGTCTCCAAGGGAGTCGACCTGCTGCTGGCCGCCTGGCCGCTGGTGGTGGCCGAGGTGCCCGCCGCGCGGCTGTGCGTGGTGGGCTTCGGCACCTACCGCGCGGGGCTCGGGCAGATCGTCGACGCCCTGGCGAACGCCGACTTGGAGGCGCTGGGCGAGGTGGTGGCTCGCGGCCGCGAGCTGGAGGGCGGCCCTCCGGGTGAGCTGCGCTATCTGCGGGCCTTCGTCGACGAGCTGAGCGCCGAGCGCCGCGCCGCCTACCTCGACGCGGCGCCGCGCGCCGCCGAGCGCGTGCACTTCACCGGCCGCCTGGAGCACGAGGCGCTGCCCGGCCTACTGCCCTCCTTCGAGGCCCAGGTGGTGCCGAGCACGTTCCCGGAAGCCTTCGGGATGGTGGCCGCCGAGGCAGCAGCGTGCGGGGCCCTGCCGGTCTCCGCCGCGCACTCGGGCCTGGCCGAGGTCACGTCGGTGCTGGCCCCGGCGCTCGACGAGCCGCTGCGGCCGCTGCTGTCCTTTTCTCCCGGCTCACGGGCGGTGCCCGAGCTGGCCGACCGGCTGGTGCGCTGGCTGTCCCTGGACGCCTCCGAGCGCTCGCGCGCCAGCGCCGAGCTGGCGCGAATGGCGCGCTCACGCTTCGGCTGGGAGAGCGTGGCCCAGGGGGTCATCGCCGCCGCGCAGGGCCACCTGGCCGAGCTGCCGCGGGTGCCCTCCCATGACGCCGGAGCGCAGCCCTGGCATCGGTCGGGCGAGCACCGCGCGCTCGGTGCTCACAGCGACGCTTCCGGCCCCGCGCTCGGCTAGTCTTCCCGCCCCGTGAGGCTTCCCCCTCAGAGGTTCCTGGCCGCCCTGATGGCCCTCTCCGTGCTGGCCCTCGGCACGGCTGGCTGCGGCCGCGACGAGGCGCCCGACCTGATCAACGGCAAGACCAAGTTCGTGCAGAAGTGCGCCTCCTGTCACGCCCTGGCCCGCGCCAATGCCTCGGGGGTGCAGGGTCCGAACCTCGACCAGGCGTTCGGCCCGGCGCGCAACGAGGGCTTCGGTGCAGGGACCGTCGACGGGGTCGTCCAGCAGCAGATCGCCCTGGTGCGCCGCAACAGCTCGATGCCCGCCAACATCGTCACCGGCGCCGACAAAAAGGACGTGGCCGCCTACGTGGCCGAGGTGGCCGGCCAGCCGGGCGAGGACACGGGCGAGCTGGCGACCGCCGGCGCTCCCGACGTCTCGAACAAGGTGGTCGAGGCGAAGGGCGATCGCTTGGAGATCGACGCCGACCCCTCGGGCGCCTTGAGCTTCGTGGCCGGCAAGGCGAACGGCCCCGCGGGCGCGCTGACGCTCGTGATGAAGAACCCTGCAAGCATTCCGCACAACATCGCGATCGAGGGGAAGAAAGTCGGCCCGGTCGTCGGCTCGGGCGGGACCTCCCAGGTGATGGAGAATCTAACCCCCGGCAAGTACACCTTCCTCTGCACGGTGCCGGGCCACGCAGACGGCGGTATGAAAGGCGAGCTGACGGTCAAGTAGGGGACGCACCGCGGACGACGACGCCCTAGACGAGCTCTACCTCGGCGACTTCGACGACTTCGTGCGCGGGCGCAACGAACTCGCCAAGAAGCAGCGCACTCAGGGCGATCGGGAGGCTGCGGACGGCGTTCGAGTGCTCAAGAAGCCGAGCCGCGTGGCGTGGTCGCTCAATCAGTTCAGCGCCCGCGGGGCCAAGCTGCGCGACGAGCTGCTCGACGCCGGCGAGGCGCTGCGCGAAGCACAGGAGCGATTGGTGGCCGGCGAGGGCGAGAGCGCCGATCTGCGGGAAGCGAGCTCCCGCGAGCGGGAAGCGGTCAGCGCGGCGCTCGCCGCGGTCGAGGCCCTCGCCGGGGATGCTGGCGCAAGGCTCAGCCCAGCCGCGATCGAGCGCGCTCGCCAGACGCTCCACGCGGTTGCCCTCGACGAGGGCGTGCGCCAGGCCTTCGAACGTCATCGCCTGATCACCGAGCATGACGCGCCGGGTCTCGGGGGCCTCTCGCCGGGCGCCGCTCCGACATCCCGTGGAGGCGCCAAGACGACTCGCTCGCAGGATGCCGAGCGAGAAGAGGAAAAGCGCCGGCGCGGAGCGCTCAAAGCCGCCGAGGCCGAGGCCCGCAAGCTGGCGGCGCGCGAGGAGAAAGCAGAGCGCGAGGTCGAGGCGGCACGGCAAGCCGCGCAGCAGGCGCAGCAAGATCTCGAGCGACTGACGAACGAGCTGAACAAGGCTGCCGGGGAGGCGGCAGCGGCGAGCGAGCGAGTGGACAACCTTCGCGGCTGACGTCCGCCGTCTCGTGCTCGGGCTTCGGTCACTCTCCCGCGGCGAGCAGCTCGTCGAGCGAGCGCTCCAGGTCGGAGCCGAGCGCATCGGCGTCCGGCAGCTCCAGGGCGTCGGCATATATGGCAAAGCAGGCTTGCCCGGCGACGGTGACAACGCCGATGGACAGCGCGTGGCCGCTGGTGAGCGGCACGGCCGAATGGACCTCTCGGAGCCGGCAGCCGCACAGGTAGCGGGGCACGGCCGGTCCCGGCATGGTGGAGATCGTGAGGTTGAACATCCGCGGGTGGGCGAATGCCTGCGCGAGCACCCACTGCACCGGCCCTGGGGTGCGCGCGACCGCGCGCAACGCGGCGTCCAGCTCTTCGGCCTCGCCGTCGCGCTCACGCTGTGCCGTGGCACGGTTGATGCGCTTCAGGCGCATGATCGGGTCGGGCTCGTCGCAGGGCAGCTCGATGAACAGAAAGGAGATGCGGTTGCCGCTCCCCTCCGCGTCGCTGTGCGAGCGCACGTCGGCGGGGATCATGACCTTGAGGGGCTGTGGCGCCTCCCCCCGGCGCTTGGCGAAGCTCCGCAACGCGCCGGCGCAGACGGCGAGCACCACGTCGTTTGGCGTCACGTCGAATCGTCGCCTGAGCACGCGCAGGTCATCGACGGAGCGCGTAACCCGGACATGGTGGCGCTGTGGGGATCCCGCACGGTTGAAGACCGAGCTGGGCGCCGGCGGCAGAAGCGTGTGTGCCGTCATGCGCGCCCCGCGAACCACGGACCCGGGCAGCCCGCGCAGTCGTGACGGGGAGGTCGCCAGCCGCAGCGGCGCGAGCGCGAGGGCGGCGCCATCGCCGACGCGGTCCGCCAGGCCGCGCACGAGGCGCTCGCCGCGCGAGGGAACGGGAGCCGGGGACCACCCGGCGTCCTCCTCGGGACCCTCCCCGCCGGAGGCATCGGAATCGAACAGGAGCTTGCCGAGCTCGGCCACGGCCATTCCGTCGACCATGCAGTGGTGCATCTTGCCCACGAGCGCGAGGCCTCCTTCGGGAAGCCCATCGGCAATCCAGATCTCCCACAGCGGCCGGTCACGCTCCAGGGGAGAGGAGAGGATGGTGTCGACGATCTCGGTCAGGTCCTCACCTTCCGCGCGAAGCAGGTGGGCGGCGGCGTCAAAGTCGGCGTCATCGACCCAGATCGGCTCATGGAGCCCCAAAGGCACGCCGGCGAGACGCTGCCGGTAGCGCGGGGCGCGCCGAAGCTGCCGGGCGATGTGCTCGAAAAGCTCGGGAAACGCCGGTCGCGAACCGTCCTCCGGCGGGTCGAGCACCGCGACCCAGCCCACGTGCATCGGCGCGGAGGGACCCTCGACGGCGAGAAAGGAGGCGTCGAGTGTTGACAGGCGCTCCGATGTCATGGCTCGACCCTACCGGTGGGGAAGTGGCACGCTGACGCGCTGCGGCCGCTGGACCGACCGGCGCTCGTCGTGTGGGGGACCCAGAGGCTGTGGGCGCTTGACCGAGCCGTTCCTGCGACGCGCGGTCGGCGCGGAGCGCGCCGTCGTCACCGCCTGAGCCGCCTCTCCGTTCCGACGTAGACGGTCACGACCCCGCGCACGGCGTATGCTCGCGCTCAGATGGCGCGGAAGATCCGGAAGCTGCTGGTGGCGAACCGCAGTGAGATCGCCATCCGCATCTTCCGGGCCGCCGCCGAGCTCGGGCTGGAGACCGTCGCCATCTATTCGCGCGAGGACCGCTTCGCGCTGCATCGCTTCAAGGCCGACGAGGGGTACCTGGTGGGCAGGGGCAAGGAGCCCGTGCAGGCCTACCTGGGGATCGAGGAGATCGTGCAGGTGGCGAGTGACGCCGGCGTCGACGCCATCCATCCCGGCTACGGCTTCCTGTCCGAGAACCCCGAGCTGGCCGCCGCTTGCGCAGCTGAGGACATCGTGTGGATCGGCCCACCCGTCTCGGTCATGGAGGGCCTGGGCGACAAGGTGTCGGCCCGCGCACTGGCCGAGCAGGCGGGCGTGCCGGTCATGCCGGCCTCGGGACCGCTCCCCGACGACGACCAGGAGGTCGAACGGCTCGGCGCCGAGGTGGGCTGCCCGTTGATGGTCAAGGCGAGCTGGGGGGGTGGCGGGCGCGGCATGCGTGTGGTCCGCGACCCGGCCGACCTCGTCGAGGAGGTGGCCGCGGCGCGCCGGGAGGCGCTCGCCGCCTTCGGGCGCGACGACGTCTTCGTCGAGCGCCTGGTGGAGCGGGCACGCCATCTCGAGGTCCAGATCCTGGCCGACGAGTCCGGCCAGGTCGTCCACCTCTACGAACGCGACTGCACTGTGCAGCGGCGCCACCAGAAGGTCGTGGAGCGGGCGCCGGCGGCGGCGCTGGACCCCGGGACCAGGGACGAGCTCTGCCAGGCCGCGGTGCGACTCGCGAGCGAGACGGGCTACCGCAATGCGGGCACGGTGGAGTTCCTCCAGGACATCGACAGCGGAGAGTTCTTCTTCATCGAGGTCAACCCGCGCATCCAGGTGGAGCACACGGTGACCGAGATGGTCACGGGCATCGACGTGGTGAAGGCGCAGATCCGCGTGGCCGAGGGCGCCCACATCGGCACGCCCGAGAGCGGGGTCCCGGTGCAGGCCGACATCCGGCTGAACGGTCACGCGCTGCAGTGCCGGGTGACCACGGAGGATCCCGAGAACGAGTTCATACCCGACTACGGGCGAATCATCGCCAAGCGCGAGGCCACCGGCTTCGGCATCCGCCTGGACGGAGGCACGTCCCACGTTGGTGCCGTGGTCACGCCGTCCTACGACTCGCTGCTGGAGAAGATCACCGCGTGGGCCCCCACCCCGGAGGAGGTGGTGGCGCGGATGAGCCGAGCGCTGCGCGAGTACCGGATCCGCGGGGTCAAGACAAATCTTCTCTTCCTCAACGCGCTGATCACCCACCCGAGCTTCCGGGCCGACGACGTCACGACGGGGTTCGTGGACGAGACCCCCGAGCTCTTCGAGTTCACGCCGCGCCAGGACCGGGGCACCCGGCTACTCGCCTTCGTGGGGGACGTGCTGGTGAACGGCAACCCGGAGGTGGAAGGGCAGCCGGACCCCGGGCCGCTGCCGCCCGCGCCCCTCCCCGACGTGCCCCACCAACGGCAGTTGGAGCAAGGCACCCGCGGTCTCCTCACAGAGCTCGGTCCCGCGGGCTTTGCGCGCTGGATGCGCGACCAGGATCGCCTGCTGCTCACCGACACCAGCTTCCGCGACGCCCACCAGTCGCTTCTGGCCACGCGCGTGCGCACCCACGACCTCCTCCGCATCGCCCCGATGTACGCGCGGCAGCTGGACGGGCTCCTGTCGCTGGAGTGCTGGGGCGGGGCCACCTTCGACGTCGCCATGCGCTTCTTGAAGGAGGATCCCTGGGACCGGCTCGCCGGGATGCGCGAGCGGGTCCCGAACATCCTGCTGCAGATGCTGCTGCGCTCCGCCAACGGGGTCGGCTACACGAACTATCCAGACAACGTGGTGCAGTTCTTCGTCGCGCGGGCCGCGGAGACGGGGGTCGACCTCTTCCGCGTCTTCGACTCGCTGAACTGGGTCGAGAACATGCGCGTGGCCATGGATGCCGTGGTGGAGTCAGGCGCCCTCTGCGAGGCGGCGATCTGCTACACCGGCGACATCCTCGATCCCTCGAGGTCGAAGTACGACCTCGGCTACTACGTCGGCCTTGGCAAGGAGCTCGAGGCGGCCGGCGCGCACGTGCTCGGGATCAAGGACATGGCCGGCCTCTTGAAGCCCGAGGCAGCCCGGCGCCTGGTGCGAGCCCTGCGAGAGGAGGTGGGCATCCCGATCCACTTCCACACACACGACACGAGTGGCGCCTCCGCGGCCAGCGTGCTCGCGGCGGCCGAGGCCGGTGTGGATGCGGTGGACGGGGCGATGGACCCCATGAGCGGCCTCACCTCGCAGCCCAACCTGGGAGCGATCGTCGAGGCTCTGCGCCATACCGAGCGCGATACCGGACTGCCGCGCGAGCCGCTGGACCAGGCCGCGGCCTACTGGGAGACCGTGCGCAGCTACTACGGCGGG
>Ga0208612_1001038_pt1 | contig 11589 bp, 9 predicted proteins | sample AntDryMetagUQ889_FD_188089 | JGI IMG/M metagenome (GOLD analysis project Ga0208612, IMG submission 188089) | Polar desert microbial communities from Antarctic Dry Valleys - UQ889 (SPAdes) | ecosystem: Environmental > Terrestrial > Soil > Desert | place: Antarctic Dry Valleys | collected 2008-12-31 | reverse complement strand
CTCTCGAGAAGAAGGGGGCCCGCGGGGGAAACATGGTTTCCCTAGCGAACGCGAGCCGGAGGCGCGCGTTGATCATTCGTATGCGATAGCTCTGAGCGGATCGAGCTTGGCCGCGCGGCGCGCGGGCATTATCGCCGCGAGGATCCCGATAACGATCGCGACGATCGTCAGCACGGCGAGCTGGATCCACGGGATCGCAAAGCGAATGTCGTACTCGGCGAGTGCCCGGTTGACGAGCGCGGCCAGGAAGATCCCGAGCGGTAGCCCGATCGCTGCGCCAATCAGCGCCGTGATGATGCTCTCCTGACGGATCATCCGGCGCGCCTGCCGACGGGTCATCCCGATCGCGCGCAGCATCCCGATCTCACGCGTGCGCTCGTAGACCGAGAGGACGAGCGTGTTGATCATCCCGAAGATGCTCACGAAGACCGCCAGCGTGAGCATTACGTAGAGGAACGAGATGAACTGGTTGAAGTCCGCGTCCTCGCGGTCGATCCATTCCTCGCGGGTCTCGAGCTGCGTGTCGGGATAGCCCGCGATCGCGGTTTCCATCTGCGCTTGGTTCTCGTCGGTCGACTCGCCGGCGACGTTCGCCCACGTCCAGCTGTTGCGGGGTCGGTCGTAGAGCGAGTCGAACAGCTCCGTCGAGACGTTGACGCTCTCGAGCAGCGGATAGAAGGGCGGCGGCTCGAAGGTTCCCACGACTGTGACCTTCGCGGTTCGATCTGCGGTCGAGCGGATCGTCACGATGTCGCCGATCGCAATGTCGTGGTCCTCCGCGTAGTTCGAGCTCGCGAGCGCTTTCGTTGTACCCAGCGTCGCGAGCATGCTTTCGTCGCCCTCGCGCCAGTCGAAGACGTACGCCTGGGCGATCGTGTCGGGCTCGATGCCGCCGATCTCGGCCGAGTCGCCGTCGACCAGGCCGACGTCGGAGCGCACGCTGGTCACGAGCTCGGGCACGGTCGAGGCCGCGAGCGCATCGCCCGCCGCCGCGACGAACGGCGTGTACCCGTCGAGCGAGGTCACGACGTAGTCGGCGGCGATCTGCTCCTCGATCGCCTCGCGGTTCGACGCCTTCATCCCGTTCGTGAGCGTCGCGATGAACGCGACGAGAGCGATACCGATCATCAGGGCAGCCGCCGTCGCGGCCGTACGGCTGGGATTCCTGCGGGCGTTCTGTCCGCCGGTGCGAGCAGCCACGCGGTCCGGGACGACACTGGGGAACTCCATTGGCCACTCCGGCTCCCACTTCGTCGCCGCTCGGCGCAGCACCATCACGAGGACGAGCGGGACGAGCAGCGGATTGAGCAGCGTGCCGCCGACGAGGGCGCCGACGCGGCGCGCAGACGTTCCCGGTCCCCACGCTCCGTAGCGCAGGAGCCAGTAGGGGAGGAGCCAGAGGGGCCAGAAGAGCACGGTGAAGGCGAAAGCGGCCCAACGCCCTATCGGACTGCTGACCGCCGCGAGCGGTCCTACGACGTGCGACGAGAGCATCGCGACCCCGAGGAAGAGCAGGAGGACACCGGCCGCGATCGAGAGCAACCGATCCGCGGTCCCGAGCTCGTCGGTGAACATCGCGCGGGCCAGTAGGACGAGCGCCAGCACGACTGCGATCCCGGCGACCCAGGGCACGAACGGCGCGAACCTGGACTTCGGGAGCGTCGCGCCCTCGCGCACTGCCGCGATCGGAGGCACGCGGGTCGCCCGGATGGCGGGGAACAGGCCCGCGACGAGCGTGATGCCGACACCGACGACCAGCGCGACGATCACGGTGCGCATCGCGAAGACGCGGTCCGCCGTCGGGAGCTCGACCCCGAGAGCCCGGAAGAGTCCCTCGATCCCTTCCGCCAGCAGAACACCGAGACCGAGACCGACGAGCGATGCGGCGAGACCGATGACCAGCGACTCGAGGATCACCGAGCCGAGGATCTGGCGCCGCGACGCGCCGATCGTCCGCAGCGTGGCGAACTCGCGCGTTCGCTGCGCAACGGTGATCGAGAACGTGTTGAAGATGACGAACGCTCCGACGAAGAGAGCGATACCGGCGAAGACGAGGAGGAAGTAGCGGAAGATGGCCGTGAACTCGTTCACCTCGTCCACCTGGTCCTCGGCCTCCGCCGTCGCGCTCACGACCTTCGCGCCGCCCGGGAGCACGGGCTCGATGGCCGCGACGAGCTCGTCCTCGGTGACGCCCTCGTTCGCCACGACCGAGATCGCGTCGTAGCGCCCTTCGCGATCGAGGAGCTCCTGCGCAGCCGGGATCGTGAACACCGCAAAGCTCGCGTTTCCAAGGCTGTCCAGGCTGCCGTACTGCGCGACTCCGACGAGCTCGAACGAGCGCTTCGGCTGCAGGGTCGAGATCGCGACCTTGTCACCGACCGAGTAGCCCTGGTCGTCCGCCGTGCCGACGTCGATGACGACTTCGTCGCTACTCGCCGGCCAACGGCCCTCGAGGACGTTGAGCGGATTGAACTGGTCGAGCTCCGGCGCCGTGTCGATGCCGAATCCGAAGGTGGGCGCGCCTTCGGAGCTGACGGACTTCCCCTCGGACGTGAGAATCTTCGTGTTGCGCTCGTCGAGCACCGTCCCCGTGGCGAGAGCGACACCCTCGACGCCGCGCACCGTGTCGAGCAACGATGCGTCGACGGGTGGGCTGGGCGGGCTCTCGCCATCGATCGAGATGTCGAGCCCCCGGCCCGTCACGACCGCATCGGTGCCGGCGTACGACTCCGTGAAGAGCGTCGTGAAAGCACGGTCGATCGTGTCCGTGAGGATGTAGGTGCCGCTGATCATCGCGACGCCGAGGACGATTGCGACGGCTGTGAGAACCGCGCGGAGCTTGCGGCCGAGAAGACCGCGAAGCGAGACGCCGATCAAGCGGCGATATCCTCCAGCACCTGCAGGATCTGGTGCGCGTTGCATTCGCCGAGCTCGCGCACGATCTGCCCATCGGCGAGGAAGAGCACCCGGTGCGCCATCGCCGCCGCGCGCGCGTCGTGCGTCACCATGACCATCGTCTGGCCGTAGTCGTCGACCGATCGCCGGAGAAGCTCGAGGATCTCGTTTCCGGTCGACGAGTCGAGGTTTCCGGTCGGCTCGTCGGCGAAGAGGACTGTCGGCCTCGACACGAGCGCCCGCGCGATCGCGACCCGCTGCTGTTGCCCGCCCGAGAGCTCGGACGGGCGGTGCGCGAGCCGGTCGGTGAGGCCGACGTCGGCGACGATCTTGTCCACCCAGCCGTCCTCGGGCTTCTCGCCGGAGATGGTGAGCGGAAGCGTGATGTTCTCGCGCGCGTTCAGCATCGGCAGCAGGTTGAAGAACTGGAACACGAAGCCGATGTGCTGGCGCCGCAGCTTCGTCAGGTCGTTGTCGCCGAGCGTCGTGATCTCGGTGCCCGCGACCTCGACCGTGCCCGACGTCGGTTTGTCGAGGCCGGCGAGAATGTGCATGAGAGTCGACTTCCCCGAGCCCGAAGGCCCCATGACCGCGGTGAGCCGCGCGCGCTCGATATCCACTGAAACGCCCCGGAGGGCGTCGACTGCCGTCTCGCCTTGTCCGTAGCGGCGGGCGACGTCCGCAGCGACGACGACCGGCCCGTCTCCGTTCCCATTCACTCCGCCCAGCTCCTCTCCTCGAATGGGGGCTAAGGCTACAGCCCCTCCGCCTAGATGCTTGATCCTGGCCTAAGTGGCAACCATCGTGCAAAGTCCGAGTGTGGATTCGGTGGTCGAGATCCAAGCCGCCCTCGAACGAGCCCGAGCCGGGACCGACGAGCTCCTCGCGCCGGTCTCCGATCACGGGCTCGTCGAGCAGGTTTCGTCGCTTCAGCTACCGCTGGTCTGGGAGCTCGCGGGCGTCGCTCGCTTCGAGGAGCTCTGGCTGCTCCGTGATCTCTACGGTCAAGCGCCGGTTCTCGACTCGCATCCCGAGGTGAACGAAGCGTTCCGCCTGCAGCGATACGGGCGGTCGACGCTCCCGGTTCTTCGTCCGCAGACGGTTCGGGACTACGCGTCCGACGTCCGAGGTCGCGTCCTCGAGGCGGTCGAGCACACCGAGCTCGATCGGCCTGGCCCCTTGCTCAGGAAGGGGTTCGTCTTCGGGCTGGTGCTGCAGCACGAGCTACAGCACCAGGAGACGATGCTGCAGACGCTCCAGCTCCAGACCAAGGTCGAATACCCGGTGCGAGACGAGAGCCCGTTCGGCGAGACCTCCGACGGCCCCGACGAGATACGGGTCGAGGGCGGCTCGTTCGTCCTCGGCGCGACAGACGAGCCGTGGGCCTACGACAACGAGCTCGTCGCGCACGAGGTCGAGCTCGACGCGTTCTTCATCGATCGCATTCCGGTCACGAACGGCGCCTTCGCGGACTTCAGCTCCCACCGCGGCTACAGCTCGCAGAAACATTGGAGCGCGGAGGGATGGGCGTGGCGCGAGCGCGAGAAAGCCACTGCGCCGCTCTTCTGGGACCGGGGCAAGGACGGCTGGGAGCGGGTTCGCTTCGGGCGGCAAGAGCCCGTTCCGATGGAGGAGCCGGTTCAGCACGTCTCCTGGTACGAGGCCGACGCGTTCGCCCGCTGGGCCGGGAAACGGCTCCCGACGGAAGCCGAGTGGGAGCGGGCGGCAGCCTGGCACGAGCGCCGAGGCAAGGATCGCTTTCCATGGGGTGGCGAGTGGACGGGGTACGAGGCCAATCTCGGCCATCGCCGCTTCTCCCCCGCTCCAGCAGGCTCGTATGTGGGCGGCGAGAGCCGGGTCGGATGTCGTCAGCTGACCGGTGACGTCTGGGAGTGGACCTCCTCCCATTTCTTCCCCTACCCCGGCTTCCTCGCCTTCCCGTATCCCGAGTTCTCGGAGGTCTTCTTCGGCGACGAGTACCGGGTACTCCGGGGAGGCTCGTGGGCGACGGACTCGGTGGTCGCGCGATCGAGCTTCCGAAGCTGGGATCTCCCGGACCGCCGCCAGCTCTTCGCCGGATTTCGCGGCGCCCGAGACGCATAGTGCTTCCCGCCGTAAATACGGTCGCGATTCGCCGGCGAGAACCGAGCAGGCCTAGGACGCAGGGAGCGCCAATATTCGTGAATATTGGCGCCACTGAGGACGACGGCATGCGAAGCGTTCGCGAGGGGCGCGAACGCGGGCGTAGTTGCGGCGGGGAGCACTAAGCGCGCGTCGGCGATGAGCGCTCGTGTGGAGGTCCTTGTCGAGGGAGCCGACCGCCGAGCGGCGCTCCACAAAGCGACACTCCGTAGCCTGAACGACACACCGAAGCAGATTCCCGCGATCTGGCTTTACGACGAGCGCGGCTCGCTCCTCTTCGACGAGATCACCCGCCTGCCCGAGTACTACCTCACACGCACGGAGCGAGAGATCCTCGAGGACCGAGCGCCCGAGATCGCCTCCGAGACGCGAGCGGAGACCCTCGTCGAGCTCGGCTCGGGGACTTCGGAGAAGACGCGGCTGCTGCTGGACGCGCTCGTCGGCCAGGGGACACTCACACGGTTCGTCCCACTCGACGCGAGCGAGGAAGTGCTCGTCGCGAGCGCGCATGCGATTGCGGAGGAGTACCCGGCGCTCGAAGTGCACGCAGTCGTAGGCGACTTCGAGCGGCACCTTTCGTGGCTTCCAGCAGGTGGGCGGCGCCTCTTTGCCTTCCTCGGCTCGACGATCGGAGGCCTCCAGGTCGAAGCTCGGGGACGCTTCTTGCGAGCGGTCGCGGACTCTCTGGGATCCGATGACGCATTGTTGCTCGGCCTGGACCTCGTCAAAGATCCGGCGCGCATAGAGACTGCGTATGGGGACAGCGCTGGGCTCAGCGAGAGATTCCAGCAAAACGGGCTCGCCCATCTCGACCGGGAGCTGGGCTCGAGCTTCTCACTGGGTCGCTTCGACCACAGCGCGGTCTGGGATCCGGAGCACGAGTGGGTGGACATCGGCTTCCGCTCGCTGGCAGCGCAGGTCGTGCGCGTCCCGGAGCTCGACATCGAGGTCGCGTTCGCCGCCGGAGAGCTCCTGCGCACCGGCGTGAGCTCGAAGTTCAGGCGTGAGCGCTTCCAAGCCGAGCTCACGGCCGCTCGGTTGGATCTCTTAGGCTGGTGGACGGACGCGAACGGTGATTTCGCGCTCGCGCTCGCCGGGCGAATACCCGCCCGAGCAGGTCCCTTCGAGCCATCTTGCGCAACATAATTTGTTGCGCTACGGTGACCCTTGTGCCTATCGCGACGGCAGTCAAGATCGAAGCGCTGAAGCGCGATCTGAGGTCCGGCTCCGCAGTAGCCGATTTGCTCGGAGTAAGCCGCTCACGCGTGACCCGCTGGCTTCAGGGGGCCGGCATCGACCCACTGAATGCCGAGCGGGTCGACTTGCTCGAGCTCGTCTGGTCGAATCTGCTCCGAATCTACGAGCCCGATGCAGCGCGAGCCTGGCTCCTGGGTATCAACCCGAGTCTCGGCGATCGCCGTCCTGTCGATCTCGTGAGGGCCGGCAAAGCGGAGGAGCTCATGCGTGCGATTCGCGCCGAGCGCGCAGATTCGTTTGCGTGATTCTGTACCGCTGCTTTGCGTGGAGCGAGCGAGCCCGCCCCAGCGACCCGGACGGCCCCCTGTGGTTCCCGCGCGTTTACCAGGGCGACGGTCGGCACGACAATCCCGACCGGTACGGATGCCTGTACTTGACCGACCGTGAAGAGTCCGCGGTCGTTGAGCAGCTCGCCCGCTTCAGGGGCCAACGACTCGTGCCGGAGATGCTGCTACGACGAGCGCTTCCGCTCGGCCTCGCCGCGATCGAGCTCCCCGACCGAGCGCAGGTGGTCGACCTGGACGATCCGCACGTCCTCGCGGAGAACAGCCTGCGACCTTCCCTCGTCGCAACGCGGCTGCGTGAAGTGACCCAGCCACAGGCGCTGGAGCTCTATCGCGGACATCGGTTCGCGGTCGGTCTGCGCTGGTGGTCGGTCTACGAGGCTCTCTGGGCGAACGTCACGGTCTTCGATCGCGCCGCGCGTCGGCTCGCGCTCGGTTCCCTCAGGCGCTTGACGTTAGATGACCCTGCCGTCGTTGAGGCTGCAGCAGTCCTCGGACTTCCGACCTGAGCTGGTCAGCGCAGGCGAACCGCAGCCTCGGTGAGCACCTCGCCGAGAATCCGCACGATCTCGTCGAACTCCGCTTGTCCCGCGACGAGCGGCGGTGAGATCTGGATCACCGGGTCGCCGCGGTCGTCGGCGCGGCAGATGAGGCCCGCGTCGAAGAGGGCGTTCGAGAGAAAGCCGCGCATGAGTTGCTCGCATTCCTGCTCCGAGAATCCTTCGCGCGAATCCTTGTCCTTGACCAGCTCGAGCGCGTAGAAGAACCCGGTCCCACGCAGGTCGCCGACAATCGGGATGTCCAAGAGCTGCCTCAGCGTTTCGGCAAACGCCGTCTCGCTGGCACGGACATGCTCGACGATCCCCTCCCGCTTCATGATCTCGATGTTCTTGAGCGCGATCGCGCACATCGTGGGATGGCCGCCGAAGGTGATCCCGTGCGAGAACATCGAGGTCTCGCCCAGGAATGGCTCCATCACGCGATCGGTCGCGACGACAGCGCCGATCGCAGCGTACGACGAGGAGAGCCCCTTCGCGCAGGTGACGAGGTCGGGACGGATGTCGTAGCGCTCCGAGCCGAACCAGTAGCCGATGCGCCCGAAGGCGGTGATCACCTCGTCGGCTGAAAGCAGGATGTCGTAGCGGTCGCAGATCTCGCGGACGCCTTTGAAGTACCCAGCTGGGGGCGTGAAGGCGCCGCCCGCGTTCTGAACCGGCTCCATGTGAACGAGGCACACGGTCTCGGGGCCCATGGAGACGATCGTCTGCTCGAGCTCGTCCAAGAGGAAGCGCGTGAACGCCTCTTCGGTCTCCTCGGGCGGACGGTGGTAGCGGTTCGTGTTCGAGACGTGTCGCACCTCGGGGACAAGCGGCTCGAAGGGCTCGCGGAGCGCTGGAATCCCGTTGATCGAGAGCGCGCCCATGGTCGTCCCGTGGTAGGCGATGTTGCGCGCGATCGCCTTGTAGCGGTGCGGCGCGCCTGCGGCAGCGGCCACCTGCCCGTCGTGGCGTGTCTGAGGCTGTGTCCCGGCATCCGCGATCGCCTTCCCTCCGCGCGCCGCGTAGTACTGCCGAGCTAGCTTCCAGGCCGATTCGACGGCCTCGGAGCCACCCGAGCAGAAGAACGCGCGGTTCAGGTCGCCGGGCGCCAGCGAGGCCACTTCGGCGGCCAGCTCGATCGCGCGCGGGTGCGCGTACGACCAGTTGGTGTAGAAGGGCAGCTCGCGCATCTGCTCGAGCGCGGCCTGGCCGATCTCCTCGCCGAACGAGTAGCCGATGTTCACGGAAAAGAGCCCGGCAAGCGCGTCCAGGTAACGCTTCCCGTTCGTGTCCTCGAGGTAGCACCCGTCACCGCGGACGATGATCGGGACGTCCGCCTTCTGATACCCGCCCATGCGGGTGAAGTGCATCCACAGGTGGTCTTTTGCGGCCTTCTGGAGATCGATGGTCGTCGTGCTCATGCGGCTCTGGCTCCTCGCTCTCGTCGTGCATCTCGAACGTCAGCCGGTGCGGCGGGGGTCGTGCTCATGGGTCGTCAGGCATCGGGACGACGAGCACCGGAACGTTCGAGCGGTGGACGAGCTTGTGCGGTACGGAGCCGAGTATCAAGCCAGTGAGCGGGCGCTCGCTCGCAGAACCGACCACGATCATGCGCGCGCCGCGCTCCGCCGCGAGCGAGACGAGAGCCTCGGCGGGACGCTTCGAGACGAGCACGGATTCCGCGTACACACCTGCTTCGGCCGCCTGCGCTGCCGCCTTCTCGACCATCGGCCCGCCGATCTCCTCGAGCGCGCTCCGCGCCTCGCGCCGCTCCTCCCCCACATTTCGATGCGGAGGCTCTACTGCGTACGCAAACACGATGGAGTCGCCCAGGCCGGATGCCAGCTCGATGGCATGGTGCACCGCACGGTCGGAGCATCCAGAGCCGTCGATACCGACGACGATTGTGCGGCTCATCTCTCGCCTCCCGAGACGACCGGAGCAGCGTCGCCTCGCGCCACGGCGGGGTCGACGGCCTCAAACGGCTGACGCCCGAAGAAGCGCTCGTGCCCGCCGAGACGCCAGAGCACGAGCAGCACGACGCCGAGCAACAGAAAGCCCACCCCGATCACGAACGGAACGCCCATGCCGAGAATCGTCTGCGCCGAGTAGGAGTTCTCAGGGTCGGCCAGGTCGATCGCCGATTTGACGAAGAGGAAGCCGAGGATCGCTCCGCCGACGAGCGGACCGACCCCGATGAAGAGAAAGTTATTGACGGATTTCGTGAGCTCGCGCCGGTAGTAGATCGTGCACGCAAAGCCCGTGAGCGCGTAGTAGAAGGCGATCATTAGCGAGAGCGCCGAGAGCGTGTCGAACAGGGCATTCTCGGACAGAAGGTTGAGCGGCACGTACCACGCGATCGCCAGCGCAGCGATCACCGCGGTGGAGAACCAGGGGGTGTGGAAGCGCGGGTGGATCGCCCCGAACTTGCGCGGCAGCGCGCTCTGCCGACCCATCGAGAACGACGTTCGCGAGGACGGGATGATCGTCGTCTGGGTGGATGCGATCGCAGAGGTGACGATCGCGAGAATCACGAGCTTGTCCCACGGCGAGCCGAGGACGTCCGCGCCGAGGAACGCGAAGATTGCGTCGTCGTCGTCGTACTCGGCGAGTGTCTCGAGTCCCGCGTACGCGACGACCGCGACCGCGACTCCGACGTACGTCACGAGGAGAATCACTGTGGAGACGACGGCGGCGAGGCCCGGCGCTCGCGCCGAATCCCGCGTCTCCTCCGTCAGGTTCACCGCGCTCTCCCAGCCCCAGTAGATGAAGACCCCAATCAGGAGCGCCGAGACGAGCGCTGACGTGCTCGAGATGGCGAAGGGCGAAAACCAGTCGAGCTCGGGCCGCGTCGAGGCGGCGGGAGCGGTGCCGTCATACACCTTGTAGAGCGCCACTCCCGCAAAGAGAAGGAGCGCTCCGATCTGGAGAACGATCAGCACGTCCTGGATCGCCCCCGTCAGCTCAGTCCCGATGATGCAGATCGCCGTCAGCGCGACGATGAACGCGACCGCGAGCGCCATGACCGCCGGCTTCGACGCCGCCGCGGACTCCCAGCCGACGAGCTCGTAGGTGTAGCGTGCGCCGACGTCGGCGAGCGAGCCGATCACGAGGATCCCGGTCGTGCATACCGCCCATCCCCCGAGCCAGCCGAGCCACGGCCCCATCGTCCGGGTCACCCACGAGAACGTCGTCCCCGCGTCCTGGTCGGCCCGGTTCATGTAGAAGAACGCCGCCGCTATCAGGAACATCGGAACGAACGAGGCGAGCATCGCTCCCGGGGCCTGAAAGCCGACGACGACGGTGACCGTGCCAATCACTGCGGCGAGCGAGTACGCAGGCGCCGTCGACGACAACCCGACCGCCAAGGATTCGCGGAAACCGATTGCGTCCTCGTCGAGCCGAAGCTCGGCTGGCTCGACTCGGCGAGGCTGCTTCGCTGTGCTCATTGAGCGAGCTTCACGACCACGTGCTTGATGCGGGTGTACTCCTCCATCGAGTAGAGCGACATGTCCTTCCCGTAGCCCGACTCCTTGAAGCCGCCGTGGGGCATCTCGGGCGTGAGCGGAAACAGATGCTCGTTGACCCAGACAGTGCCGAAGTCGAGTTGCGCGGCCACCTTCAGCGCGCGGCCGACGTTCTCGGAGAAGACCGAGGCGGCGAGCCCGTAGCGCACGCCGTTCGCCATCGCGATCGCGTCCTCGTCCGAGGAGAACGGCTGGACGGTGACGACCGGGCCGAAGACCTCGTTCTGGACGATCTCGGCGTCCTGGGCGACGTCCGTGACGATCGTCGGTGAGACGAAGAAGCCGCGGTCGCCGACCGTCCCGCCACCGGTGACGATCGTCGCCTTGGCAGCGGTCGCGCGCTCGAGGAAGCCGAGCACCCGTTGCTGCTGCTCCTGCGAGATCACCGGGCCCATCTCGATCTCGTCGTCTGACGCCGGATCGCCGACGGTCATGGCATCGACGGCGCCAACGGTCTGGGAGAGGACGTCGTCGTAGATCCGCTCGGAGACCAGGATCCGGGAAGAAGCCGTGCAGTCCTGGCCAGAATTGAAGTAGCCCCCGATCTTGATCGCCCCGGCGACAGTGGCGGGATCGGCATCGTCGAGGACGACCATCGGCGCCTTGCCCCCGAGCTCGAGATGCAACCGCTTAACCGTGTCGGCGGCGTTCTTCGCGATGATCTTCCCGGTCGCCGTGTCCCCCGTGAGCGAGACAAGGCGGATGTCCGGGTGCCTCACGAGCGCGTCGCCAGCAGGGACGCCCTCGCCGGTGACGACCTGCAGGACACCCGGCGGGATCACCTCCTGTGCCAGCTCGGCGAAGCGGAGCAAGGTCAACGGCGTCTGCTCGGCCGGCTTCATTATCTGGACGTTGCCCGCCGCGAGCGCCGGCCCGATCTTCCACATCGCCATGTACAGCGGGTAGTTCCAGGGACAGATGCCGGCGACGATGCCGAGCGGCTCC
>Ga0208612_1001036_pt1 | contig 11605 bp, 20 predicted proteins | sample AntDryMetagUQ889_FD_188089 | JGI IMG/M metagenome (GOLD analysis project Ga0208612, IMG submission 188089) | Polar desert microbial communities from Antarctic Dry Valleys - UQ889 (SPAdes) | ecosystem: Environmental > Terrestrial > Soil > Desert | place: Antarctic Dry Valleys | collected 2008-12-31 | reverse complement strand
TAGGAGCGCATCATCATCTGCGACTCCATCTGGCGCATCGTGTCGAGCGCGACACCGACCGCGATCAGCACGGACGTGCCGCCGAGCGCCCCGGCGGTCGCCTGCGAGAACCCGCCGTAGCGGATGAAGAGCGTCGGCAGCGTCGCGACGAGCGCGAGATAGAGAGCCCCCGGCAGTGTCAGGCGCGTTAGCACGCGGTCGAGGTACTGCGCCGTCGGCGGGCCCGGCCGGATGCCGGGGATGTAGCCCCCGTAGCGGCGCAGGTTGTCGGCCTGGTCGACCGGGTTGAACTGGACCGCCGTGTAGAAGTAGGTGAAGACGACGATCAGGAAGCCCTGCAGCAGCATGTAGGGGACGCCCGTCGGCAGGAAGTGCTCGTTGACGAACCCCTGCGTCTGCGGGAAGTACTGGCCGATCGTCGGCGGGAACGCCATCACGGCGGCGGCGAAGATGACCGGAATGACGCCGGCCATGTTCACGCGCAGCGGCATGTAGGTCGACCCGCCGGAGGTCATGCGGCGGCCCACCATCCGTTTCGCGTACTGGATCGGGATCCGGCGCTGGCCCTCCTGGATGAACACGATCGCCGCCACGATCGCGAGCGCGATCAGCGGGAACATGAGCTTTCCCACGGGATCGCTGTTCCACCAGCCGGCGATGCCGATCGGGGCGCCGACGAGGATCGAGGCGAAGATCAGGAGCGAGATGCCGTTGCCGACGCCGCGCTTCGTGATCAGCTCGCCCATCCACATCAGCAGGGTGCAACCGACGGTGAGCGTGATGATGATGAGCGTCATCCGGCCGAGGTCGGCGTCGAGGACGCCCTGGCGGCGAAAGAGGAAGGCGTAGCCAGTCGACTGCGCAGCGGCGAGCCCGACGGTGAAATAGCGCGTGTACTGGTTGATCTTGGCGTAGCCCGACTCGCCTTCCTTCTGGAGCTCGGCGAGCCGCGGGATCACGACCGTCATCAGCTGCAGGATGATGGAGGCCGTGATGTAGGGCATGATCCCGAGCGCGAAGATCGAGAACTGGGAGAGCGCACCGCCCGAGAAGAGGTTGAGCAGGCCGAGGATGGTGCCACCGCGACCCTCGAAGTAGTTGTTGATCGTCTCGGAGTTCACGCCGGGCGCGGGCACCCAGGAGCCGAGGCGGTAGAGCGCGAGGATCATCGCCGTGAAGAGGACGCGGCGGCGGAGCTCGGGAACGCGCCATGCGTTGGCGAGCCAGGAGAACATCGCCCTCTAAGCTCCGCTTAGAAGGTTAGGCATCTTCGTCACCCGCGGCTTCTTCGGATGCGGTCTCCGCGCCCTCGCCGAGACCTTCTTCGACCGCTTCGGCAACCAGCGCGGGTCGTTTCGTACGCTTCTTCTTCGTTTTACTGACCATTTCGCGAAGCGAAGTGGCACTGCCGCCTGCGGCCTCGATCTTCTCGCGCGCGGACTTCGAGAAGCCGTGCGCGGAGACCGTCAGCTGCTTCGAGAGCTCACCGACGCCGAGGATCTTCACGTCCTTGCGGACCGAGCCGATGAGCCCCGCCTGCTTCAACGCCTCCGGTGTGATCTCGGCGCCCGCATCGAAGCAACGCTCCAGATCGCGCAGGTTCACGGGCTGCGAATAGGTACGGAACGGCCCGATCGGCATCGCGTCGGCCGAGTAGTTGCCGCGCAGCTTGCCGAGCCGCATGTCGATCGGCATCTGGCCGCCCTCGAAGCCGGCGGGCAGCTTGTGCGAGCCCGCGCGCGACTTCTGTCCCTTGATTCCGCGGCCGGAATACCTGCCCTTGCCCGACCCCAGGCCGCGACCGACGCGCTTGCGCTCCTTGCGCTCCTGCGCTGGTTTGAGCGTCGAGAGGTTGAGCTGCTCGGCCATTGGTGAATCGTCCACTACGGGGCGTCCTCCACCCGCACGAGGTGGGCGACCTTCCTCAGCATACCGGCGCTCTCGGGGGTCGACTTCAGCTCGTTTGACTGGCCGATCCGGCCGAGCCCGAGCGCACGGAGAGTGCCGCGGTGCTTCTCGCTCTGGCCGACCTTGCTCCTGATCTGCGTGACCTTGATCGTACTCATGAGCTGGCCGTCTCCGTCTCGGTTTCGACCTCGCTCGGGGGCGTGACGGCCTCAGGCGTCTCCACTGGCTCCGCCTCGGCCGGCGGCGTCTGCAGCTCGATCACCTGCGCGCGCGACAGGGGCAGGATCTCGGAGATCGTCTTGCCGCGCATCCTGGCGACGTCCTCGGGCCGGCGCAGCTTCTTCAGCCCGTCGACGGTGGCCTTCGCCATGTTGATCGGATTCGTCGTGCCGAGGCTCTTCGCGAGCACGTCGCGGATGCCCGCCAGCTCGAGCACAGCACGGACGCCGCCCCCCGCGATCACCCCGGTTCCCTCCGAGGCAGGCCGGATGAAGACCTTCGCTGCGTCGAACTCGCCCAGGATCTCGTGGGTGACGGTCGTGCCGTGCTTCGGCACGGTGAAGAGGTTCTTCTTCGCGTCGTCGACGGCCTTCGAGATCGCAAGCGGAACCTCCCGCGCCTTGCCGTACCCGACGCCGACCCGGTCGACCTCGTCACCGATCACGACAAGGGCGGTGAAGGAAAAGCGCCGGCCGCCCTTGACCACCTTGGCGACGCGGTTGATCTCGATCACACGCTCCTTCAACTCGCGAGTCTCCTCGCGGGCGATCACCTCACGCTCGACGATGCTCATAGTCGCTCCTCCGCCGGCAAAGCCGGCGCCTCCGCTCTTTTCGGCTCCGTCGGGCCTACGCCGATGCTCAAAACTTCAGTCCTCCCTCGCGCGCGCCTTCGGCGAGCGCCTTGACGCGTCCGTGGTACAGGTACCCCCCGCGGTCGAACACGACCGACTCGATGCCCGCCTTCTGCGCCGTCGCTGCAAGGGCCTTGCCGACAGCCGCAGCCTGTTCCGACTTGTCGCCCTTGAACGACTTGGGGAGGCCGAGCCAGCTCGCGCCCGCGATGGTACGGCCGCTCGAGTCGTCGATGAGCTGCGCGAAGATACCCTTGTTCGAACGGAAGACCGCCAGACGTGGACGCTCCGCGGTGCCGGACACCTTGCCGCGAATCCGACGATGGCGACGCTCCCGGGCCTCGCGGGTGGACAGCGTGGTCATGCTCGCTTGCCGACCTTTCTGCGCACTGTCTCGCCCTGGTACCGGATCCCCTTGCCCTTGTAGGGCTCGGGCGGGCGCACTGCGCGCACCTCGGCGGCCGTCTGGCCCACCTGCTGCTTGTCCGTTCCCTTGACGATCACCTGCGTGGGCGCCGGTACCTCGAAGGTGATCCCCGCGCGCGGCTTGAGGATGACCGGATGCGAGTAGCCGACGTTGAGCTCGAGGTCCGTGCCCCGCAGCGAGGCACGGTAGCCGACACCCTGGATCTCGAGGTTCTTCTCGAAGCCCTTCGTCACGCCCTCGACCATGTTCGCAATCAGCGTGCGAGTGAGCCCATGCAGAGCGCGATCCTCCCCGCGCTCGGTAGGGCGCATGACATGGATCTCGCTGTCCGCCTGCTCGATCTTCATCCGCGGCGGCACCGACTGCGACAGCTCCCCGAGCGGGCCGTTCACCTGGACGCGGCCAGGCGACAGCGCGACGGACACGCTCGCCGGGAGCTCAATGGGTTTTCTGCCGATGCGGCTCATTACCAGACGAAGGCGATCACTTCGCCACCGATGCCGCGCTCGGCTGCTTGACGGCCCGTGACGAGGCCCGTGGACGTGGAGAGGATCGCGGTCCCGAGCCCACCGAGCACGCGCGGCAGACGATCCTTGCGCGCGTAGACACGGCGCCCGGGACGGGAGACGCGCTTGACGCCCGTAATCACTCGCTGCCGGTTCTTGCCGAACTTGAGCTCGATCACGAGTGTCGAGTACGGGGTCGCCTCGACCACTCGGAAGTCCTTGATGTAGCCCTCGTCTTTGAGCACGCGGGCGATCTCCTCCTTCATGCGCGAGGTCGGCATCTGGGCGGTGTCGTGCATCGCCTTGTTGGCGTTGCGGATCCGCGTCAGCATGTCTGCGATCGGGTCTGTCAGCATCCTTGTTTCCTCTCTACCAACTGCGCTGCACTACCAACTGCTCTTTGTCATGCCGGGGATCGCGCCTTGGTGCGCGAGCTCGCGCAGACAGATCCGGCACAGACCGAACTTCTTGAAAACTGCGCGGGGGCGGCCGCACTTGTTGCAGCGGGAGTACCCGCGCACCTTGAAGCGCGGTTTGCGCGCCTGCTTGACGACGAGCGATTTCTTGGCCATTCCTACGCCGTTCCTTCCTGATCGGTGCGGACGAAGGGCAACCCGAGGCGGCTCAGCAATGCGAGCGCCTGCTCGTCCGTCTCCGCCGTGGTCGTGATGGTCACGTCGAACCCGCGGACGGTTCCGACCGAGTCGTAGTCGATCTCCGGGAAGATCACCTGCTCGCGGACACCCAGCGAGTAGTTGCCGCGGCCGTCGAACGAGCGCGGGTTGAGCCCGCGGAAGTCGCGAATGCGCGGGAGCGCGACCGACACAAGCCGATCGAGGAACTCGTACATCCGGGCGCCGCGGAGCGTGACCTTCGCGCCGACGGCCATGCCCTCGCGCAGCTTGAACGCTGCGATCGACTTCCGCGCCTTGCGCACCTGCGCACGCTGGCCCGCGATCGTCGTCAGCTCCTCGATCGCCGAGTCGAGCGCCTTGGCATCCGTCTTCGCGTCCCCGACGCCCATGTTGAGCGTGATCTTCTGGATCCGTGGTACCTGCATGATCGAGCTCAGGCCGAGCTCTTCCATGAGCTGCGGGCGAAGCTCCTCGTAGCGCTCTTTGAGGCGCGGGCTGTACGTGGCGGTCGTGGCCATTATTTGTCGATCTCCTGGCGACAGCCCTCACGCTTGCAGACGCGTACCCGAACCGTCTCGCCCTTGATCTCCTTCACTTTCATCCCCACACGGCTCGGCAGCTTGCAAACCGGGCAGACCAGCATCACGTTCGAGACGTCGACGGGAGCGGCCTTCTCGATGCGTCCGCCCGGGGCCATCTGCGTGCCTCCCATCCGGCTCGAGTCGCGGAGGGGTTTCGGCCGCGTGTGGCGCGTGATCACGTTCAGGTTCTCGACGATCACCCGGCCGTCGCTGGGGCGTGCCTCGAGGACCCGGCCCTGCTTGCCGCGGTCCTTGCCGGCCAGAACCTGGACGACGTCGCCCTTCTTGATCTTGATCTTCGTTGCCACGTCTAGAGCACCTCGGGAGCCAAGCTGACGATCTTCATGAAGTTCTTCTCGCGCAACTCGCGGGCGACTGGTCCGAAGATCCGGGTTCCGCGTGGATTGCGCGCATTGTCGATGATCACCGCCGCGTTCTCGTCGAACGCGATCTGCGTACCGTCGTTCCGTCCGTAGGGCTTCTTCGTCCTGACGACGACCGCCCTCACAACCTCGCCCTTCTTGACCGCACCCTGCGGCGTCGCCGACTTCACCGTCCCCACGATGACGTCGCCGACCCGGGCGTAGCGACGGCGCGAACCACCCATCACCCGGATACAGAGTAGCTCGCGGGCGCCGGTGTTGTCGGCCACGCGAAGTCTCGACTCCTGCTGGATCACTTGGCAGCCTCGACGATCTCGGCGAGGCGCCAGTTCTTCGTCTTCGAGAGCGGGCGCGTCTCGACGATGCGAACGACATCGCCTGCCTTCGCCTGGTTCGACTCGTCATGCGCGTGAAACTTCGTCGAACGCCGGACGACCTTCTGGTAGCGCCGGTGTGCCTTGATCGTGTCGACCTTGACCACGATCGTCTTGTCCATCCCAGCCGAGACGACGGTTCCCTGAAGCTCGTTCCGACGACCCCGCTCGTGTTCGGGCTTGGGCAGGCGGACGATCGGCTTGCGTGCTCCGCTGGGTGCAGCCTCGCCCCGCTTCAGGCGCGGCCGCTGGCGGCGCAGCGGGCGCGGCAAGCGCTTGCGTTTTGGTTTCGGGCCGGACTGCTGGACCGGCGCGGCAGGCTCTGCCGGGGGGGCAGACTGCGCAGGCGCGGCCGGCGCGGCCGCCGGCTCCTCCGGAACCGGCTCCTCGGTGAGAGGCTCCTCGACCACCGGCTCCTCCTCGGCGACGGGGTCGGCGGCCGGTACCCCGGGCGTCGACGCCTCCACCTCCGGCTGCGACTTCTCCACCGCAGCCTCCACGGTTTCGGTATCGGTGTCGGCAGCCTGGGCGGCATCGGACTCGGGCTGGGCGCCCGCCGCGGGTGGTGCCTCCTCGGGAATGGCGACCATCGCCTCGTCCGCAGGCGGCACATCCACACCCGCAGCCTCACCCGCGGAGGCTTCAGCGTCCACGGAGGGCGCGGCTGCCTCGGTCGACTCCGCGGTCTCGTCGAGCTGAGTCTCCTCAGGCTGAGTCTCGTCGGTCTGCTTCGTCTTCTTCTCAGCCATGTGCCGTGGTCCCTCGTCCCTGTGCCTCACGCTCGTGGCGGATGGTCAAGATCCGCGCGATCTCCCGCTTGGCGGTCCGCAGCCGTGCGCTGTTCTCGAGCGCACCGGTCGCCGACTGAAAGCGGAGGTTGAAGAGCTCCTGGCGCGTTTCACCCATCTTGCGCTCGAGCTCGTCGTCGGTCATGTCCCTCAGTTGCCTAGCTCTCAAAAAGATCAGCCTCTCTCTTCACGAACTTCGACTTGACCGGCAGCTTCTGCGCGGCCAGCCGCAAGGCTTCCTTCGCCAGCGGCTCGGGCACGCCGGCCAGCTCGAACATGACGCGGCCCGGCTTCACCACGGCCACCCAGTGCTCCGGGGAGCCCTTGCCTGAACCCATGCGCGTCTCGGCCGGCTTCTGCGTCACCGACTTGTCCGGGAAGACATTGATCCAGACCTTGCCGCCGCGCTTGATCTTGCGCGTCATCGCGATTCGGGCCGCCTCGATCTGGCGGTTCGTGAGCCAGCCGTTCTCGAGTGATTTGATGCCGTAGTCGCCGAACTGGACCTCGGTCTGCCCGCGCGAGACGCCTGCCCGACGCCCGCGGTGGACCTTGCGGTACTTGACCTTCTTCGGAAGGAGCATCAGCCGGTCCCACCAGAGTCGTCGAGCTTCGTGGGATCCTCGACCTGCTGCTTCGTCGTCGTCGTGTCGGGAGCGTCGGCGACGGGAGCCGGGGTCGTCTCGACTTGCGGCGAGATGATCGGCTGCTCGCGGCCCTCGGCGGAAACAGCCTGCTCGTCCGTGCGCGGACTCTCGACGTTGTCCTGGCCGCGAGTGCGATCCGCAGGGCGGCCGCCGCCTGCGGGACGACTGCGAGCGCCGGGGCGGTCCCCGGGGCCGCCCGGCCCCCCGGCGCGTCCGCCGCCGGGGCGACGGGGCTTCTTGACGAGCCCAAGACCCTCTCGATCCTGGCTGCGACCGCGAGCGCTCTCGCGCGAGGCGCCGAGGCCTTCGGCCGAGCCACCGCGCTTGCGGCGCGCCTGATCCTGGTCGCCGAGCCGGGTGTCCTTGCCCGTCGTGACACCCTCGAATCCCTCGGGCATGATCTCGCCCTTGTTGATCCAGACCTTGACGCCGATCCGCCCGTAGGTGGTCTTCGCCTCAGCGAAGCCGTAGTCGATGTCGGCGCGGATCGTGTGCAGCGGGATGCGGCCCTCGGTGTAGCGCTCCGAGCGGCTCATCTCGCCGCCGCCCAGCCGGCCGCCGCACTGGATCTTGATCCCCTGCGCGCCGGAGCGCATCGCGGAGGCCAGTGAGCGCTTCATCGCGCGGCGGAAGCTGACCCGGTTCTGCAGCTGCTCGGCGATCGACTGCGCGACGAGCTTCGCGTCGAGCTCGGGGCGCTTGATCTCGTTGATGTTGATGTGAACGTTCTTACCGGTGATCGAGTGCAGCTCCTTGCGGAGCGCGTCCACCTCGACGCCGGACTTCCCGATCACGATCCCGGGGCGGGCCGTATAGATGTCGACGGTGATCCGCTGCTTGTCCTTGCGGATCAGGATGTCCGACAGGCCCGCATGGCCGAGCTTGCCGTTGATGTGGTCGCGAATCCGGACATCCTCGAGGATGTAGGTCGGAAACTCCTTCTTGCCCACGTACCAGTTCGACTTCCAGTCGTGGATGACGCCGACCCTCAGGCCGCCTGGATGCACTTTCTGGCCCATTACGCGGCCGCTCCTTCCTTTTTCCTGCGCCGCGTCGAGGCCTTCGGCTTCGCCTCGCTCGTCGTTGCAGTGCTGTCGGTCGTCTGGGCCTGCCGGCGCCGCCGCGGCTTGCCTGCCTTGGGGTCCTCGCCGAGCACGATCGTTATGTGGCAAGTGCGCTTCAAGATCTGGTTCACGCGACCGCGAGCGCGTGGCCGCCAGCGCTTCAGGGTCGGCCCCTCGTTGGCATACGCGGCCGCGACGACGAGCTCGTCCCCGATCAGGCCGTGGTTCGCCTCGGAGTTGGCGACAGCTGAGCGCAGCACCTTGTCGATCTCCTTGGCGGCCGCGCGCTGCGTGAAGGCGAGCACCGTGCGCGCCTCGGGCACGCTGCGGCCACGGATGTGCTCGAGCACGACCCGCGCCTTCCGCGCCGAGACACGGACCCACTTGGCTTCCGCGCGCACGAGCACCTTGTCGTCGACGGCTGCCACTGCTACCTCTTCACCGTGGCCTTGCGGTCGCCCGAGTGGCCGCGGAAGGTCCGCGTCGGCGCGAACTCACCGAGCTTGTGCCCGACCATCTGCTCGCTGACGAACACGGGCACGTGCTTGCGACCGTCGTGGACCGCGATCGTGTGGCCGACCATGTCGGGGAAGATCGTGGACGAGCGCGACCAGGTGCGGATCATCCGCTTCTCGTTTGCCGCGTTCATCGCTTCGATCCGGCTCAGCAGCCGCTCCTCGATGAATGGGCCCTTCTTCGAGCTGCGACTCATGAGTGGTTCTCGTGGTGACGATTTCGCGTCTCTGCGGTGCGAGGCGCAAGGAGTGCAAGGACGCAGGGAGCGGTCGGGCTGGATAGCCCGGACGCGACTGAGGACGCGGCAATCCGCCGCGCATCGCGCCGGAGAGGCGCACTCATTGTTGCCAGGAGAGCCACTTTCAACGCTTGTCCTTCCCGCGGCGACGGCCGCGCACGATCAGCTTGTCGGATTCCTTGTGCTTGCGGCGTGTGCGCTTGCCAAGCGTGGGCACGCCCCAGGGGGTGACCGGATGGCGCCCGCCCTTTGATTTCCCCTCGCCGCCGCCGTGCGGGTGGTCGACGGGGTTCATCGCCGAGCCGCGCACCCCAGGACGCTTCCCCAGCCAGCGGTTGCGGCCCGCCTTGCCGATCGACTGGTTCTCGTGGTCTGTGTTCCCGACCTGGCCGACTGTGGCCCGGCAGCTTAGCTGCACCCGGCGCATCTCGCCCGAGGGCACGCGGAGCACGGCGTAGCCGGCGTCCTTCGCGACGAGCTGCACGCTCGAACCGGCCGAGCGTGCCATCTTGCCGCCCTGCCCGGGCTTGAGCTCGACGTTGTGCACCATGGTGCCGGTCGGGATGTTCTCGAGCGGGAGCGCGTTCCCGGGCTTGATGTCCGCGGCCGGGCCGGATTCGACGGAAGCTCCGACGCGGATCCGAGCAGGAGCGAGGATGTAGGACTTGGCGCCGTCCGCGTAGTGGAGCAGCGCGATCCGCGCCGACCGGTTCGGGTCGTACTCGATCGCAGCGACTTTCGCCGGCACGCCGTCCTTCACTCGCTTGAAGTCGACAATGCGGTAGCGGCGCTTGTGGCCGCCGCCCTGGTGGCGCGTCGTGATCCGCCCGTTGTTGTTGCGACCGCCGGTCTTCTTGAGCGGCTCCGTCAGGCTCTTCTCCGGCCGCGTCTTCGTAACCTCCTCGAACGAGGAGACCGACATGAAGCGGCGGCCCGGGCTCGTCGGCTTGTACTTCTTCAGCGCCATGACTACTTAAACCTGAGCCCCCTCGAAGATCTCGATCGACTGGCCCTCGCGCAGCTGCACGATCGCCTTCTTCCAGCCGGGGCGAATGCCCTTGGACATCCCGCGCCGCTTCGGTTTCGCCTGCACCTTGACGATGTTCACCTTCGCGACCTTGACGTCGAAGAGCTCCTCGACGGCCTGGCGTACCTGCGTCTTGTGCGCGTCCTTGTGCACCTTGAACGTGTACTTGCGGTCGGTGATCAGGCTGTAGCTCTTCTCCGAGACGACCGGAGCGAGCAGCACTTCGTTCGGGTGGAGGGACACTTACGTCGCCCTCCCCTCGACCAGCGGCAGCGCGAGCTCGGTGATCAGCACGGAGCGCGCCCACACGACCGAGGCGACTTCGAGTTCCGCCGGGACGGTGATGAGCAGGTTCGGCAGGTTGCGGAAGGACTTGATCAGCGACTCTTCGTCCTCGGTCGCCACGAGGAGCAGCGGCGCTTCCTTGCCCCAGTTCTCCACGAGGCTCTTCGCCTGCTTCGTCGACGGCCCGGCGAACGCCGTGCCGTCGAGCACGCCGATCGTTCCGTTCTGAGCGTGACTCGAGAGAGCGCCCCGAAGCGCCGAGCGCCGAGCTTTCCGGTTCACCTTCTGGCTAAAGCTCGTGGCGACCGCGAAGGTCGCGCCGCCGCCGGTGAACTGCGGCGCGCGCACGGTGCCGGCGCGCGCGCGGCCGGTGCCCTTCTGGCGCCAGGGCTTGGCGCGGCCACCCGAGACGAGCCCGCGGCTCTTGACCGCGCGCGTTCCGGCGCGACGGGCGTTCAGCTCCGCCCGCACCGTCTCGTGGACGAGATGCGGTCTGACCTCGGCACCGAAGACCTCGGTTGCGAGGGCGACGTCCTTCTTGTCAGGACCGAGCAGGGGAGCCTTCAGGTCGGGCATCTGTTACTTGGCCTCCCTGATCTCGACGATGCCGCTCTTCGGGCCTGGAACCGAGCCCTTCACGAGCAGCAGGTTGCGCTCGGCGTCGACGTCGTGGATCACGAGCCCGGGCTGCGTGATGCGCTTGCCGCCCATCCGTCCGGCCATCTTCATACCCTTGAACACGCGCGACGGCGTGGCGGAGGCGCCGATCGAGCCCGGCTTGCGGACGTTGTGCGAGCCGTGCGAGACGGGTCCGCGCTGGAAGTTGTGGCGCTTGATCGTGCCCTGGAAGCCCTTGCCGATCGAGACTCCGGCGACCTTGACGCGCTCGCCGGGCTCGAACGCCTGCACGGTGACCGTCTCCCCCACCTGCAGCTCGCTCTGCCCCCGCAGCTCGATCAGGTGCCGGTGCGGTGCCGCGCCGGCTTTCCCGAGATGGCCGCGCTCGGCACGCGAGAGCTTGCGCTCTGCGACCTCGTCGAACGCGATCTGCACGGCCTCGTAGCCGTCCGTCGGCACCGTTTTCACCTGCACGACCGGACAAGGCCCCGCCTCGATCACCGTCACGGCGGTCACGTCGCCCGACTCCGGATCGAAGACCTGCGTCATGCCGATTTTCCTGCCCAGAATTCCCTTCATCACAGCTTGATCTCGATGTCGATGCCGGCGGGGAGATCGAGCCGCATCAGCGAGTCCACCGTCTTCGGCGTGGGGCTGTGGATGTCGATCAGGCGCTTGTGCGTGCGCACCTCGAAGTGCTCGCGCGAGTCCTTGTCCTTGAACGGGCTCCGGATCACGCAGTAGACGTTCTTCTC
>Ga0208612_1001034_pt1 | contig 11642 bp, 8 predicted proteins | sample AntDryMetagUQ889_FD_188089 | JGI IMG/M metagenome (GOLD analysis project Ga0208612, IMG submission 188089) | Polar desert microbial communities from Antarctic Dry Valleys - UQ889 (SPAdes) | ecosystem: Environmental > Terrestrial > Soil > Desert | place: Antarctic Dry Valleys | collected 2008-12-31 | reverse complement strand
CGTGTTCAAACTGGTCATGCTTGCGAGACCTATAAGACCGGCGCCCAGAAGCAGGATGGATGAGGAGAACAAGACGTCCTTCTTGACCCACCGAGCCATCACACCAACCGCCAACAACCCGAGGATCATCCCGGTTCCAAGGAACCCGACGAGGAACGCGAAACCCCGGTCCCCCCCACCAAGGACGTTCTTCACGAAACCGATACCCAGTGAGAAGACGGCCCCCGCTGCGGTGAACGTGAAGGCGATGCCCAGCATCCAGGGGCGCACCTGCTTGTGCTTGACAACGAACCCGAGCCCCTCGAACAGGTCCCGCCTGATCTGCTTGAGGTCGAGATGCCCATCGCGCGTGGACGTCATCGGGATCGTGAGGGTCGAGACCATCACGGCGGAGAAGACGAAGGTCACCGAATCCATCCACAGGGCGAGCGCTTCGGTGTTCTCGGTCAGACCCTCCAGCGCGGGAACCGTGCGGCCCAGGAACACACCGAAGGTCGACAGCGACACATAGATCAGAGACGCCACGGGCCAGGGTGCATAGACACCGATTAAGGACAGCGAGTTGGCGTGCGTCAACTCAGCCGGCTTCACGAAGTGGGGAAGAGATGCGTCCTTCGCTGGCCCCCAGATCAAGGTGAGACTCTCGAGCGCGACCGAGGCCAACAACAGATAGAGCAGGTTGGGGAAGAAGGGCAGCGAGAAGATGAGCACAGCGCGAATGAGATCCGCGACGACCATGATTTTCTTTCGGTCCCAACGATCCGCGATGACCCCGCCGATCGGACCGACGATGAAGCCCGGCAGGACTCGGGCCGTCAACACCGTTCCCACCGCCGTGGCGCCACCGATCTTGTCTGCGAAGACGGCGATCGCGATCACGCCGATCCAGTCTCCGAGACTGGACACGAACTGCGCCAGGAAGAAACGGAAGAAGTTGCCGTTCTTCAGAAGGGACAAGTAGGAGACACCCTCAGATTCGCTGTTGAGGATGCGCAGGTCCGGTCGATCGTGGGCAGGCTGGATGTCTTCTCCTCCCTATGGCGCCTGCTCAGCATCCTAGGGGTCGTCCGGTTGGATCAGGTGGCTTGCTTCTTCACCGTCTTCTTGGCCGAGGTCTTCTTCCGGGTCGTCTTCTTCTTGGTCGTTTTCTTCTTGCCCCGGGGCTTCGAAGGTCCGGCGGCCCTCTTCTCGGCCAACATGTCTGCCGCAGCTTCGAGCGTGATCGTCTCGGGATCCTGGCCCTTGCGAAGCGAAGCGTTCGTGGTGCCGTCCGTTACGTAGGGCCCGTAGCGCCCGCTCTTGACGACGATGTCGTCTCCCGTCGCAGGGTCGGGGCCTAGCTCCTTCAGCGGAGGAGCGGCTGTGCGTCCTCGTCCCTGTTTGGGTTGAGCGAACAGCGCCAGGGCTTCCTCTAACGTGACCGTGAAGAGCTTCTCTTCACCCTCGATAGAGCGAGTGTCTTTACCCTTCTTCAGGTAGGGGCCGTAGCGGCCGTTCAGCGCCTGGATCTCCTCGCCGTCGGCTGGATCGACACCGACGGTGCGCGGCAGCTGGAGGAGTCGCAGCCCTTCCTCGAGGGACAGGGTCGCCGGGTCCATGGTGCCGAACAACGACGCGGTGGCGGGCTTGGTCTTCGAGCCCTCCTCCATCTCGCCCCGCTGAACGTATGGCCCGAAGCGTCCGATCTTCAGGTAGATCGGTTCGCCGGTGCCCGGATCCTGGCCCAGCACGCGGTCGTTGCTCGGCGCGGCCAGCAGCTCCTCCGCCTTCTCGACGGACAACTCGTCGAGCGGGAGGTCGTCCGGAATCGAGACGGTGTCGTCGGCGCGCTGGATGTAGGGGCCATAACGCCCGGCGCGCGCCACGATCTCCACCCCGTCCGCGTTCTTGCCGATCGGTATCGAGTTGACCTCGCGTGCGTCGATCTCGTCCAGGCGCTCGGAGACCATGGCGTGCAGACCAGGTTGTCCGTTGCCGAAGTAGAAACGACGCAGCCACGGAAGAGCTTCTTCTTCCCCGGTGGCGATCTCATCGAGGTCTTGCTCCATCGACGCAGTGAAGTCGTAGTCCACCAGACGCGCGAAGTGCTCCTTCAAAAGCCGCACGACCGAGAACGCGGTCAGAGAGGGAACGAGGGCCGAGCCCCTTTTCCACACATAGCCGCGGCTCTGGATCGTGTGGATGATGCTGGCGTAGGTCGAGGGGCGCCCCACGCCCATCTCTTCGAGCTCTTTGACCAGAGACGCTTCTGTGAAACGCGGCGGGGGTTTGGTCTCGTGACCCCGGGGCTGCAGGTCGGCCACGCGTACATCGTCGCCCACCGCAAGCGCAGGCAGACGGACGTCTCTGTCTTCCAGCGCGGCGTCCGGGTCGTCGCTTCCTTCGACGTACGCCTTCAAGAAGCCCGGGAACGTGATGACCTTGCCGCTGGCAGCGAACTCGGCCCTCTCGCCCGAGGTGGCGGTCGCCTCCAGTCGAACCGAGGCGCTCTGGCCGGTGGCATCCGACATCTGCGAGGCAACGGTGCGTTTCCAGATCAGCTCGTAGAGCCGGGCTTCGTCGCTGGAAACCTGGCGCGATACCTCTTCCGGCATCCGGAAAGCCTCGCCCGCCGGGCGGATCGCTTCGTGGGCCTCCTGTGCGTTCTTCGATTTCTTCGTGTACATGCGCGGCTTGTCCGGGATGTACTCGGCGCCGTAGCGGTCCTTGGCCAGCGAGCGTGCCATCGAGACGGCCGAGGCTGACAACGTCACGCTGTCCGTTCGCATGTAGGTGATGAATCCGTTCTCGTACAGGGTTTGTGCGGCGCGCATCGCGCGGCTGGCGGTGAAACCGAGCTTGCGGCCGGCTTCTTGCTGCAGCGTGGACGTGATGAAGGGGGCCGATGGGGACCGCCGGAAGGGCTTCTGCTCGACAGAGGTGACCTTGAAATCCGCGGACTCCAGACCCGAGGCGAGCGCAGAGGCCGCGCGCTCGTCGAGCACCTTCGCCTCGGCTCGGGCGAGAGTGCCGGTCGCGTCGAAGTCTTTCCCCGTTGCTACGCGCTGGCCGTCTACCGACAGCAGAGTGGCGCCGAACATCTCCTCGCTCCGGCCGGCGGGGGCGAAGTGACCTTCGATGTCCCAGTAGGAGGCCGACTTGAAGCGAACCCGCGCTTCCTCGCGCTCGACGATGATCCGCGTGGCGACGCTCTGGACGCGACCCGCGGAGAGGCCCGGCATTACCTTCTTCCACAGGACCGGTGAGACCTCGAAGCCGAAGAGCCGGTCGAGGATGCGGCGCCCCTCCTGAGCGTCGACCAGACGCCGGTCCAGGTCCCTCGGGTTGTCGACCGCCTCCTGGATCGCCTGAGGCGTGATCTCGTGAAAGACCATCCGCTTAACGGGGATAGTCGGCGACAACACCTCTAACAGGTGCCACGCGATCGACTCGCCCTCGCGATCCTCATCGGTGGCGAGGTAGAGCTCGTCTGCGTTCTTAAGCAGCTGCTTCAGCTTGGTGACCTGCTGCTTCTTCTTGCGGGGCACCACGTAGAGCGGCTTGAAGTCGTTATCCACATCGACGCCGAGCCGTTTCGCCCAGGCCTCGTTCTTATAGGCGGCCGGGATCTCGCTGGCGTTCTCGGGAAGGTCGCGAACGTGCCCGATGGAGGACTCGACTATGTAGTCCTTGCCCAGGATCTTGCTTATCGTCTTCGCCTTCGCCGGAGACTCGACGATGACCAGGTTCTTAGCCACAGATCTCCTTCTCAGGGGGCGGCCGGGCCTGAAACGGCGCCGCTGGAGCACGAACCCGCCGGATCGGCCGGGGGGCCCGGTACGCATTGATATCAGCCGCTGTCAATAACAGGGTCCGGGCAGGGAGGCTTCCGCGGGCCGGTTAACGGCGATGTGACGGCTACCATCCGGGCCGTGGACGCCCTGATCGAACCGGTCATCAAGCTCATGGAGCACTGGGTCCAGGATTACGGATACGCGGCCATCTTCGTGCTGATGTTGCTGGAATCTGCCCTGATCCCCTTCCCCAGTGAGGTGACGATGCTGGCCGGGGGTTTCTACGCGGCCGAGGGCTCGCTCGACCTCTTCTGGGTGGGTTTTGCGGGCGTCATGGGGAACATGGTCGGGTCCTGGATCGCCTACGCCCTGGGACGGAAGACGGGCCGGGCGGTGCTTGACCGATACGGGCGCTACGTCTTGATCCGGAGCCACGACGTCGACAAGGCCGAGATCTGGTGGGACAAGTACGGCGAGGCCGCCACCTTCTTCAGCCGGCTGCTGCCCGTGATCAGGACCTTCATCTCTCTTCCGGCCGGGATCGCCAAGATGCCACTGGGGAAGTTCAGCGTCTACACGTTCCTGGGCGTCGTGCCATGGACCTACGGCCTTGCCTATCTCGGCGTTGTCCTGGGCGAGAACTGGGAGCGGGTCCTCGCCTACTTCGACCTGCCCACGCTGCTGATCGCCGGTGCCTTGGTCGCGATCACGGGCGTCTGGTACCTGCGACGGCGCAAACAACAGAAAGCTTTGGAGCACACCGCCGAGCCAGGTTAGGCCAGGTCGATCTCCGGGGCGATCTCCTGGACGCCGCCGATGGAGATCGCGATGAACTCGTCCATCGGTATCCCGATCTTCTCTTCGACCTCCCGGATCTCCTCGCGCTCGACGCCGGGAGCGAACGACTTCTCCTTGAGCTTCTTCTTCACCGAAGAGACCTTCATCCCGTTGGCTTTCTCGGGCCGCACGAGGGCCGAGGCCACGAGGAGACCGGCGACCGCGTCCGCATGCACGATCGCTCGAGACATCAGGTCCGTCCTCTTGTCGGGCTCCTTGTGGGCCACGATCGCGTTGAGTACCGCCTCGTCGGAATACCCCTCCTCGCGCAGCCACTCCACGGCCAATTCAGTGTGGCGTTCGAAGTCGTCGGCCGTCTTGTCGTAGTCGAGGTCGTGGAAGAGGCCTGCGTAGCCCCACCGCTGTTCGTCCTCTCCAAAGTGACGCGCCAAGGCACGCATCACGCCCTCGACAGAGATCAGGTGTCTGTAGGTGATCTCCTTGTCGGTGTACTTGCGAACCAACTCCAAGGCTTCGGCGCGCTCCACGGCTTACTCGCCGGTCAGTGCGCGCTTGAGGTCTTGCTCTGCCTCCGGCGAGGCAAGGGCCATGACCTCGTCACCTACGTGGAGAGGCGTTTCTTTGGTGGGAGCGATCACATGTCTGTCGCGCACCACCGCGACCAGGGTGCAGTCGACGGGGATGGACAACTCCCCCACCGTCTTGCCGTCGGCGGGAGAGCCCTCGGCGAGAGTGACCTCGAGCAGCGATACCTTGCCCTGCTCGAGCTGCAACAACCGAACGAGGTCACCGACCGAGACCGCCTCTTCGACCAGGGACGTCAGCAGGTGCGGGGTGCTGACCGCCACGTCCACGCCCCAGGTCTCCGTGAACAGCCACTCGTTATCCGGATGGTTGACCCGGGCCACGACCCTAGGAACGGTGAATTCTTGCTTGGCCAAGAGCGAGATGACGAGGTTGTCCTCGTCATCTCCCGTGGCCGCGACCATCACTTCGCAGGAGGTCAACACGGCGGCATCAAGAGTATGGATCTCGCACGCGTCGCCGCGAACCCAGTTGACATCGAGCTCGTCTTTGAGATTAGCGATGAGATCTTCGTTCTGCTCGATCAGGACCACATGGTGGCCTTTGGCGCGGAGATCTTTGGCAACGAAGCTGCCGACGTTGCCGGCTCCGGCGATGGCGATGCGGATCGCTTTGGGACTCACTCCGGCTGCCCTACCTTCTTGATCTCGTCGTCCATGTCGCCGAGGTGACCACGACTGGCCGCGAGGTAGACGATGTCACCGTCCTGGATGGTGAAGTCCTTGTCCGGCACGCGGGGAACGCCGAACCGACTCACGGCCACGACGCGACGTAAGCCAGCTGCATCGAGGTCCACCGCTTTCTTACCGACGATCTCCGTCGGGGCGGGTAATGCGGTAACTACGACTTCTCCATTGTCCACGGTGTATTCGACTGGCACCTCGTCCGGGATCAGCGAGCGAAGGATCTGGTCGGTCGTCCAGCGCACCGTAGCAACGGTCTGGATCCCCAGGCGTTGGTAGATCTGAGCGCGGCGAGGGTCATAGATACGCGCGACTACGTGCGGGACCCGGTAATGATCCTTAGCGACCCGAGCACCGAGGATATTCGAGTTGTCACCGCTGGTGACGGCAGCGAAGGCCTCGGCTTTGGAGATACCGGCCTCGTCGAGGACCTCACGGTCGAAAGCGAACCCGACAACCGTGATCCCCGAGAAGTCGGCGCGGAGTCTCTCAAAGGCTTTGCGGTTCTTGTCGACGACCGCGATCGAGTGGCCCAGGCGCTGGAGATTCGTCGCCAACTCCGAGCCGACCCGGCCACAACCGGCGATGATCACATGCACCTGAGCACTCCTTCTAGCCCGACGAACAGCGCGGGCGATACTGCCATACTTCCCCTTCGTGGCTTTCCTAGGTGATCTGCTCGAGAAGCTGGCGCGGCCCCCCCAGGAGCTCAGGGCCGAGCATCTGCGTGAGTGGGCGGCTTCCGTTCCCGGCGCGATCCCTATCGCAGACGCGGAGTCTCGTTGTAGCTGCAAGCTCGCCGGCGTCATCCAGAACGTCCGGATCGATCCGCGAGAGGGAACCGGTTCGATCGAAGCGACGATCTTCGACGGAACCGGCCTCTTGGTCGTGAAGTGGCTCGGGCGTCAGAAGCTCTCCGGCATCAGACTCGGGGCCGGGTTGATCCTCGAGGGCACGGTGGGTGAGGGAAGGTCCAAACAACTCCAGGTGCTGAACCCGGAATATCAACTCCTTCCCGCCCCGGAACACGGTTAGGACCTAGGACGTGGCAAGACCGGGCGACGTACTGAAGCGCGTCGTCCTCGGGCGGCCGATGTCGTCGGGCGAGCTAGGTCACACCCTTCTGCCCAAAGGCATCGCGCTCCCGGTGTTCGCCTCGGACGCCCTGTCGTCCATGGCTTACGCCACCCAGGAGATCCTGCTCGTCCTTGCGCTCGTTGGTGTGTCCGCTCTTTCCCTCGTGGTGCCGCTGTCGCTCGCGGTCGCGGTGCTGCTTGCGATCGTGATCGTCTCTTACCGCCAGATCGTACGGGCCTACCCGGGAGGCGGAGGCGCGTACGTCGTTGCGTACGAGAACCTCGGCTTCACCGCGGGATTAGCAGTTGGAGCTGCGCTCCTGCTGGACTACATCCTCACGGTCTCGGTTTCGATCACAGCCGGCGGGGACGCGATCGTGTCGGCGATGCCCGGACTGAAGGAGCACAAGGTTGGGCTGACCCTCGCACTTATCGGCCTCGTAACTCTCGCCAACCTCCGCGGCTCCAAGGAGTCGGGCCGGATCTTCGCGGTGCCGACCTACGGATTCGTTGTCGCTATCTACGTCTTAATCATCACTGGCTTCGTTAAGTGCGTCGGCGGCTGCCCACAAGCGGAGAGCGCAGGCGAGCACCTCGAACCGGAGGCCGCGTTGACCCTTCTGTTGCTTCTCAGGGCGTTTGCCGCCGGGACCACCGCCCTCACCGGAGTCGAGGCGATCGCCGAGGGTGTTCCGGTCTTCCGGTTCCCTCAGTCCAAGAACGCTGCAGCGACCCTCGGCATCCTGGGCGTGTTGTCCATATCCATGTTCATCGGCGTGTCCTGGCTCACCGACCACACCAACGTCGTTTACACCGAGGAAGCGACCCGCACGGTGATGGCGCAGGTGGCCCACGCCATCTTCGGCGGCGGGTTCATGTTCTATGTCATCCAGACGCTCACGGCCCTCATCTTGATCCTGGCCGCCAACACCGCGTACACCGGTTTCCCGGTCCTTGCTTCGATCCTCGCCAAGGACAAGATGATGCCGAACCAGTTCAAGAGTCGCGGCGACCGACTGGTTTTCTCGAACGGGATCGTCATCCTGGCGGTCTCTGCAGCACTGCTCGTCGTGATCTTCGACGCGAACCTGAATGCGCTGATCCAGCTGTATCTCGTTGGCGTGTTCCTTTCTTTCACACTGGCCCAGTTCGGAACCGTCATGCGCTGGCGGCGAACCCGGGAGCCGGGATGGCAGAAGAGCGCTGCGATCAACGCTTTCGGCGGAAGCGTGACGGGCGTCGTCCTGGGCGTCGTCGTGGTGACGAAGTTCAAGCAGCCGGGAGAGTTCGCCGGCGCCTGGATCATCATCGTCGCCACACCTATCGTCATGTACCTCATGCGTTCGGTTTACAAGCACTACACCTATGTCGCCGACCAGCTCGCCCACCCCGAGAGGAAGCCCCTCGACAGAAGGCCGGGCAACGCCCACTTCGTCATCCTGGTGCCGAAGGTCGATGCTGCCGCGGCTCGGGCGGTCGGCTACGCGCGTTCCACGAGATCAGCTGACATCTCCGCGGTTACCTTCGATGCAGCCAATCACGCACCGTGGCGACGTCTAGCACCCGATATCCCTCTCAAGACGCTGACCGGCAAGAAACACGATTCCTTGCTCGCAAACCTGCGCGAACGACGAGCCGCGTTGCCCCGCAACGACTTTCTGACCGTCGTAACCCCCGAGGTCCTGGCCGGAGAGGGTTGGTACGAGATCATCAGGCATCCCGGGCTGCACAGGCTCAAGGCGAAGCTGGTCAGAGAGCCGGACATCCAGGTCCTCGATATCCCGCTCGTAGCCGCCGACATCGACCCCGTGGCGGACCAGGCTCACGAGCCTGGGCGCAATCACGTCATCGTGTTGATCTCGGCCGTGCACAACGCAGTATTAGAGGCGGTCGAATACGCCGAGACGATGCGACCGACGGATATCCGTGCGGTCTCGTTCGGTCTCGAACCGGAAGAAACCGAACGGTTGGGTGACCGTTGGCTCGAGGCCCGGGTCCCCCATCCCCTGGAGATCGAAGAATCTCCGTATCGCGACCTAGGCGAGTCGGTGAGCCGTTACATCAAGCGGTTCTCTCCGGATGGGGTCAACCGGGTAGTGACGGTCGTGATCCCGGAGTTCATCGTCTCCAAACAGCGGCATCAGATCCTGCACGGGCACACCGCGCTGATCGTAAAGAAAAGACTGCTCTTCGAGAACGGCGTGGTCGTCGTCTCGGTCCCCTACCACTTGTAGGAGCCCGCGCCCTATCGCGCCTGGTCCCCGTCGGGAAGCCAGCGATAGCCGAGCCCGGGTTCCGTTGTGATCCACCGCGGATCGGAAGGTGCATCGCCGAGCTTGCGGCGAAGTTGTTTGACGTACAGACGGAGATAGTTCGACTCCGTCCCATAGCCGGGCCCCCACACCTTCTGCAAGAGCCACGCGTGAGTGAGGAGCTTGCCCGGATTGGTCGGTCGGCGACCCGGCAACGCGCACTTCGTCATCCTGGTCGACCGCGTGGACGCGGCGACGGCCAGAGCGGTCGGCTACGCACAGGGAACGCGAGCAGGTGACATCTCGGCCGTCACTTTCGATAGCTCCACCCACGGACCCTGGAGGCGCCTCGCGCCCGGGATCCCACTGCAGACTCTGTCCGGATCGAAACGCAAGGAGTTGCTGTCGTACCTGCGTGCCAAGAGGTCCGAGTTGAGTCGCGACGACTTCTTGACGGTGATCACTCCTGAGATCTTGAATTCGCGTAGCCTCTTCGAAGTCGTCCGGCGCCCGGGACTACATCGGCTGAAGGGAGTCCTCGTCCGGGAGCCCGATGTGCAGGTGTTGGACATCCCTCTTCTGCGCGAGGACATCGACGCCGATGCGGACCAGGCTCACGAGCCCGGGCGCAATCACGTCATCGTTCTGATCTCGGGCGTCCATAACGCGATCCTGCAGGCGATCGAGTACGCGGAGACCCTCGGGTCGACAGACCTCAGGGCGCTCTCGTTCGGTCTTGACCCGGAGCAGACCGAGACGCTGGGGGACGAATGGCTCGCGGCCAAGGTGCCGCACCCCCTGGAGATGGAGGAGTCCCCCTACAGGGACCTTGGGGAGTCCGTCACTCGCTACATCCAGCGTTTCCGGCCCGACGGTCTCGACCGGGTCGTAACGATCGTGATCCCCGAATTCATCGTGCGGAAGAAACGGCATCAGGTTCTCCACGGTCAGACGGCTCTCATCGTGAAGCGGCGCATGCTGTTCGAGAGCGGCGTCGTCGTGGTCTCGGTCCCCTACCACCTGTGAAGAGAGGGCCCCGGCTCTCGCCGGGGCCCTCTTGTGTTTCGGGTGCTACTTACTTCTTAGACCGGCGCGGATATCGGCTGGCCGGAGATCTCCGCGTCCATGGCCTCGCCCTTGCGCTTCGAGAACATGATCGCTCCGGTCAGCACGAGCAAGGAGATACCTGCGATCGCGAACCTGGCTCCATCATTGTCCTGCAGGTTGATCACGGCGGGCAGGATCAACAGCGAGATCAGGTTCATGACCTTGATCAACGGGTTCAGCGCGGGACCAGCCGTGTCCTTGAACGGGTCACCTACCGTGTCGCCGATAACGGCGGCCTTGTGGGCTTCAGAGCCCTTGCCACCCTCGTGACCATCTTCGATGTGCTTCTTGGCGTTGTCCCAGGCGCCTCCCGAGTTCGAAAGGAAGACCGCCATCAGCTGTCCGGTCAGGATGACCGCAGCAAGGAACGCTCCCAGCGCCTTGTAGTTGATGCCGAAGCCGATGATGACAGGGGTCAACACCGCAAGCAGGGCCGGCGTCGTGAGCTCTCGCAACGACGCCGCGGTGCAGATGTCGATCACCGCACCGTAGTTGGGCTTCTCGGTTCCGGCCATGATCCCCGGCTTGTCGCGGAACTGCTTGCGGACCTCTTGCACGACGACGGCAGCGGTACGGCCGACGGCGCGGATCGCAAGAGCACTGAACATGAACGCGACCGAACCACCGATGAGAAGACCGATGAAGGTCTTCGGGTCGGCAACGTTGATCGATGTCTCCGCCGCGTTAAACAGCTCGGATCCCTCGAGGCCCAAGCTCAGCTCGCTGCCGATCGTCTCGATGTAAGACGCGAACAATGCGACCGCTGCGATGACGGCGGATCCGATCGCGAATCCCTTGGTCACGGCCTTGGTGGTGTTGCCGACGGCGTCAAGGCTGACCATGATGCGCTCCGGCTCGCCCGAGAACTCGCCCGACATCTCGGCGATACCCGCCGCGTTGTCGGAAACCGGGCCGAAGGTGTCCTCGGACACCACAACACCGGTGGTAGCGAGCATGCCCATACCCGTCAGCGCGACCAGGTAAAGAGCGAACTGGATGTTGCCGCCACCGAGAGCGATCGCGACGCCCAGTGCCGCAGCGATAGCGATAACCGCGTACACGGTTGACTCCAGACCCGAAGAGATGCCGGACAGGATCGTGGTGGCAGGCCCCGTTCGTGCTGCCTCCGCGATCTCACGTACGGGCTGCGTCTCGGTCGAGGTGAAGTACTCGGTCAGCCGGCTGACGACCTGCGCCAGCACGAGACCGGTGACGACCGCTGCGAAGACCTTGAAGCCCTCGTGACCGCCGCCGGGTCCCTTGTCGCCCACGTATGTGAAGGCGACGATGCCGGTACCGAGGATCGTCAACAGGCCGGCCGTCAGGAAACCTCTGTTGATGGGAGCCATCGCGCTCTTGTCCTTGTCC
>Ga0208612_1001032_pt1 | contig 11660 bp, 13 predicted proteins | sample AntDryMetagUQ889_FD_188089 | JGI IMG/M metagenome (GOLD analysis project Ga0208612, IMG submission 188089) | Polar desert microbial communities from Antarctic Dry Valleys - UQ889 (SPAdes) | ecosystem: Environmental > Terrestrial > Soil > Desert | place: Antarctic Dry Valleys | collected 2008-12-31 | reverse complement strand
GTTCGGTCGCGGGCGTCTATGGAGTGGAGCGGCTGCCGATCCGCTTCCGTGCCCGTACCGTCTGAACTTCCCCCGCTATCCTTTCGGCACCTCGCGCCTCGGCGCAGAGGTCTTTTTTTCGTACGGACTCATCGACGACGATCTGATCAGGAGAGCGAATGGCTCGCGGAGACGTCCGAATCGCTGTAACCCTCGCTTGCGAGGAATGCAAACGACGGAACTACCAGACGAACAAGTCCAGGCGCAACACGCCGGACCGAATCGAGATGCGCAAGTACTGCCGCTGGTGCGGCAACCACACCGCGCACAAGGAAACGCGCTGAGCCCGGCGGCTCCAGTCAAGTAGTGGCCAAGTCCAGGGCACAGCGAAAGGCCGAGCAGCGCAAGCGCCAGGCCTTACAGCAGCAGGCCGGCGCCGGCGCCGAGGCCAAGGCGCAGCACGACACGCAGGTGCCGGAATCGGCCGACGTGGCCGAGGCCGAGCTCGCAGAGCGCGGCGCCGATCTGGACCAGCTCAAAGGCGATCCGAGCGAGGCTGAGGCCGCCGCCGCTCCCGCCCCGTCACGCGGCGAGACGGCGCCATCGCGAGCCGAGCCGGAGGCCGCCGAGCCCAAGCAGAGCCGGCGTGAGCTGCGCCGACTCGAGAAGGAGCGCCGCGAGGCGGCCAAGGCCCAGGTTGAACGACGCAGGCCGCGTGAAGCCCCGGCTGAGCGCGAGCGTGGCAGGGTCCTCGGCTTCTTCGCTTCATGCGTCGCTGAGCTCCGCCGCGTACAGTGGCCTACGCGCGACACGCTGATTCAGGCCTCCGCCGTCACCGTCGTCTTCATCACTGTCGCCGCCGCCTATCTGGGTGTGCTCGACGCCGCCTTCAACTGGGTCGTCAATCGGATCATCTAGGCCCGACCCGGATCCCACCGACCAAATACAAACGAGAGCTGAGAGCTAAAGAGCAATGTTTCGCTGGTACGTGATCAACACCTATTCCGGGCACGAGAAGAAGGTCAAGAACAATCTCGAGCACCGGGTCGAGACGATGGGCGCGAGCCAGCGGGTACGCCAGATCGTGGTGCCGACGGAGCAGGTTCAGGAGATCAAGGACGGTCAGCGGGTCTCGGTCGAGAAGCGGACCATGCCCGGCTATGTGCTGGTCAACATGGAGATGACCGACGATGCCTGGAACCTCGTCAAGAACACGCCCGGGGTGACCGGTTTCGTCGGCTCACGCAACAAGCCGGTTCCGCTCTCTCAGCCCGAGGTGGATCGCTTGATGCACCGCGAGACGGCCGAGCGCCCCCGCGCCCAGGCCCAGTTCAAGGTCGGCGAGTCGGTCAAGGTCATCTCCGGCGCGATGTCGGACTTCTCGGGCGAGATCGCGGAGATCAACGAGGACGCGCAGCGCCTGAAGATCCTGGTCTCGATCTTCGGTCGCGAGACGCCGGTCGAGGTCGGCTACGACCAGGTCAAGAAGGTCGCGTAAGCCGTCGGGTGCGGGTAAGCCATTGTCCGCCCCCACCATCCTTGCCCAGATCACGGACCCGCACATCCGGCTCGACGACGACGCGCTGTCGGCCGCCGCGCTGAGCTCGGCAGTCGACGCGGTCCTCGGGCTCGCCACGCCCCCGGACGCGGTCATCGTCACGGGTGATCTGGTCGACCATTCTGGACAGGCGGAGTACGCTCTGGTGAGTGAGCTCCTGGCGCCCTTCGATGTGCCCGTTCACGTCCTTGCCGGAAACCACGACGATCGCGACTTTGTGCGCGCCGCATTCCCTGTTGACGCCGCGGAGCCTGGCGCCCCGTATCGCTACCCCACCACGGTTGGCGGGCTGGCCGTGATCGGCTTCGATACAACGATCCCCGGCCACGTTGAGGGCGTGATCGAGGAGGAAGGGATCGCTTGGCTCGATGGGCAGCTCGCGGCCCGCCCCGAGGCGCCGACGGTGTTGGCGATGCACCACCCGCCGATTGCGACGGGGAACCGCGCGATCGATTGGATCGGGCTGGGAGAGAGCGACCGTACCCGGCTGGGTGGATTGCTGGCCCGCCACCCCCAGGTTCAGAGAGTGATTTGCGGACACGTCCACGCGACCGTGCTCGACACGCTCGCGGGCTGCCCCGTCGTGGCCTGCGCGGGCACCGGCTACCAGCTGCCGTTCGCGATCCCGGGCGGCGAGGACCTCGAGCTGGTGGCCGGGCCTGGCGCGATCGCGCTCCACGTGCTGGCCGACGGCGCGCTCACAACGCACGTGCGATCCCTTCGGGCCTGACGCTGAGCGTCCCGATTCATGTGCTCCTGCGACCAATGCGGGACGTTCGCGGACCGGGCCATGACCCGCGACGGTGTTGTGCTACACTATGACGCATATGGAGTCGGTGGGCGTTCGAGAATTGCGGCAGAACCTGAGTCGCTACCTCGCCCGCGTCAAGGCAGGAGAAAGCCTGACCGTCACCGAGCGGGGCCATGAGGTCGCTGTACTGATCGCCGCAGGAGAAAGCGCCGACCGCCATGCCCGCCTGGCGGCAGAGTTTGGCGCCAGCGTCCCGGCCGCACGCTTGCACGACGTCGCGGGGCGGCTAGAGGCTCCAGGCGCACCGGCTGGAACCACCGACGAGTACCTGGCCGAGAGTCGCAAGCAACGCGGCTGACAAACGCTGGTGGCCGGCATCTATCTGGACACCAGCACGTTGGGGCGCGTGCTGCTGGGCGAGCCTGGCTCGTCCTCGGTTCTCGCTGCTCTCGATGCGTACGCCCAGCACATCAGCAGTCGCCTGCTGCGCCTCGAACTGAGGCGCCTTGCACTCCGCCACGATCTGCTCGGCAATGCTGACCAGCTGCTTAGCGCGGTCGCTCTGGTGCCGATCACTGACTCGGTTCTTGATGCGGCCGAGACGATTCCACCGACCGGTGTCGCCACCCTCGACGCGATTCACCTGACAACGGCGATTCGGCTGGCACGCGCCGACGCCATCGAAGCCGTGATGACCTATGACGCCAGACTCGCCGATGGAGCCGAGCATCACGGCATCGCCGTGGTGGCCCCCGCGTAGCTCCGGTCAGCCGGACCCGCGCTCCCTTGTATCCTCGACCGCCGCATGGCGAAGAAGGTCCTGACGATGATCAAGCTGCAGATTCCCGCTGGGGCTGCCAACCCGGCGCCGCCGGTCGGCCCTGCGCTGGGACAGCACGGTGTGGCGATCATGGACTTCTGCAAGGCCTTCAACGCCCAGACGCAGCAGGACACGGGCACGATCATCCCGGTCGAGATCACGGTCTATGAGGATCGCTCGTTTGACTTCATCACCAAGACCCCGCCCGCCGCGGTCCTGATTCGCGAGGCGCTCGGCATTCCGAAGGGCTCCGGCGAGCCGAATCGCACCAAGGTCGGCACGATCAGCGCCGCCCAGGTGCGCGACATCGCCGAGCAGAAGATGCCGGACCTGAACGCCAACGATCTCGACGCCGCTTCGAAGATCATCGCCGGCACCGCCCGTTCGATGGGCGTCGACGTCGAGGGGCTCTAGATACCCATGGCCAGAACCCGGTCCAAGCGCTTTCGTGCTGCCCTCGAGCGCGTCGACCGCACCAACCATTATCCGCCCGCCGAGGCCGTCGCCCTGCTGAAGGAAACGGCGGGCACCAAGTTCGACGAGACCGTCGAGCTGCATGTGCGCTTGGGCGTCAACGTCCGCCACGCCGACGAGCAGCTCCGCGGCACCCTGGCCCTGCCCCACGGGCTCGGCAAGGACGTTTCGATCGCCGTCTTCGCGGAAGGTGACGCCGCCCGTGCGACCAAGGAGGCCGGCGCCGATCACGTTGGCGCCGCCGACCTGGCCGCCAAGATCGAGGAAGGCTGGACCGACTTCGACGTCGCGATCTCAACCCCCGCCCTGATGGGGCCGGTGGTCTCGAAGCTTGGCCGCGTCCTGGGCCCGCAGGGCAAGATGCCGAACCCCAAGGTCGGCACCGTCACCGACGACGTCGGCAAGGCCGTCGGCGAGGCCAAGACGGGCAAGGTCGAGTACCGGACCGACCGCCAGGCCGTCATCCACATGGCGATCGGCAAGGCGAGCTTCAACGAGCGCGCCCTCCTTGAGAACTACGCCGCCGTCATCGACGAGATCGCTCGCGCCAAGCCCGCCGCCGCCAAGGGCCGCTACCTGATCTCGATCACCCTCGCGACGACGATGGGCCCCGGTATCCGCGTCGATACCGGCGTGGCCCGCGAGGCGGAGATCCTGGGCCGCGAGGCCGAGGACGCGGGCGCCGCTGCTGCCTGAGCCTCGGTCGCACTACGGGTCGCCGGGGGCATTGAGAGCGGCTGCAGGGTTTAACCGTGTATCGCGGCTCAATCCTTCAGTCGAAAGCCGGATCGCGCCATCTTCGAGATCGCTGCCAGGCAACAGGGCGTCGTCACGCACGGGCAATTGCTCGCGACGGGGGTGACCAGGCATCAGATCGCTCTTCGCCTGCAGACCGACCGCCTGATCCAGCTTCATCGCGGCGTGTACCTTGCCGGAGCAATTCCGCCGGCGTACGCTCATGAGATGGCGGCCATCCTCGCCTGTGGCCGGGGTGCGGCGCTTTCGCATCGAAGCGCGACGGCCCTCTGGGAGCTCGTTCCTTACCCGGCCCCCGCTCCCGTATGGATCACGATCCCGCCCGATCGGAGCGTGGTGAGGCCTCGCATCAAAGTCGTTCGCTCCCGGATCGAGCGCCGTGACATCCGCGTTCGTCACGTGCTGGCGGTCACAAGCCCGCCACGGACGATCCTTGACATGGCCGCCTTCGTCGATAGCTATGAGCTCGAGCGGCTCGTGGCGGAAGCGAACTATCGTCGCCTGGCGAGCGAGACGGAGTTACGCGACCAGCTCACTCGCAGCCCTGGCAAGCATGGCGCCGCGCGGCTTGGCCGGGTTCTGGACTTGCCCGGCGGGCCGCGACGCACCCGGTCGCGCGGCGAGCGTTGGTTTCTGCGTGCGCTCCGCGATCGGGGCATCGAGAGCTACGAGGTCAACGGCAGAATTCATGGCTACGAGGTTGACTTCCTTTGGCGCGACCACAATTTGGTAGTCGAGGTCGACGGCTATGACGGCCATTCGGGTCGGGCTGCGTTCGAACGAGATCGGCTGAAGGTCGCAACGCTCCGGGCCAACGGCGTCAGCGTCATGCCGGTCACGGGCCGGCAGCTCCGCGAGGACCTCGAAGGTGTGTTGGATCGACTGCTTCGCGCTCTTGGGCATCAACAGGGGTGGAAGGATTGAGCTGCCATGAGCGGTCGAATCCTTCAGTCGCTCGATACCCGGCCGCCCCCGCTACACTCGTCCGCCCAACAACTTCGCCTGCCGAAGACGACTGGCCGCAGACCAAGCGGGTCCGTGTAACTCCAGTTGAGGTGGCGCCCGAGGAAGCGTTCCCCGAGCCCGCCTCTAGCGCGGGCTTTTTCATGCGATCTTGAGTAAATGAACAGAGACGAAAAGACAGCGGTAGTCGAGGACCTTGCCGGGCACCTGTCCGAGGCTCAGGCCGTGTTCGCGGTCGACTACAAGGGCATCAGTGTCACCCAAGCCGCCGAGCTGCGCACCAAGTTGCGTGAGTCGGACGCCTCGTTCAAGGTCGTCAAGAACCGCCTTGCCAAGCTGGCGGCAGCGAAGGCCGGCACGGGGGAGCTTGACGAGCTCCTGACCGGGCCGATCGCGCTGACCCTGATCAATGGCGACGCCGTCGTCGTCGCGAAGACGATCACGACCTTCACCAAGGAACACAACGTCCTTCAGTTCAAGGGCGGGATCATGGACGGGGCCGCGCTTGACGTGGAGTCGTTCGACGCGATCGCCAAGCTGCCCGGCCTGGATGTCCTGTACGGCCAGCTCGTCGGCCTCACCGCCAGCCCCCTCACCGGCTTGGTCGCCGGCATGAGCAACCTGATTTCCGGCCTCGGCCGCCAGCTCGCCCAGATCGCCGAGCAGGGCCTGGTGAGCGGCGATGCCCGCGTGCCCGAGGCGGAGGCGCCCGAACCCGAGCCGCCGGTGGAGGAGCCGGCGCCGGCCGACGAGCCCGCGCCCGAAGAGGCTCCCGTCGAGGAGCCGCCCACCGAAGAACCAGCCCCGAGGCCGGAGGCCGAATCCGAATCCGAATCCGCTGGAGCTAGCGACGAAGTCGCGGAAGAAGCGGCTGAGCCTGCCTCCCCGCCCGAGCCCGGACCCGACGGAAACGAAGGCGGAACCGAGGCTTCCGGCGGAAGTATTGAAACTGACGAAACTGACGAAGACTCCCAGGAGGACTGAACATGGCTACCAGCACTGACGAATGGATTGAGGAACTGAAGGGCATCTCCGTGCTCGAGCTCTCCGAGCGCATCAAAGCGCTCGAGGAGGAGTTCGGCGTTTCGGCGAGCGCGGTTGCCGCGGCGGCCCCCGCCGCCGGCGGCGGGGGGGGCGATGACGACGCCACTGAGGAGAGCTCGACCGTCGACGTCATCCTGACCGGCTCCGGTGACAAGAAGGTGCCCGTGATCAAGGCCGTTCGCGCGGCAACGGGCCTGGGCCTCAAGGAAGCCAAGGCGCTTGTGGACGAAGCTCCGAGCCCCATCAAGGAGGGCATCGAGCGCGAAGAGGGGGAGAAGCTCGTGACCGAGATCGAAGAGGCCGGCGGCACTGCCGAGCTCAAATAGACCCCGGTTCTCACTGAATGTAGGCACGGCCCTTGAAGTTGCCACGCACGGTGTGGTAACTTCATCGGTCGCGCCATTTTGCCCTTGTTTCGCGCACATCCTGCGCTGAAGCGCCCATATCGACCATCTGAGGAGTCGCCCAGTTGGCCAGAGTCCATGCTGCCCCTGTCACGCGGAGGTCGTTTTCACGGCTTCCGGAGCCCTTCGAGGTTCCCCATCTCATCGATATCCAGCGCCGTTCCTTCGAGGCCCTCACGGACCCGAAGAAGGGGATGCTGCGGGAAACCATCAACGACATCTCCCCGATCGAGGATTACACGGGGAACTTGGCCATCGTCTTCACCGACTTCGAATTTGGCGATCCCGCCCACACCGTCGCCGAGTGCCGCGAGAAGGACGTCACCTACTCGCGCCCGCTGAACGTCAAGGTCGCCTTCCAGAACCGGGAAACCGGTGAGATCCGCGAGCAGACCGTCTTCATGGGCGACTTCCCGTGGATGACCCCGCGCGGAACGTTCATCATCAACGGCACCGAGCGCGTGGTCGTCACGCAGCTCGTGCGCTCGCCGGGCGCCTACGTGATGGAGCCGAAGGATCGCGAGAAGCAGGTCTTCATCGCCAACCTGATGCCGTCGCGCGGCTCCTGGCTCGAGCTGGAGATCGACAAGAAGGGCCGCGTCTACGCTCGCATCGATCGCAAGCGCAAGCTGCCGGTCACCGTGCTCTTGCGCGCCATGGGCTACGAGACGGACGACGAGATCCTCGCCCTGTTCGACAACTCGGTTTACATGCGGCACACGATCGAGGCCGACACGGAGCCGACCCGCACCACGGAGGGCGCCCTGATCGAGCTGTTCAAAAAGCAGCGCCCGGGCGAGCCGCCGTCCGTTGACGCCGCCAAGGCGCTCCTGGAGCAGCTCTTTTTCGATTCCAAGCGCTACGACCTGACCAGGGTAGGCCGCTACAAGCTGAACGCACGCCTCGACCTGGACGTCGACCTCGAGCACCGCACGCTGACCAAGGAGGACATCGTCGCCCTGATCAAGGAGCTCGTCAGCCTTCCCCGCCTATTGGGCGTGCCGGAGGAGATCGACGAGGAGAACCCGATCAAGGATTACGCGGCGGAGGCGATCACCTACTCGCGTGAGCCCCTGAAGGACCACCTCGATGAATACGAGCACTTCGGCAACCGCCGGCTGCGCACGGTCGGGGAACTGATCCAGGACGCGTTCCGGGTCGGCCTCTATCGCATGGAGCGCGTCGTGCGCGAGCGCCTCACCACCGAGGACGCCGATGCGATCACGCCCCAGACGATCATCAACATCCGCCCGGTCGTGGCGGCCATGAAGGAGTTCTTTGGCTCGTCGCAGCTCTCCCAGTTCATGGACCAGACGAACTCGCTGGCGGGCCTCACGCACCGGCGCCGCCTCTCCGCGCTCGGCGCCGGCGGCCTGACCCGGGAGCGCGCGCCGATCGAGGTTCGCGATGTGCACCCGACCCACTACGGCCGGATGTGCCCGATCGAGACCCCGGAGGGACCGAACATCGGCCTGATCGGCTCGCTTTCCTCGTACGCGCAGGTCTCCGAGCATGGCTTTGTCACTACTCCTTACCGCGTCGTCGAGAAGGGCGTGGTCTCCGACAAGATCGTCCACCTCGACGCCACCCAGGAGGAGGAGAAGATCATCGCCCAGGCCTCGGCTGAGGTTGACCCGAAGACCCAGAAGCTCAAGGGCCCGACCGTTTCCTGCCGTGTCGGCGAGGGCGAAGTCGGCCTGATGGCGCCCAACCAGGTTGACCTGATGGATGTCTCCCCTACGCAGATCTGGTCGATCGCGACGGCGCTGATCCCCTTCCTGGAGCACGACGACGCGAACCGGGCGCTGATGGGCTCGAACATGCAGCGCCAGGCTGTGCCGCTCCTGAAGCCGGAGGCGCCGCTGATCGGCACCGGGATGGAGCGCCGTGCCGCTTTGGACACGGGCGACGTGACGATCGCGGGAAGCGACGGCGAGGTCACATACGTCGACGCCGAGAAGCTTGTCATCACCCATGGGTCCTCGAAGGACGAGTACGACCTGGACAAGTTCCGGCGCTCGAACCAGGGCACTCTGATCCACCAGACACCGATCGTCGATGTCGGCCAGAGGGTCAAGGCCGGCGACGCCCTGGCCGACGGCTCCTCGACCGCCGGCGGCGAGATCGCGCTCGGCAAGAACTGCCTGGTGGCCTTCATGTCATGGGAGGGCTACAACTTCGAGGACGCGATCATCCTTTCGCAGCGCTTGGTCAAGGACGACGAGCTCACCTCGATCCACATCGAGGAGTACGAGATCGACGCCCGCACCACGAAGCTGGGCGACGAGGAGATCACCCGCGACATCCCGAACCGCTCCGAGGAGTCGCTTCGCAACCTCGACGAGCGCGGCATCGTTCGCATCGGCGCCGAGGTCGTTTCCGGCGATCTGCTCGTCGGCAAGGTGACGCCCAAGGGCGAGACCGAACTGACCGCCGAGGAGAAGCTGATCCGGGCGATCTTCAAGGAGAAGGCGCGCGAGGTCCGCGACACCTCGCTGAAGGTTCCGCACGGCGAAGGTGGCGTCGTCATCGACGTGATCACCTTCGATCGCGAGGACGGCGACGACCTTGCGCCCGGCGTCAACAACCTGGTGCGTGTGTTCGTTGCCACCAAGCGAAAGATCGCCGAGGGCGACAAGCTCGCGGGGCGTCACGGCAACAAGGGCGTCATCTCGCGGATCGTTCCCGAGGAGGACATGCCCTTCCTCGCCGACGGCACGCCCGTCGACGTGATTTTGAACCCGTTGGGGGTCCCGAGCCGAATGAACATCGGCCAGATCCTGGAGACCCACCTCGGGTGGGCCGCGGCGAACGGCTGGTACGACGACGGCTCCGAGGCCTACAAGCAGTCGCAGGACCGCGACGGCCGCGTTTACGTGGCCACGCCGGTCTTCGACGGCGCCCACGTCGAGGATGTTGACGAGACGCTGGTCCGCTGGCAAGAGGAGCACGCCGATCGCGGCATCGACCTCGGCCTCGACAAGTCCGCTCTGCCCGGTGCGCGGTCATCCGGTCGAGCACAGCTCTACTCGGGGCGCACGGGCGAGCCCTACGAGGGTCAGGTCACCGTCGGGCAGATGTACATCCTGAAGCTGAACCACCTCGTGGACGACAAGATCCACGCCCGCTCGACGGGTCCCTACTCCCTCGTCACTCAGCAGCCGCTTGGCGGCAAGGCGCAGTTCGGTGGCCAGCGCTTCGGCGAGATGGAAGTGTGGGCGCTCGAGGCGTACGGCGCGGCCTACACGCTGCAGGAGATGCTGACCGTCAAGTCCGACGACACCGTGGGCCGCGTGAAGGCGTATGAGTCGATCGTCAAGAGCGAGAACATCGCCGAGCCGTCGGTGCCGGAGTCGTTCAAGGTCCTCCTCAAGGAGATCCAGGCGCTGTCGCTCGATCCGGTCCTGGTGGCCGAGGAGGGCACCGTCGACCTGGGCGAGGAGGACGACGAGCTGCTGCGCGCAGCTGAGGAGCTGGGCATCGATCTGTCGGGGGTGCGCGCCGATGGTGACGGCGACGGCGCTGCCGACGAGCAAGAGGAACAGGTCGTCGCCGAGGGCGAAGGCGGGACCAACGGAGCGGCCGCCGAGGCCGAGGAGGCGAAGGCCGAATGAGCATGGACATCAACAACTTCGACGCAATCGAGATCGGGCTTGCCTCGTCCAAGAAGATCCGTGGCTGGAGCCACGGCGAGGTCACGAAGCCGGAGACGATCAACTACCGCACGCTGAAGCCGGAGAAGGACGGGCTCTTCTGCGAGCGCATCTTCGGTCCGACCAAGGACTGGGAGTGCTACTGCGGCAAGTACAAGCGGGTCCGCTACAAGGGCATCGTCTGCGAGCGCTGTGGCGTCGAGGTCACCCGCTCGAAGGTGCGCCGCGAGCGCATGGGCCACATCGACCTGGCCTCACCGGTCTCCCACATCTGGTTCTTCAAGGGCGTGCCGAGTCGCATCGGCTATTTGATCGACATGGCTCCCAAGGAGCTTGAGAAGGTCCTGTACTTCGCCGCATCGATCGTCACCCAGGTCGACGAAGAGGCGCGCACGAAGGACATGACCAAGCTGGAGAAAGAGGTCCAGAAGGTCCTCGACGCCTACCGGGCCGAGCGCGAGCAGCGCACGCAGCAGCTCAGCGAAGGCTTGGAGCGCCGCGTGGCCTGGCTTGAGGGCGAAAACGCCAGGGCCGGCTGGGACGGCGAGGACGAGCTATGGGCGGAGAACCTGCCGTTCACCAACCCCAAGAAGCTGGACGAGGCCGAGCGCACCAAGGTATTGAAGGAACTCCGCAAGGCCATGGAGTCGGAGATCTCAGACACCGAGGCCTACATCGAGGACGCGATCCTGCGCATGGAGCAGGTCTGGGAGACCTTCCAGACGATGAAGGTCAAGGACGTGATCAACGACGAGGGCGTCTTCCGCGAGCTGAACGAGCGCTTCGGATCGCCGTTTGGCTGGGGCGAGTACTTCCAGGGCGGGATGGGCGCCGAGTCCATCCGCGAGCTGCTGGACCAGGTCGACCTGGAGGCCGAGTGCGAGGAGCTGGAGCAGACGATCAACACGTCGAAGGGCCAAAAGCAGGCCCGCGCCGTGAAGCGGTTGAAGGTCGCGTCGTCGTTCAAGAACTCCGAGAACAGGCCCGAGTGGATGGTCCTCGACTGTGTGCCCGTGATTCCGCCGGAGCTGCGGCCGATGGTCCAGCTGGACGGTGGCCGCTTCGCGACCTCCGACCTGAACGATCTCTACCGGAGGGTGATCAACCGCAACAACCGGCTCAAGCGACTGCTTGACCTCGGCGCGCCGGAGATCATCGTCAACAACGAGAAGCGGATGCTCCAGGAGGCCGTCGACGCGCTGTTCGACAACGGCCGCCGCGGGCGTCCGGTCACCGGGCCCGGCAACCGCGCACTGAA
>Ga0208612_1001029_pt1 | contig 11693 bp, 8 predicted proteins | sample AntDryMetagUQ889_FD_188089 | JGI IMG/M metagenome (GOLD analysis project Ga0208612, IMG submission 188089) | Polar desert microbial communities from Antarctic Dry Valleys - UQ889 (SPAdes) | ecosystem: Environmental > Terrestrial > Soil > Desert | place: Antarctic Dry Valleys | collected 2008-12-31 | reverse complement strand
GAGGCGGCGGCTGTTGGTAAGGAGCGGTGGGCGGCGGCTGGCTGCCCAGCTGCTCTGGGTACGCGGGTGGTTGGGCGGGCGGGTAGCCAGTCCCGCCACCCGGGACGCCGGTGGCAGTGGGAGCGGCCGTCGCGCCGCCGCCCTCCTTGAGCCGGCGCAACTCGAAGTAGATGACCACCGCCGCCAACGCGCTTACCGGCCCCAGGAGGAGGCTCGGGACGAACGCCGCGAGGAAGAGAGCCACGAAGCTCTTCCCGAGGGCAATGCCGATGAAGGTCGCGAAGATCTGGCTGACGAAGCCGATGACGAAGACGATGAAGAACACCTGCCAGCCGTCGCCTCTGACCAGCTGCTGGCTGCGACCGAGCGACCCGGTGAGCCCGGCGCGCTCGATGACCACCACTGGAGCGAAGACCGCCCATATCGTCGCGAGGTAGAGGCCTGGGACGATGAGGAGCAGGAATCCCACGCCAATTCCTAGTCCGGCGACAAACCCGGTGACGACGAGACGACCGACGTGCGGGAGGGCCGTCCGGAAGAGCTCACCGATTCCCGGCACCGCGGTCCCGGAATGGACCCGGTGGACCAGCTCGATGACCACTCCGAGATAGACCGCCTGCGCGACGATCCCGACCGGGATGACGAGCAGGACGAGGAGAGGGTTGATGCTCTGCAGCAGCGCCGAGACGACGGCGACCGGAAGGAAGATGATCAGCGCCGAGACGAGGAGCGGCGCGGCGTTGTTCCTGTACAGGTCGAAGATCGCCGAGAAGGCCCTGCCAATGTCCAGGTGCTCCTTGATCGACCACAAGCTACGCCCGCAACAAGACGGAAGGAAATCGTGACCGAGCTCGTGCACCTCTGGTCCGGGATCCCGGGCCGCAGGCCGCGGGCGGGCGCGTGGCGGAGCAGCGAAGGAATCGAACCTTCCAACCGCCGGGCTACGACGGCCTGCCGGCTTTGAAGGCCGGATGGGCCACCAGACCCCTGCCGCTCCACCTTCGATGCTAGTACTCACAGTCGGAAGTACAGAACGGCCGGGATCGGGATGATGGGTTCGTGCGCAGCGCTCCCGCTGCAGTCCTCGCCGCGCTGGCCGTCGGCCTCGTCGGCGCTCCGCCCGCGGAAGCGTGCGGGCTGCCGCTCGGGGCGAAGATCCCGTTCGAGCAGGCGCTCGTGAGCTTCTCCGGCGGGCGCGAGGAGATCGTGACGAGCCTCCAGCTCGAGGGGGACGGACCCCGGGCGCGCGCGGACCTACCCCAACCCGTGCTCGAGCGCGCCCTTTACCGTCGCGTCGAGCGCGTTGAGGCGGTAGAGCGCCAGCGCCTCGGCCGCGTGGAAGCGGCGACCGGGCAGCGTGTCGGGTCCGTGGTGGCCGAGCACGCAGTGCAGGAGCGGCAGGAGCGCTGCGTCCGGCATCCCGCGCGCATGGTCCTCGACGATGCGCACGCCGAGCTGAAGATGACCGACGAGGCGGCCCTCGTCGCTGAGCGCGATGTCGGCGCCCAGGCAGAACTCGCGGGTCTTACCGAGGTCGTGCACGAGCGCGGCGGTCAAGAGAAGGTCGGAGTTCAGCCGCGGGTGGAGCTGGGAGGTATCGAGAGCGAGCGTGGCGACCGCCACCGTGTGCTCGAGCAGGCCGCCGAGGTAGGCGTGGTGGCCCGAGCGGGTGCACGGCGCCCGCCGCCACGCTGCCCGCAGCTGCGAATCGTCGAGCAACGCGGTCAGCAGGGTCGCGTAGTCGCGGTCGTGGACCTCGCGGGCCAGGTGCTCGAGGAAGCCGTCGAGCTCGTCGAGGTCGCGGTAGGCGACCGGGAGGAAGTCGGCGGGGTCGGCGCCGGCCGCGCGCTCGATGGCGGTCACCTCGACCTGGAGCTCGTCGCGGAAGCGCTCCACGCGACCCCGCACCCGCACGAGGTCGCCTCGCTCGAAGCGCCCGGCGAGCACGTCGGCGTCGCGGAACGCTCGCGCCGCGATGGCGCCCGTCCGGTCGCGCAGCTCGAGCGCCAGGTAGGCGGACCCCGTGCGGGCGACGAGGCGGTCCTTGCGCGAGCAGGCAAACGTGCCCTCGACGGAAGCGCCGGCGCGCAGAGAGGCGACGGTGGTCGGCTCGGACGAGAGAGGGAAGGCCACCGTCGAGGTCACGCGGAGCATGATGAGCGGCCGTTCGGATGGCCGAGGGGGAACCAGGCGGGGTCGGCTGCGCACCTCGTCCGAGCCGCGCATCTCGGATGTCGCTCCGCTGGAGGAAGGACTCGGCCCGCGACTTCCTCGTGGCCCGCCCGCGCCTCGGAAGGCGCCTGAGGGGGTAATGACCGCCTGTGCGCTCGATCGCAGAGCAGACCATCCTCGTCACCGGAGCGACCGACGGCCTCGGTCGCCAGGTCGCGCTCGACCTGGCAGAGCAGGGAGCCACGCTCATCCTCCATGGTCGCGACCACCCTCGCGGAGCGGAGGTGCTCGCCGACGTGCACCGCGCCGCGGCCCACGAGCGCTCAACACTCGTTCTCGCCGACCTCTCCTCGCTCGACGAGATCCGCCGGCTGGCGGCCGAGGTCGAAGATGGCTTCGCGCGCCTGGACGTGCTGGTCAGCAACGCCGGACTGGGCGGCACCCCCGACCGCCGCGAAAGCGGGGACGGCCACGAGCTGGTCTTGGCGGTGAACTACCTCTCCGGCTTCCTGCTCACGGCGCTACTTCTGCCCCTGCTCCGTCGCTCGGCGCCGGCCCGGATCGTGAACGTCGCCTCGATCGGCCAGCAGGCGATCGACTTCGACGACGTCATGCTCGAGCGCAGCTACGAGCAGTTCGGCGCCTACTCGCAGAGCAAGCTCGCGCAGATCCTCTTCACCTTCGAGCTCTCCGAGCGCCTCGGCGCCGACTCCGGCGTGACCGTCAACGCCCTTCACCCCGCAACGCTCATGGACACCACGATGGTGCGCGAGAGCTTCGGGCGTTCGCGCACCACGGTCGAGGAAGGCGCGCGGGCGACAGAGCGTTTGATCGTCGATCCCGACCTCGACGCCGTCACCGGCCGCTACTACGACGGGCTCGAGGAGTCGACCGCGGACCCGCAGGCCTACGACACCAACAGCCGGCGACGTCTATGGACGCTGAGCGAGGAGCTGACCGGAGCTCGGTTCGAGCTCTGAAGGCGAACGCCGGATGGCGGGCCGCGCTGAACCATCATGTACTTTGATCCGGATGCAGCCCCTCGTCTGGGACCGCCGCCCCAGCGGCCTTCGGTCACCTGCGATGGTGTGCGCGTTCCAAGGCTGGAACGACGCCGCCGACGCGGCCTCGGCGGCGCTCACCTTCGTCGGCTCGGCGCTCGGGGCGACGCGCTTCGCGACGATCGATCCCGAGGAGTTCTTCGACTTCCAGAGCACCCGACCGACGATCAAGCTGAGCGAGGGGCGCACGAGGGAGATCACCTGGCCCGCGATCGAGATCTTCGAGGTGCGCGTGCCTCGGGCGCCGCGCGACCTGATCCTCGTCTCCGGCGCCGAGCCCTCGATGCGCTGGCAGACCTTCTGCCGCACCGTGCTCGAGCTGGGCGATGCGCTCGGGGCGCAGCTGGTCGTCACCCTCGGCGCGCTGCTCGCCGACGTTCCCCACACGCGCCCGGTGAGCATCACGGGATTCGCCTCCGACGACGGCCTGGTCGAGCGGCTCGGCCTCCAGTCCTCGGGCTATGAGGGACCGACCGGGATAACCGGCGTCCTGCACGCCGCATGCGACACCTCGGGCGTGCCCAGCGCGAGCCTGTGGGCCGCGGTTCCCCACTATATCGCCGCGGCCCCCAATCCCAAGGCGGCGCTCGCGCTCGTGCGCAAGCTCGAAGGGCTCGTGGGCGTGTCGGTCGACGCGTCGGAGCTGGAGACGGCCTCGGTGGACTACGAGCGCCAGGTCAGCCTCGCCGTGCGCTCGGATCCCGACGTCCAGGCCTTCGTCGAGCGCCTGGAGGAGGCCGCGGAGACCGAGGAGGACGACGTCGACCCGACAGACCTGCCGTCGGGCGACGTGATCGCGAGGGAGTTCCAGCGGTTCCTGCGCCAGCGGGGGCGCGACTCCTGATCAGCGCTCCGCCGCCGGGCAGATGATGCGAAAGTCGCAGGTCGAGCAGGCCGCGTAGGAGGGGGTGGGCTCGAAGCCCTGGGAGAGGATGCCGTCGGCGACCTCGTGCACGGTGTCGACGATCCACTCGCGGTCGGCCTCGTCGCGGCGCACGGCGACCTTCTCGTCGTCGAGGACGTAGTAGTAGGCCTGGTGCGCCGCTTCGAGCTGCCATGCCTCGCGGGCGCCCACGGCGTAGAGCGAGAGCTGGACGTCGTCGTGCAGCTGGGCCGCCGACTTGGGCCGGCCGGTCTTGTAGTCGATGAGCTCGTGGCTCCCGTCGGGCCGACGGTCGACGCGATCGACCCGGCCGCGGAGCAGATGCGGTCCCATCCGGAAGGCGAAGGCGCGCTCGAACCACACCGGCTCGGCCTCCTCGGACTGGATGCGGTCGTGGTAGCGGGTCAGCGACGCCTCGGCCTTCCCGCGCAGCTGGACCTCCTCGTCGGAGCCGCCGAAGCCCCCCCGCCGCCAGCCGGCGTCGAGGATGCCGAGCAGCTCGGCGAGCGAGTGCGACCCGCCCGCGGCGTGGAAGCGCTCGAGCACCTGGTGGACGAGAATCCCGAAGCGCTGGTTGAGCGTGGGCTCGGTCGGGATCCTGAAGACGCGCGCGAACTTGTAGCGCAGGGGGCAGATCCGGTAGGTCTCGATGTCGGAGGCCGAGAGAACCAGGCCGCCGCCTCGCTTGGGGAGGAAGGCCTCGAGCGAGGGCTCCTCGCGCGCGGCTACAGCACGCGCTCGGCGCCGCTCGTCGCGCTCGGCGTCGAGCAGGTACTCGTCGAGGGCCGAGGTCTCGAAGACCTCGCGCTGAAGGGGGGTGGCGGCCTGGAGGAGGCGCACGTTGAGCTCAGGCAGCGCCTCGTCGACGCCTTGACCGGCGGGCCGCTCGATGAGCGCTGCCAGCTTGAGCAGCTCCAGGTAGCGAACGACCGCGTGGGCGATGTCGAGGTCGGTGTCGAAGCGAAGCTCTCCCAGGCGCCCACCGACCCGCGGCAACCCCTCGAGCACCTCGTCGCGCAGCATCCGGAAGGTGGCGTGCAGCGTCTCGGCGGGGCCGAAGAGCTCCTCCTCGCGCTCCTCCCAGCTGCCGCCCACGGCCGCGCGCGCCTCCTCGACGAACGGCGAGGGCTGCTGCTGTGCGCCGCGCTCCGAGCCGGCCGGGTAGGCGAGCACGAGGCGCCGCCGCGCGCGGGTCATCGCCAGGTAGAGGAGGCGCCGCATCTCGGCCAGGTGGGTCGCACGGGTGTCCGGTGGAAGCTCCTCGCGCAGGAGCGCGTCGGCGATCGGCTCGGTCGCGTGGCGCCGACCGCCGGGCATGCGGGCGGAATGCAGCCCGAGCACGTAGACGTGGTCGAACTCGAGGCCGCGGGCGCCTTCCATGGCCAGCAGCGAGACGGCGCTGCGCCGCACGTCGGAGGAGGCCTCCTCCTCGCTCAGGCCGGCATCGGCGACGGCGGCGATGTAGCGGGCGAACTCCCGCGCCGTCGCCTGGGGAGTGCGGGTGACGTAGGCGGAGGCGAGCTCGGCGAGCTTGGCGAGGTTGACCAGGCGCTCGACGACGTCGGCCTGTGCGGCGAAGAGCTGCTGACGGCGCAGGCCCAGGCGCTCGACGAGCCGGTGGACGTAGAGGTCGGGGCGCACCGTGTCCAGCGACCCCGACGCCGCGCGGTAGAGCTTGAGGAAGGCCGAGATGCGCTCGCGGGCCTCGGGCGGGATCTGCGGGGACTCGGTGGCCGCGACGAGCGCGGAGACCATGTCGAGCTTGCGCCGCCGGGCGATCTGGATGCAGCGCGCGAGGTCGACCGCGCGCAGCTCCATCGGCGGACGAGCGAGCGCGCGGATCACCGCCCCGGCGTCGTCGGGGTTCGACAGAAGGCGCAGCCAGGCGAGCACGTCGCGGATCTCGGCCCGCAGGAAGAAGGCGGCCGCGCCGACGACGCGGTGGGGCAGCGCGCGTTCCTCGAGGGCCACGGCGACGGCCTGGCTCTCCCCCGAGAGCGACCGCACGAGGACCGCGACGGACTCGGGGGCCACGCCCTCGCGCGTGATCAGGCGCTCGACGTCGGCGGCGACGGCCTGCGCCTGCGCGCGCTCGTTAGCGCACCGCCAGAAGGCGACCTCCCCCTCGGCCGAGCCCGCGTCTGGGGCTGAGCCCGCGCCGGGGTCCTCGCCGGCGAAGGGTTCCGCGCTGGCTGCCGGCGACGTGCCGGCCAGGATCTTCGGGATCCTGTCCTCGATGGCGGCCACTACTCCGGCTGCGGCACGCGCCACCGGCACCGAGCAGCGCATCGAGCGCTCGAGCGTGACGCTGGCGGCCCCGGGATGGCGGCCCCCGAAGCCGCGCAGGTTCCTCGGCGCCGCTCCGCGGAAGCGGTCGATGCCCTGGTCGTCGTCCGCCGCGGCGGTGAGGCCGCCGTGGCCGTGCACGAGGCGCTCGACGAGCGTCAGGCCCGCGAGCCCGAGGTCCTGGTAGTCGTCGACGAGCACGTGGGCGAAGCGCCCGGCCGTTCGCGCCGCGACCTCCGGCTTGGCCTCGAGGAGGCCGATCGCGCCGAGGAGCACATCGCCGGCGTCCAGCGCACCCGTGTCGGCGAGCATGCGCTCGTGGGCGCGGTAGACCTCGGCGAACTCCCGCTCGCGCTCCGCGGGTGCGGCTGACTGGACGGGGTCTGCCTCCTTGGAGGGAAGCGACTGCGCCCAGCGGGCGTAGGCGTCGGGATCGACGAGCTCGTCCTTGAGCCGGTCGATGCGCTCGATGAAGCTCGTGAGCAGGCCGGCGGGGCTTCCCCGGAAGTCGTGGCGGCGGAGGCTGAGCTCCGAGATGCGCTCGAGGAGCATCGCCAGGCGGTCCGCTGCGGTGACCGGGACCGTGAACGGATCGAGGCCGGCCTCGAGCGCCTCGTCGCGAAGCAGTCGGGTGCAGAAGCTCTGCGCGGTGTGGACGGAGAGCTCCTCGTAGGGATCGGCGAGCGTCTCCTCGATGCGCCGCCGCAGCGCGTCGGCGGTCGCGGGCGAGTGGGCAAGGAGGAGGATCCGCTCGGGCTCGAGCCCCTGCTCCACCAGCCAGCCGAACCGGCCGGCGAGCGCGTGCGTCTTGCCCGTGCCCGCCCCGCCGACGAGGAGGAGCGGGCCGCCGCCATGGGAGACGGCCGCGCGCTGCTCGTCGGTCAGAGCCACCACCGGCTCTAGGATATGAGCGAATGGCATCCCCTCCTCCCGCGCTGCGGGCCGACTGGCTGGGCGCGTCACGGCGGGCGGCGCAGGCGCTTCGCGACGTGCTCGACGCGCGGCCGACCATCGAGGAGCGCGCCGAGGAGACCGGCACACTGGGGGAGGGCGGCGACCGCACGCTGCTGATCGACAGCGCAGCCGAGGACCTCGTCTTCGAGCAGCTCGACGCGCTGCACGGCGAGGGCCACCGTTTCGTCGCGATGAGCGAGGAGCGCGGCGCGGTCGACTACGGCGACCCGGCGGTGCGGGTGGTCATCGACCCGATCGACGGGTCGCTCAACGCCAAACGGGGAATCCCCGGCCACTCCATGTCCATCGCGGTCGCCGACGGGGAGACGATGGCCGACGTCGCGTTCGGCTTCGTCTACGACTTCGGGGCAAAGGAGGAATGGACGGCGATGCGCGGCGACGGCGCGCGCCTGAACGGGAGGTTGCTGGCGCCCGCCACCGGGGAGCGCCGGTGGGAGGACGGCCGACTCGAGGTGGTGGGAATCGAGTCGGCCGATCCGCGCCGGCTCGCGGCGGCGATCGAGGCCTTCGGCCCGCTCACCCACCGCCTGCGATCGGTGGGCTCCATCGCCATCACGCTGTGCAGCGTGGCCGCCGCGCGCTTCGACGGGATGGTCACGCTGTCGCAGACCCGCGCGGTGGATGCGGCCGCCGGTCAGCTGATCGTCCGCGAGGGAGGCGGCTTCGTCGCCTTCCCGGAGTTCGATCCGCCGCTGTCGGCGCCGCTCGACGCCGCGCCCCACTCGCCGGTGGCCGCCGCGCGAACCGCGAGCTCGCTGGGCGAGCTCGCCGCGCTGGCGATGGCAGACTGAGGCGCAGGCACGAGCCGGCAGGCCCTGCTGTCGGCCCACCGCGCGGCCGGCGCCCACGCGGCATCCGTGAGCCCACGCTGCCCCCTTTGTCATCATGGACGGTGCGATGATCGACTGGGGCCTCGCCGCGCAGCTGGCCGAGCTGGTGTCCACCCTTCCGGGCGCCACGCGTTCCCGCGGCCCTGAGGTCGAGCGTCGGGCGCTGGGTCCGCAGCTGCGCGAGGCCGCGGCCGAGAGCGAGCGGCTGGTCTCCGACTACACGGGCCTGAAGGCCACCGCGCCGCTTCCTCTCGCCGAGGCCGTCGATCGCCCGGAGTGGATCCGGACGAACCTCGCCGGGATGGCGAGGCTGCTCGATCCCGTGACCGAGAGGCTCGGGGCGGGCCTGGGCCCCGCGCGCCTGCCCGTCCAGCTGGTCGGAGGGATGCTCCTCACCGCCGAGGTGGGGGTGATCGTCGGGTTCCTCGCCGGGCGCGTCCTGGGTCAGTACGAGGTCGTGCTCATCGATCCCGACGCCCGGCCGCGCCTGCTCTTCGTCGAGCCGAATCTCGGCGATGCGGTCGGCGCCTTGGAGGCCGAGCACGACGAGCTGATCCGCTGGGTCGCGCTGCACGAGGTCACCCACGCCCTCCAGTTCGGCGGGGTCCCGTGGCTTCGCGAGCATCTGGCGAGCATGGTGCGCGAGCTCACCGACGGCCTCACCGTCAACATCGACCCTTCGCGCCTCGCGCGGCTGCCCAGCCGCGACGACCTCCGCGGCCTGGTCGACGCCGTCCGCGGCGGCGACGTGATCGGCTTTGTCGCCGGCCCGCAGCAGAAGGCGATCATCGACCGCATGCAGGCGACGATGGCGGTCGTCGAGGGGCACGCCGAGCACGTGATGGACGCGGTCGGCGCCGAGGTGCTGCCCAGCCTGCCGCACCTGCGGGCCGCGATGGACCGCCGCCGCGAGAGCCGCTCGGCGATCGCTCGGCTCGTCGCGCGCCTCATCGGCCTCGATCTCAAGATGCGCCAGTACGTCCTGGGCAAGCGCTTCTGCGACGCCGTGGTCGAGAGCGCGGGCGTCGCCGCGCTGCACCGCGTGTGGGACTCACCCGCCTCCCTCCCGAGCCTCGAGGAGCTCGAGGACCCCGGGGCCTGGGTGGCGCGCACGGCGCCCAGCGCCGCTGCGTAGCCACCGGCGGGGCTGGGCGGGAACGCTGAGCCCGTCGCTGACCGCTTAGTCGCGCCAGGCCTGCGGCCGCGAGCGGCCCTACGCCCTTCGCGCGGACGAACGCGCGTTCCATTTGTCACGAGAGGCGCTCGCTGCCAGAGCCGAATTGCGCCTCCCCGACCCCGATGTTGCGTAACCATCTCCGGGGCGAGGTTTACAAACATGTGTTCGAGGGGTACATTTGAACTACGTTAGTTCTAATATCATTAGCTGCCACACGGGCAGCATAGGAGGGAACACTCAAATGGCTACCACCACTAACTCAGCCACACAGCGCTCCGCGCGCACCAAGGCGGCCTCGACCCGCCGCAGCACCACGGCGAAGAAGGCCGCGGGAACCCGCGCTCGCAACAGCGCGTCGACTCCCAAGACCGTCCGCAGCGCTCAGCGCACGACCCGCAAGACCGAGCGCAAGGTCAAGCAGGTCCAGCGCAGCGCCCCCGAGCAGGTCCGTGAGACCGCCGAGAAGGCCGTCCTCATTCCGGTCGGCGCCGCGCTGACCGCCTTCGACCGCGTCACCGAGCTCGTCGACGTCTACTCCACGCCGGCGACCGCGCGTCGCGAGATCCGCAAGTTCGAGCGTCGCGGCACGACCGCGCGCAACCAGCTCGGGCGCGAGGTCAAGAAGACCCGCACGCGCGTCGAGCGCGAGCTTCGCCAGCGGCGCAACCGCGCAGAGCGCGTCGTCAAGCGCAACCGCACGAAGGTCGAGCGCGAGGTCCGCAGCGCCCGCAAGGACGTCGAGCGCCAGGCCAAGGACGTCGCCGCCCGCGTCGACCAGAGCTCGGCCGTCGTCGGCAACGTCGTCCAGACCGGTGTGACCGCCGCCGAGAAGGCGCTCGCCACTGCCCAGGATCGCACCGCGCAGGTCGCCTGAGCGACATACCTTCCCCGCCCGCCGACGGAGAGCGGCGACTGCGGAAAATCTGCCGGCCTCATACCTCGCCGGCAGAAAGCAGCATCTCTCCTCCCTCAACCGACGGGGCGCCCTCAGGGGCGTCCCGTCGGTCTTTAAAGCACTCCTCGATCCTATGCCTATAGTGAGCCCGATGGCGACAGAACCCGAGATTCGCACCGCGCTCGAAGCGGTGATCGACCCCGAGCTTCACCGAAACATCGTCGAGCTGGACATGGTCCGCTCGATCGTCATCCACGCCACGGGTGTCGTCGACGTGACGGTGTCGCTGACGACGGCCGGATGCCCCATCCGCAACCACTTCGAGACCGGCGTCGCGCAGGCGGTGCGTGGGCTCGACGGCGTCACCGGAGTCAACGTCGACTTCGACGTCCTCGACGAGAGCCAGAAGGCCGCCCTGCAACAGAAGCTCGGCCGCGGCACCCTTCCCAAGGGAGCGCTCGCGCAGGTGCGCAACGTCTTGTGCGTCGGTTCGGGCAAGGGCGGAGTCGGCAAGTCGACCCTCACCGTCAACCTCGCCGCCGCGCTGGCCGCCGAGGGCAAGCGCGTGGGAGTGCTCGACGCCGACGTGTGGGGCTACTCGATACCGCGGATGCTCGGGGTCGGCGCCGAGCGGCCGAAGGTCTCGCGCGAGCGCAAGATCATCCCCCTGGACGCTCACGGGATCGGCGTGATGTCGATCGGCTTCTTCCTCGAGGAGGACGCTGCGGTGGTCTGGCGCGGCCCGATGCTCCACAAGGCGCTGACGCAGTTCCTCGAGGACGTCGAGTGGGGCGAGCTCGACTACCTGCTCGTCGACCTGCCTCCTGGAACCGGCGACGTGTCGATGACCCTCGCCCAGCTCCTTCCCCAGGCCAAGTTCCTCATCGTCACGACGCCTCAGCCCGCGGCCCAGCGGGTCGCGCGCCGCTCCGCCGAGATGGCGACGAAGGTCTCGCTCGAGATCGGCGGCGTCGTCGAGAACATGTCGGGCTTCGTGACGCCTACCGGCGAGCGCTATCCCATCTTCGGCGAGGGCGGCGGCCAGGCGCTCGCCGACGAGCTCGATGTCCCCATGCTCGGCAAGGTCCCGCTGACCATGCCGCTGCGCGAGCAGTCAGACGCCGGCACCCCGCTCGTGCTCACCGACCCCGACGACCCGGCCGCCCAGGCGATCCGCCAGGCCGCGCGCGGGGTCATCGCGCTCTTTCCCTTTGAGCTTCCCGTCGTGGAGGCCCCACCGCCGCTCGCCGCCGCGCCAAAGCCGGTCGGCGCGCCGCTTCCGATGGCCTAGAGCACCGTCGGTCCAGGTAACGATGCCGCCGGCGAGTCGAGCTTCAGTGATGAAGGGAAATGGACGACCCAGTCTCTTCGGTCTTGGCGACAGGATCGTGCGCTTTGCTCCACAGCGCTCCAG
>Ga0208612_1001028_pt1 | contig 11695 bp, 15 predicted proteins | sample AntDryMetagUQ889_FD_188089 | JGI IMG/M metagenome (GOLD analysis project Ga0208612, IMG submission 188089) | Polar desert microbial communities from Antarctic Dry Valleys - UQ889 (SPAdes) | ecosystem: Environmental > Terrestrial > Soil > Desert | place: Antarctic Dry Valleys | collected 2008-12-31 | reverse complement strand
CATGAGATGCATCATGGTTAGGTGCCACACGGCAAGCGGCGCACAGACCGCGCTCCCTGCCGTGTGATGCACGCCCGGGGGTTAGCGATTCCCTGATGCGCCCCTACCCAGCCGCCGTAGGCGCCGGACCGCCGACGCCCGCCGAGTCGAGGTCTACCGGGCCGCCACCCCCACCGGACCCAGTCGCTCATGCACAGTCGCGGCAGAGAACCACCGTGCAGTCCTCACCGCCCGGCCGCGGCTCCCACCAGAGGTCGCCGATATCGCCGTCATCGCGGATCTCGTCACCGCAGTGGTTGCAGAAGCGCCGTTCCAGCGGCACGTCCTCGAGCCGGTGCCTACGCGTCTCTTCCTGACCACCGCTCGGTGCCACGAACAGGAGCCTAGCTCGCTTGTGCGCATCCGGCTCCGTCATGTTGGGCTCCAAGGAGGGCCTGAGGTCACGAGGACGTCCGCGCCATCAACATCGACGGCGATCTGCTGCCGTCGATGGACGAGCGCTCGCGGACGGGCTCGGTCGCCTTGTTGACCAAGCAGGAGAGCGAGGCCAGGGCAAGTCAGTAGCCGGCCCGCTCGCGGTGATTCGTCTTAGGGCACCCTTACTCGACTGGCACCCACGGGGAGTTGACGAGTGGTAGGACAACCACCTTGTTCCCCTGCTCGTCTGTCCAACCATATGCACGCGGTTCCGGATGGTCCCAGTGGAAGAACGTCGACCGAGGCTCGAACGGGCTTACATAGGGGGGCCGTGGCCGCTCCTCGGTCCCGGCCTCGAATACGCGCGGCACGCGTACCGCCGGGCGGCCATTCCCGGGGTGAGCGAGCTGTCGGCCGTCGCGCACAAGACGCTGAGCCGTATCCCGCGCGTAGCCCAGCGCCTCCGCGACGTGCTCGATGGTGGCGCCGTGCCCGTCATGAAGAAGGTGAGCGACCCAGGCGCGCTCTTCACGATCGGCTGAACCCGGCGCCTTCGAGCGCGGCCAGGAGGGCAGTAATCCGGTCCAGAACAGTTCGTGCTCGCTATCCGTCCAGCGGTCCTGCTCACGCCAAGCACGCAGCGCGGGCTCGTACAGCTTGTGTACTGCTTCGACGGGGGCGCGGTGGTCGTCGAAGTCGCCGGTCGCGACGGCCAGCTCGCGCGGATGAACATCGGCTGATGTTTGCGCGCGAGTTCCCCTTTGCGGAGGCTGTGCAGCATGGTCATTCATCCCGAGGGAGGTTACGGCCCGGAGCGGCGACTCTACGTGTGGGTCGGGTCTCTTCCTCTTGCTGCGCTCGGTGATATGTCGGGCTACGTTCTCGCTGTGCTGACCGTCATCTGGATGGCCCCGGTTTGGGGCTCGCGCGTCCTTGGCTTCCTGCGCGACCTCGACGCCTACCGCACTTCTCGCCGCCGCTAGCCTCCTGTTGGGTATCCGGTCCGGCTCAGGTCTGCTGATGGCATCCCGCTAACCCAACAGGCCCACTACACCAGGAACGGCACGATCAGGATCGCCACGATGTTGGCCACCTTGATCATCGGGTTGATCGCCGGCCCGGCGGTGTCCTTGTAGGGGTCGCCCACGGTGTCGCCGGTGATCGAGGCCTCGTGCGCCTCCGATCCCTTGCCGCCGAACTCACCATCCTCGATCAGCTTCTTGGCGTTGTCCCACGCGCCCCCGCCGGCCGTCATCGAGACGGCGGTGAAGAAGCCGACGATGATCACACCGATCAACAGGCCTCCGAGTGCCTGATAGGAGAGCAGCCCGATGACCACAGTGATCACGATCGGGATGAGCGCCGGGGCGATCATCTCCTTCTGCGCGGCGGCGGTGACGATCGAGACGCACTGCTTGTAGTCGGGCTTCTCGGAGTAGTCCATGATTCCGGGCTTCTCCTTGAACTGGCGGCGGACCTCCTCCACCACGAGACCGCCGGCACGGCCGACCGACTCGATCGAGAGGGCCACGAACAGGAAGACCATCATGCCGCCCACCAGGAGGCCGATCAGGACCTCGGGCTGGGAGATGTCAAAGCCCGCCAGCCTCTCTCCGTCCTTGCTCGCCTCCGCACGCAGCTCCTCGACGAAGGCTGCGAACAGCACCAGCGCGGCCAGCACCGCGGAGCCGATCGCGTAGCCCTTGGTCACCGCCTTGGTTGTGTTTCCGACCGCATCCAGCGGGTCGGTCACGTCGCGGACCTCCTGGGGCAGCTCCGCCATCTCGGCGATGCCGCCGGCGTTGTCGGTGATCGGCCCGAAGGCGTCCAGGGCCACGATCAGGCCGGTGAGCGACAGCTGGGCCATGACGGCCACGCCGATGCCGTAGATGCCGGCCAGCTCGTTGGCGGCCAGGATGCCCAGGGCGAGCACGATCGCCGGGGCGGCCGTGGACTGGAAGCCCTGCGCCAGCCCCTGGATGATGTTGGTCGCGTGCCCGGTCTGAGACGCCCTCGCCGTGCTCTTCACGGGGTTGAAGCGGGTGGAGGTGTAGTAGTCGGTGATCACGAACAGGAACGCCGTGATGGCGATCCCGATCAGCGAGCACAGCCAGAAGTCGAAGCCGCTGGCGGCCAACCCGCCGCCGCCGGTGACCAGCTTGGACGCGCCCTCCTTGAAGTGCAGGTCGTCCATCAGCCACAACGAGATCGGCAGGAAGGCGATCGCGGCCAGGCCGCCCGACACGATCAGGCCCTGATAGAGCGCACGCTCGACGTTCCCGCTCGCGCTCTTCACCGCGAAGGTGCCGATTATCGAGGCGATGATCGACACGCCGCCGATCACGAGCGGGTAGACCGACACGGCGCCGATCTCGTTGAAGGTCAGCACGCCCAGCAGCATCACGGCCACGGCGGTGACGGCGTAGGTCTCGAACAGATCGGCGGCCATGCCGGCGCAATCGCCCACGTTGTCGCCCACGTTGTCGGCGATGACCGCCGGGTTGCGCGGGTCGTCCTCCGGGATGCCGGCCTCGATCTTGCCCACGATGTCGGCGCCGACGTCGGCCGCCTTGGTGAAGATGCCGCCGCCCAGACGGGCGAACACCGAGATCAGCGAGCCGCCGAAGCCCAGGCCGACCAGGGCGTCGATGGCTTCCTTCTCGTCCACCCCGGCCAGCAGCAGCACGCCGTAGTAGCCGGCCACGCCGAGCAGGGCAAGGCCGGCCACGAGCAGGCCGGTGATCGCGCCGCCCTTGAAGGCCACCTCCAGCGCGGCGGACACGCCGCCGCGGGCGGTCTCGGCCACGCGGGCGTTGGCACGCACCGACACGTTCATGCCGATGAAGCCGGCCGCGCCGGAGAAGGCGCCGCCGATCACGAAGCCGACCGCCGTCCGCACGTCGAGGGCGATGGCGAGCAGGATGGCCAGGATCACGGCCACCACGCCGATGATCTGGTACTGGCGGGTCAGGTAGGCGCTGGCGCCCTCCTGCACGGCCTTGGAGATGTCCTGCATCTCCTGGTTGCCGGGCGACTTGGCCAGCAGCCAGCGTGAGGTGGTGAGTCCGTAGACCACCGCGGCGCCCGCACACACGAGCGCGACGATGATCCCGTAGTCGGTCAAGAAGTCGGTCAAGGGAGAAGTCCTTTGGTCTAATCGCTGTCGGGCGAGCCGGGGGCCGCGACCCCGTCTTCGGGCCCTAGTGGACGATCGCGCTGGCCAGGGCCGTCGCGCAGGTGTCGTCCGGCTGAGGCCCGATCGTCGGCACCGCCCGGAACAGAAGCGCGCGCAGCTTATCGAGGTTCTCACCAAAGACGCGGATCGCCTCCCGGGTGGAGACGGCGGGCACGTCGAATCTGCCTTCCAGACCGGCGTCGTAGTCGGTCACCAGCGACACGTTCGCGTAGCAGAGCTCCAGCTCGCGGGCGAGCCACGCCTCGGGGTACTGGGTCATGTTCACCACGTCCCAGCCGGCCTGGGCGAACCAGCGCGACTCCGCGCGGGTGGAGAAGCGCGGCCCCTGGATGGCCACCACGGTCCCTCCGTCGGCGACCGGGATATCCAGCTCGGCAGCGGTCCGCACCAGCGTGGCGCGCAGATCCGTGCAGTACGGATCCGCGGCCGCGACGTGCGTGGTCTGCGGCCCATCGTAGAACGTGTCCTCCCGCCCGCTGGTCCGGTCCACGAACTGATCGCATATGACGAAGGTGCCGGGCGTAAGCTCGGCCTTGAGCGAGCCGCACGCCGATGGCCCGAGCAGCCGCCTGGCCCCGACCTCCTTCATGGCCCAGACGTTGGCGCGGTAGTTGATCCGGTGGGCCGGAAGCGAGTGGTCGTCGCCGTGGCGCGGCATGAAGGCGACCGGCGTGCCCTCGATCTGGCCGATTCGGATCGGTGCCGATGGCTCCCCGTACGGGGTCTCGACGGCCACCTCCTCCACGTCGTCGAGGAGCCGGTAGAGGCCCGAGCCGCCGAAGATTCCCACGACTCCGCCGCCATCCCTGGCGGCCTCGTAGACGGCCCCCTCCTTGGCCTGGCCAGGAGGTCTAACCGCCCCCTCCTTGGCCGCGCGTCCCTGCTCTGATCCCGACCTCAAGCGCCGGGTGGCGTCCAGAGCTTCGAGCGCGCCTGTGCGCGTTCCTCGTCCTGGCGAGCCTTCTGGGCGGCCTCGAGGTCGTCTTCGGCCTCGGGAACGGGTCCCGAGGGCGCGCCCTCCACACCGGCGCCGCCGGGAGCCTGGGTCAGCTTGGCGAAGGCGATCTGAAGCTGGGACAGCGCCTGGCGGATCGGCTCGCCCTGCTCGGGTGGGCACAGCGGCGACAGGGCCCGGGCCCCGTCGATCGCCAGCTTGGCCTGCTGCAGGTCGACCTCGGCCGAGGCATCCTCGCCCGGCTCGGCGCTGAGGCCCAGGCGGCGCCCGGCCAGGTTGATCAGCGTGGCCGTGGTCTGCAGGACCACGTCCTCCACGCGAATGTTGCGCATCTGCTCGTCGAGCGCGGCGCGCAGCTCCTCTTCGCTGGGCTCGGGTCCTTCGGCGCTCATTCCTACCTCCGTGTCGCTGGCTCGGCCACTTCGCCTCCGGCGTACGTCCGCCCGGTCATCGCCACCTCGGCGGCGAAGATCTCGGGCATCGTTGCACCATCGGCCAGTGCGGCTCGCTGCCGTTGCGCCCCGTTTGCCTCCGGCAGCTCGGGATCGATCCGCAGGCTTGCCCGGGCGGGGGCGGTCCAGGCCATCAGGCGGTCGGGGATCGCAGCGGCCGGGAAGACCTCTTTGCGGCCCAGGTCGATCATCGTTCCCTGGGTCCCGTAGCGGATCGCGCGCCAGAAGTTCTCCTCGATCAGGCGACCCGGGTGGTGCTCGGCGGGCACGCCCTCGTCGTGATCGATCGCGGCCTGGGCCACGCAGGCGACGATCATGGCCGCGAGCGCCGTGGAGTCCTCGGCGCTGGACTGGGCATCGCAGATGCGGACCTCCACGGTGCCGAAGGAGTGATGGGGACGGACGCTCCACCACAGCTGGGTGTTCTCCACGATCGAATCCGTCCGCAGCAAGAGGTTGACGTAGTCCGCCCAGGAGGCAAAGTCGCCGAAGGGCTCCGGGATGCCGCAGCGCGGAAAGCTCTTGGTGAAGATCTGGGAGCGAACCGACTGCAGGCCCGAGTCGCGGCCGTCCAGGAACACCGAGTTGGCCGAGAGGGCCAGCAACTCGGGCAGTACCGGACGCAGCCGGTCACAGACGGCCATTGCGCGGTCGGCCCCCCGCACGCCGACGTGCACGTGAAGGCTGAAGGTGTTGTTGCGCCAGGCCACGTACTGCAGCCCCTCGTCGAGGCGCCGATAGTGGTCGGTGTCGATGATCCGCTGCTCCTGCCACGGGCTCCAGGGATGCGTCCCCGTGGCCGACAGGAGCGCGTCCTCGCGAGCGGCCAGGGCGAAGAGCCGCGCTCGTGCCGCGCGCTGGCGCTCGATCGCGTCGGCGAAGTCCGCGCCCCGGCCCGACCGGATCTCGATCTCGGACTCGATCAGCTCGCCGGCCACCGACTCCGCCAGCACGGCGTCGTGCGCGGCCGCGTCGCGCAGCTCGACGAATCTGGGTACGAGGCCCCGCGAGGCGGGGTCGAGGATCCCGAACTCCTCCTCGAGGCCGACGGTGAAGTCCTCGGAGGCCTCGAAGACCTCTCGGGCTCGCGCCATGTCCAGCATCTCGGTCGCGGGATCAGGCCAGGTAGAAGTAGAGCGCGTAGAGCAGGTCCACGGCCGGCGAGGACGCGTGCACGGTGACCTCGGTGGGCACCTGCAGCAGCGCCTCGGAGTAGTTGAAGATGATCTTCACCCCCGCCTGCACCAGCTCGTCGGCCACGTTCTGGGCCGCCTCGGTGGGCACCGCGATCACCCCCACCACGATCTCGTCCTGCTGGACCACGGTCGACAGGTCGGCGAAGGACCGTACGGTCAGGCCCTCGCCCACCTCCATGCCGATCTTCTCGGGGTCGGTGTCGAACAGGGCCACCACCCGGAAGCCGTGGTCGGCGAAGACGTCCGAGCCGGCGATGGCCTGGCCCAGGTGGCCGGCCCCGAACAGCGCGATGTTGTGCTGTCCGCTGGTGCGCAGGATCTTGCGGATCTGCGAGACCAGCGCTTCGACGTTGTAGCCCACGCCGCGCTTGCCGAACTTCCCGAAGCCGGACAGATCGCGGCGGATCTGCGTCGAGTTCACGTGGGTGTAGTCGGCCAGCTCCTGCGAGGAGATGGTGCCCTTGCCCATCTTCTTGGCCTGGGTCAGCACCTGCAGGTAGCGCGACAGCCTGGCCGCCACGCCGATCGAGAGACGCTCCGGCGTCCCCGGTTGAGAGGCCGACGGCTCAGCCAAGGGGTTGCCGAAGCTCACGGGCCCACTCTACTGAGCGCGCTCCTGATCAAATTGGCGTCGAAGCCCAGCTCCAGCGCTTCCTCCCCGTCCACGTCGAGCACCGGGATGCGCTCGCCGTAGCGCCGGTGAAGCCGGGGATCGAGCGAGACGTCGAGAACCTCGAGCTCGAAGGGCGTCTCGGTGCGAACCGACTCCAGCTCGGCGTAGGCCTCCTCACAGAGATGGCAGCCCGCCTTGCCGTAGAAGGTCACGCGGGTCACAGCCGAGCCGCCGCATCGAGCCCCAGGTAGTCCGGGTAGGGCAGCGGCTCGGTGAAGCGCGCTGCCGCTCCGATCATCGCGGCGTTGTCCGTGCAGAGCTCACGGGGCGGTATCCAGACCCGGATCCCCAGCCTGACTCCGAGCTCCTCCAGGCTGTGGCGCAGCTCGCTGTTGGCCGCCACCCCGCCGCCGATCGCCAGCCGGGCCGCCCCCTCCCGTACCACGGCCTGGGCGGTGCGGGCCGTAAGGGCCGCCACGATCGCGCGCTGGTAGGAGGCCGCCAGGTCGGCCCGGCGCTCAGCCGCCCGGGCCTCCCCCAGGTCCCTGACCGCGTACAGCAGCGCGGTCTTCACCCCGCTGAAGGAGAAGTCCAGCCGAGAGGAGCTCGAGCCGTTCCCACCTGGGGCAGAGCGGGGAAAGTCGAAGGAATCGGGGTCTCCCTGCCGCGCCAGTCGATCGAGCTCGGGACCGCCGGGATAGCCCAGGCCCAGCAGGCGGGCTCCCTTGTCGAACGCCTCTCCGGCGGCGTCGTCCAGTGTCTGACCCAGCACGCGGTAGGAGCCGGGCTCGTCTACCCGCGCCAGGAAGGTGTGCCCTCCGCTGGCCACGAGGCACACATACGGCGCCTGCACCGGATCGTCGCCCAGCGTGCTGCCCACCACATGGCCGTGCAGGTGGTCCACGGCCGTCAGCGACAGCTCCCGGGCGGCGGCCATGGCCTTTGCCCAGGACACCCCCACCAGCAGCGCGCCGATCAAGCCCGGGCCGCGCGTCACCGCCACTCGCCGGACGTCGTCCAGGCCTGCCCCGGCCGCCTCGAGCGCATCGGCGGTGACCGCGCCGATCAGCTCCAGGTGCGCCCGCGACGCCAACTCGGGAACCACGCCGCCGTAGCGCGAGTGCAACAGCCCCTGGGAGGAGATGACGTTGGATTCGATCCGCCCATCCCGGGTGACCAGAGCGGCGCACGTGTCGTCGCAGCTGGTCTCCAGCGCCAGGATCACGCGCGGCCGGCGCGAGCCCGACCGGCGGCGGCGTTGCCGTTTGGCCGAGCGTGATCCGCGGTGCGCCACATGATCACGGCATCCTCACGGTTGTCGTGGTAGTAGCCGCGCCGGCGGCCGGCGTCGCGAAACCCGAAGCCCTCGTACAGCCGGATCGCCTCCGCGTTGGAGGTGCGCACCTCGAGCGTGTACTGCTCGCCGGGGCCATCGGCGACCGCGAAGAGGTGCTCCAGCAGCGCCTTCGCGATCCCCTCCCGCCGCAGGCGATCGTCCACGGCCACGTTCATCAGGTGCCAGATCGTGTCGTAGCGCGAGCAGATCAGGTACCCGACCAGTCGCTCGCCCCTGGTGGCCGCCAGGCAGATCCCCGACGCCTTGGACAGCTCGAGCACGAACATCGCCAGTGACCACGGGGTGGTGAAGGCGCGCCGCTCGACCGCGATGACCTGCGGAAGGTCGGTGTAGGCGAGGCGTCGGATGTCGGGGGGCGCGTTCACTGGGGCTGGACGTCCGGTTCCCGCAGGTAGTGGGGCAGAGCGGCCTCGAGGGGCGAGGGCGGAGCGTCGACGGCCAGCCGGCAGATGGCGAGCGCGCTCAAGGCGTGTCCACGATCCTCCGGCGGGGCGACCCGCACGCCGCCTGCCTCCAGAGCCTCCCGGAATCGTAACGACCCGGTCCCGGCCGCCACCGGAGAGAGCCCCGACTCCGCCACCCGCCGCGCCAGGACCTCCGGCGCGGCCGCGAACGGCGCCCACACCTCCTCGCCATCCTCGTACAGGGCGGCGAACACCTCGCCGCGGCCCGCGTCGATGAGGGGCAGTCGACGATGGGCGTCGATGCCGGCGGCCAGGGCCGCGAGCGAGGAGACGGGCCGCAGCTCCAGGCCACGGGCCGCGGCCAGTCCGTGCGCCGTCGCCAATCCGATCCTCAGACCGGTGAAGGCGCCGGGCCCCACGCCGACGGCGACCGCGTCGAGGTCGCCCCAGCCGAGCCCGGCGCCGGCCAGCGCCGCCGCGGCCGCCGGCATGAGCTCCCGGGCGTGGGCGGGCCGGGAGCCGATCTCCCCGACCCCCGGGTCGCGGGCGAACCCTTCCCCGTCGCTCTTCAGGACGGCCGTGGCACTGGCCGGGGTCGAGGTGTCGAGACCCAGGATGTTCACGGCGGGGTGATCTCGATGCGGCGACGGTCGCCTCCGGCGTGCTCGAGGCTCGCCCGGGCTGCCACACGGGCGATCACCGCTTGGCCGGGCCACTCGACGAAGCCGATTCGCTCGGGGGTCAGGTAGTCGTCCAGCAGCGCCCGGTCCTCACCCGAGAGGTCCGACAGCCGGTAGAGATCCAGGTGGGCGACCTCCAGCCGCCCGGCCAGGACATGGCCGATGGTGAAGGTGGGACTGGTCACGGGCCCCTCGACACCGAGAGCGCGGGCCGCGCCGCGCACGAAGGTGGTCTTCCCGCTGCCCAGCTCGCCGCTGATGAGGACCACGTCGCCGGGGCCAAGGCGCCGGGCCAGCTCGGCGCCCGCCGCTTCGGTCTGCTCGGCGCTCTCGCTCTCGACGGTCACCCGCCCGATTGTGAAGCGTCGCCGAAGGGCGCCTCGCCCAGCAGGGCAGGCAACCGGGCGAAGTCCTCGCGCAGCTGTTGCTTGACCGCGGGGGTCCTGAGGGCGGCCGCGGGGTGGAAGATCGGAAACAGCTTGACGGTTCGCCCGCCCATCTCCCGCTCCTGGGGAACTCCGTGCACCCGGGTGATGCCCTGCGGAGAGCCGGTCAGGAGCTTGGTGGCGAAGTTGCCCAGCGTGCAGATCACCTTCGGCTCGATCAGCTCGACCTTGCGTTCCAGGTAGGGCCGGCAGGTCGCGATCTCCCCGGGCTGGGGGTCGCGGTTCTCGGGGGGGCGGCAGAGCACCGTGTTGGCGATGAACACGGACTCCCGGGCCAGGCCCTGCTCGGCCAGCAGCTCGTCGAGCAGCTTGCCCGCCCGGCCCACGAACGGGATGCCCTGCCGGTCCTCGTGAAACCCCGGCGCCTCGCCCACGAACATCAGGTCGGCATCGGCGTTTCCGGCTCCGAACACCACCTGCGTCCGGCCGGCTGACAGCGCGCACTTCACGCAGTGGCGCGCCTCCCGGTACGAGGCGATCAGGTCCTCCCTGCGTTCTGCGGATGGACGGCCCACTGCGCGCCAGCCTACGAGGCATGGACGGGGGCGGCCCTTTACGAGATCGACAAGGCTGTTGATCTCGTCGATGGCGTCGAGATCGACAAGGATGTTGATCTCGTCTATGGCGTCGAGATCGACAGGGGATGTCTATCTCGTGAGTGGCGTCCCGCTGATCGAGCGATAAGCTTGACGGCAGCAGGCCGCTACCCGCCAGGGAGTGGACCAGCTCATTCACTTCACATGACCGGTCGCCTCCACCGGGGGCGGAAGGACGATGGACTCGATCGACACAGATCATCTCTCCATGCCCGGGCGCGTCAGCGTCGGCGTCGTTCCCCTCTCTGGCGAGGTGCCCGCGTGAGGACCGTGCGCACAGTTGCGGAGCTGCGCTCCGCGCTGGGAGCCGCTCGGGGCGCGGGCCGGACGGTCGGCCTGGTGCCCACCATGGGCGGCTTCCATGCGGGCCATCTCTCCCTGATGCGCGCCGCCGGGAAGGAGAACGACGTGGTCGTGGTCTCCCTGTTCGTGAACCCGGCGCAGTTCGGCCCCGGCGAGGATCTCGACTCCTACCCGCGTGACGAGGCCGCCGACGCGGCGCTGGCCGAGGCAGAGGCCGTCGATCTGCTCTTCGCCCCCTCTGCGGACGAGGTCTACCCGGCCGGCTTCTCCACTCGGGTGACGGTCAGCGGGCTGACCGACGTGCTCGACGGCGACCCCGAACGGCGCGGCGCCGCCCACTTCGCCGGCGTGACTACCGTGGTGGCCAAGCTGCTGAACATGGTGGGCCCAGATGCCGCCTACTTCGGCCAGAAGGACGCCCAGCAGGCGCTGGTGATCCAGCGCATGGCCCGCGATCTGGACCTACCGGCGCGGATCGAGGTCCGCCCCACCGTGCGCGAGCCCGACGGACTGGCCCTGAGCTCTCGCAACGCCTACCTGGAGCCGCTGGAACGCGAGCGGGCCCTGTCCCTGAGCCGGGCGCTGGCTGCCGCGGAGGCGACCGTGGGTGGCGGCGAGCGCTCCGCCGGCCCCCTCCTGGCCGCCGCCCATGCCGAGCTGGAGCGCGCCGGCGTGGAGCCCGAGTACCTGGAGCTTCGCTCCGCCACCGACCTTTCCCCAGTCGAGCGCGTGAACGGCTCGACTCTCCTGGCCGTTGCGGCCCGTGTAGGCCGCGCGCGCTTGATCGACAACACAGTCCTGAGAGCACACCCGGGGGGCACGCCCCCACACCCGGGGGGCAAGCCCCCCGGGGGCCCCACGAGAAAAAGGTCATCCGGGGACCCCCCGAGGAAGGAGCGCACATGAGGCGGACAATGCTCAAGTCCAAGATCCATCGGGCCACCCTCACCGGCAGCGATCTCAACTACGTCGGCTCGATCACGGTCGATCCCGATCTGCTCGAGGCCGCCGACATTCGCGAGCACGAGCAGGTGCACGTGCTCGACATCGACAACGGCGCCCGCTTCGAGACCTACACCA
>Ga0208612_1001027_pt1 | contig 11700 bp, 10 predicted proteins | sample AntDryMetagUQ889_FD_188089 | JGI IMG/M metagenome (GOLD analysis project Ga0208612, IMG submission 188089) | Polar desert microbial communities from Antarctic Dry Valleys - UQ889 (SPAdes) | ecosystem: Environmental > Terrestrial > Soil > Desert | place: Antarctic Dry Valleys | collected 2008-12-31 | reverse complement strand
GGGAACAGCGAAGGTTCTTTGCTCATGGTGCTAAGATCGCATATTCATGATCAATTGGCGATCCCCCTGCAAACAATTTTTTCACAGCCTCTGAGTGATCCCATGACCATCCGCTATCCAAAACGGGTCAAGCTGGTGGAAGTCGGCCCCCGCGACGGCTTGCAGAATGAGCCCACAATGCTCGCTACCGAAACCAAAGTAGCGTTCATCGATCGGCTGTCGGCGACCGGGCTCCCGGTCATCGAGGCGGCGAGCTTCGTCAATCCCAAGGCCGTGCCGCAACTCGCCGACGCCGAGGAGGTGTATTCCCGCATCGAGCGCAAGCATTCCGTACAGTACCCTGTGCTCTTGGCCAACCACAGAGGACTGGAACGGGCACTCCACGTGAATGCGCGGGCGATTGCTGTCTTCACCGCCGCCACGGAGACCTTTAGCCAAAAGAACAGCCGCTGTAGCATCGCGGGATCCATGGAACGCCTGGCCCCGGTCATCGCCGAGGCTCGCCAGCGGGGGCTCGCGGTACGTGCTTATGTCTCCTGCGCGTTCGGCTGTCCCTACGAGGGTGCGGTCGCCGCGGAGACCGTGGCCAAGCTCGCCGCTGATTTTTATCGGCTCGGCTGTGCGGAAATCGCACTCGGCGATACCGTCGGCCTGGCGACGCCCCTGCAAGCGCGGGATGTGTTCGCCGTCTGCGCCGGGCAGGTCCCGGCGGCGCGGCTCGCGCTACATTTCCACGACACCCGTGGCCAAGCGCTCGCCAACATCCTGGCCTGTCTCGACCTCGGTGCCGAAGTGGTCGATGCCTCGGTGGCCGGGCTCGGCGGCTGTCCCTACGCCCCGGGCGCCAGCGGCAATGTCGCGACCGAAGATGTGGTCTATATGCTCCATGGCATGGGGATCGAGACCGGAGTTGATCTCAATAAATTAATCGACGTAGGCCGTTATATCTGCACGCGGCTCGGGCGCGAAAACCAAAGCCGCGTGAGCCGGGCAACCGAGCAGCGAGGATCACCGCCATGAGGCTCGGTGACGGGAAAGCTAAAACGGACCAGTTGCGCTGAGGAGCAATGCTTGCACTTAACCGATTAACGGAGCAAATATAGAGCGACGCCATGCTTCATCCACACACGCAACTGCAGTTGATAAATGAGCAAATCGGCTATGGGGTCGTCGCCACTCGCTTGATTCCTCGGGGTGCCATTACCTGGGTCAGGGACAATTTTGATCAAACCTTCTCCGCCGCGCGTGTGCACAGCATGACCGCCGGCGATCGTGCGATCGTCGCCAAATATTGTTTAGTCCATGGACCTGGGTAACAGTTTAACGATACTGATGGGTACCGTAAGGAGGTGCCCTGAGAAATCGTCTTCGAAGGGCCCGGAGCAGCCCGCATCGCCGCATTGCGGGCATGCGCGAGCGCGGCCCGGTGCGCACGGGTTCAAGGGGCCGCGAGCGGCGCGGGCCTGGCGATTGCGTAGCCCTGGGCGTAATCGACGCCGATCGCCCGGAGCCGCTCCAGGATCGGCTCGGTCTCTGCGGACTCCGCGATGGTCTTGATCGCTAGCACCCGCCCGATCTGCTGCACGGCCTGCACGATGGCGCAATCGAAGGGGTCCTCGATGAGGTCCTGCACGAAGCGGCCATCGATCTTCAAGTAGTCCACCGGCAGAGTCTTGAGATAACCGAAGGAGGACAACCCGCTGCCGAAGTCATCGAGCGCGAAACGGCAGCCGCGCTGCTTGAGGGCATGCATGAAATTGAGCGCATGCTTGAGATCGGTGATGGCCGCGGTCTCCGTGATCTCGAAGCAGATCCGCCCGCCCACCACCCGACTGTGCTCCAGTTGCTCGATCACGTAGTCGAGGAAGCCCGCATCGCCCAGGGATTGCCCGGAGACATTGATGCCGAGCCGCGCCGAGTCGCCGTGGGCGCCTAGGTTCGCCAAGGCCGTTTGGACCACCCACCGGTCCAGCGCCTGCATCTGCTGGTAGCGCTCGGCGGCGGGGATAAAGGCCCCCGGCAGCAGCACGCCCTTCTCATCATCGGCGAGGCGCAGCAACACCTCCTGATACTCGACGTCGGCGCCGTGATCGCCCAGGGCGACAATCGGCTGGGCGTAGAGACGGAAACGGTTTTGGGCGAGGGCTTGATGGAGGCGCGGGATCCATTGCATCTCGCCTTTGCGCTGCGCCAGCTCCTCATCGCTCGCCGCATAGACATGCACGCGGTTGCGGCCCTTATCCTTGGCGGCATAGCAGGCGCGGTCCGCCGCGCTCAGCACCTCGGGAAGGGTCTCCCCGCCCTCGGGGATCGAGACCAAGCCGATGCTGACACCGACGGTAAAGCGCTTGGCCTCCCAGACGAAGTCGAACTCCTGCAGCGCTTGCACCAGCCCCCGCGCGATCCGCAGCGCCTGCTCCGGCGCGCAATGCTCGAGCAGCACGCCGAATTCATCGCCACCGAGCCGCGCTAAGGTATCGCGTTTGCGCGTCTTCGCCTCGAGAACGGCGGCGAGCTGGCGCAATAGCTCATCGCCGGCTCTGTGACCGGCGGTGTCGTTGACGAGCTTGAACTGGTCCAGATCCAGGTAGAGCAGGGCATGCGGGTCCTGGGCCTCGGCGGTGCCGAGCACGCGCTGGAAGCGGCGTTCGAACTCGCCGCGGTTGATGAGCCCGGTGAGGGGGTCATGGGTGGCCTGATAGCTCAGCTTCTCGGCCTCCTGCCGGCTAGCTGTGACGTCCTCAATGGCGAGCAGGATCAACGACGGGCGGTCCGCGCAGTACAGCCCGCGGGCGTTGAGGATCATGGTTGTCCGACCGATCTGGGGGAAGTGATGCTGAACCTCCAAGCCCTCGAAGGTCTGCTCTCGGGGTAGGACCTCTTCCAGCAGTCTGCGCAGGGCGGGAATGTCCCACTGCTGGTTGCCCAGGTCATAGATCAGGCGCTCTTGCGTTTCCGCCGGTTGGCCTCCGAAGGTCCGGTAGAAGGCCGCATTCGCCGTCACCACCCGCAGCTCCCCGTCGAGGATGATGAGCGGCTCGCGTACCGTCTCCACGATGGCCTGGGCGTAGTCGCGCTCCTCGCGCACCTCCTCCTGGTAGCGCTTGATCTCGTCGATGTCGAGGAGCACTACCACGGCCCCGTCGATCTTGTTGTCGGCCGTGCGGTAGGGATGGACGCGCAGCAAGTACCAATGGCCGTCGCGGTCCCGCACTTCGCGCTCCCGGACCTGGACCTCCTCGATCACCTCGGCGATGAGCGCTTCGAGATCGGGCACGTCCATGTTGGCCCTGAGATCCCCGATGGGCCGGCCGAGGTCGACGGGCAGGAGGCTCATGATCTTGCGCGCCGGCGGCGTGATCCGCCGGATCTTGAGATCCAGCCCCACCATGACCACCGGGATGCTGGTGCTGGCCAGCAGGTTCTGGAGGTCATTGGTGGTCTGGTTCAGCTCCAGGTTGCGTTGCTGGAGCTGGTCGTTGACCGTGGACAGCTCCTCGTTGGTCGACTGCAACTCCTCCTTGGCGGTCTCGAGCTCCTCGTTGGTGCTCTGTAGCTCCTCGTTCGTGGACAGGATCTCCTCGTTGGCCGAGCGCAGCTCCTCGTTCGACGCGTCCTGCTGCTCGATGAGCGATTGCAGGTACTCGCGGGTGGAGGATAGCTCCTGGCGGAGCTGCGCGGTCTCGCCCCCCGGCTCGGTGAGCCCCTCGCGCCCCGCTGGGGCCGCCACATCCCCGCTCGGAACGCCGGTCCCGTAAAGCCACCGGTTGAGGCGCGCGCGCCAGCCGGAGGGCGGCTTGGGCTCGGCGGCCGACTTGGGTGCCTTGCCCTCCTCGAAGAGCACCAGGCAGCAACTCTCCGCCGCCTCGCGTGGCCGCACCGGCAGGACCTCGATCGCGACCTCACGCACCCCCTGCTCCTCGCGCAGGCGCAGGCCTACCCGGCGCACGGCCTCGCCGCGCGCCAGGGCCTCGTTCAAGGCGCTCCGCAGCTCCACGAACAGCCCCGGGCGGGCCATCTTGAGGAGGTTCATGGTCGGCTCCCCCGGCGGCGCCTCGAGGTAGGGACCGGTGCGCCCCCGGAACTGCAGGATGTCGAGGTGCTCGTTGACGAGCACCCCGGGCGGGGGGCGTAGCGGCTCAAGAGCAGCCGATCAGCTTCCGTCTGGAAGTCGGCCGGGGTCGAACCGGGCGCGCCCGCCCGCGTGCCCGCCGCGCCCGGCATCTTGTAGTCCTCGAACGCGAACGGGACCGTCGGCCGGCCGGCCGTGACCTGCTTCAGGTAGATCTTGTGCGCCCGGTCCGTGACCTCGAACAGCCTCTTGAACTCTCCCGCCGTCTCGGAAGACCCCAAGATGAGAAACCCCGGCACGTTGAGCGCGTAATGGAAGATCTGGAGGACCCGCCGCTGCAGCGCCGTGGCCATGTAGATCAACACATTGCGGCAACTGATGAGATCCACGTGCGAGAAGGGCGGATCGGCGGTCAGGTTCTGGCGGGCGAAAACGCAGCTATCGCGGATCGACTTGTCGATGCGGTAGAGGCGGTCTTCCTTCTTGAAGAAGCGGTGCAGCCGCTCGGGCGTGAGCTCGGCCTCGATGCTCTCGGGATAGAGCCCGGCGCGGGCCTGCTCGAGCGCGCCGGGATCGCTGAGATCGGTGGCGAAGATCTGCAACGGGCGGCGCACGGGCTTGTCGTCGAAGAACTCCCAGAGCGCGATGGCGAGCGAATAGGGCTCCTGGCCGGTGGAGCACCCCGGTACCCACAAGCGCAGCGGCGCGTCCGGGGGCTTGGCCTTCAAGATCTCCGGGAAGACGCTGGTTTTCAGGGCCTCGAAGAGCGCGGGGTCGCGAAAGAAGCTCGTCACATTGATGAGGAGGTCGCGATACAGCGCCTCGGCCTCGGGACCCTCCCGCTCCAGCCGCTCGGCGTAGGCCGCGAGCGAGGACTCGCCGTGCAGCGCCATGCGGCGCATGATGCGCCGACGGATGGTGGTGTCGCGGTACTGGCTGAAATCGACTTTGGTGGCGGCCCTGACCGCGGCGAGCACGCGCTTGAAGTGGTCCTCGGCCTCTGCCGGCGGCGCCTCGACCGGGCCCAGCGCGAGGTAGGGGTGGGCGCCGACCTCGGCAAGGCGCTCTGCGATCCCCTCGGGCGGCAACACGAAGTCCACCGCGCCGCTGCCGATGGCGCTTTGCGGCATGCCGCCATGCCCCGCCGTGCCCGGCTCCTGGGCGAAGGTGATCCCCCCCACGGCCTTGATCTCCAAGAGCCCGAGCGTCCCGTCCGAGCCCGTGCCCGAGAGCACGACACCGATGGCCTGAGCCTGCTGGGTCTGGGCGAGCGCGCGTAGGAAGTGGTCGACCGGCAGGTTGGGACCGCTCGCGTCCCCGCGCGGGGTGAGCTGAAGCGCGCCCTGGGCGAGCGCCATGCAGGTGTTGGGCGGGATGATATAGACGTGATTGGGCGCGACCGGAAGTCCCTGGCTCCCCTCGATGACCGGCATGCGGGTGGCGCGGGCGAGGATATCCGTCAGCCGGCTCTCATGGCGGGGATCGAGGTGCTGCACCAGCACGAAGGCCATGCCGGTGCTGGCCGGCAGATGGGCGAGGAGCTGGGTGAAGGCCTCGAGGCCCCCGGCGGAAGCGCCGATCCCGACGATGGGAAACGGGCTTTCCGTCCCTTGCTCGTCAGGCGCATCGAACGTCGCGTTGGGTTCGGCTGGCTCATCCATCGGCATCGGCATGAGATAGTAAGAACGAGAAACGCCCTTTTTTGCCACCAGGAAGCACACGGAGCGGCTGGTGAGTTGTCAAAGACGCCATGTGTTCGGTCTAACAGCCGGCCGGCGTTCGCGTGCAAATTTTTTATGCGCGCACCCGAGGGTGGATGCGCGATACACGTGTGAAGCTTAACAAGAGGACGTTAATGTCCTATAGTAGAAGCCGTGAAAGGGAAGCAAGTTATCAAGCGGCTACAACAACACGGAGTCGAAATCATCAAAGGCCGCGGTAAAGGCGGCCATGTGCTCGTGAAACACAAGGGTCATCAGACTACCATCCCCGTGCACGGGGATGCGGATTTCGACCCCGCGTTTCTGCGTACAGTCTGCAAGCAGCTTGGCATCGATCCCAACGACATCCTGTGATGGAGAGCCCTATGGATTACCAATACCCTGCCCAGCTTACCAAGCTCGACAACGGCTCCGTCATGGCGGAGTTCCGCGATGTGCCGGAGGCCTTGACCCATGGCGCCGATGAAGAAAACGCCCTCACTTGGGCGCGCGATGCGCTGCTCGTGGCCTTATCGGGCTACATGGACGATCGCCGCCCGATCCCCCCGCCGACCAAACCAAAGCGCGGCGAGCCAGTGGTGGAAGTCCCGCCCCTGCAAGCGATGAAGCTTGCCATCTACCAGGCGATGCTCGAACAGCAGGTCACGCAAGCGACGCTCGGCGAGCAGATGGGCATCGATGGTCGCCAAGTCCGCCGTATCCTCGATCTCGACCACAACACCCGGATCGATCACCTTCTCCGCGCGCTTGATGTTTTAGGCAAACGCATCTCGGTCGCCATTAGCAACGCCGCTTAGCTTCCGCTGGGCTCCGCTTCGCGCTCGAAAACGACGCGGATCGGCGTGCGGTTATTCGGCTTCGAAGACCTCGTCCAATGGCAGCGTGAGGCCGGGAAAGAGCGGCGAGGCGAAACGATCGCCCTTCCGATAACGCCCCTTCATCTCATATCCATCGGTGCCGAGGGCATGCACTTCGATGGCCTGCGCCTTCGGATCCACGATCCAGTACTCGGCGACGCCAAAACGGGCATAGAGAGATTTCTTATAGCCGCAGTCGCGTGCTTCCGTGCCCGGTGAGAGGATCTCGACCACCAGATCGGGAGGGCCCCCGATGACGTCATGGCCGATGATCCCGCGCCGCTCGGCGCGCACGAAGAGGAGGTCCGGCTGAGCCACCTCGCGATCGGCGCCTGCTCCAAACACGACATCCATCGGGGCATCCAAAACCGTCCCGAGCTTGCCCGCCCGCACATGGGCGAGGAGCAGGAACTCCAGATTGCGCGAGATCTGCTGGTGTACGGTCGTGGGTGACGGGACCATGACGATATCTCCATCGAAGAGCTCGTAACGCTTGTCGCTCGTGGCGACGAGCGACCGATAGTCCTCGTAGCTGAACCGGATATGAGGGTTGGGGATGCTCACTGTATTCACCTCGCGTGCCCTGGGTTTCTTCAAAAGTAAGCGTAGCCCGCAATGGAGCGCAGCGCAATGCGGGAAATCTTTTACCCCACGATAGCGCGGATGGCCTACTTCAGCGCGTTAGGCTAACATCCCTTAATGAAGCTTCACAAATCCAGGTCTTGGCTGCAGTTTGATGTCTTACTAATGTCGCCTGATGAACCTTCGTGACGCGAAAGCGATCGTCACGGGCGGCGGCTCGGGCCTCGGCCTGGCGGTGGCAAGGCGCCTGGTCGAAGCCGGCGCACGGGTAGCGATCCTGGACATTCAGCCTGCTCCTGCCGAACCGCTCGCCGAGCCCGGCTCGGATGGCCTTCTTTTTCTCGAAACCGACGTCACCTCGGAAGCCGCGGTGGACCGGGCGTTTGCGATCGCCGCCGAGCGACTCGGCGGGATCAGCTTGGCCGTCAATTGCGCCGGCATCGTGCAGGCCCAACGCGTGCTCGGCGCCGAGCGCCTGCTCAGCCAAGCGGAGTTCACGCGGGTCATCGCCGTCAATCTCATCGGCGCCTTCACCGTCTGCCGCGCCGCCGCCAACCGCATGCAACACAATGAGCCGAATGCCGAGGGTGAACGCGGGGTCATCACCAACACGGCCTCGATTGCCGCCTACGAGGGCCAGATCGGGCAAGCCGCCTACGCCGCCTCCAAAGGGGGTGTGGTCAGCCTCACGCTGCCGCTCGCGCGCGAATTCGCCGCGCTCGGCATCCGCGTCATGGCGATTGCGCCCGGTCTCTTCGATACCCCGATGCTCGCGGGCCTGCCCGAAAAGGCGCGCGCCGGCTTGGCTCTGCACGTCCCTTTCCCCAAGCGCTTGGGCAGTCCCGGCGAATTCGCCGCGCTCGTTTGCCATATCTATGAAAACCCGATGCTGAACGGCGAGGTCATACGCTTGGACGGTGCGTTGCGCATGCCGCCAAAGTGAGAGCTTCTCTGAGAGCGATGCCGATCTGGACTCCTAGCTCACAGCGGGTTGATGCGGCGAACATGACCCGTTTCATGACCATGGTGCAACGAGAGTATGCGCCTAGTGTCAACGACTATGCGTCGTTGTATCACTGGTCGATAGGCGCACCGGAAGAATTCTGGCCCGCGGTGTGGCGCTTCTGCGACATCAAGCATTCCCGCGCTTGGGATAAAGTACTAGAGCATCCAACACGCATGCCTGGGGCGCGGTGGTTTAGCGGCGCGCGGCTCAACTTCGCCGAAAATCTACTGCGGCGGCGCGACGAGCACCCGGCCCTCATCGCCTGGAACGAGCACGGCCGCTGCCGCGTCGTCTCTTACGCCGAGCTTCATTCCGAGGTGGCACGGCTCGCGCGTGCGTTACAAGCCGAGGGCGTCATCGCCGGCGACCGGATCGCTGGTTTTTTACCCAATATTCCGGAGACCGTCACCGCCATGCTGGCGAGCGCCAGTCTCGGCGCCATCTGGTCGTCGTGTTCGCCGGATTTTGGACTCGCCGGGCTCTTGGATCGCTTCGGCCAAATCAAGCCCAAGGTTTTGTTCACGGCCGATGGTTATCTTTACGGCGGCAAGCACATCGATTCGTTGGACCGCGTCCGGGAAGCCCTGCCGCACCTGCCCGAGCTGCAACGCGTGATCACTGTTCCTTATGTCAATGCGGGGGAAACCGTCTTGGCATCGCTGCCGCGGAGTGTTCTTTATGCGGATTTTCTAGCGCCTGAGCCAGCACCCGACGCGCCGTTCACGGCGCTGCCCTTCGACCACCCGCTGTATATCCTGTACTCGTCGGGCACGACCGGTGTGCCCAAGTGTATTGTCCACGGCGCCGGCGGCACGCTCATCCAGCACCTGAAGGAATTAGCGCTGCATACGGACGTTACGCCCGAGGACCGGATCTTTTATTTCACCACCTGCGGATGGATGATGTGGCATTGGCTCGTGTCGAGCCTCGCGCTCGGCGCCACCGTGGTACTCTACGATGGCTCGCCTTTTCATCCCCAAGCCCAAAGTTTATTCGACCTGGCTGAACAGGAACGGGTGACGGTCTTCGGCGCCAGCGCCAAGTACCTCGCAAGCCTCGAGAAGGCCGGCGTCAAGCCGCGTGCGACGCACCGGTTGGACGCGCTCAAGACGATCCTGTCCACCGGTTCACCGCTCGCCCCGGCGTCCTTCGATTACGTCTATCGGGATATCAAAGAGGATGTCCAGCTCGCTTCCATTTCCGGAGGGACCGACATCATCTCGTGCTTCGCCTTGGGCCATCCCTGCCTGCCGGTCTATCGCGGTGAGCTACAGTGTCGCGGACTGGGTTTGAAGGTCGAGGTCTACGACCAGGCCGGACGATCTGTCGCCGGTGCGAAAGGTGAGCTTGTATGCACCGCCCCGTTTCCCTCAATGCCGATAGGCTTTTGGAATGACCCCGATGGGACTGCTTACTGCCGCGCCTACTTCGAGCGCTTTCCGAATGTCTGGGCCCATGGGGATTACGCCGAGATCACCGCGCGCGATACGGTGGTTATCTACGGCCGCTCCGATACGACGCTCAATCCAAGCGGCGTGCGCATCGGCACCGCCGAGATCTACCGCCCCATCGAGGGCATGCCCGAGATCCTCGAATGCCTGGCCGTGGGCCAAGAATGGAATAACGACGTACGCATCATTCTGTTCGTGAAGCTGCGCGAGGGCCTGACGCTCGATCAGGAGCTCATCACTCGCATCAAGAAACTTATCCGCGAACACGCTTCTCCGCGTCATGTACCCGCCAAGGTGATCCCGATCCGTGACATCCCCCGCACCCGCAGCGGTAAGATCGTCGAGCTCGCGGTACGCGATCTCATCCACCACCGGCCAATAGAAAATCTCGAGGCGCTGGCGAATCCCGAGGCGCTGGAGGCATTCGAACATATTCCCGAATTAGCCGAGGATTAAGGCCTCCGGATCCGATGGCCCGCTCGCACCCTAATCCGCGAGTAACCATTCCCGTATGGCGGCGATTTGGTCCGGCGTCGTGAGCGCGGGCACGTGGCCGATACCGCTGAACTCGACGAGGTTGGCCCGCGGCCCCCGGCGAGCCATTTGCAATGCCGCCGCGTGGGTCAGGACATCGGATTCCGTGCCGCGTAGGACGCGAACGGCACAGCGCACCGCGTCCCAGACGGGCCAGAGATCTGCCGGACCTTGGAGCTTTTGCCGCAAGCCCTCACCGATGCGCGGATCGTAATGCAGCCGATACTCGCCCTCTGCGATCCGTTTTGCACCGTGCTGCGCCATATGCGCCCACACGTCCTCGCTCAAAAGCCCGAAGGGCGCATGGATCGCCTTGAAATAGTTTTTAACGCCATCGAGGTCGGGGAAGTGTGGGTCCCGACCCACATAGGTCGCCATCCGTTCCAAGGCGGGCCCGGGGATCTCGGGCCCGATATCGTTTAAGACCATTTTGCGGATTGGACCGTGCTCGCGAGCAGCGAGGAACATCCCCATTAATCCTCCCATGGAGGTGCCTACCCAGTCGATCGCGGTGACGTGGAGGTACCCGAGGAGTACGGCGATATCGTTAAGGTACACGGAATACGCGTAATCGTTGTAATCGTTCAGCCAGTCGCTGAGACCCCGACCGGGCATGTCCGGGCAAATTACGCGATAGGTATCGCAAAGCGCTTGCGCGAGCCAGTCGAAATCGCGCGCGTTGCGCGTTAAGCCATGCACACAGATCACAACGCGTGGGTTCGCGGGATCGCCCCAGTCGGTATAGTGCATCCGATGGAAACTCTGAGAATCGAGGCCGAGGACGTAGTTGGAACGCATGCGATTATTCGGCCCCCATTATTAGGCGAATCGATTGTCGTGTCGGTGATTTCATTGAAGCTTTGCACCAAGACAGACTGCATTCCCAAATCATCCCTTCGGAACTTGGACGCGAGTATTGCCAAGAACTGTTCCAAAGTGTTAGGTAGCGAAGAGTCTTTACTTTGACCGCGAACTCGACTCTGTGGTGTGATCTCCGGCCGATCTGGCGAAAATAAGTTTGAGCATCGCTTCTTCAAAGGCTTCGGAATTGCGTTCAAAAAGACGTTGAGATTCGGCATCGGTAAGAATTCGCCGCAATAACTGCCTGGCAACGGTATCACAGGACTCTGACGTAGCCAGCGCATCATCAAGCTTTTCTTTGCGCAGGGTTGAGCCATGTACGACTTTTGATCGTAGCGCGTAGGCGGCTTTCACACAATGATATGCCGTTAGGCGATCTTCAGGAGATTGATGCAGGTAGCAGGCGACTCGCTCCGAGAGTTGGTGAGCAAGCTCTGCCTGGCTTGTTGCGAACAGGGTTTCAAACCCCGTGCAATAGTGAGCGACCTTCATCCCGATGTCTGGCGCTCCTCGCGCCGCGTTTACCCTAGCGTTGCATAAATCTCGGTTGATGGCGATCTCACGCAGCTTTCAAAGCCGCCAGGTAATGCAACAGTTCCTCCTGGACCGCTTGATT
>Ga0208612_1001026_pt1 | contig 11714 bp, 14 predicted proteins | sample AntDryMetagUQ889_FD_188089 | JGI IMG/M metagenome (GOLD analysis project Ga0208612, IMG submission 188089) | Polar desert microbial communities from Antarctic Dry Valleys - UQ889 (SPAdes) | ecosystem: Environmental > Terrestrial > Soil > Desert | place: Antarctic Dry Valleys | collected 2008-12-31 | reverse complement strand
GCAGGAGGATGTCAACGCCGCCGAGCGGCAGGATCCCGAAGCCGTTCGCCGAGACGATCCCCAGGCCTCCGACCAGCAGGTAGGCCGCGCCGATCACCTTCAGGACGCCGACGGCGGCAGCCGGCCGGCATGGAGTCGGCCACCGGGAGCCTGCTCGGCATCTTTCCGATCAACGCCGTGCATAATTCCGCGTCCGTTGGGCCGGCAGCTCGCGCCGTTGTCATTGGCGTATCTCGCCTACAACCCAAAGTGCATCAGGATCATCGCGGTAAATGCACCAAGGAACGCCACCCAGTCCGCGTGCAGTCGGTTCATCCACTCGGGCTTCGTCGGGACGGCCAGCACCAGCCCGAATGCGATGGCGGCGAGGAACGTTAAGCCGTAGGGCGTGCCCAAGAGCACGTCGAGCGATTTAACTGGGCCGAACACCGTTCCGCGCAGGATGCCGGTGATGCCCACGCCAATGATCACCGGTACGAATAGCCGCGTGCCGTACCTCTCGACGTAGCGCTGAAACGCAGCCTGCGACTCCTCGGGCAGCGTGCGGACCGCTGGCTCGACGAGCATCACGCGGGCGATGTGACCGCCGAACCAGGTCACGGCCAACAGGACGTGGAGCCAATGCACGATCACGGTCAGCCAGTTCACGAGGTTCCCCCCTGATGCGGCGCTACCACCAGCGTAGGCAACATACGGAGCCCGGGATCCTCACGTCACCTTCCCACCGTCTACTGTCGGGCGACTACGTGCCACACTCGGGAGGCGGTCGGGTACTGCCGCCATGGGCGGCTGGCTGCTGCGTTCTACATCGCGCCGGGCAGCTTTCCTTATGCGGCAAGTCCGCGCAAGAACGGTGCGGTGCCGCCGCCACGGGGCCGGGCATACGTCAATTGACAGATGCCGTCGCGGTGACCATCCCCTATTACGAGGGGGCTGTGACTGAAACCACCGCGCGTCCTCGACCCTCCGCGTCGCCGCGCGCGTTCTACGCCGTCATCGGTGCCTTGAGCATGCTCATCGACGTCGCAACGTGCAGCTGACCCGGCGTAGCGTCGGCGGCCTCCTCGTCGCTCTGCTCGGAGTAACTTACCTCGCGCTCGCCGTCACGGCCGTCGGTCTCCAGCCACCCCCTCTAGGCGGCCTCGTCGCGGCCGCCATGGCCGTCGCGGGCGCTGTTGGCGTGATCGTTGCCTGGCGCTTCGTAGCCGGACGCGCAACGCTCGCACTTGCCGTGACAACGGCCGTCGTCCTCGGCGTTCTGCCGCTCGTGCCGCTCGGCTTTGGACTATTCCAGTGGTTCAGCCAGCGCGCTGGCTTCGAAGGCGCTGCTTCTGGCGTTTCCTACGCGGCACCGGGGCCATTGGTCGACGTGATCATGGTTCCGGCGATGATCACCGCAGCCGCGGTGGTGGCCACCGTCGCGCTCGCAACGTCCGGCAGACAAGCATCCACGGACTGAGGAAGTCGGTCCCGCGGAAGCGGCAGGACGCTCGCCCGGACCCGAGAGGGCTGAGACACGCGAAGTCAGTCCTTGTACCGCTTCACGCACGAGACGCGTGGGAGTCCGCCGCCGACGCCGATTGCTCCCTACCCTCCGCAAGCAGCTGACTCCGTAGCCAGCCGGAGCCCCGCTCGCCCGTGGCGCGGCTGTCGCGACGTGCGGACCTCACGGGACGGCGAGCAGCGGCCAGGCGCGTCGGTAGCGCCCGCGTACGATCAGGGCTCCAGGATCGTGAGACGGCTGAAGGACGACCGATAGAAGCCCCGGTCCCTGGTCAGCAGCCGATCGGCATGGATCTGCGCGTGGGCACCGATCAGGAAGTCCGGCAGGATCCTCCGACGGGTTCCGCCGGATCTGCGGTACGCCCGATAGACGCGACCCGCGGCGATCGCTACCTCGCGGTCGTCCGGGACGAGTTCCAGTCCCAGCCGATCGAGCTTGGTCGTCACGCTCAGCGGCTCAGCGTGAGCGCCGATCACCTCCGCCCACACGATCGTCGAGGCGATGAGCGCGCCGTCGGCGGACGCCTGTCGGAGCGCTGCGGCCGACCTCGGACCGTGTGCCACATCGCCCGCGAGGACGTCGAGCAGGACCGAGCTGTCGACGGCAGTGATCACCGTCCCCGCGCACGCTCGAGGTAGTCATCCACGGACTCGTCGAGCGGCAACGAGCCGTAGAGCTCATCGACGATGTCCCGTCCGCTCGCCTTGCGCCCGACGAGGCGACCGCGCTCCGCCTCAAGCTCGAGGACCGTCCCCGGACGCAGTCCGAGCTTCGTCCGCACGGCCTTGGGGATCGTGATCTGGCCCTTCTCCGAGACTCTGGTTTTCATACCGAGACTGTAAGCATTCCTACCATTGTGGTCAAGAGAGCGCTCGTTTACACGACTTCGCCGCAGCATCAGGCGTTGGTCCCGACTGTGTGGCGGCGGATCGCTCGTGCGCATCCAGCATTGTTCCGGCATGTGACAGCTCACGTGTCGGACCCCGGTGCTGGGACAATGCTGCTCGTGAGCCAGATGCCCTTGCTGCTGATCGACGTGGACGGCGTGCTGAACCCACACGTCCGGGGACCACGCTCGGGGCGCAGTACGCCACTCATCGCATCGGCGAACAGGTCGTTCGGCTCACGACATCGCACGGCGAATGGCTGCATCGGCTGGCGGAGCTCTACGACCTCGTGTGGGCAACCACCTGGGAAGCCGATGCAAACGCCCTCATCGGTCTGATCGTCGGTGGGCCATCCAATCTGCCGGTGATCTCGTTCACCGATCAGGATGCCAAGGATTGGACCTGGAAGCTGCCCGCCGTCGAACGGTTCGTTGCGGACCGGCCGCTGGCCTGGCTCGACGACGATGCCGGCCAGGGCGCCGACGAGGGGGCGGCCGCCCGGTCGGCGCCGACGCTGCTGGTCAAGCCGGATGGCTACGTCGGCTGGACCGAAGCTGAGTACGTCGCCTTGGTCCACTTCGCCAAGAGAGACGCGCAATTGACCCATGATTGACCGGCTGCGGGGTGCGATCTTTGGCCACGTCGAGTGGCGCGGTCACGGCACCCACGACGGCTCCCTCACGTTGGCGCTCCAGAGCGCTCATAGACTGCCATGTGCCACAGGCGCTGACGGTCGCGGTAGCGAAGCCGGAAGCCGGCCATGGCGAGGCGCTCCTCGATCAGATCGAGGTTGTGCACATAGCCGGGACACGGCCGGCCGCGCAGGGTATTCCAGGCGTTCTCGAACCACTCTTCCAGCCGGGCGGCTAAGCCTCGCCAGCCGCGAGAGGTTGGGACCGTGAATGCGTAGATGTGCCGCGCTGCTGGCAGCGTGTTCGCCAGAAGTCGCTCCACGTCCGCATAACAACACATGACGCGGTCCAGGATTACCCAGTCATGAGGCTCGAGCGGCACGCGCGCTCCGTCACCGACCAACAGACGCGCGCGTTCAGCGAGCTGGGCTTCCTTGAACCGGCTGCGTGCCGCATCGATGCTCGCAGGGGAGAGGTCCACCCCGGTCGCGCGCGCTACACCGGCCCGGACCAACTCGAGCAGCAGACCACCACGCCCGCACCCGAGCTCGAGCACCGTCCTGCCAGTCGGATCGAGGTAGAGGAGGGCGTCTCTCAGATGCAGCGAGATGGGGACGAGACTCGGATCCTGGCACTTCGCCAAGCGCTCCGCCACCTTGGCGTCGAAGTGTCGCGCGATCCGACTATCGCTCGGGCAGGCGCCCTCGCGCCCTTCAGAGCCGGGCTTCAGATCCATCGTGTTGCCCTACGCACTCTGCGCTGACCTCGACCGCAGGTAGCGCCGCTCGCCGGCGGACCTGATGATCAGCGGTAGGCGGCCGGGAAGGAGCAGTCGCCGATCTCGAACGAGCACGGCGACTCCCGCCAGGTCCGGCCCCATCATGTCGGGCTGGCCCGGCCTGAGGACGGCTTGCGGGGCGACGCCGCGTAGCGCGCGGGCCACGTTGCGAGCGACTCCGGCAGCGGTGGCCTGGATCGAGCGCAGCGCCGGTGGGAGACGGTAACCCTCGGGTACGGCCACGACGTCCCCGATCCCAAAGACGCCGACTCCAGCAGCCATCGCACGGTCGACGCGGAGCATGCCGTGCTCGTTCAGCACAGCTTGCGGCAGCCATTCGGTGTTGCCTCGGAGGGGTGCGACAATGGCGATCAGGTCGGCCTCGACCGTGTTCCCCGCCAGTTCAACAGTTCCGGCTCCGATCCGCTCAACACTGCCTTCGGTCATCAGCTGCGCTCCCCGCCGTTCGAACAGCTCCCTGATCCATGCCGTGGCCTTGTCGCCGAATCGGCGCGCCATCGTGCCGTCGCCATCGATGGCGGTGACTCGCACGCCCGCACGTCGGGCGGCGATCCACGCGGCGTATTCCAGCCCTGGTCCGGGCCGTTCCCAGCCGAACACAACGGCCACGTGAGCGGTCCCTGCCGCCACGCGGGTGGCGAACTCGGTGGCATCGTCGAGGTCGCACGGAAAGATGGCGTGTTCACCCGCCCCGGGGACGCGTCCGCGGTCGGCCACTGCTCCCGTCGCCACCACCAGCTGGTCGTATTCGATCTCGGCACCAGTGTCGAGCGAGAGGCGGCGCTGCTCGAGATCAGCGGTCGTGGCGCGGCCTGCTACGACCTCAGCCCCTGCCGCAGCAAGCTGGCGGGCGAATGGGATGACTGGTGGGGGGAGATCACCAGCCGGCACCCGGATCAGCCACGGCCGGTACGTGAGTTCGGTCTCGCTGGCGATCACAGTCACCGGCACGCCGGACCCCTGTTTCCGCAAGGCCAGCGCGACCTCAAGGGCTGCGAATCCGCTTCCCACCACGACGGCGCCGCCCGTCATGCGACAACGCCGGCGGCCACGCGCAGACGGTCCACGATCCTTCTCCCTCTATTCACTAGAGTTGATCTCTGTTCGATAGAGTGATAATCTAAAAGCTGTGAGCAAGGTTGTCAAGATCGAAAGCAAGCGCAAATACAACACGGCCCTGCGCCAGGAGTTGGCGCAGGTAACGCGGCAGCGAATCATCGATGCCGCCCGCCGGCTGTTAGTGGCGGGCAGCTACAGCAGCGTGACGATGGATGACATCGCCAGCGAAGCTGGCGTCGCCTACCAGACGGTGTATTCGGTGTTCGGCACCAAACTGCGGCTGGCACACGCGATGATCGAGTCCGAGCTCCGCATCGAGGGCCTCGACGACTTGGCGGCGCGGGCACGCGAGTCACCCGACCCCGAGGTCGGTATGCGCCTCGGAGCCCAGATCGCCCGCCGTGTCAACGAACCGTGCGCCGACCTCATCCGCTTCATGCGCGAGTCCGGCGATCCAGACCTCGTAAAGCGCCATCACGAGACCGAGACGAGACGGCTCAGCGCGGTCAGCGATGTGCCGGCGATGTTGGTGAGGAGCGGGCGGCTAAGGCCGACCATTTCGCCCTCCGAGGCGCGCGACGTGATCTGGGCGATGTCGGGCCCCGATTGGTATATCCAGCTCGTCTTCCAGCGAGGCTGGACTCCATCGCGCTACGAACAGTGGCTCGGCGATGCGCTCATCAACCTGCTTCTTCAACCGAAAGCCGCGAAGCGATCGCCGCGACGAGCCGGATAGTCACGGGAACCCGGATGAAGACTCCTGCAATCTGGGCGGGCGACCCTGGTCGCCGGGCACCTCGCATCGGCTACCCCGAGCGGATGAGGCGCGTAAGGGCTGGATTGGCGTGCCCGAGAGGACTCGAACCTCCGACCTTCAGGTCCGCAACCTGACGCTCTATCCACTGAGCTACGGGCACCCGTCCGGGCGTGGCGGAGAGGGAGGGATTCGAACCCTCGGAAGAGGAAACCCCCTTCAGCGGTTTAGCAAACCGCCGCACTAGGCCACTATGCGACCTCTCCGAGCGGCCGATGATAGCATTCGGGGTCTCTCCCACGAGGAAGCTGGTCCTCGGACGTCCATACCCGCAGATCGCGAGCCAACGCCTCTCCCATGGCCCCCAGACGCCTGCCGATCATCGGCCATCCGGTCGCCCAGTCGCCGCTGGAGGGCGTGCTGCGGGCGGCGTTCGCGGAGGTCGGCGCCGACATCGCCATCGAGCCGATGGAGCGCCGCGCGCATCAGCTCGCGGACGCGCTCGGCGAGGTGCGAGCCGGTGACGAGTACGCGGGCGCGCTCATCGCCGCTCCCCACAAGGAGAAGGCGCCTCCGCTCTCCGACGCCCTGTCGGACGACGCGCGCATCAGCGGGGCGGTGAACGTATTCGTCCGTGCCAACGGCCGGCTTCGTGGCCACAACACCGATGCGGACGGCGTCCGTGCCGGCCTCGACTCGATCCTGCCGCGCGTCAAGGGAAAGTGGCCGCGCAACGCCATGGTGCTGGGTTCCGGTGGAGGGGCCAGGGCCGTGGTGGCGGTCCTCATCGGCTCCGGCTTCCAGCACGTCGCGGTGCTCAACCGCCACCTTCACCGCGCCGAGGCGCTGGTCGCCCACTTCACGCGCGCCGCCAGGCACATGGAGCTGCGCGCCCGGCCGTGGCACGACGCGATCCTGGAGGCCGAGCTCTCCCGGGCGGAGCTGCTCATCAACGCGAGCGGCGTGGGCAGCGAGAGTGACGAATCGGCCATTCCGGCGGAGCTCATCCCGGAGGACCGATTCGTGCTGGACCTCGTGCTCCAGCATGCTGAGACGTCCCTCATGACGGTGGCGCGCGAGCGCGGCGGCACGGTGGCGAACGGGCAGGGTCCGTTCCTCACCGCGTGCGCGAGCACGGTGCGCCTGCTCGCCGGCACCGCGCCGTCCGACGAGGTCCTGCGGCGCGCGCTGGCCGCCGAGCTCGGCGTCCCGGAGGAGGGATTGGCCGTTGTCGGGGACTGACCGATGATGCGGGACGCGCCGGCACTCGTTCACGGTGTGAGTGGCGCCTGGGGAAGAGGCGTTTCGTGACCGACGAAGCGCGAGCATGCGACGCGCGGCTGGCCGATCGAATTCGATCGGGCGAGACCCAGGCGCTCGGCGAGCTCTACGACCGATACGGAGGGACGGCACTGGCCACGGCACTCCGGGTCGTGGGCAGCCGCGAGGAGGCGGAGGACGTGGTTCACGACGCATTCGTGACGCTGTGGCGAAAGATCGATAAATTCGATGCCCAGCGGGGCTCGCTTCGCGCGTGGCTGATGACCGTGGTCCGCAACCGCGGGATCGATCGCATCAGGGCCCGCCGCTCGACCGTCGACATCGAGGCAGCCGACGAGCGATCGCTGCTGCGCACCGGTCCGAACCCAACATGGGACGCGGTGGTGACGCGCATCTCGGTGAACGAGCTTCGTGAGGCGCTCGCGACCCTGCCGGAGGAGCAGCGGCGGTCCGTGGAGCTCGCATACTTCGAGGGCTACACGTACCGCGAGGTGGCGACGCTCACCGGCGTCCCGCCCGGAACTGCCAACGGCCGCATGCGACTCGCGCTCGCCAAGCTGCGCGATGCGCTGAGCGCGAGCTCCGCGTCACCGAACGCGGCGCGAGACGGCGCATTCACCGAGGAGGCGACCTCGTGACGGCATCGCAGACCCTGGACTGCGCGACGGTTGACGAGCTCGCGCCCGCGTACGGGCTCGGCGCGGTCGAGCCCGGCGAGGAGCAGGCGGTCAGCCTTCACCTGACGACCTGCCCGGAACCGCACGCCGAGGCGCGTGAGCTGATCGATGCGGCGACGCTGGTGAGCTCGACCCTCGAGCCGGTCGCACCGTCGGCCGCGCTGCGGGATCGGCTCATGGCGACCATCGCGGCCACGCCGCAGGATCGTGTGGTCGCGCCGCAGCGGGCATACGTGCCGGCTCCCGAGCCGCGGCGGCGCTGGTGGTCCATGGGCGCCCTGCCGTCGGCGGTCACCGCCGTGGCGCTCGCTGCCGCCATCGGCCTCGGTGCCTGGGGAGTATCGGCCAATGCCGAGCTGGCCGAGCGCGAAGCCGTGCTCCAGGCGGTCGCATCGGCGGATGTGGCCTACCGCGTTTCAGGGCCTGCCGGCGACGGATGGGTGCTCCAGGGCGGCGACCAGGCGATGTTCATGGCCGATGACCTCCAGACGCTGCCGGCCGATCGGCACTACGCGCTGTGGCTGATTCACGCGGACGGGACCACGGTGAGGACCGGCGCGGTCACCGACACCCAGGGCGTCTCGGTGGCGCCGCTGGAGGACGTGCTCTCGGGCGCGGTCACGTTCGTGGTGACGGTCGAGGAGCACGTCGTCGAGACGCCGAGCAGCGAGCCGGTGCTGACCGCGCAGCTGGGCGCCTGAGGGGCGTCGTTGTTCTACACGCACGGCTGGGTGCACGTCATCGCCGGCTGCATGTTCTGCGGCAAGACCGACGAGATGCTCCGGCTGCTGCGCCGCTTCAGCATCGCCGGACGGCGTGTCGTGCTCATCAAGCCTCGCCTCGACACGCGGACCGACCGGGTGACCGTCATCTCGCGCTCCGGCGCGCACCATGACGCGGTGACCGTGGACGCATCCGTTGAGATCGACGCGGCGGCGCACGACGCCGACGTGGTGGCCATCGAGGAGGCGCAGTTCTTCGACGAGCGCCTGCCCGAGGCGGTCGAGCGTCTTGCGGCGCTCGGCAAGCAGGTCGTCCTCACCGGGCTCGACCGCGACTTCCGCGGCGTTCCGTTCGGCAGCATGCCCCGCCTGCTGGCCCTCGCCGACGAGGTCACCAAGCTCACCGCCATCTGCGTCGTGTGCGGCGAGCCCGCCACGCGGACCCAGCGGCTGATCGATGGGTCGCCGGCGCCGGCGAATTCGCCGCTCATCGTGATCGGCGGGATGGGCGACGAGACCTACGAGGCGCGCTGCCGGCTCCACCACGAGGTTCCGGCGGGCGACTGAGACTCGGCCTGCCGCGAATGGCGGAGGGGGTGGGATTCGAACCCACGGAGGGCTTGCACCCTCTCTGGTTTTCAAGACCAGCGCATTCGGCCGCTCTGCCACCCCTCCGCGGCAATTCTACCGACGGACCTCGCTCGCAAACTGACTAGGCCGATGCGCCCCCAGCGAGGCGCTCGATCTCGCGGAGAACGTGATCGGCATGCGGCCGCACCCTCGCCTGCAGATCGCCCCAGCGATCCTCATCGAAGCCGAGGTAGACGGACCGCGCACGGTCGAGCACCGGCCGATGCTCCGCCGGGAGGCGCGAGAGCGCCCAGTCCGCCGCCTCATCCTTCGAGCGGACCTCACCGGTCGCGATGGTGGTCCAGATGCGCGCAAGTGTCAGGACCACGTTGGCGGTGTCCGGGGCGAGATCGGCGAGCAGCGAGTCGACGCCGTGCAGCATCGCGCGGACGAGGTCATCCCGGGGTACGGGATCGACGACCTCGGCCGCTGGTGCCCCAAGCAGCGGCCGGGCCCGTAGCAGCACCATCGTGAGCAGCACGGCGAGGTCGAAGTTCGACTGCGGCGAGGGCTCCAGGTTGCCGCTCTCGAACTCGTCGTGCAGCCACTCGCCGTACTGGAAGTCCACACGCGGCGGGTAGCGCCAGGGACGAACGTCGGGATGCGCAACGACCGTGAGCTCGACGGGACGCCATGCTGGCTGACGGATCCCCCGGCGTGAGATCGGAATGAGGCCGTCCACAAGGCGCTGCTTCTCCTCGCCCGTCGTTGGGCGGCGTGACACGACAAGTATGTCCACGTCACTCCCTGGGCGGAGGTCGCCCGCCACGGCCGACCCGTACAGATAGGCGCCGACGACCTCGAGCCCGAGAGCGCCTCGTACGACGGCCAGGATCTGCTCCACCTGTTCGGCGAGCGGCTCGTACTTCTCGGTTTGCACTGCGCCTCGGCGTCAGGTGGGGCGAATCGCGTGGGAGCCGAAGTGCGGCTGAAGCGCCGCCGGAATGCGGATCGAGCCGTCCGGCTGTAGGTGGGTCTCGAGCAGCGCCGCATACGTGCGGCTCATGCCGAGCCCCGAGCCGTTCAGCGTGTGCAGCAGCTCGGGAGGTGCGCCGGCGGCAGAACGGAAGCGGAGGTTCATGCGCCGCGCCTGGAAGTCGGTGTAGTTGGAGCAGCTGCTGACCTCGAGCCAGCGGCCGACGCCCGGCGACCACGCCTCGAGGTCGTAGCCCTTTGCCTGCGCGAACCCGACGTCGCCGGTGCAGCGCTCCACAGTCCGGTACGGCAGCTCGAGCGCCTCGAGCACCTCCTCCGCGTCGCGGGTGAGCGTCTCGAGCTCGTCGTAGCTCGTCTCGGGGCGCACGAGCTTGACCATCTCGACCTTGTCGAACTGGTGCACCCGCAGCAAACCTCGCGTGTCCTTACCGGCGGCACCGGCCTCCCGTCGGAAGCACGGCGTGTAGGCCGCGAGCTTGCGAGGCAGGCCATCGGCCGTGAGGATCTCGTCGCGGTAGAGGTTCGTGACCGGCACCTCGGACGTGGGGATGAGGTAGAGGTCGTCGCGCTCGACGACGTACATCTGCCCCTCCTTGTCCGGCAGCTGCCCGGTCCCGCGCGCCGACGCGGCGTTCACGAGCAGCGGCGACCAGACCTCGGTGTAGCCGTGCCGCTCGGTGAGCTCGAGCATCAGGCCGATGAGCGCGCGCTGGAGGCGCGCGCCGGGTCCGGTGTAGACGATGAAGCCCGATCCGGCGACCTTCGCCCCGCGCTCGAGGTCGAAGAGGCCGAGCCGCTCCCCGATCTCCCAGTGCGGTGGCGACGATCCCTCCGCGGCGGGCTCGCCCCACGTGCGGATAACCGGGTTGTCGTCGGCGCCCGCGCCATCCGGGACCGATGGGTGCGGCGGGTTCGGAACGAGCAGCAGGTCCGCCTCAATCGACTCCTCGACGCCGGTCAGCTCCGCGGAGAGCGCGTCGATCCGCGGCGAGAGCGCGCCCATGCGCTCCTTGAGAGCATCCGCCTCCTCGCGGCTGCCGGCGCGCATCAGCTCGCCGATCTCCTTCGACCCGGCGTTGCGCTCGGCACGCAGGTCGTCCAGCTCCGCGGCCAGCGCGCGGCGGCGGGCATCGGCCTGGGCAATGCGGTCGATCGGCTCCGTCGGCTCGCCCTTGCGCGCCACCGCCGCCTTCACCGCGTCGGGATCGTTCCGGATGAGCTGGAGGCCGATCATGCCTGCACCGCCGCCGCTGCCGCGGCCTCGCGCAGGCGCGCAACCACGAACTCGCGGTCGAGTGCCGCCAGCAGCCAGCCGGCGCGCGGCCCGGAGGCGCGTCCCAGGAATGCGAGATAGAGGGCGGCGAACGCCCGTCCGGCGGGCAGCTCGTTGGCGGCGGCTGTGGCGAAGATCGCCGCCTGGACCGACTCACCGTCCCACGCGCAGGACTCCAGGGCGGGAGCAAGGTCGCCGAGGTACCGCCGCTGGGCGGCGTCAAGCTCGGACGCGGCCGGAGGAAGGGCGTCGCGCGCGACCGCCAGGCGGGCGCGATCGGGGGCGTAGTCGGCGAGCCACGCGCGCGCCGCCTCGCGCCGCTCCTCGAGCAGCGCCAGCTCGCGCTCGGTCAGCGGGGACCCCTTCTCGGCGTCGACGCGCGCGGGCACGTCGACGCCGGGGATCTGCTCGAGCAGCGCCAGGTGCGCAAAGGCCGGACGGTATGCGGCGGCCTCGGAGGCCACGTCAGCGTCGGCCGCCACCAGGCTCAGGGCGAAAAGGCGCTCGTGATCAGGCGGAAGCTCGCCCTTCACCTCGCGCCCGGCGGTCGCCGCGGCGAC
>Ga0208612_1001025_pt1 | contig 11715 bp, 12 predicted proteins | sample AntDryMetagUQ889_FD_188089 | JGI IMG/M metagenome (GOLD analysis project Ga0208612, IMG submission 188089) | Polar desert microbial communities from Antarctic Dry Valleys - UQ889 (SPAdes) | ecosystem: Environmental > Terrestrial > Soil > Desert | place: Antarctic Dry Valleys | collected 2008-12-31 | reverse complement strand
TAAGGGCCCGCGACTGAGCAACTGACGGTCCCGGCGGCGTCTGGACGCGCCTGACGCCACCCGCTCGCGCACCCGTACTACCAGTACTGGCGCTGCTCGCGGGTGTCGTCAGCCACGCCCAGCCACTCGCCGGATCCCGTCATTTGCTCAGTCGTGGACCCTAAGTCAGCCGGCTGGGAGGTGATTACCGCGAGCTTGGGTCGACGCGCCCGTGGGCCCATGGGAGACTCCCGGCTGTAAACGGAGGGAGAGGGTTGAGCGAGGGACGCAAGGGCAACGGAGGGACGCCGCGGGGCACCCGCCGGTCGCCCACGGCGAGAAGCCGGGCCGCCACCAACGGGGCCGGAGCGAACGGCTCGAGCCCGAACGGTGGCACCCCGCTCGCCTCTCCGCGTGGCCTGGCGTCGGTCGTCGCCGGGGCGCTCGCCTCGATCGCCAAGCAGGCGCAGTCGCGCGTTCTCAAGGCCGACCTCGACGAGCGCGACCCCGACTACATCCGCGAGCAGCTGCCCGGCCTGTGGCTGCTCGCGAGCCTCTACTTCCGGGCCGAGGTGAGGGGTCTTAAGAACGTTCCCGCCGAGGGCCCGGTGCTGCTGGTGGGCAACCACTCCGGCGGAAACATCACGCCCGACACCATCGTGTTCACGCTCGCTTTCAACACCTACTTCGGGGTGGAGCGGCGCTTCTACCAGCTTGCCCACAACCTGGTGCTGAGCATGCCGGGCCTCGGACGGCTGCGGAAGTTCGGCACGGTTGCGGCCAACACCGACAACGCCAATCAGGCGCTCGACAGCGGCGCGGCGCTGCTGGTCTATCCGGGCGGCGACTACGAGGTGCACCGCCCGAGCTGGGATGGCGGCAAGGTGGACTTCGACGGGCGCAAGGGCTTCATCCGCTTGGCGCTCGACAAGGACGTGCCGGTCGTGCCGGTGGTCTCCGTCGGGGGCCAGGAGACGGCGCTGTTCCTCAGTCGCGGCGAGCGGCTCGCGAAGCTGCTCGCGCTCGACAAGGCCTTCCGCCTGAAGGTGCTGCCGATCTCGCTCGCCATCCCCTGGGGCTTGAACGTGGGCGACATGCTTGGCCACTGGCCGCTGCCGGCCAAGATCACCCAGCAGGTGCTCGAGCCCATCAACCTGCACGAGCGCTATGGGCGCAACCCCGACGTGGACGAGATCTACGACGACGTGCTCGAGCGCATGCAGCGCACGCTCGACTCGCTGCAGAGCGAGCGCCGCCTGCCGGTGATCGGTTGAGGCTCGAGCAGAAGATCGAGGTCGACGTCCCGCGCGAGGCCGCGTGGGAGCTGATCCGCGACCCGAGCAACTACCCAAGGTTGATGGCGGGGATCACGCGCTTCGAGGCCGAGGGCGACCCGGACGCCGAGCCCGGGATGGGCAGCCGCTACTCGATGCGCATGCACGTGGGCTCGGCAGACGTCGGCGGGCTGGTGGAGGTGGTCGAGTACGACGAGCCGGGAGACCTGGCCTGGACCAACGTGACCGGCATCGACCAGCGCGGTCGCTGGCGGCTACGGGAAAACGACGATGGCACCACGACGGTGAGGCTTAGGGTGCAGTACGGCGCCCCGGGCGGGCTGCTGGCCGCGGTCGCCGAGCGCCTCTCGGCGCCCACCGTGTCGGGTCACCTGCGCGGGTCATTGGAGAACCTCAAACGCGAGCTGGAAGGAGGAGGGAGCGTGACCGACGACCTCAAGAGGGGTCCGCTGGAAGCCGTGACCTACAACCTCGCAAGCCTCGGGGTGCTGATCCAGTCGGGCATCGTCAAGCCGATCCGTCCCGACCGGCTGCTGGGTGTGGCCACCGCCCTGGTCCGCTGGGGACGTAGCCCGGCGGCGGGCTACTTGTCCGGTGTGGCGCGCTACCCCGACCGCCTCAGCATCATCGACGAGCTCGGCTCGCTCACCTTCCGCGACGTCAACGAGCGCACCAACCGGCTCGCCGCCTCGCTGTCCGACGCGGGCATCGGCGAAGGAGACGGCGTGGCGATCATGGCCCGCAACCACCGCTACTTCATCGAGGCCACGGTCGCCGTGTCCAAGCTCGGCGCCGACTCGCTCTACATGAACACCGCCTTCTCGGGCCCGCAACTCGCCGAGGTGGCCGACCGCGAGAAGCCCAAGGCGATCATCTACGACGAGGAGTTCGGCGAGCTGATCGGCGACGCGGGCAAGCGGCGCAAGCGCTTCGTCGCCTGGACGGACTCCGATGATCCGGCCGACCCCACTCTGGAGGACCTGATCGCCGACGGCGACCCCACCGATCCGGTCCCCTCGGAACGCGAGGGCCGGACCGTGATACTCACCTCGGGCACCACCGGGACGCCCAAGGGCGCCTCGCGCGGCAACACCGAGTCGCTGGATCCGGCGGTCTCCTTTCTCTCGAAGATCCCGCTGCGGGCCGAGCAGCCCGCCCATATCGCCGCGCCGCTGTTTCACTCGTGGGGCTTCGCGCACTTCACGATCGGCCTGTTCCTCGGCTCGACTTACGTGCTTCGGCGCAAGTTCGAGCCCGAGCAGGCGCTGGCCGAGGTCAGTCGCCACCGCTGCCATTCGCTGGCGGTGGTGCCGGTGATGATGCAGCGCATTCTCGAGCTGCCCGAGGAGACGCGGCGCAAGTACGACCTCAGCTCGCTCAAGGTGGTCGCGGCGAGCGGCTCGGCGCTGTCGGGCGACATGGCCATCCGCTGGATGGACGAGTTCGGCGACAACCTCTACAACCTCTACGGATCGACCGAGGTGGCATGGGCCTCGATCGCCACGCCGGCCGACATGCGGGTTTCCCCGGGGACCGCGGGCAAGCCACCGCGCGGCACGGTCGTGAAGCTGTTCGACGAGAACGGGCGTGAGGTGCTCACCGGCGAGACTGGCCGCATCTTCGTGGGCAACGAGATGCTGTTCGAGGGCTACACCGGCGGGGGCTCAAAGGACGAGATCGAGGGGCTGATGGCCACCGGAGACGTGGGCCGCTTCGACGAGAGCGGCCGCCTGTTCGTGGAGGGCCGCGACGATGAGATGATCGTCTCGGGCGGCGAGAACGTGTTTCCGAAGGAGGTCGAGGACCTCCTCTCTCGCCACGGCGGGGTGGCGGACGTGGCGGCGATCGGCGTCGAGGACGAGAAGTTCGGTCAGCGCCTGCGCGCCTTCGTTGTGGCCGAGGGCTCGAAGAAGCCCTCCGAGGACGACCTCAAGGGGCACGTGAAGAAGAACCTGGCCGGCTACAAGGTGCCGCGGGAGATCGTCTTCCTGGACGAGCTGCCTCGTAACGCCACCGGCAAGGTGCTCAAGCGTGAGCTGGCCGAGATGGAGGTCGACGACGCGAGCAGGAAGTGAATCGAGCGGGAGGTGCTCGCCCCTTCGCTGGCCGGATGTTCTGGTGCGCAGGGAGTGGGGTCTCGCGTGAGCGGGTAACCAGACTACGCCCCACAACGGAGGAGGGAGCTTGACATGGAGATAGTCCTGATAGTCGTGATCGCGCTCGTCGTGATCGCCGTGATCGGCCTCGTGGCCGTGACCGGCAAGCAGAAGCGCGAACAGAAGCGGGAAGAGCACCGGCACGAGGCGCGCGAGATACGCTCGGAGGCTCAGGTGCACGGCCACCAGGCCGACCGGGCAAAGGCCGAGGCCGACGAAGCGGCCGCCCGCGCGCGGCGTGAGCAGGCCACCGCCAAGGAGGCCGCGGCAAAGTCCGAGCACGCCGGTCGCCAGCGCGACGCCCGCCACGCCGAGGCCAACCAGATCGACCCCGACGCCGACGACAACGCTCCGCTGGGCGATCCCCACGGCGAGCGCGCTAGACACGATCGGGGCGGCCAGGAGAGTGGGCACGATCAGGTCGCGCACGAGCGCGGCGCTCACGATCACGTCGGGCACGACCGCGGCGATCACGACCGCGGCGATCACGACCGCGGCGATCACGACCGCGATCAGCACGCCGGAACCGATCAGGCCGGCGCGGTGCCGACCCAGCCGGGCGCGCCGCCGCCTGCCGACCAACAGGGCGCCCCGCGCGACCCGGGCGATCCCGGAACCTCCGGTGACCCGCGGCGCGGGGAGCCGCGCCGATGACCTAGATGTGAGACCCCAGCCGCGTCAGGCGGTCTCGCCGGCCAGCGCCGGCTCGCGCTCGGCGGGCCGGGGTGCCGGCTGGGCGCGCCGGCGCCGGGACCGGGAGGAGTGGCTTCAGTTGCCGCAGCGGGGCCAGTGGCCGGCGCCGTCACGCGCCAGCAGCTGCGCGGCACGCTGGTCTTGCTCGGCCTCGGGCGCCGCGGCGGGATCGCCGCTGCCGCCGACCGAGGCCCAGGTCTCGGGCGAGAACTGGTACTTGCCCCGGTAGGCACCGCCGCCACCGACCGCGCCGGCGTCGCCGCCCGACTCACAGGCGGCAATCGACTGCAGCTGGCCGCTGGGAGCGCCGCCGCCGGTGGAGTCGGTCGACCCTCCGGCCGAGTCGGAGGCGCCGGCCGGGGGCGCGGTCAGCCGCTTGAGCACGCGGACCGAGCGCTTGACGTCGCGGGCGCTGGCGAGCCGAAGGTCGCCGTCGCGCTCCTTCACGCCATCGCGGACCACGTCGCGGCCGGGCTTGTCGCCCGACTTGCGAGCGGTCTTGTGCAACTCGAGATAGCGGTCCTGCAGGCGCTTGGTGGGCCTGCCGCCGGGTGGCACGAGCTGCTCGTCGACCACGGGAATCAGCGCCTGGACGACAGGTCCCTCGGCCGGGTCGGGCTTGTCGGCCGCCAGCGCGGCGGACGCCCCGGTCGAGGCACCGAGGGCGCACGCACAGACGGCAAGGGTTCGTTTCAAAATCAGGGGGATCTACCTCCAGAGATGGCGTAGGCGCCGAGCGTTGGAACCACCGGACTACTGGGGTGATCCACTCCCCACCGCGTTGCTCACGGGTGGGGCCTGCGCAAGGGCCAGATTGCGACTAAGAGACGACGGTAGCCCGCGGCGACCGCCGTTCAGGCGGTCTGTGATCGAAGTCACAGAGGAGGTTCTGCCTGCTAAACCGGGATTTTACCCTAGCGGGGGGACGAGCTGCGTGCCAGCTCCACCAGCAGCCGGACGCCGAAGCCCGAGGCCCCCTTGCCCACGTACTGGCGCCCGAGGCCCCACGCGGTGCCGGCGATGTCCAGGTGCACCCAGGGCACCTCGCCGACGAACTGGCGTAGGAACTCGGCGGCGTAGGAGGACATCGCCTTGCGCTCGGCGGCGGCGTTGGTGAGGTCGGCGTACTGGCCCTTGGTGAGCTCGAGGATCTCCGGGTGCAGCGGCAGGCGCCAGCCCAGCTCGCCCGTGGCGTCCATCGCCGCCTCGACCTCCGCGCACCACTCGTCGTCGTTGGAGAAGACGCCCGCGTAGGTGGAGCCCAGCGCCACGATGATGGCGCCGGTGAGCGTGGCCAGGTCCACGATCCGCTCGACGCCCTGCTCGACGGCGTAGCTGAGGGCATCGGCCAGGACGAGGCGGCCCTCGGCGTCGGTGTTGTTGACCTCGATCGTCTTGCCGTTCATGGCGGTGACGATGTCCCCGGGCTTGACCGAGCGCCCGCTGGGCATGTTCTCGGTGGCCGGCACCACGGCGGTGATGCGCACTGGAAGTCCGAGCTCGGCGATGGCGGCCACAGACTCCAACACGGCGGCCCCGCCGGACATGTCGAACTTCATCTCGTGCATCTTTCCCGCGGGCTTGATGGAGATCCCCCCGGTGTCAAAGGTCACGGCCTTGCCCACGAAGCCCAGGTGAGGGCCGCCGCCCCCGCCGTCGTAGCGCAGCACGATCAGGCGCGGCTCGGCGTAGCTGCCCTGAGCCACGCAGGCGAACGCGCCCATGCCGCGGGAGACGATCGCCTCGCCGTCGAGCAGCTCGAGCTCGACGGTCTCGTGGGCAGCGGCGATCCCGGCTGCGCGGTCGGCCAGGAAGACCGGAGTGGCCACGTTGGAGGGCAGGTTCTGCAGGTCACGGGCCCGGTTCTGGGCCTCGGCTGTCACACGGGCGGCGGTGACCGTGGCCTCGTCGGCGTGCTCTCCGGCGATCTCCAGCGACTCCACGCCGTTGGGGCTCTCGTCGGAGTCCGACTTGAAGCGGTCGAAGCGGTAGAGCGCGAGCAGCGTGCCTTCCACGATGCCGGCGGCGGCGCCCTCGGGGGCGTCCCACGACAGCGTGGAGCTGCCCAGCTCCTTGGCGCGTGCGGCCACGACCGCCGCGGCCACGCGGGCCTTCTCGGGGTCGAGCTCCTCGCGCTTGCCGAGCCCCGCGACGATCACCCGGCGCCGCCCGCCGCCCGGCGCGTCCTCGTGCGCCACGGCGACCTTGCGCAGCCCCGGCTTGGCCTCCCCCGAGTCGACCAGCTGCTGCTGCAGGTCGCCGGCCGGCGGCTCATCCTCGAAGAGCGCGACGACTCGGGTGTCGGCGGAGGTGTCCTCTGGGGCGCCGCTGCGGGCGCTGACGGCGACGGCCATGAGGCGAGGCAGTCTACGAAGTGCCCCACATGGGATACCGAGGGTGGTCGTTAGCCTTGCCCACCCCCGAAGAAAGGCCTTTCGCGCCAATGCCCAAGACCGTCATCCTCGGTACCGCCCGCACCCCCTTCGGCAAGCTCGGCGGCGGCCTCTCCTCGCTCGATGCCACCGATCTCGGCGGCACCGCGATCGAGGCGGCGCTCGACCGCGCTGAGGTGAAGCCCGACGAGGTGCAGCACGTGGTCTTCGGGCAGGTGCTGCAGGCCGGGCAGGGCCAGGTGCCCTCGCGCCAGGCGCAGATCAAGGGCGGAGTCCCCAAGGAGGTCTCGAGCGAGACCGTCAACAAGGTCTGCGCATCGGGCCTGCGCTCGGCCGGCATCGTCGATCAGGCGGTGCGCGCGGGCGACCTCGACGTGGCCGTGGCGGGCGGGATGGAGTCGATGTCCGGCGCCCCCTACCTGCTCAAGCAGGCGCGCTTTGGCTACCGCATGGGCGACGCCAAGGCGCTCGACGCCATGGTCCACGACGGCCTCACCAACCCCTTCAGCGGCAAGCAGATGTTCGTCGAGGCCACCGAGGTCGGTGACGAGCTCGAGATCTCCCGCCCTGACCTCGACAAGTTCGCGTTGACCAGCCATGACCGCGCAATCGAGGCCACCGACGAGGGTCGCCTGGCCGACGAGATCGTGTCGGTCACGGTGAAGGCGAGGAAGTCCGAGACCACCGTGGAGGTGGACGAGGCGCCGCGCCGCGAGGGCTCACTGGAGTCCCTGGCGAAGCTGCCCGGCCTGAGCCACAAGGAGGGCTCGCACACCGCTGGCAACTCGCCCGGCGTCAACGACGGCGCCGGCGCGCTGGTGCTCGCCAGCGACGACTGGGCGCAGAGCAACGGCAAGGAGCCCCTGGCCACGATCGTGGGGCAGGCCGCCGTGGCCGACGACTTCCCCTACCTGGCCCGCACGCCGGCCAACGCCACCAAGCTCGCCCTCGAGAAAGCCGGCCTGACGGTCGACGACATCGACCTGTTCGAGATCAACGAGGCCTTCGCATCGGTGGCTCTGAACTCGATGAGGATGCTTGGGGTGGACGAGAGCAAGGTCAACGTGAACGGCGGGGCCATCGCGCTCGGCCACCCGATCGGCGCCAGCGGCGCCCGCATCCTCGGCGCCCTGGTGCACGAACTGCGCCGCCGCGGCGGCGGGCTGGGCGTGGCCGCGATCTGCTCGGGCGGTGGCCAGGGTGACGCGGTGATCTTGGAAGTGAACGGAAGCTGACCGCGCTGCCCTCTCGCGTGGCAGCCGCTTTCTTCGACCTCGACAAGACACTGATCGAGGGCTCGAGCGCCCTGCACTTCGCTCGTGCCGCCTACCGCAACGACCTGATCTCGCGCCGTCAGATGGCGCGCGACGTGTGGGCCAACGTGCGCTTTCGCCTCGAGGGCTCGACCGACGAGAGCACCGACGTCCTGCGCGAGCGCATCGCCGAGGCGATCGCCGGCCAGCGCAAGTTGGACGTCATGCGCCTGGGCCAGGAGGTGCTGGCTGGGGTGCTGCCGGCCGTGTACCCCCAGGTGCTCAAGGAGGCCCACGACCATCAAGATGCCGGGCGCCTCGTATACGTCGTGACAGCCGCTTCGCACGAACTGGCGGAGACGTTGGCGCACGTTCTGTTGCTCGACGGCGGCATCGGCAACCGCTCCGAGGTGTGCGACGGCGTCTACACCGGCCGCCCGGAGGGCCACTTCACCTACCGCGAGGGCAAGGCCGCGGCGATACGCGACCTCGCCGAGTCCGAAGGCATCGACCTGAGCAGCTCCTACGCCTACTCGGACTCGGAGTCCGACCTCCCGATGCTGCGGGCCGTGGGCCACCCCGTGGCGGTGAACCCCGACCGAGAGCTCGAGCGCGTCGCGCGCGAAGAGGGCTGGCGGATAATGCGCTTTGACAAGCTCGCCCGGCGCCTGCGGCTGGCGAGCGCCGCGGGGGCGCTGGCGCTGGTCGGCGGGGGCGGTGGCTATCTGGCCGCCCGCCTGCGCGCGCGGCGGAGGTTGGCCTTGCCGCATTGGGGGTAGCCGGGGCGCATGACCGAGCGCGAACAGGACACCGAGCACGCCAAGCAAGAGGCCGCGGAGGGGGGCCGTGGCGAGGAACAGGAGGCCAAGCAGGCCGGCGAGGGGAGCTTGTTCGACACAGAGCAGCACTCCGACTCCCCCGGCCCCTTCGGCACCGGCGACGAGCAGACGGAGACCGAGGCGGCCACGAACCCCGAGGCTGAGGACTCCGACGACGAAGACGACGCCGCCTAGCCGGGCCCTTCGGCACCGGGGCGCCGACCGCGCCGACGATTGAGCGCCGCGCTGGGCGGGTATCGGCCGAAGATGCAACCGCTTGCCGATCGCGCCTACCTCTCGCTTGCCTCCGGGGCCATCGTGTTCGCCGCACAGCAGCCCGAGGCCCCAGGCGGCCGCGGCGACGACCCCGGCGAGGGCGGCGGCATCGGCCTCATCCTCGGCATCGCGATCGCCTTCTTGGTCGTGGTGGCCGTCGTCTTCTTCGTGTTGCGCTCGCGGGGCAGGGGCCGCACGAACCCACGCCGCTCGCCCAAGAGCCCGCGCGGGCGCACGGGCTCCTGACAGCTGCGCTAGGCGGTCACCTCCTCGGGAGCGCCGTGGACCTGCGGCTCGTCGCGGACCAGCCTGCCGCCGCGGAAGGTTCCGGCGGCTATGACCATCCCGGCCGCCACCAGGATCAAGTCCTTGAGCACGTACTGGCCCTCCAGGGTGGGTGCACCGTGCGGCCCCGAGAACAGCCGGCCTGGCTCGATCAGCAGCGGCGAGAGGATCCCCACGAGCTGCGCCGCCAGCACCCAGATCGCGACTCGCATCAGCGCGCCGCTCCCGATCAAGAGGCAGACGCCGATGAAGCACTCCATGGTCGCGACGACGGCGATGGCTGCCTCCGGCGAGATCAATCCCAGGAACAGGACGTCCGTGGTCGTGGTCGCCAGACCCTCGGCTGAGCTGACGCCGGGGAAGTACTTGAGCAGGCCAAAGCCCAGGAAGACGAGTCCCACCGACCACCGCAGCGCGGCGATGCTGTGACGGATCAGCAGCCGGTGGACGACGTCCTCGATGGCGGTTAAGCGGTTGCCGAGTGCAATCATCCGAGTTCCTAACGAGGTGAGCGGCCTTTCGGTTCACGCTCTCTGCTCGGCGCTCGCCCCGATTTTGTCGGGAGGGCCCGGGCATGAGGCCCAAGGCCGCCTTCACCCAGCCGGGTGACGCGCGGGCGCTGAGTCCTACCCTGTAGCTCGATGGGAGCCCCGCCGCGGCCAGCCAGCGAGGAGCACAGCCCGATCGTCGATCGGGCGAGGAGCGCACGCTCGACTCGATCTGCCGAGGTCGAGCGCTGGCGCGAGGAGACCTACGGGCGCAAGCCCGAGCGCGAGGCGCTGTTCAGCACGATCTCCGCCGAGCCGGTGGAGCCCCTCTACACCGAGGACGACCTGCCCGATCCGGACGCGATCGGCCTGCCGGGGGAGTTCCCCTACACCCGGGGCGTCTACCCGTCGATGTATCGCGGGCGCCTGTGGACGATGCGCCAGTTCGCGGGATTCGGCACCGCCGAGGAGACCAACGAGCGTTTCCACTACCTGCTCAGGCACGGCCAGGGAGGCCTCTCGACGGCCTTCGACATGCCCTCGCTGATGGGCCACGACTCCGACCATCCGCGAAGCGAGGGCGAGGTGGGCCGCGAGGGGGTGGCCGTCGACACCCTGGACGACATGGAGACGCTCTTCGGCGGCATCCCCCTGGGCGAGGTCACCACCTCGATGACCATCAATGCCCCCGCGGCGCTGATGCTGGCCTTCTTCGTGGTCGCCGCCGAGAAGCAGGAGGTGCCCCCCGAGCGCCTGGGCGGCACGATCCAGACCGACATCCTCAAGGAGTACATCGCCCAGAAGGAGTGGTGCTTCCCGATCGACCCGGCGATGCGACTGGTCACCGACATGGTCGAGTACTGCTCGCACAAGATGCCGCGCTGGCATCCGATCTCGATCTCGGGCTACCACATCCGCGAGGCCGGCTCGACCGCCCAGCAGGAGCTCGCCTTCACGCTCAAGGACGGCTTCACCTACGTCGAGCAGGCGATCGAGCGTGGCATCGACGTCGACGCCTTCGCGCCTCGGCTGTCGTTCTTCTTCAACGCCCACATCGACTTCTTCGAGGAGATCGCCAAGTACCGCGCCGCCCGTCGTATCTGGGCGCGCGAGATGCGCGACACCTACGGCGCGCGCGACGAGCGCTCGCTGCTCATGCGCTGCCACGCCCAGACCGCAGGGGTGTCACTGACGGCCCAGCAGCCCTTCAACAACGTGACGCGCACCGCGCTCGAGGCGCTGTCGGCCGTGCTCGGCGGCACGCAGTCCCTGCACACCAACTCCTTCGACGAGGCGCTGGCGCTGCCGACCGAGGAGGCCGTGAGGATCGCGTTGCGGACCCAACAGATCATCGCCCACGAGACGGGGGTGGCGAATACCATCGATCCGCTGGGCGGCTCGTACTTCGTCGAGGCATTGACCGACCGCATGGAGGCGGCCGCCTACGACTACTTCCGTCGCATCGACGAGTTGGGCGGCATGGTCGACGCCGTCAAGCAGGACTTCCCCCAACGCGAGATCGCCGACGCCTCGTTCCTGTACCAGTCGGAGGTCGACCGCGGCGAGCGCATCGTCGTCGGCGTCAACGGCTTCGCCGACACCGACGAGAAGTCGATCCCCATCCTGCGCATCGACCCCGCGCTGGAGCGCAAGCAGATCGGCCGCGTCGAGGCCGTGCGCGCGCGCCGCGACTCCGAGGAGGTCGAGTCCGCGCTCGCGCGCCTGCGCGAAGCCGCGGCCGGCGAGGCCAACCTGATGTATCCGCTGCTCGACTGCGCGCGCGCACACTGCAGCGAGGGCGAGATCGTCGAGTCGCTGCAGCAGGTCTTCGGCAGCTACACCGAGACGCCGATCTTTTGAGACGGACGGCGTGCGGACGGGGGGCTAGAGCAAGCGCCCATCGCCGAGACGACGCATGAAGTCGGCAAACGAGCCGATCAGGACGTTGGCTTCCCTCTCAGAGATGTACTCGACCATCACGACGCTGCCCTCGGCGTCGAAGCAGAAGGCTTCCCCGCCCATGTCGGAGCCGAAGATGACCAAGCCCTCGAAGTGCTCGAAGTCCGCGTAGGCGCGGTT
>Ga0208612_1001024_pt1 | contig 11716 bp, 13 predicted proteins | sample AntDryMetagUQ889_FD_188089 | JGI IMG/M metagenome (GOLD analysis project Ga0208612, IMG submission 188089) | Polar desert microbial communities from Antarctic Dry Valleys - UQ889 (SPAdes) | ecosystem: Environmental > Terrestrial > Soil > Desert | place: Antarctic Dry Valleys | collected 2008-12-31 | reverse complement strand
TGGTACTGGATCGAGGTGAAGCCGTCACCGTCGATCGACATGTCGAAGCCGGCGTCGCGCAGCGCGCCCGCCTTCTCCTCCTCCTTGGCCTTGCACCAGACGAAGTCGAGGATGTCGGGGTGGTCGACGTCGAGCACCACCATCTTGGCCGCGCGGCGGGTCTTGCCGCCGGACTTGATCGTGCCGGCCCATGAGTCGGCGCCGCGCATGAAGCTCACCGGGCCGCTGGCGGTGCCGCCCTTGGAGAGGTGCTCCATCGAGCCGCGGATGTTGGAGAGGTTGATCCCCGAGCCCGAGCCGCCGCGGAAGATGTTGCCTTCCTTCGTGTTCCACTCGAGGATCGAGTCCATCGTGTCGTCAACGGAGAGGATGAAACAGGCGCTCGCCTGAGGACTCTTCTCGAAGCCCACGTTGAACCACACCGGCGAGTTGAACGCCGCCATCTGGTTGAGCAGGATGTGGGTGAGCTCGGCCTCGAAGGTGTCGGCGTCCTCGTCGCTGGCGAAGTAGCTGCCGTCGCGACCCCACGAAGCGATCGTGCCGGACACGCGGCCCACCATCTGCTTGACGCTGAACTCGCGCTCGTCGGAGCCCTGTCGCCCGCGGAAGTACTTCTGGGCGACGATGTTGGTGGCGTTCTGGGTCCAGGTCGTCGGGAACTCCACGCCGCGCTGCTCGAAGGCGGGCTTCTCCGGGTTGCCGATCACGGCGTCGCGGATCTCCCACTGCACGGCATCGAAGGGGTGTGTGCCGGGTTCGGTGAAGCGCCGCTCGACGGTGACCCCCGCGGTGTTGGGCGTGGTGTCGGTGGCGGTGCTCCGGCTACTCGGCATGACCTCTCCTCGTGACGATTGGTGGTCCCGCCAAAGAGTCAGCGGGGGAGGCGATGCTGCCGGTTTCATCGGACGGAATAATGCCCTCGAAAGGCATCTGATCCGAGCCCGGATCGGGTTCATCCCGCAGCTTGCGGACAACGGCTTCCAGCTCGTCCAGATTGGACAGGCGGCGGTACACCGAGGCGAACTGGATCGCCGTCACGGGGTCCAGGCGGGCCAGGCCGCGCTCGGCGAGGTCGCCGATGCGCTCGGCCGTCACGGCCTCGCCGCGGCCGAGCCGGCGCGCGTCCATCGCGATCGAGTCCGCAAGCTCCTCGAGCTGCTCGCCTCCCACCGGGCGGCCACCGGCCGCCCGAACGAGCCCTCGAAGCAGCTTGCGGCGATCGAAGCGCTGCGTGGTGCCGTCGCGCTTGACCACGTCGACCGGCACCTCCTCCGCCCGCTCGTGGGTGGTGAACCTGTTCCCGCAGCCGGCGCACTCGCGACGGCGGCGGATCGAGTCACCCGGGTCGGTCAGACGCGAGTCGACGACGCGGGTGGAGTCGAACGAGCAGAACGGACAGCGCACAGGTCCATTCTACTACGGGTAGTGCTCGATTCCTGCTCCGAACACAAGATGTTGTGGTGTGGCGGCGCGCGGCGCCCGGGCGAACGGCGTCTGCGGAAACGTCCCCCATAGGCGCGTTTCTGCAGAGTGTCTCGGCGTAGAATCGGCTGATGGGCAGGGGGGATCACCGATGGTTGGGGGTGGGGGTACGGGTCGTCGCGCTGGTCGCTTGGCTCTGCCTCCTCTTCTGGGTCAGCGGTAGGTTCGTCCTCGGGAACGCGGAGCCCGTACTCGCGGTCGTTTCCGCGCTCCTCGTAGGTGGGGCCGTGAACCGCTGGTGGGCTCCGGTGGTGCTGCTCGTCCTGGCTCTTGCAGGAAGCGCGTGGGCGTTCGCGACACAAACCGAGACCCAAGAGGTCGCCGCCGTCTACCTCGCATTACTCGCCTTCGCCGCCGGCCGGTGGCGCACCACGGCCGGCGGCGACTCCGACTCAGAGGCCGAAGAAGTCTCGGCCGAGCGTCTTGTTGAGGCCCAGCAGGCCGTTGTCGTCGGTGGCCGGATCGTACGGCGCGTAGGTCTCCGTCGCGGGATCATAGGCACCGTTCTCACAGCCCGAGGCGACGAGCGGCAGGTTGGCCGTCAGCGCATTCGGCTCGGCTCCATCGCACACGAGCTGGCGTTGCAGCGTCTGCGCCGAGGCTGACGGCGCGACCCCTCCTGCGACTGCGACCGAAGCGACGGCTCCGACCAAGATGGCTTGCGCTCTACGTCGGTTCATCGGTGTGCTCCTTCGTCCGGGGGTGTGATGACTGCTGCTTCGCACCCCGGCCCGCAAAAGGTTCAACTACCCGCCCCGCCACCGGTGGGAGCGGCGCGAGCTGCTCGGATCCCGGTACCGGCTGCTTCCCGCAGGAGGCGAGACCGACGAGTCCTCGGAAACGTCCTCTGGGTGGACGTTTCTGGGGACGCGGGCCGCATCAGGAACAGGCCGTGGGCTGGCTCAAGCTAGCGTCTGGTCATGGCCGATCAAGCAGTGCGAATCGCCGGCTACGACCCCGCGTGGCCACGGCGGTTCGAGGAGGAGCGGGCGGCGCTCGAAAACGTCATCGGAAAGTGGGCGTCCGGCGGCATCCATCACGTGGGCAGCACGGCCGTGCCGGGCCTGGATGCCAAGCCGGTGATCGACATCCTGGTGGGAGTCGAGGACTTGGAGGCATCGCGCGCCTGCTTCGAGCCGCTGGCGAGGCTGGACTATCTGTACGTGCCCTACCGCGCCCACGAGATGCACTGGTTCTGCAAGCCGCACCCGAGCCGGCGTACGCACCACCTCCACCTCGTGTCCACGGCTCTCCCGCGCTTCGGCGCCGAGCTGGCGTTTCGCGATCGCCTGCGCGCCCGACCGGATCTGTCCGCACGGTACGCGGCGCTCAAGCGCGAGCTGGCGGATAGCTTCGAGCACGACCGCGAGGCCTACACCGAGGCCAAGGCCGAGTTCATCGAGCTTGCCCTTCGCGGCTAGAGAGCCTCGCTTCCCCGCAAGCTCACAGCGTGGCGCGTGCTCAGTCGCGCGGCGCGTAGCGGTGGTGCAGCATCAGGTCGTTGCCGTCGGGATCGGTGAACAGCGCCATGTGGCAGACGCCGGTGTCGAAGGTATCGCCCGCGAACTCGACGCCCTTGGTCTCGAGCTCGGCCCGTGCGGCGGCGACATCATCCACGCGGATCGCCGGATGGGCGTTCTTCTGCGGCGCGAACTCCATGCCCAGCTTCTCCGGCTCCCAGATGGCGAAGCAGGTGTCGCCGAGCCAGAACTCGAACCGACCGCTCTCGTCGGGCCGCAGGCCGAGGGTGTCGACGTAGAAGGAGCGCGCGCGCTCCGCGTCGCGGGAGGGGATGCCGATGAAGTCGAGTTCGTTCATGGGGACGATGGTACGACGCGCGGCCCCAAGTGCCGGACCAGTCAGCATCTGAGCACCCAGACATCACCCGTCACCGGGGTCTTCGACTTCTCCGCGGTCGGCCGCGAGGTCGCCAACGGAGGCCCGGTCGCCCTGAGCGTAGGTGGGCGCCGGCCGGGGCGCACCTCGATCAGCGCACCGGCAACTGGTCGGCGCTGAACACGTTCACGATGCGTCCCTCCTGGCCGCGCGTCTGGGTACGCAGGTCCGCGGCGTCCAGGTTCACCGAGTAGATCGTCCGGTTGCCCGAGACGTTGCGGTGAAACAGCACGCGCTTTCCGTCGGGCGACCAGGCGGGCTCGAAGCCGCTCTTGCCGGTGAGCCTGCGCAGCCCGGTCCCGTCCTTGCGCACGCGGTAGACGTTGCCCGAGCGCACGAACGTGAGCTGCGAGGCGTAGGGAGACCAGTTCGGCTTTCCGCCGCCCTTGCCGGTCAGGCGGCGCAGGTTCTTGCCGTCGGCATCGATCAGGTAGATGTTCCCGTTTCGCACGAAGGCGATCCGCCCGTCCAGCGCCCAGGCCGGCTCCGCGCCACCGGCGAAGGTGAGCCGCCGGCGCGAGAGCCCGTCGGCGCCCGAGATGTAGAGGTTGCGCTTGCCCTGGGAGTCCACCGCCTGGAAGACCACGTTGTTCCCGGAGGGATCCCAGGCCGGACGGGTCAGGCCGATCAGGCCGGGCACGGTGAAGGTCTTCGCCTCGGTGCCGTCGGCGCGCATGGTGCCGATCGCGCCGCCGACGTCGAACGTGATCCTGGAGCCGTCCCTGGACGCGGCCGGGTTGCCCGGGCACGGAGCCGGGGTGCCCTCCTGGCAGGTCGGGCCGGCGAGGCGCTGGTCCGAGCCGTCCGGGTTGGCGGTGGCGATCCCGTACGGGGTGACCCCACCGGTGTCGCCCTGAACGTAGGCGATCCGCCCCGGCGTGCCGGGGAAGGCGGCTTGCGCCGGAAGGGCGCCGGCGCCGAGCGCGAATAGTGCGAGAGCGGTGACTGCGAGAGTGCGCATGGCGCCTCCGGTGGTCAGGGGTGGGTCCGCTTGAACCAGGAACCGTGAGTCGAGTTGCGCAGTGGGCGGGAGCCGTCAGCGCCCGAGGCGCACGCGGTCCCAGACCTCGGCCGCGGCGTCGGCGGTGCGTCCGCCGGCGTCACCGAACGACGCCCGCAGCGGGCTGGTGAAGCGCTCGGTGTCCAGTCCGCCTCGGCGCAGGACGGCCACCAGGGCGGCCAGGGCCAGGAGGACAAGCAGCAGCCACTTCACCCAGCCGGGAGCCCCGTCGTTTATCCGGGCCGAGACGGGCGGCGTGGAGATGTCGGCCAGGCGCCGGCGGGCGGCCGCGGTGGGGGCGGGGGGCGCCGCGATGTTGCCCTCGGCCGCTCGACCACCCGCCGCGGCGCCAGAGCCGTTCGAGCCGCCGGGACGGCCCCCGCCCTTGGAGGCGCCGGGCGCGGGCACGACCTGGGTCCGGCGCGGATTGGCGCTGCCGGGCGAGCTTCCGCCGCACCCCTCGCGTCCAGAGTTCAGCTGGTCGGCCAGGCCCGGCGCGTACTGCTCCACGTCGGGCGACAGATTGTTCCGGCCCCGCTTGAGCTGGCCGTCGGAGTACTTGCAGGGGTCGATCGTGCCGTCGCGGCGGTAGTCGTCGATCGGGCCCGCCGAGGCGGGGGCGACCGCCACGAGGAGGGCGATCGCCGCGATGGCTGCTGCAAGCGCTCGGGTCACCGCCCGGAGGGTAGCGCCCCCACGGCCGCCGGGCCCCGCTTCATCTCTCGCTCCGGCTCGTCACAATGCGCCCTCGATGGCGGCCACGACCACACGGCGCCCCGCCCCGGCCGCGCGGCCCGCCACCCGCGCGTGGGGCCGGCTGAGCGGGGGGGCCGGCGCCGAGACCCCCTCCGCCACGCTGCTTGGGCTCGGGCTGATCGCGGCGGTCGTCTACGCGGCGTTTGCCCACGGGTCGATCGGCATCCCCGAGGAGAGCAGGCTGCAGGTCGGGGTGGCCGCCATCGCCTTCGCCGCCCTGGCCGGACTGCTCTACGGACGCGGTCTGAGCTTTCACGCCTCGACGGGGGCGAAGTGGGGGGTCGCGCTGCTGGTCGGATTCGCGGGCTGGGCCGCGCTGTCGATCGCCTGGTCGGTGGCCCCCGACGAGAGCTGGCTGGAGGCCAATCGCACGCTCTCCTACGCCCTGGTGGTCGGGCTGGGAATCGCGCTGGGCTCGAGCCTGCCGCGCGCGACCGAGCGGGCCGGCGTCGGCTTCCTGGGCGTGGCCACGCTGATCGCCCTCTACGCGCTGGGGGGCAAGCTCTTCCCCTGGTTTCACATCGGCGGGCTGATCGATCTCAACCACACCGAGCGCTTCTCGCGCCTGCGCGCCCCGCTGGACTACTGGAACGCGCTGGGGCTGGTGTGCGTGGTGGCCGCGCCGATAGCCATGCGGGTCGCCGCCGAGGCGCGCTACCGGGCGCGCGCCCGGCTGGCCGGCTTGGCCTCGCTCGTGCTGGTGCTCACCACGCTGGCCCTCACCTACTCGCGCGGAGGGTTGCTGGTGCTGGTGGCGGCCGTCGCCCTGACGATCGCGCTCGGTCCGGAGCGGCTGCGCCTGGGCGCCCTCTTCGCGGCCGGCATCGTGGGCGCCGTGCCGCCGGTGCTGGTGACCCTGGTGCGCGACGACCTGACCACCGACGGGCTGTCCATCTCCGAGCGAAGCGGCGACGGGCTGATCCTGCTGGTCGGGCTGCTCGTGGGGCTGGCGGTGGCGATCGCGCTCGGCCGGTTGGTGCTCAAGGCGGGCGATCGGCTGCAGCTCGGGGACCGCGGACACCGCCGCGCTCACATCGGCGCGGCCGCCGGCGCGGTCGGGCTGGTGGTGGTCGTGCTCGGCGCGCTGGCTCTCTCGGAGCGGGGCATCGGGGGAACGATCTCGCACGAGGCCAATGAGTTCACCAAGCCCAAGCTCGACCGCCAGAACGATCCGGCCCGCGTGCTGCGCACCAACTCCGGCAACCGCTGGGTCTGGTGGGAGGAGGCCGTGGGCGGGTGGGCCGATCGGCCGCTGGCGGGCTACGGCGCCGGCTCGTTTCCCACCACGCACCTCGCCTACCGGCAGAACTCGATCGAGGTGCGCCAGCCCCACAGCGTGCCGCTGGAGCTGCTCACCGAGACCGGTCTGGTGGGCGCGCTGCTCGCCCTCGGCGGGCTGGCGCTGCTGGGCGTGGCCGCCACGCGCAACCTGCTCGCCCGTCCGCCGGGCACCGAGCGGGCCTTTGCCGTCGCGCTGCTGGCCGGTGTGCTCGCGTGGACGCTGCATGGCTGGGTGGACTGGGACTGGGACATCCCGGGCGTGACCGTGCCCGTGCTCGCCCTGCTCGGCGTGCTGGCCGCCCGGCCGCAGGCGGAGGCCGCGATCGGGGCGGCCCACGCCCCGCGCGCGGTCGGGTCGCGCGGCCTGAAGCTGGCGGCCGGCGGGGCGGCGGCGTGCGCGCTGATCGCGCTGGCGGCGCTCCCGGCGCTGGCCCAGAGCCTCACCGACTCGGCCCTGACGCGCGCGGCCGGCAACACCGCATCCGATCTGCGTGCCGGCGCGGAGAAGGCCGCGCTGGCCAAGCGGCTGAACCCCGTCTCGGTGGCGCCCGTCTTCGCCCAGGCCGCGATCGCCGAGCGGGGCAACCAGCCCGAAGCCGCCGCGGGGCTCCTGGTGGAGGCAGTCGAGCGCCAGCCCGACAATCCCCAGACCTGGACGCGCCTGCTGCGCTTCCAGGTGCTGGTGAACGACTCGAGCGCAGCCCTGAGGTCGTTCTACACCCTGCTGTCCCTCGATCCGCTGGCGGCGGTCCGGGCCGGAGGAAGCGTGGGCGTCACGGTGTACGACCCGGCGCGGTCGGCCAGCGCCACCGGCACTCCGCTCCGCGAGAGGGTCGAGCCCGTGCTTGTGCCGCGGGTCGTCCCGGCGCCCAGGACCCCGCCACCGAAGCGGACCCGGCGCCCCGGCGGCCAGAGGGATCGGGCGCCCGCGACGCCGGCTCCGCCTGCGCCTACGCCGGCTCCGGCTCCACAGCCGGCACGTCCCCCGACGCCTGCTCCGACGCCTGCGCCCACTCCCAAGCGAGCGCCGCCGGCTCCGGAGGGTGATCCGTTCCGGCTCGAGGGCTAGTTCCCTCCGCGGTCGACTAGCGCAGCGAAGTCAGCGTCCGCTCGAGGCCGTCGCCGAGGTCGACCTCGGGCTGCCACTCGAGCTCGGCCCGCGCGCGGGTGGCGTCCAGGCAGATGTGGCGCACCTCGCCCGGGCGCTCGGGGGCCCGCTGGGCCTCGAAGGGTCCGTCGGCCTGCTCGGCCAGGACGGAGACGATGTCCAGCACGCTCGTCTCTATCCCCGTCCCGATGTTGAAGGACCCGCCGGCGTTGGAGTCGACGGCCGCGAGGTTCGCCGCGACGACGTCGCCCACGTAGACGTAGTCGCGGGTCTGAAGGCCGTCGCCAAAGACGGTGGGCTGTCCGCCCTCCAGCAGCTTGCCGCAGAAGATGGCCACCACGCCGGCCTCCCCGAGCGGATCCTGGCGCGGACCGAACACGTTGCCGTAGCGCAGCGACACGGTGGACACGCCGTGGAGGCGGGCGAACAGGTCGCAGTAGTTCTCCGCACAGAACTTGGACAGTCCGTAGGGCGCCTCGGGGGCCACGGGGTGGTCCTCGGGCGCGGGGAGGATCGTGCCCTCGCCGTAGATCGCACCCCCTGTGGAGGTGTTGATCACGCGCCGCACCCCGGCGCCGCGGGCGGCCTCGAGCACGTTGATGGTGCCCCCCACGTTGATCTCCATGTCCAGCTTCGGATCGGCGGCGGACTTGCGCACGTCGATCTGGGCCGCGAGGTGGAAGATGACCTCAGGAGCGACGCGCCCGACGACGCCCGAGAGGGCGGCGGCGTCGCGGACGTCCACCTCGGCCAGCTCCGCCCCGCCGGCCAGCGCGCCGTCGAGGTTCTCGCGCCGGCCGGTGCTGAGGTCGTCCACGACAGTCACCTGGTCGCCGCGCCCCACGAGGGCGTCGACGAGGTTGGAGCCGATGAACCCTGAACCGCCGGTCACCAATGCGCGCATGGCCGGGCACCCTACCGGGGCCCGCTCGCAGCCCTTGCTAGCGTCGCCGCCCGTGGCCGGACTGCTCGTGACCCTGGAGGGCATCGATCGGTCCGGCAAGAGCACCCAGGCCGCGCTGCTCGCCCGGGCGCTGGGCGACCACGTGGTCTCCGTCCGCGAGCCCGGCGGCACCCCGGCCGGAGAGCGGGTGCGCGACGTCCTCAAGGACCCGGGGGTGTCGCTGAGCGCCGAGGGCGAGGCGCTGCTGTTTGCCGCCGCCCGCGCCGAGCTGGTGCGCCAGGTGATCCGCCCGGCGCTCGAGGCCGGCCGGATCGTGATCTGCGACCGCTTCCTGGACTCCTCCCTGGCCTACCAGGGCGTGGCGCGGGGGCTGGGGATGGACACGGTCCGACAGATCAACGGGCCGGCCGTGGATGGCTTGGTCCCAGACCTCACGCTGCTGCTGGCCATCGGCACGAACGAAGTGGCCGAGCGGGGCACCGAGGACGACCGCTTCGAGCGCGAGGGGGAGGTCCTGCAGGCGGCCGTGGCATCGGCGTACTCCGAGCTGGCCGCCGCCGAGCCTCGCCGCTGGCGCGTGATCGCCGCCGCCCGTGACCCCGAAGAGGTGCACGCCGACGTGCTCGCGGCCGTGACGGCGGCGCGACCGTGACCGGCCCGCTGCCGGCCATGGTGGGGGGCGACCGACCGTGACCGGCCCCCTGCTCGCCGGGACGGAGCACCATGCGCACGCGCGTGTGACCCTGGCCGCCGCCCTTGCGACCGGCCCCTCGCACGCCTACCTCTTCCACGGACCCGCGGGCGTGGGCAAGCGCGCCGCCGCGCGCGCCTTCGCCGCCGAGCTGCTGGCCGGCGGGTCCTCCGACCCCGACAACGTGCGCCACCGGGTGGAGGCCGGCACCCATCCCGACCTGACCTGGGTGCGGCCCACCGGCGCCCACGTGATGCGCACGGGCGACGTGGACCAGGCCGTGGTGGCCGCCGCCACCCGGACGCCGTTCGAGTCCTCGCGCCGGGTGTTCGTGCTCGAGCGCGTGGACACGATGAACGACGAGGTGGCCAACCGGCTGCTGAAGACCCTGGAGGAGCCGCCTTCGTTCGTGCACCTGATCCTGCTCACCGACTCGCTCGGTCAGGTGATCGACACTGTCGTCTCGCGCTGCCAGCTCGTGCGCTTCGATCCACTCCCCGCCGCGCGGCTGGCCGAGGCGCTGGAGCGCGAGGGCGTGCCCGCCGCGCGGGCGGCCGCGTGCGCGCGGCTGGCCCTGGGCAACGGAGAGCGTGCGCGCCTGCTCGCCTCCGAGGAGGGGCAGGCGCTGCTCGCCGACGTGGAGCGGATGGTGACGGCGGCGCTCGAGCCGGGAGAAGGCGAGGACGAGCCCTGGCGCGGCCTGCTCGGTCGCGCCGAGTCCCGGCGCGTCGAGGCCGAGGAGGAAGTGGCCGCGGTGCGCGAGGAGCGGCTGCGCACCGAGCCCAGGGGCCGCGAGCGCGGGGCGCTGGAGAAGGGTTTCGACGACGCGGCCAAGCGCGACGGGCGCCGAGCCCGGACGGAGGTGCTCGACCTCGGCCTCACCCAGGCGGCGCTGACCTTCCGGGACCTGGTCTGCGTGGCCGAGGGAGCGCCGGGGGCCGCGCTCGATCCCGAGCGCGCGGAGCGGCTTGCGGCCGGCGCCTCTGCGCGCGATACCCGGCTCTTGCGCGTCGCCGCCGAGCGCTGCGAGGACGTGCGGATGGCGCTGGCGGTGAACGTCAGCGAAGACCTGGCGCTGGAGGCTCTGGGCTACCGGCTGGCGCATCTCCTCAGCTCGAGGTCCTAGCAGTATCGGTGTGTTACGATATATCGACAATGCATCGAGATATACAGGAGAAGCAGATGCGACACCTACACCATTCACACCGATGCGGGCCCCGCCACGGAGCCGGGCCCGTCGAATTCGACCACCTGAGGGAGGCCTGGATGTCGGGACACCGCCGAGGGCCCCGGGGGCGGGCTGACTATCGTCAGGGCGGCTTCGCGCCGCGTGGCCGTCGCGCCCGCCGCGGCGCGGTCCGCGCCGCCATCCTGGTCCTGCTGGGCGAGGAGCCGCGCAACGGCTACGCGCTGATGCAGGAGATCGAGAAGCGCAGCGAGGGCACCTGGCGCCCGAGTCCCGGCTCGATGTACCCGGCGCTGGCGATGATGGAGGACGAGGGACTGATCAGGTCGATCGGCGCCGAGGACCAGCGCGGCTACGAGCTCACGGACAGCGGTCGCAAGGCCCTGGAGGAGCGCGGCGACGCGGGCGACCCATGGGAGCCGGCGACCGACGAGGTCGGCGACGAGGTGCTCGAGCTGGCGCACACCATGCGCCAGGTCGGCATGGCCGTTGGGCAGCTGGGCCAGGTGGGCACGCCCGAGCAGGTCAAGCAGGCGAAGGAGATCCTGACCGCCACCCGCCGCTCGCTGTACGGGATCCTCGCCGAGGACCCCCAGGAGGACTGAGACCGGCCGGGCTGCGAGGGCCTGCCGCCTACGAGATCGGCACGGATGCCGAGCTCGTCATGGGCAGCCCAGATCGGCAGGGAGCCGATGGCGAGGTGCGCTCACCCACCCGCGGCTATGGCGGCGAGCGAAAGCCCAGGGCCGCGGCCTGGCCGGCGCCGGTCTCGACCACCGCTGCCGCGTGGCGGCACCACGCCATTCGCCACGGCCGAAGGTCCTCGGCCAGGCGCAGCACGCCCCCGCTCGCGTCGAGGAACGCCACGTCGATCGGGAAGCGCATCCACGCGGTGTGTACCGAGTCGCAGCCGGGGATCAACAACGCGCAGCCCGCGGGCATCGCCGGCAGCCCGGCCAGGCCGAGCAGCCGCTCACCGAAGGTGCGCGCCACCAGCAGGGTCCCGCCGCCGGCGAGAGGACGCTGCTCCAGGCGCGAAAGTCGGTCCATGGAAGGACAAGCTGCGGCGGGCCGTGCTTTCGTCCCCCTGCGCGAGGCCTTTGGCCGCTGGCGGCTGACGCGCCCTCGGGCGTATCGCCCAGGGCTAGACTCCGGTGCCGCCCACGCCGACGTAGCTCAGCTGGTAGAGCACTTCTCTCGTAAAGAAGGGGTCCCCGGTTCGAATCCGGGCGTCGGCTTGGCTTGGTAGAGCGGAACTGGTGTCCATCGGCTTCCTCTCACTTCTCTCGTGGGGACGTTATGGGGATGTTCTGAGTCGCTTGTGGGGGCGTTCTGGGGTGCTCGTGCCTCGCGAATCAGGTCCTCGACGGGGCGGTGCTCGCCCGACAGTTCCGCGATGACGTGGGCGTAGT
>Ga0208612_1001023_pt1 | contig 11738 bp, 14 predicted proteins | sample AntDryMetagUQ889_FD_188089 | JGI IMG/M metagenome (GOLD analysis project Ga0208612, IMG submission 188089) | Polar desert microbial communities from Antarctic Dry Valleys - UQ889 (SPAdes) | ecosystem: Environmental > Terrestrial > Soil > Desert | place: Antarctic Dry Valleys | collected 2008-12-31 | reverse complement strand
CTCCACGCCGGCCCCCAGAGCCCGCTGCACCGACTTCAAGGACCGCAGCCCACCCCCGTACTGCACCGGCAGCGCGAGCTCGCGCACGATCCGCTCGAGGTGGCCGAGGTTGGCCGGCTCGCCCTCGCGTGCGCCGTCGAGGTCCACCACGTGCAGAGCCCGGGCGCCGGCCACGCCGAACAGCCGCGCCGCCTCCACAGGGTCGTCGTCGTAGACGGTCTCACGCGCGAAGTCGCCCTGCTGGAGGCGCACGGCCCGGCCGTCGCGGATGTCCACCGCGGGCAGGAGGATCATGCGGCCATCGACCGCTCGCCCGCGCACACGCGCACGAAGTTCTGCAAGAGCTGAAGACCGTGGGGCCCCGATTTCTCCGGGTGGAACTGGACACCCGACACCGGTCCCCGCTCGACGGCTGAGGCGAACTCGCCGCCGTAGGTCGCGGTCCCCAGCACATCCGACGCCAGTCGCGGTCGAGCCGCAAAGGAGTGCACGTGGTAGAAGGCGCACGGATCCGGCAGGCCGTGGTGAAGCGGCGGTGGGGCCGCCGAAGGAGTCTCCTGCGACTGGCGCCAGCTCACCGGGTTCCAGCCGATCTGGGGCAGCTTCAGGCTGTCCGCGTCCAGCCGCTTCACCAGTCCTGGAAGCACTCCGATCCCCTCAGCGCCCCCGAGCTCCTCGGAGTGCTCGAACAGCAATTGCATCCCCAGGCAAATTCCGAGGACGGGGATACGAGATGCGAGTCGCTCGCGCACCAGCTCGTCGAACCCGAACCGGCGAACCTGCTTCATGGCTGCCGGGAAAGCCCCTACACCCGGCAGGATGACGCCGTCAGCGCGGCGCACCTCCTCGTGGTCGCGCGTCCGCGGGGCCTGTGCGCCCACGTGCTCGAGCGCCTTCTCGACTGAGCGCAGGTTGCCCATCCCGTAGTCGAGGATCGCTACTCGGGGGAGGAGCGCAGCCCGAGCGTTGGTCGGGCGAGCGGAGGGCCTCGTCACAGGACGCCCTTCGTCGACGGCACGCTTCCTGACCCGGTCTCGGCCACGGCGGCCCGCAGGGCACGAGCAAAGGCCTTGAACAGCGCCTCCACCCCGTGGTGGGCGTTGGTGCCGGCCTCCAGCCGCAGGTGCAGGGTGAGCTTCGCGCTGCTTGCCAGCGCGCGAAAGAACTCCTCCGTCAGGTCGGCGTCGAAGTCGCCGAGGCGCACAGGTGCGATCGCCGCCTCGAACGCGGTGTAGGGACGCCCCGAGAGGTCGATCGCCGCGCTGGCCCGGGCCTCGTCCATGGGCACCACCGCCTGGCCGTAGCGCTCGATGCCCGCTCGGTCGCCGAGCGCATCGTCCAACGCCGCTCCGAAAGCCAGGCCGGTGTCCTCCACCGTGTGGTGAGGACCGGTCTGGAGGTCGCCCTCCACCCGCACGTCGAGGTCGAGCCCGCCGTGGCGGGCCACCGCGTCCAGCATGTGGTCGAAGAAGCCCACGCCGGTCTCGCGCTCGCCCTCGCCGGTCCCGTCGAGCTCCAGCAGCAGACGGACGTCGGTCTCCCCGGTCTTCCGCGAGATCTCCGATCTGCGGGTCACGCGCGGCGCTCCATCGACTCGGCGTGCACGGGGAAGCCCTCGGCCCGGGCCACCGCGGCGCCGGCCGGGGCCAGGCGGGCGGCGGCACCCTCGGGAAGCGACACGCGAGCCATGCGACGTCGGAAGGTGCCGGGTGAGAGCGCCGACCCGAAGCGCGCGGCGCCACCGGTGGGCAGCACGTGGTTCGAGCCTGCGACGTAGTCGCCGAAAGCGGTTGCGGCGTCACGGCCCACGAACAGGCAGCCGGCGCTGCGCACGCGGTCGGCCAATGCCTCGGCCTCCTCTCCCATCAGCTGAAGGTGCTCGGGCGCCAGCTCGTCGGCCAGCCGCACCGCCTCGCGTGGGCTTTCGGCGGCCACCACGCGCAGCTCGGCGTCCGTGGCACTCGGCCGCGAGGTCGCCAGGCGCGCCACGGCATCGACCACGTCCTCTCGCAGGGCGGCGTCGGGCGAGACGAGCGTCAGCACCGAGTCCTCCCCGTGCTCGGCCTGAGCCAGGAGGTCGAGCGCCGCCAGCTCGGGGTCGGCGCCCGCGGTGGCCACGAGCGCCAGCTCGCTCGGCCCCGCCAGGCCGTCGATCCCCACTACGCCTGCCACTTGGCGCTTGGCCTCACGCACGTATGCGTTCCCCGGGCCGACGACGACGTCGACCGCCGGGACCGACTCGGTCCCGTAGGCCAGAGCGCCGACGGCCTGGGCGCCGCCCATCCGGTAGACCTCGAACACCTCGCAGAGCACGCACGCGGCCAGGATCACGGGGTGCGCGCGGCCGCCCGGCCCGGGCGGCGCGCAGACGGCCACCTCCTCCACGCCCGCGGCCCACGCGGTCGCCGCGCACATCAACACGCTCGACGGGTAGCCGGCCCGGCCGCCGGGGGCGTACACGCCCGCCCGCCGCACCGGCAGCTCGGCGATCTCCACCAGCTGCCCTTGGTCGAGCGACATCGAGAGGGGCTCGCGCAGCTGCGCTCGCGCGACGGCCTTCACGTTGGCCACCGCCATCCGCAGGCCGTCGAGCACGGCCGGCTCTAGCACCCCCACCGAGGCCTCGAGCTCGCGGTCGTCCACCCGAAGCTCGTTCGGACCCAGCTCGGCCGAGTCGAAGCGGGCGGTGAGCCGCGACACCGCGGCGTCGCCCTCCCGGCGCACCTCGTCGAGGATGGCGCGCACCGTCTCCTCGAGCTCGCGGCCCGCCTCGGCGGTCGCGGGCGCCTCACCGGTGACGATCCTCACCCGAGTCCCCTGATCCGAGCGACGAGCGCGTCGATCTCCGCCGCCTTGAGCTTGTGCGCGACCGGGTTGGCCACCAGCCGAGCGGTGCTGGGGGCGATCTCCTCGATGATCTCGAGGCCGTTCTCCTCCAGCGTGCGGCCCGTTGCCGTGAGGTCCACGATGCCGTCGGCAAGACCGCACAACGGTGCCAGCTCCACCGAGCCCTTGACCTCCACCACCTCCGCCTGGCGGCCGGTGCGCGCGAACCAGGCGCTCGCGGTCCGCGGGTACTTGGTCGCGATCCGGATGCGGCCGAGACGGCGCAGCGACTCCCCGAGCGAGTCCTCGCCCTCGCGCGCGGCCACCACCATGCGACAGAAGCCGAAGCCGAGGTCGACCAGCTCGTACACGTCGGCGTCGGTCCGCTCGGCCAGCACGTCCTTGCCGGTGATGCCGAGGTCTGCGGCGCCGTGCTCGACGTAGGTGGGAACGTCGCTGGGGCGCACGGTCACGATGCCCGCGTCAGCGAACCACAGCCGGCGGTCGTTGGCACGGACGTCAGCCGTGTCGAGCTCCAGGCGGTCGAGGAGGTCAAGCGTCTCGGCGAACAGCGCGCCGCGAGGCACGGCCACGGTCAGCGCCGCGCTCATCGCAGCCGCTCCTCGGCGGCTTGGGCGAGGTGCACGCGTCCCACGTCGAGCGCCATGCCGCACGCGGCGAGCGGGCGCCCGAAGCGCCCGATCAGCTCGTCGTAGCGCCCACCGCCGCCGAGTGCGAACCCGACCGCGGGGTCGTAGACCTCGAACACGGGCCCGGTGTAGTAGCCGAGCTGGCGGACCAGCCCGAGGTCGAAGATCACACGGTCGGCCACCCCGCGCTCGGCCAGCAGCTCGTGCAGCTCGCGCAGGGCGTCCACCGCCCCTCCGGCCCGGTCGAGCACATCCACTCCACCCCGCAGAGAGGGCAAGCTGACGAGCCGCTCCCGCGTGGTCGGGTCCAGCCCAAGCTGGTCTACCCGCCGCTCGAGGCCCACCAGGTCACGGGACGACAGGCAGCCCACGAGGCTCTCGCGCGCCTCCTCGGGCACATCGGCGTCGTCGAGCAGCCGGTCGAACAGCGTCCCGTCGCCCACGCCCACGCGGTGACGGCGCAGGCCGGCGCGGTCCAGGGCGTCCTCGGTGAGGGCGATCACCTCCGCCTCGCCCTGGGCCCCGGGCAGCCCGATCAGCTCGATGCCGCCCTGAAGGAACTCGCGCAGCTCGGCGGTGCGTCGCTCGGCAGCGCGATAGGCGTGCCCGAAGTAGCAGAGCCGCAGGGGTGGCTCGGCCTCGCCGAGGCGCGTGGCCACGACCCGCGCGATGGGGATGGTCATGTCCGAGCGCAGGGCCAGCACCTCGCCCTGCTCGTCGAAGAGCCGGTAGCCCGCCCCGGCGCCGCTGGCGTCCCCGGTCCGAAGCGTCGTCTCGTACTCGAGGGCCGGCGTCCACACCTCGCCGTAGCCGGCCTCGCCGAAGGTGCCGCGCAGGCCCTCGGTCAACTCGCGCAGCTCGCGCATCTCGTCGGGCAGGACATCGCGCGTCCCGGGGGGGATCGGGTGGCTCATGGGGCCCTCCGCAGGCTAGGGGGAGGACACCACGCGCTCGATGCGCGCGCCCAGCGCCCGCAGCCGCTCGTCGATGCGCTCGTAGCCGCGGTCGATCTGGCCGATGTTGCCGATCTCCGAGGTGCCCTCGGCACACAGCGCGGCGATGAGCATCGCCATGCCGGCTCGGATGTCCGGGCTCTCCATGCGCTCGCCGTGAAGCCGGCTCGGGCCGCTCACGACCGCGCGATGCGGATCGCAGAGCAGAACCCGAGCGCCCATGGACACGAGCTTGTCGACGAAGAAGAGGCGGTTCTCGAACATCTTCTCGTGGATCAGTATGAGGCCTTCGGACTGGGTGGCGATGGCCAGCGCGATGGAGGTGAGGTCGGCGGGGAAGGCCGGCCAGGGCCCGTCCTCGATCTTCGAGACCGCTTCGCCCTCGTCGTCCCTTATGCGCAGCCGCTGGCCGCCGGGAACCACCACGTCGCCGCCGTCGAAGTCGATCAGGCAGCCCAGACGGGCGAAGGCGAGGCGCGTCATGCGCAGGTCGTCGGGGTTGCAGTCCTGGATGCGCAGCTCGCCACCTGTGCAGGCGGCCAGCGCGATGAACGAGGCGATCTCGATGTAGTCGGGCCCGATCGCGAAGTCCGCGCCCCCGAGCGACTCCTGACCGTGGACCACCAGCTGGTTGGTGCCGATCCCCTCGACCCTCGCCCCCATCTGCAACAGGAGGCGGCACAGGTCCTGGACGTGAGGCTCGGAGGCGGCGTTGCGGATCACGGTGGCGCCAGGGGTCAAGGCGGCGGCCATCAGCGCGTTCTCGGTGGCCATGACCGAGGGCTCGTCCATGAAGAAGTCGCACGCGACCAAGCCGCCCGAAGGCGCCTCGATGCGGAAGCGGCCGTTCGAAGAGACGACAGCACCCAGCGCACGGAAGGCGTCGAGGTGGGGGTCCAGCCGCCGCCGGCCGATCACGTCGCCGCCGGGCGGGGGCATCTCGCAGTGGCCGAAGCGGGCCAGCAGCGGACCGGCGAGCAGGAACGAGGCACGGATGCGCTCGGAGAGCTCGGGGTCGGCCTCCGTGCCTGTCACCCGGTCGGCCTGGAGCGCCACGACGTTGTCCTCGCGCCACTCGACCGACACGCCGAGTCGGGAGAGCAGCTCGGTCATGGCCTCCACGTCGCGAATGCGCGGGACGTTGCGCAGCACGACCTCCTCCTCGGTGAGGAGCGAGGCCGCCAGCACGGGGAGGGCAGCGTTCTTGTTACCCGCCGGGACCACCGTGCCGGACAGCGGGTAGCCGCCTTCGATCACGAACTTCTCCATTTTGAGCGCGGAAGCGAGGTTACCGAAGGACACCTGGTCCCAAGGTTCGCGCCGGAGGCCCGATACCCTCCCTCGGCGGTGGCCGATCAGGCCGAGAAACGCGCGTAGAAGCCCAGCGGCGGCACGCCCAGCGTCCGCTCGAAGCGCAGTCCCGCGGCCTCGGCGCGTCGCTTGAGCGCCCCGAGGGTGACCAGATGAGGGTCGAAGACCGTCTCGCCGAACACCACGCGCCCGCCCGGGCGCAGAACGCGCTGAAGCTCGCGGAGGGCGGCTGCCTGGTCGGGAATCTCTCCCAGGACGGTGACGAGAAAGGCACCGTCGATGCTCGAGTCCTGGTAGGGCAGAGCCGAGGCGTCGCCCAGAGCGGGCTCGAGGTTCTCGATACCGCGGCGCTCGGCGCGGCGCGACAGAGCGTCGAGCATCTCATGCTGAAGGTCCAAGGCCAGCAGCGTTCCCCGAGGCGCGATGCGCTCGGCAGCCGGTAGGGCGAAGATGCCGTGTCCCGGCCCGACTTCGAGCAGCCGCTCGCCGGCCACGGGCTCGAGGATCCGCTCCAGGCGCCCGGGGCTCAACCCGGGGCGTGGAAGCTCCAGCAGCCAGCGCTGCGAGTAGGGGCAGGCCGAGGGGCTTACGCGCTGCCACGCGACGCCGGCCACGAGCGCTCCCGCCGCGCCGAGCCCGAGCTTCGCCCAAGCGATCACGCGTAGCGCCCGCCGGCCTGGGCCCACTCGCGCAAGTGCTGGACCGAGCAGAAGCCGTCGGGGATGCGGTGCTCGCCGCGGTGGCGCACCAGCAGGAGGGAGACGTCGTCCAGCGGCGCCTCGCAGCGCACACACACCTGCGCCGACCCGGCCATGCCCGGCGGCTCGACCGGCTGGCCGGGGGCCCAGTGGGGGCCGGAGATCGCCCACGGCACCACGTGCTCGAGACGGCAGAAGCTCGCCTGGCGCTCGCCGGGGCTTTCGGCGAGCCGGAAGCCGTCGTCGGGCTCGACCGGCGCGTCACACCATGAGCACCGCTCCTCGGTCACTGCACGTACCTTGCCCGAAAGGCCAGCGACTCGGCCGGCAGCGTCAGTCGCCCGCCGTCTGGGCATCGCGGCTGCGCCCCGGCGCCAACCCCGGGTCCCGGCGTGCCGGATCGCTCAGATGCCTGCGCCGGCGCGCCGCGTAGAGGCGCCGCTGCAGGAAGAGGGTGGTCACTGCCGCCAGCACGATCGCGAGCAGGTTGATGGCCAACTGAGCCGCCGCGCCCAGCGCCTCGCCCGCGGCCCCGTACGCAGTGGCCACGCCCACGTTTGCCGCCGCCGGGATCGTCGTGACCGAGATGAGCACACCGACGACCGCGCCCGACTTGGCCGACGTGAGCGAGAGCACCCCGGCGATGCCCGCCACAAATGCGACGAAGAACGAGAAGAAGTCGGGCTGCGAGATGAATCCGGTGGCCTCGTGCTCCTCGGGCTTGAACTCCTCGGGTACGACCCCGAGGCCCTTGAAGGCGAGCGTGGCCAGCAATGCCAGCACGATGCCGGCCGGGAAGCCCGCCGCCAGCGCGGCCAGCGAGCGGCGCGCCAGGTCGGTCCGCCGCTCGACCAACGCCACCGACAGCCCGGCCAGCGGCCCGAACTCCGGACCCACGACCATCGCGCCCACGATGAGGATCGGCTGGTCGAGCAGGATGCCCGCCGCGGCGATCAGGCAGGCGAGCACCATGAAGGCCACGAAGCCGGCGCTGAGCTCGGTGTTCTCCTGGGTGTGCGACTCCACCTCCTCCCAGACCACCGCGTCCGAGGGCAAGCCGGGGGCATGTTGCTCGGCCCGGCGAGCACCCTCGGACAGCTGGGTGTCTATGGAGTCGAGCGTGATCGACCCCAGCTCGGGGATCCTGAGCTCGCGCAGGTCGTCGATCACCACGCTGGCGTCCTCACGGGCGACATCGGCGAGGATCAGGTCTCCGGGGGGCTTCTCGGCTACGCCGGGCATGTGGATGACGTTGCACACCGAGCCCTCGGCGCGCAGCACTTCGAGCGCCTTCTCGGCCGTCTGCCGGGGAGCGACGACCCGCAGATGGATCATCAGGCCGGCGCGCCCACAGGCTCGAGGTACGGCTCGAGCGAACGACGGACGTCGTCGGGTATTCGCTGCTTGTGCTTGGTGGCCAGATCGACGAACACGTGGCGCAGCTCTCCCTCTGCGAGCACCTCGCTCCCCCGCACCACCTCGATGTGAGTGGTCATCCCCGTATTGCCCAGGCGGCTCACCGAGGCGCTCAGATCGAGCTCGTCGTCGAAGTGGGCAGGCCCCCGGTAGCGGACGCCCACCTCGGCCACCACCATGTCCGTCCCCGCCCCCCTCATTCCCGCGTAGCCGCCCGGCACCTCGCGCCAGAGCTCGGTCATCAAGATGTCGAACCAGGCCACGTAGTGAGCGTTGAAGACGACGTTCTGGGGGTCGCACTCCGAGTAGCGCACGCGCAGCCTGTGGGAGAAGCGGCGGGGCACCAGGCCAGCCTAGCTCCGGGCCGCGACTTTCCCGTGAGACCCGGGTTCTAGCGCGGGATGAGCCACCGATCCCTCCTGCCCTGCCTCCTGTGCGCCCTCCTGGCAGGCGCCCTCCTGGTCCCCGGCGCCGCATCTGCGGGACGAGATGCCGAGGTCTCGGTCATGGACGATCCGCTCCTGCTGGGCCGCTCCCAGGGCCACATCGACCGCCAGATGCGCTTGTTCGGGGGCCTCGGAGTCGACAGGGTGCGCGTATCGGCGTTCTGGAACGGAGCGACTTCGACGACCGCGAACTCGACCACCCGCCCTGCGCAATTCAACGCCACCGATCCCAACGATCCCCGTTACAACTGGGATGCCTTGGAGCGGGTGGTGGACTCCGCGAACCGCCACGGCATCAGGGTCATGCTCTCCATCACCACGCCCGCGCCGCGCTGGGCCACCATCGGCGGCGACCGTCTGCGACCCCGGCCCATCGAGTTCGCCGCGTTCGCCGAGGCCGTGGCGCGCAAGTTCGGCTCGCGTGTCGATCACTACGGGGCGGCCAACGAGCCCAACCAGCCGGGCTGGCTGCTGCCGCAGACCGACGAAGGCGGCCTGCTCTCACCCCATGTGTACCGCGCGATGCTCCAGCTCGCCTACCCGCGGATCAAAGCGGCCGATCCGGACTCGGTGGTGCTGGCGGGCAATCTGGCCTCCAGCGGCAACGACCGGCCCACGCCCGGCAAGGGCATCCGGCCGATCGCCTTCCTGCGCGCGATGGCGTGCGTGGACCGCAAGCTGCGCCCCCTCTCCGGTGGCCGCTGCGCGAACTTCACGCCCATACGCGCGGACGCCTTCGGCCACCATCCCTACAAGTTCTTCGGCTCGCCGACGCGGCGCTCACCCAAGGCCGACGACGCGGCAATCGGCGACGGCCGCCGTCTGCTTCGGACCCTCGACCGCCTGCAGGCACGAGGCCGGATCGTCAAGACATCGCGCGGGCGCTTCAAGATCTTCTACACCGAGTTCGGATACCAGACCGACCCGCCCGACCCCTTCGCCGGCATCTCCCTGCGCAGCCACAGCCGGTTTCTCCAGCAGGCGGCGTACCTGGTCTGGCGCACGCCGCGCCTGAACGGCCTCAACCAGTTCCGCCTTACCGACGGGCCGCTGCGGCGTGCCCGCGGACTGCGGCGCTACGCGGAGTTCCAGAGCGGGCTGCTGTTCCGCAACCGGCGCAAGAAGCCGGCCTTTCGCTCCTTCACCGATCCCTTCGTGATCGACGGAAGCAGGTTTTGGGGCCAGGTGCGTCCCGGCGGACGCCACACGGTCTCCCTGCAACACCGCCGCGGAGCCGCCGGACGCTTTCGCACCGTGAGGCGGGCTGGCACCGACCGGAGGGGCTACTTCCGCGTACGGCTGCGCCGGCGCAAGGGGCAGTACCGCTACGTGTACGGCGGCCCCAGCGGCGCCTCGGACACGCTCACGATCCGGTAAACGACTGAGCGTGCGGTGCTCGCCCGATCAACGGTCGGGCTGCGCTCCTGTGGTGACCGTGCGACCGTGCAAGCGCTCTTGCAGGATGGGATGGCTTCCGTCCGCGTGGGGACGTACCTTCCCGAACGCATGTTCGCCGCCCTCAAACAGCGCCTCGCCGCCGCTGCCGATCTCGCCGTCGAGGTCTCCACGCTCGGCGAGTACGGCCTTGGGCCCGAGGGCTTCGTCGAGCTCGAGGAGGACTCGGCCCCCGCGCCGGGCGAGTGGTCCCGGCCGGCGATTGAGCCCTGTCCGCCGGCCACGCGGTGCGATCAGGCGACTCCCCTGCGGCGCAGCTCCCCCGTCAGCCAGCGCACCGGCTCGGGGTTCTTGCCCTCGGTTGAGCTGTCGAGCTCTACGAAGCGCAGGAACAGCGGTGGGTCGGCAACCCGCTCGAGCATGCGAGCGAAGCCGCGCTCGTCGAGCTTGCCCCTGCGGCGCAGGCGCCGCCACAGCGTGTAGGGCTGATCGTGCAGCTCGAGCGTCGAAAGCAGGCGCTCGTCGGAGGTGTAGCGCTCGCCGTGGCGGCGGGCGCGCATCGCGTGGTGGTTCTCGCCGGCTTTCGGCAGGCAGTCGCGGACCTCGTGCTTGAGGGCGTCGTGCACCAAGGCCAGAAATCGGAGCTCCAAGCGCCGGCTCGCGCTCTCGCCCCAGGCATCGATCCCCGCGAGCACGTGGCCCACGTGGACGCCCACCGCCCCCTCCGGGTGCCCCGGCCTGGGGCGGCCCCAAGCCCACCCCGCGCACAGCACCGGATCCTCGGCAAGCGCACGCTCGGTGTCGTTCTCCGGCACGAACCCGGGCACGAGCTCGCTCGCGCTCCGTGGCTGCGGGTCCGAAGCGCGGTCGCCGGCCTGGCCCACACGCTCAGCCGACGACCTGGGCGACCCAGTGGCCACCCGCCTGCCGGGCGAGCACGATCCTCACGCGGTCCTCTCCCTCCACCGCGACCAGGTGAGCGCGGTCCTCGGCCATTCCGGGCCTGTCGTCGACGAGGACGATCTCGAGACGGGCGGGCTGCCAGCCGGGGCGGGCCTCGCTGAGGGCCCGCCGGGCGGCCTGCTCGAGAATCCCGCGGTCCCAGCCACGGTCGGCGGCCCGGGCCTCCTCGAGGGCGCTGTCGGCCTCCTCGAGGTTGCGAGCGTAGGTGCCGGCGTAGCGGCGATCGTGGCGCCTTCGAGCGACGTACCCACCGACGGAAAGCACGAGGACCGCGATCCCGAGCACTGTCAGGGCTATGGCCAGGGCTGACACGCGACCAGCAAGATAGAAGAGCCGGCTCCGACACTCGGAGCGGGCCACGAGAGTGCCCCTGCGAGCAGGATGCCCGCAGGTCTGAGGAGGTTGGCACCTCCGGGTGTCGATGAAGAAACGGCGGCGACCTACTCTCCCAGGGCCGCGAGGCCCAAGTACCATCGGCGCTGAGGGGCTTAACTGCTCTGTTCGGAATGGGAAGAGGTGTGGCCCCCTCGCTATCGCCACCGAAGCGAACTGCTCGGGGTGACTTCCCAGCACCCCTCGCAGAAGACCGAGCTCCCGCCGGAGCTTGAAAACCGCACTGTTGGCCGTGCCATCGGCGCCCAGAGGGCGTCGATGCCATCAGACTGCGGGCTGGACGCCCGCAGCGGACGAGACGCTCACAAAAAAACCGTCAAGCCCTCGGAGCATTAGTACCGGTCTGCTGAGCACATTGCTGCGCTTGCACATCCGGCCTATCACCTGGTGGTCTTCCAGGGCCCTTACTCCCTCTAGGGGATGGGAGAGCTCATCTCAAGGTCGGCTTCCCGCTTAGATGCCTTCAGCGGTTATCCGATCCGGACGTAGCTAACCAGCAGTGCCCCTGGCGGGACAACTGGCACACCAGAGGTCCGTTCGTCCCGGTCCTCTCGTACTAGGGACGACTCCTCTCAACTCTCCAACGCGCACGGCAGATAGGGACCGAACTGTCTCACGACGTTCTGAACCCAGCTCGCGTACCGCTTTAATGGGCGAACAGCCCAACCCTTGGGACCTACTTCAGCC
>Ga0208612_1001022_pt1 | contig 11747 bp, 16 predicted proteins | sample AntDryMetagUQ889_FD_188089 | JGI IMG/M metagenome (GOLD analysis project Ga0208612, IMG submission 188089) | Polar desert microbial communities from Antarctic Dry Valleys - UQ889 (SPAdes) | ecosystem: Environmental > Terrestrial > Soil > Desert | place: Antarctic Dry Valleys | collected 2008-12-31 | reverse complement strand
CGGCGATCCGCTCCTGACCCACCCGCCGGGCGCGGGCGGCGAGGTGGTACAACTGGGGTCGCTCGAGCTCATCGGTGCGGTCGGCTTCGACGTGGCGATCTTCGTGCTCGTGCTCGGCGCCACGCTCGGGATCATCCACGCGATTGCCCGCCAGGCCGAGGACGAGGACGAGGACGAGGACCCACGATGAACCTGATACTCGCCCTGGCTATCGGCGTCCTGTTCGGCTGCGGCACCTACCTGCTGCTGAAGCCCGATCTCTTCCGCATCGTCGTCGGGATCGTGCTCATCGCCAACGCCGCCAACCTGGCGCTCATGTCGAGCGGACTCGGGCGCGGGCAGAGCCCGATCCGCCCGCTCGGCGAGGGCGCCGTGAGCGACCCGCTCGTGCAGGCCATGACGATCACGGCGCTCGTCATCGGCTTCGCGGTCACCGCCCTGCTGCTCTGCCTGGCCTACCGCATCTACGTGACGTCGCACACCGTGGACCTCGACGAGCTCTCGCACGCCGAGGCACGCTACGAGCGCGAGCTCGAGCGCGAGGAGGTGTCGGTGTGAGCCCAGCGGTGCCGCTCCTGCTCAGCTGGATCGCGGCGGCGGGGCTTGCGCTGGTGGACGGACGCAAGCGCGCGGTCTGCTGGCTCGCGGTCGCGGCGCTGGCAGCGTCCTTCGTGCTGCTCTGCGTGCTGGCGGGCCAAACTTTCTCGGGAGGACCGCGCCAGACGGTGGCCGGGGGCTGGCCGCCTGGCGTGGGGATCGTCCTGCGGGCTGACGCGCTGGGGGCGCTGTTCGCCCTGCTGTCGCTGGGCGTCCTGCTCGCCGCGCTCGTGCACGAGCTGCTGACCGGGGCGCAGGGGCGGCTCTTCCCGGCGCTCGTGCTGTTCCTCGCCACCGGCCTCACCGGCCTGTTCCTGACCGGCGACGTGTTCAACTTCTACGTCTTCTTCGAGCTTACGATGCTCGCCTCCTACGTGCTCGCGGCCTACGGCGGCGGGGGTCGTGAGCTGCGGGCGGGGTTCGTGTTCGCCGTCGTGAACCTGCTCGGCTCGTTCCTCTTCCTGCTCGGGGTCGCGGCGATCTACCACGTTACGGGAACCCTGGAGATGACGGCGGTAGCGGAGCGGATCGGTGGCGTCGAGCCGAGCGCCGTGGTCCTGATCGCGGTCTTCTTCTTCGTCGCCTTCGCCGTGAAGCTCGGGCTGTTCCCGTTCCACTTCTGGCTGCCGGCCGTGTACACGAGCGCGCGGCCGGGCGTAGCCGCGATGCTGAGCGGCGCGGTCGCCAACGTCGGCAGCTACGGGCTGCTGCGGTTTGGCGCCGGCATCCTGCCGGCCCAGCTGCGCCTCGGCGCGACCGTCCTGCTCGTCCTCGGCGCTGCGAGCATCCTCTACGGGGCGCTCCAAGCGGTGTCGCGCCGTAGCGTCTCGGAGGTGCTGGCCTACTCGGCCATAGGCCAGGCGGGATACGTGCTGGTTGCGCTCGGGATCGGCGGGACGGTCGGCTTCACCGCGGCGGTCGTCTACTCGGTGGCGAACTCGCTCAACAAGACCCTGCTCTTCCTCACCGTCGACCTGCGCGGCTGGCTGGTCGGCGCCGCGTTCGCGGTCGGGGCCTTCAGTGTGGCGGGGGTCCCGCCGTCGGCGGGTTTCTTCGGCAAGCTGGCCCTCTTCCAGGCCGGCGTCGAGGAACGCAGCGTCGCGCTCGTCGCGCTGATCTTCGTCGGCGGAGCCCTCTCGTTCCTCTACATGTTCCAGATCTACCAGCACGACTTCTGGCGCCCCGGCGAGGGCGAGAAGCCGCCCGCCGAGCGCGGCCGAAGCAGCTCCGCTCCACTGCGAGCCGTGGCCTTGGCGGTAGCGGCCCTGGTGGTCGGGCTGGGCCTGTGGCCCGAGCCTCTGCTGGCGGCGGGGCGCGAGGCGGCGGAGGCCCTCGAACCGGTGGCGCGATGACCGCTGCCCTCGCGCTCGTGCTGCTCGTGCTCGTCTACGCGCTGACGCTGGCGAGCGTCGACCCCTGGGACCTCGCGATCGGGGCGGCGCTTGCCGCGGGGGTGCTGGTCTGGGCGCGGCGGGCGCTTTTCACGGCCGACGCGACCGGCGCCCGAGTGGTGCTGCGGCGCGTCGTGCACTTCCCGCTGTTCGCTTTAGCCGTCGCCCGTGAGGTGGTGGTCGGAACGTGGCATGTGGCGCTCGCGGTGGTGGGGCTGCGGCCTCTCTCTCGGCCGGGGATCGTGGCCATCCCGATTGGGGATCGCACCCCCTCGGGGGTGGCCGCCTTCGCGCTGGCACTCACGCTCTCGCCCGGTGAGGTGCTCGTGGACGTCGACTGGCGGCGAGAGGTGATGCTCGTGCACTTGATCGACGCCAGCGACCCCGCCGCGGCGCGCGACCGCCACGAACGCTTCTATCGCCGCTACCAGCGCGGAGTGTTCCCGTGATTCACGAGATCGTCTTCTACATCGCGGCGATCTGGCTCACTGTGCTGATGGTGGCCTGCGCCGTGCTGCTGCTGCGTGCTCGCTCGCTCGGCAGTCGAGTGCTCGCGCTCGACACGCTCGTGCTCCTACTCGTCGGTCTGCTCGTGCTCTGGTCGAACTCGGAGGGCGTGCCCTACTTCCTCGACGCCGCCCTCGTGCTCTCCGTCCTGGCCTTCCTCGGGACGCTGGCGGCGGCGCGCTTCTACGGCGAGGGGAGGATGTTCTGAGCGGCTCACAGGCGCTCGCGGTGGCGGCCGACGCGCTGATCGTGCTCGGACTCCTGGTGACCACGCTGGGCGTCGTGGGAATGTTCCGCATGCCTGACGTCTACACCGAGCTGCACGCGGCGAGCAAGGCGGTCTCGCTCGGCATCGTGGCGTTCCTTGCCGCCTCGCTGGCGGCCGGAGACGGCGCGATCGCGGCGCGTGCCGTGCTGATCGCCGTCTTCTTGGTGCTGACCACGCCGGTGGGCGCCCACGCGATCGCGCGGGCCGCCTACCTGCGCCGCGAGCCGATGGACACGCGCGGCGCGCTGGACGAGTCCGGCCGCGGACTGGCGCCTTCAGGAGATGCCGAGCGCGGGCCGCGCGACGACCGCGCCAGTAGCTCGAGCTAATCGAGGACCGTCTTGAAGCGGTCGACGAGCGCGCGGAAGAAGTCGCTGCGCGTGATCAGGCCGGTAGGGCGCCGGCGCTCGTCGACGATGGGGACGATGAGCACGCGGTGATGCAGGAAGGTCTCGGCCACCTGCACGTCGGAGTAGTCGCGGGTGACGGCGACGCGCTCGGTGTTCATGTACTTCCCGACCGGCTGGTCATGGCATGCCGCGCGCTTCTCGAGGTGCTCCTCGATCGAGCGGGGCACGAAGGCCGCCGAGCGCAGTTCGCCGACGTAGCCGGGGAACAGCGCGGAGATGAACTCGCGCTCGCCGAAGATCCCGGCGAGGCGACCGTCCGGCGCTACGACGGGGAGTGCGGGGAGTGCGCTCTCGACGATCTGCGTGATCGCGTTTCCGACCTCCTGGTCGACGCGTAGAAGCGGTGTCTCCTGGGTCGTCGACTCTCCGAGCGTCTGCGGGGTCATGCGGTGTCCTCCTACAGGTAGCGCACGGCGATGTACAGGGTGGCGATGACGAGGGAGAGCGCGGTTACGGGGATCCCGACGCGCAGGAAGGCCACGAAGCCGATCGGCTGTCCCGCACGGGAGGCCATGCCGGCCGCGGCTACGTTGGCGGCCGCGGCAATCAGCGTGGCGTTGCCACCGAAGCAGGCGCCCAGCGAAAGTGCCCACCAGTAGGCGTCGTCGCCCGGGTTGCCGGCTTGCAGCTGCTCGACCACAGGGATCATCGTCGCCGTGAAGGGGATGTTGTCGACGACGCCCGAGGCGATGGCGGATACCCAGGTGATGCCGAGCAGCTCGGCGGTGCGGTCGCCGCCGGTCACGTCGGCGATCCCGTCGGCGACCTTGCCGATCGCTCCTGTCTGCTCGAGCGCGCCGACCATGACGAACAGCCCCAGGAAGAAGAAGAGCGTGGGCCACTCGATCCCGGCCAGGGCCTTCTCGACCGACTGGCGAGTGATGAGCAGCATGACCGACGCGCCGGCCAGCGCTACCGTGGCGGGCTCGAGGTGCAGGGCCTGGTGCGCGAAGAAGCCGAGCACGGTCAGGACGAGGATGGGGAGCGTCCGCTTGAGTTCGTCGGCGTCCTCGATCGACTTGCGCGCGTCGAGCTCCATGATTCCTCGCTGCGCCCCCGGCGCGACGCGCAGCCGGCGGCGATAGACCAGGTAGAGCGCGCCGACGACGACGATCAGGGTGATCGCCGAGACGGGGGCGAGGTTGACGACGAAGTCGAGGAAGGAGAGGTCGGTCGCCCCCGCGATCAGGATGTTGGGGGGGTCGCCGATCAGCGTCGCCGTGCCCCCGATGTTCGACGCGATGATCTCGATGAGGATGAGTGGGATCGCGTCGATGTCGAGCGTGTCGGCGAGCAGGAAGGTGATCGGCACCATCAACAGGATCGTCGTGAGGTTGTCGAGAAACGCCGAGAGCACCGCCGTCGTCAACGACAGCGAGACCACGATTCCAAGCGTCTTGCCGCGCGAGATCTGGCCGGCGCGGATGGCCAGGTAGTTGTAGATCCCGGTCGGCTCGGTCAGCCGGACGACGAGCATCATCCCGGCGAGCAGTCCGATGGTGTTGAAGTCCACAGCCTCGATCGCCTGCTCCTGGTCGATCGTCTGCGTGAGGACGACGAGCGCAGCGCCGATCAGCGCGACCTTGGTGCGGTGAACGCGCTCGGAGGCGATCACGGCCAGTGCGGCCACGAAGATCCCGACGGCGAGGACCATCAGCGCTGCGGCCGGAGCGTGAGCGGATCGCTCGCGATCAGCACCGTAGGCCTTGCGCCGAGGAGGCGCAGGTCGCCCAGGAAGTCGCGCAGCGCCGGCTCCTGAATGACGTCGTCGATCCCGACATCCTCGGGGATCATCAGCTCGAGCATCCAGTCGTGACTGCCGTGGTCGCGGCCGGTCCCCGCCAGCGCCGTGAGCCGCGCCGCCTCGACGGACTCCATCGACCCCACCAGCCGTCGCGCCTCGGCGCGCGTCCAGTCGCAGGCCTCGCCGATCGGCATCCTCGCGAGGCGGTCGAAGAGGATGAGCAGGCCCACCCGCTGAGCCTGGGAGCTGTCCCGGCCTCGCTCAATGGGGGCCAATCGCCATAACGGAGGGGTGTTCTCACCCCATCCGGCGATCATGGCTCGACGAGTCCCCGGCGGATCGCGTAGCGCGTGAGCTGCACGCGGTCGCGCATCTCGAGCTTCTCGAGGATGTTCGCGCGGTGGCGCTCGACGGTCTTGCGGCTGATCACCAGCAGATCGGCGATCTCCTCGCTGGTGTGGGCTTCGGCGATGAGCTTGACGACCTCGAGCTCGCGCGGGGTCAACGGGTCTTGGGGAGCGGCTTCTCCGCTGCGCGCACGTTCGATGTAGTCGCGGATCAGCGCCGCAGCCGCTCCGGGGTAGAGGTAGGGCTCGCCGCGCATCGTCGCGCGGCATGCCTCGACAAGCTCGCGGTCTGCGACCGTCTTGAGCACATAGCCCGAGGCGCCGGCCTTGAGCGCCTCGAAGAAGTACTGCTCGTTGTCGTGCATCGAGAGCATCAGCACGCGGATGCCCGGACGCCGAGTGGTGAGCTCACGCGCCGCCTGCAGCCCGGTCATCCGCGGCATCGAGACGTCCAGCACGGCGAGATCGACGTCATCCTGGCTTGCGCGCGCCACCGCGTGGGCGCCGTCGCCCACCTCCGCGACGACCTCGAGGTCGGGTTCGGCGTCAAGCACGAGCCGCAGCCCTCGCCGCACGACCGCGTGGTCGTCGGCGAGCAGGATTCGGGTCTTGAGCGGCACGCTCACCGTTGCGCCCCGGGCACAGGAAGATCGAGCCGCACGAAGGTGCCGCCCCCGTCCGCCGGACCGATCGCCAGCGTGCCGCCGACCAGCACGGCGCGCTCGCGCATGCCGCGGATGCCGCGAGTCGCGTCGTCCATCGGGCCCGCAAGTCCGCGGCCGTCGTCGCAGACGAGGAGCACGGCGGCGTCGCCGCGCCGCTCCAAGAGCACGTCGACCGATCTCGCCTCGGCGTGGCGGGCCACATTGGTCAGCGCCTCTTGGGCGACGCGGTAGACGACCAGCTCTTCCTCGGCTCCCAGCAGCGAGGCCAGCTCCGCGTTGAGTCGGCGGTGGACTCGTACGCGGGCTTGCTTGGCGAAGTCCGATATGAGGGCGGTCAGCGCGCTGGTGAGTCCGAGGTCGTCCAGGGCCTCGGGGCGCAGCCGCCGGGCGATGTCGCGGATGTCCGCGACCATCGTGCGCACCGCCTCGCGAACCTCCTCGAGCTGCGTTCGCTCTTCGCCGTCGGCGGCGCGCACGGCGCGCTCGAGCCCCAGCAGCACGGCGGTGAGGCCCTGGCCGACCTCGTCGTGGAGCTCACGGGCGATACGCACGCGCTCGCCCTCCTGGGCCGCGAGCGCCCGGCGGGCGCTGTCGCGGCGCTCGGTCTCGAGGCGGTCGAGCATCTCGTTGAAGGACCGGGCGAGCGTCGCAACCTGCGGGTCGAGCGCCTCGACTGGCACCCGCTCCCCGGGGGCCAGGGGATCGACGCGCTGCGCGACTCGGGTGAGACGCTCCAACGGAGCAAACGCGCGGCGAAGGAGCGCCAGGTTGACGACGAGCATCATCGCGATCCCGACCGCAAGCACGGCGAGCTCGGTTGCGGCGACGGGGTCGCTCACCGTCGCGGGTGTGAGCGCCAGCATCGCCGTGGCGGCCGCCAGCAGCACGGCGTTCATCGCGAGCACGCGCCAGAACAACGGAATCCCACCGGCGGCGGGCGTTCGCTCCCAAGGAGTCACGAGCCGATTCTCCCCGACGGGGCGCCCGGGTAACGCGCCGGCGTCAGGGTGCCCGGCGCTCGGCGGCCAAGAGCCGCGCCGCCAAGGCGCTGAGCGCCACCGCGACGAGGATCAGAGTCATCGAGGTGGGACCGAGCGCGTGGACCCGGCCGAACGCCACAAACGCGCCTAGAGCCGCCGCGGTCGCGGCGACGGCGCCGAGCGCCGCGCCGCCCCAGGCGTCTCCCGGCGTGACCGGAAGGATCATCGTGGCGAGCACCCCGGCCCACGATTCTTGTGACGACCCCAGCTCAGCACGCCGATACCTTCGCAGCGCGACGTCCACGAAACCATGGGATGCGCCACTCAATCCGCCGACGGCGGGACCGCAGCTGCTCGCTTAGAGCGCCCCGCCGACCGGGCCCCGCAGGCGACCCAGGATTCGCTCGATCGCCGCCCCGACCGCGTCGATCTCGCAACGCAGCGCCTCCGCTATGTCTGCCGGTGCGTGGCCGCCGAGGAGCATGGCGAGCACCGGCACGTCCTCGGCGTCCAGCCGCTCAGCGGCAAGCCGGCGCGCCTCAGCCGTCATCGGCGGCCAGACCGTCTCGCCGTTGACGACACGTCGGATCGCCTCGAACAGCTCCGTCACGGGCGTGTCCTTGGAGACGACGCCGTCCGCGCCCGCGACAGCGGCCGGTATGGCGAGGGCGCCATCGGCGTAGGCGGAGTAGACGACAACGCGCGGAGGCAGAAGACCGCGCTTGAGTCGATGGCAGATGGCGAGCCCGTCGTCGCCCTTGAGCTGGTAGTCGAGCAGCACGACGTCAGGCCTGGCGCGATACAGGACCGGCCAGACCTCCGGGTCGCCGCCCGCACCGCCCACGGGGACCAGGCCGGGCTCGGTACGCAGCACCGACAGCAGGCCCGCCCGGATCGCCGGGTGGTCGTCGACCACCACAACGCGGATCATCGCGACGCCCCAGCCGAGAGCACGGTCACGGCTCGATCAACCCGTGTCGGATCGCATAGCGCGTGAGCTGCACCCGGTCGCGCACGCCCAGCTTCTCGAGCACGTTCGCGCGATGGCGCTCGACGGTCTTGCGGCTGATGACCAGCAGTTGGGCGATCTCCTCATTGGTGTTGGCCTCGGCGACGAGCTTGACCACTTCCGCCTCGCGCGGAGTGAGGGTGCGCGCGACCACCTCCCCGCGCCGCGCCCGTTCGACGTAGTCGCGGATCAGCGCCGACGCCACCGCCAGGTGTATGGGCCTCTCCGCGCAGGGCGGCGCGGCACGCGTCGACCAGTTCACGGTCGCCGACCGACTCGAGCACGTAGCCGGACGCTCCCGCCTTGAGCGACTCGAGCAAGTGCGGCTCCCTGTCGTGCATGGAGAGCATCAGCACGCGCAGCCCGGGGAGGCTTCGCTGGAGCTCGCGCGTGGCCTGCAGTCCGGTCATCCGCGGCATCGAGATGTCGAGGACCGCGAGGTCGGGGCGCGTCTCGAGCGCCTGGCGAACCGCCTCGTCGCCATCTGAGGCCTCAGCGACGACCTCGAGGTCAGGTTCGGCATCGAGGACCATCCGAAGGCCGCGCCGCACCACCGCGTGATCGTCGGCAAGCAGGACTCGTGCCTTAGCGCGACGGGCATCGTGGGTTACAGCCTCGTGCACGCTGTACCGCCCGCCTATGGGGGCCATCGGCCATCGAAGCTCCCTGAGCACCCCATTGCCGAGGGACGGGAGTCTCGGACGCTTGGCTTGACGAAGGCACGGCCCATGACCCGGACGGAGACAGCTGGGGTCTACGCGCGTTCAGGATGCATGGCGGGCTCCATGGCGCCTGCGGCGACGCGCAGGGACGATGCCTACGACGCTACGAGAAGGAGTTGTCCATGGCGGCCTGCGTTATCTGTGGCATCGATGACTTGGAGAACGGTTATCTGACCCGGACGGCGGCGGCGCTCGCCCACCGCTGTGGGCTGCCGCTGGTGATCGCGCACGTCGAGGCGCCGCCGCCGACGATGCCCGTTCCCATGCTGCCTGGCGTGCCGATCGAGCGGCGTGGGCTCGACGACTCTGTCCTCACGGAGGTTCGCGCAAGGCTGGAGGACCTCGCTCGACGCGAGAGTGCTTCCGCGACGACACTTCCGCTTCTGGGCGAGCCGGGGTCACAGTTGTCGCGGGCGGCTGAGGCTCATGACGCGCTCAGCGTGGTGGTGGGAGCCAGCTGCCGTAGCGCCTTGGGACGTCTGGTGATGGGCAGCACCGCCGCGTGGCTTTGCGCTCATGGGCGTCACCCGGTCGTGATGGTGCCGAGAGCTGGCAGCGAGGGCGGGGAGAGTGTGTCGCTGGACGGCGCGGGCGGCACGATGCTCGTGGGAGTCGACCACGAGTCCGACGCGGCGGTGGCCATCGCTGGCGCGATGGCGGAGCGCCTCGCGCTTGACTGCGTGCTGGTGCATGTGCTTTCCGTGGCAGATGAGGATCTTGGAACTGTGGGACTGGAGGACGAGTTGCTGGCCACGAATCGCCGCAGCGGTGCGCGGCTCTTGCAACGGGCGGCGATGCGGTTGCCGCATCCGGAGCGAGCGAAGTGGCGGTTGCTGGTCGGGGAGCCCGCCGAGCAGCTTGCAGCGGCCGCGAGCGAAGAGGGCGCCTCGATGGTATGCGTGGCGTCCCGAGGTAGGGGTGAGCTCCGCACGACGCTGTTCGGGTCAGTGTCTGAGGATCTGTGCCGCATGGCGGCACGACCGGTGCTCGTGATTCCGCCCGGTGCACGGGACGCCGAGCGCATCGCGGTCAGGCGATCTTGATCAGCAGCCGGCTGAGCGCGGCGGGGTAGACCCGTGATCGGGATCGGGAGACATGCCGCCACCGGTTGCATGGGGGACTGGCTAAGAGGATGCTCGCAGGGAGTGCGGCAGTGACGAGTTCGCTGCTTTACGGCACTCGGGGGGCTGCGTGCGCTTCCGGTCTGGATCGGCCGCGGCGATAGGGAGTCGGACGAGAGGGCACATGTGCGCGCTGAGCGCCGGGGCGGGCCGCGCGGATGGCTCCAACGGCCCGCCCCGGTCAGCTCAGCTGTCCTCGACCGTGCCCGGCTTGCAGCCGGACCGCTTGTCGACGGTCATGCGGTCGAGGAAGACGGCGGAGTCATAGATCCGGTCGCCCTGGTCGAAGATCGACAGGTAGACCGTCTGGACGCTGCGGCTGCCCAGCGGCGTCGAGGCCCGCAGCAGACGGGTCGCGGCGTCGTAGGTCGTTCCGCGCGCGCGCTTGGGGGTGACGCTGAGCTCATCGGTCGCGTTGACCGAGATCCGCCGGCCGTTTGAGCCGCGCGCGAAGTTGTCGGGCGCGACGATCGTCGGGTCCTCGTTGCTCGCCGCGTCCCACGTCGACTTGTTGAGCTCGGCGATGAACCCGTCGTTGAACTCGTCGTCCTTGAACTCCGGGAACTCCTCGGACAGAAACCGGAAGCGAATCGACAGGCAATTGGCGCCCTTGGGCCGCTTGAACTTGATCCGCAGGATCGTCACGTCGCGCGCGCCGCGCACGAAGGGCCCGTTGACCGTCGTGCCGCTGTCGGGATCGGTGTTCTTGTCATCGGCGAGCGTCGCGTCGCCCGTGCTCAGGATCCCGAACGTCTTACCCGCACGGGGAAACCCGGCCAGCTTGTCGTCGGAGATCGCCGCCGGATTGCCGCCCGGCGGAAGCAGCGTGAAATCCGCGCGCCGGATGATCTTCGGGTCATCGGCGATCGCCTGAGCGAGCTCGAAGGCCTCCCCCTTGCCCTTGGTGCGATCGGGAGTCGGCGTGATGTCAGCCGCCGCCATCCCCCCCGTCCCCACTGCCACCGCCGCCGTCGCGACGCACGTCGCTCCAGCACCCGCCAGCCACTTCACTTGTCCGCGCCGCATCGCGCCTCCAGTCGTTAGTCAGAGAAACCGCAGTCGGTGCGTCATCCCCCGATATCCGCCGGCGGAGCGGGCACAGTCGGGCGGATGTCAGCCAGCGGACACCGGCTCGCCGGGGAGGAGCCAGAGGTCATCGGCCTCGCGAACCACGATCCCCTCGTTCTGAAGCGCACGCAGGGCGGTGGTGACCGACGGGCGTCGGGCGCCGATGAGCCGCGCGAGCGTCTCGTGAGTCAGGCGCACCCGGAGGGCGACGCCGTCGGGGCGCACGTACCCCCAGCGACCGACGAGCTCAGTGAACAGAACACGCAGGCGGACGTCGACGCCCGTGACCTGCGTCAGGGCGAGCCGGAAGGCCAGCGCGTGCGAGCGTCGCACCGAGCGCCCGACGATCGCCGCCATCAGCGCAGGCCAACGGCCGGCGACGACCGCGAACCGCGCGTCGAGGCTGGCGAGACGGACCGAGCTCAGTGCGGTCCAAGTAATGGTGGCGGGCACCGAGGCGAGCGGCTCCTCGTCGTCGTCCCACGGTCGGACCAGGTCCCCCGGCCCGAGCAGCTCGGTGCCCACGCGGTCGCTGACCTCGACGTCGCGAGCGAGGATCCCGTCGAGTACCAGCAGGCCGATCCGGCCGGGCTCGGCCTCCCATTCGCCGCCCGGCCGCCACGGCCCCGCCTCCACGGTCTGGACGCGCACGACGCTGTAGGGACGCGCCTTGGCCAGCGTGTCGGCGTCGAGCGCGTCGGCGAGGTCGGGGTCGGCGTCTAGCAGGTAGACCGCTTGGCGCTGTGCTGCCATCCGTCGTCCATACTCCGGTCGTCGCTGGTCGACACTGAGGCTAGAGGTCCGCCAGCTGACATCGCGACCCTCGAGCGGCGCAGAGGCGGTAATGAAAGCACTGATGCGCGTCCTCCCTCCGGAGCGAATCCTCTCGGCCCAATGGTTCACCCTGTTCTGCATCAC
>Ga0208612_1001021_pt1 | contig 11772 bp, 8 predicted proteins | sample AntDryMetagUQ889_FD_188089 | JGI IMG/M metagenome (GOLD analysis project Ga0208612, IMG submission 188089) | Polar desert microbial communities from Antarctic Dry Valleys - UQ889 (SPAdes) | ecosystem: Environmental > Terrestrial > Soil > Desert | place: Antarctic Dry Valleys | collected 2008-12-31 | reverse complement strand
CTTACGCTACAGAGAACTTAAGCTAAACGCACAATAGTGAGAGAAGGAAAATGAATTGTAGATTTCAAATGACATTCTGTGCGTCGCTTCTCGCGGCGAGTGTTTTTGTGGCGGCGTGTCAGTCAACGGATCGGACGAAGAACGACGACTCGCCGACGAACGCGGCGGCGTCCAATGAGCGCGCCCCAACCTCTTCTTCAAACGCGAACGAGATTTCAATCGCCGATAAAATGAATTCGGCGGAAGATTCGGCGAGCGCCCGGCCGACGCCCACGCCCGCGCCGACCCCCGTCGTCGAGCCGCCGGCGCCTGTTCCACCTAAACCAACCGAGTTCGGATTCGAACGATGAACGAAAGGAACCACATGACGAACACCCGCCGCACTCCGCGAGCAAGGTTGCTCGCATCCCGTCCGATCCTGATCGCAACGATCGTCGGGCTCTTCGGGGCACTCTCCCTGATCGCGACCCCCGATGCCGGGGCAGGCACCTTCCGGGCCGTCCAGTGCAGCTCGGGCGCCGGCGCCGGCCACGAGGACGCGGTCTTCAACGCGAACTCGCCGCGCTACGTCCAAAGCGCAGATTGCGAGGGTCCCGGTCTCGCGATCCGGCACGTTCAAGGGGATCGCGCTACGGCCGGCGGTCGGTTCGGCGCCTGGACGCTGACCGCGCCCACCGGGGTCGAGATCATCCGAGCCGTGACCAGCGCGAAGGGCCGCGCGGCGTCCGGCCACAAGCCCGAGCTGATCGTCGGCCTGGCGAGCGGCGCGAAAACGGCGATCTCCGGGCTCGGCGGCGCCCTGCGGACCTTGACGTGGGCGGGAATTCGCGGCGCCTCCCTGAGCGCCCGGCTCAGCTGCGCCCGATCCCGCTGCGGAGGGGGCGAGCGCGCGTACGTGCAGATGCGGCGCCTCTCGCTGACCATGCGGGACTCGGTCGCGCCCACCCTCCGGCCTGGGGGCGAGCTCCTGGCGGAGGGCTCGCGGCGCGGAGTTCAGGGTCTGACGATCTCCGCCCACGACTCGGGCTCGGGCATTCGCTTCATGAGCGTCGACGTCAACCGAGAGCCGCTGACGTCGCGGACCATCCGCTGCTCCCTATCAGGACAAGTGGCTACGCGCCTGAGGCCCTGCCCCACCGACCCGCTGCGAAACATCGACATCGCAACCCGGTCGCCCCTGTTCCGCCAAGGCCCTAACGACGTACGCATCTGCGCGGCCGACTACGGCGCCCGGCTGAACTCGAATCGCAAGTGCGAGACGCACGAGGTCCGCATCGACAGGCTCTGCCCGGTCTCCGGCGTCGCCGGCGCGATACTGAGGGCCAGGTTCGTAGACGGCGGCGATCAAGTGCGCACGACTTCGACCGATGCCGCCACCGTCGTCGGCTCCGTCCTTGGCGCGGATGGCAATCCCCTGAGCGGAGCCCGGGTTTGCGTGGCGACGAGGGCATACGCGACTAACCACCCGGAGCGGATCGTCGCAACGCCCCTGACTGACGCGCAGGGTCGCTTCCGCGCGAGGATCCCGGAGGGACCGAGCCGGGAGGTGCGGGTCGCCCACTGGCCGGACGCCGAAGGGGCGCTCGAGCGGTACCTGCAGCTCACGGCGCGAGCGGTTCCGAGGCTCAACCTGAGCCCGGACCGCACTTTGCGAAACGGCGAGTCCGTCCGCTTCTGGGTCAGGATCCCCGGCCCCTCGCGCTCCTGGCGCCGGGTTGGCATCCAGGCGCGAGCCGGGCACCGGTGGGTTCAAGTCGCGTCGGGGCGGACCAATCGCTCCGGAATCTGGCGGGGCAGCTATCGCTTCCGCTCGACCACAGGCACCCGCCGATACGCGTTTCGCGCGAGGGTTCCCCGGCAAGCCGGCTACCCGTTCGAGCCCGGTCACTCGCCGATCCGGCGGGCGCGGGTAGTTGGCTAAGGGCCGCGTTTTGCCTGGATGTCGGCGAGCTGTTCGGAGATCCACACGTCCGGATCACGCTCGCGCACGATCTCGCGCAGCCGCGCGGCGCGAGTGCGGCGCTCGTCGGCATCCATGGTCAGCGCCCGGTAGATCGTGTCGGCCTGCTCCTGGATGTCGAAGGGATTGACGGACAGGGTGCAGTCGCCCAGTTCCTCGTGGGCGCCCGTGTTTTCCGAGAGCATCACCACGCCGTCGCGGGTCGAGATCGCGGGTGCCTCCTTGGCGACCAGGTTCATGCCGTCGAAGAGGGAGTTGACGATCAGCAGGTCGAAGTGCTTGTAGCGGGCGACCGCCTCGGGGAAGTTCTCGTAGATCCGCAGGTCGATCGGCATCCAGTCGGTGGTGCCGTGGCGGTGGTTGACGACTGCGACCAGCGCCTCGATCCGCTCCAGGTATTCCTGGTACTCGGGCACATCCTGCCGCGAGGGCTGCAGGTGGGCGATGAAGGTGACGCGCTCGCGAAACTCCGGGTGCTCCTGCAAGAAGACGTCGAACGCGGTAAATCCGCGCAGCACGTTCTTCGACAGGTCGGCGCGGTCGACGCGGATGATCAGGTGGTCGCGGCGGCGGCGCAGAAGCTCCTGCTCGTAGGCGCGGACCTCCTCTGACTCCGCGGCCCGGTCGAGCCGCCCGGCGTCGATCCCGAGGGGATAGGCCCGCACCCAGATCTCCCGCCCCCCAAACCGCACCGAGCCCGACGCGTAGTCCACATCGAGGTCCATCAGCTCCCGGCAGCAGTGCAGGAAGTTGCGGCAGTACGCGGTGGTGTGGAAGCCGATGATGTCGTTGGCCAGCATGCCCTCGTAGATCTGGGTTCGCATCCGGGTCGGCAGGATCCGCCAGCTGTCCGGCTGCGACCAGGGGATATGGACGAAGTGCTGCAGGAACACCTCCGGTCGGCCCTCGCGGATCAGCGCCGGACAGGTGTAGAGGTGATAGTCGTGGAGCATCACCAGCGGATCGGCCTGCCCCGCGATCGCCTTCAGGGCGGCGTCGGCGATATCCCGGTTGACGGCGAGGTAGCCGTGATCCCACGCCTCCGCCTCTTCGCGCCTGATGTCGGGCGCGTTCGAGAGGTCCCACAGGTAATGCTGGATGAACCACAGGATCGGGTTCGCGATGATGTTGTAGAAGCCGTCGTAGGCGACCGGGTCGGACTCGACCAGCAGTACATCGTAGGAAACGCCGCCGATCTCGACGTGGATCGGATCCGTCCCTGCCTCGCGCTGAACTTCGGCATCCTCCTCGGTCATCGCGGAGGCAATCCAAAGTGCGTCACGGGTCTTCACGAGACCGGTCAAGGCAGTGACCAAGCCGCCGCCGCCGCGGGTCACGATCCGCTCACCATCTTCCGCGATCTCGTACTGGGCCGGGCCCCGGTTGGAGACGATCACGAGCCTGTCGCTCATCGTCCCGATCCTCGTCTCAGACGTCGATCTCGCCGAAGATCTTCAGCCAGTCACGCAGCAGGCGCGGGCTCAGGAAGTTCTTGCGCGCATGCTCCTTGCCGGCTTTCCCCATCCGGCCCGCAAGCTCCGGGTCTCCCAGGATCTGCAGCGAGCGCTCGGCGGCCTCCTCGACGGACGAGACGAGGTAGCCGGACTCGCCGTCGATAATCTGGAGCGGGATGCCGCCCACCGCGCCGGCGACGGTCGGCCGCCCCTTCCAAAGCGCCTCGGTGACGGTCAGGCCAAAGCCCTCGCGAATCGACTTCTGCATGCACACGTCGGCCTGCGACTGGAACGCGTTGACCTCGATCGCGCCGACGTTGTTCAGGTTCGAGAGGATCTTAATATTCAGATCGTCGCCGGCATGAGCCACCGTGCGGTTGAAGAAATCCCAGCCCTCGGGGTCGTCGGTGGCCATCGATCCGACCAAGGCGAGCTGCACGTCAGGCACCTGCTCGCGAACGATCCGGTACGCGTCGATCACGCCGATCGGGTCCTTCCATGGGTCGAAGCGGGACACCTGGCAGATCAGCGGCCGCTCCGGGTCGATCCCGAACTGCTCGGAGACGAACGACGCGTCGTCGGGGGCGAACGCCATGTTCTTGGGCGCGAGCGGATCGATCGCGGGCGGCACGATCCGCACGCCGTCGGTGATTCCCTCGGGAACGTAGGACTGCATGTGCCACACGGATGCCTCGTAGGGCTCGATCAGTGGCCGCAACCGCTCGATCGTGTCCGGGCTCGGCGCCGAGAGGTCGATATGGCAGCGCCAGACCCAGTGGCGGGACTTTTCGGGGGCGTTGGCGAGGAGGCCGGCGGGCTGGGCGTCGTGGACGACGACGCAGTCCCAGCCGTTCTTCATGCCCTGCGCGTTCATCGCGTTGTAGGCCTGGAAGACCTCCCACTGCTGGTCGGAGATTTCCTGGGGATCGCCCTGCAGCGAGTTGTGCATGAGCTTCGTGACGTTGAAGAACTCCTCCGCGCCCAGGATCACGTGCCAGTGGGCGTCGAGTCCAACGTCGCGCATCAACGGCACGATCGTGTAGAGGATCTCCGAGACGCCCCCGCCAAACGCGGTCGCGTTGACGTGCAGGACGCGCTTGCCCTGAAGGGGCTCGGCCAGCGCCCTGATCTCCTCGATCAGGTCCTTGCCGCAGATATGGGTGTAGTCGGCCAGCGAGCGCTGGCCCAAGGCGACTTCCTGGAGCACGCGGTCAATCTAGCGATGGGTGCGGTCCAACAAGGTGCGCCGGCTACGAGGAAGGCCGCGCCCGAAGCTCGACGTCGACCTCCATGCGATCGCCGTCGCGAATGATCTCCAGTGTCACGGTCTCACCGGGCTCCTTTCGCGCAATGATGCGCGGCAGGTCGGTTGCACCAACCAGCTTCTCGCCGTCCACGGAGATGATCACGTCGCCGCCGGTAACCACGGGGATCGCCTGGAAGCGGATCGTCTTCTCGCGCTCCTCGGACTTCGAAAGCACGCAGCAAAGGTCAGCTTCGTCGGCGGGGCCGCCCTCGATCAGGTTCGCGATCAGCGCCCCTGTCTCAGTGCCCAGGTCAAGCTCTTCCGCGAGCTGCGGGAAGAGCGCCTGGGTCGTGATGCCGATGTACGCGTAATCGACCTCGCCGTCCTCGCGAAGCTGATCGAGCGATCGCGAGGCAAGATCGATTGGAACCGCGAAGCCCACGCCCTGGTTTCCCCCCGAGGTGGTGTCGATCTGCTGGTTGATGCCAACGACGCGCCCCTCGGCGTCCAGGAGGGGTCCACCCGAGTTGCCGGGGTTGATCGATGCGTCGGTCTGGATCGCGCCATCGATCTGGAACTGGGTCAGCGAGGGAATCGAACGGTCGAGCGCCGAGACCACACCGACGGAGAGCGACTGTTGCTCGCCAAAGGGGCTGCCGATCGCCGCCACAGGCTCGCCCACCTCGATGTCCCCGATCGATCCGAGCTCGACCGGCTGGAGGTCGAGGCCGTCCGGGTCCACCTTCACCAAAGCCACGTCACCGAACGGATCGAAGCCGACGATCTCGGCCGGTACCGAATTGCGATCCGGGAACTGGACGAACACCTCGCGCGCGGTGTTGATCTCCGCCGGTGTCGCGGACGGATCGCTGCCCGTCACCGCCTCCGCGTCGGTGACGACGTGGGCGTTGGTGGCGATCTCGCCGTCCTCGGAGATCACGAAGCCGGAGCCCTGACCCCCTCGTGGCCCCGTTTCGCCCAGGATCGACGTTTCGTTACCGGCGAAGACGGCGGTGATCGTGACCACCCCCGGAGCGGCCCGGTCGTAAACAGCCTGGGCGTTGAAGGCGCCGTCCTCGGCCTCGATCACGAGCTTGCCACCGGGGCCATCCTCCTGGACGGCCGCGGGCGGGCCGGATTCCTCCGGTGAATCGTCTTCTCCGCAGGCAGCCAGGGCAATCGCCGCGGCAAACGCGGCAACGGCGACGGTCAGCCGGCGCCTCACGGGGCGGTCCCGGGAAGGTTGAGCGTGAACTCGGTCCGGCCCCGATGAGACTTGAGCGCGATCTCGCCGCCCATCAGCCGCGCCAGCTCCCGGGCGATCGCGAGGCCCAGGCCGGAGCCGCCGACCTCGTCGCCGGTGAAGAACCGCTCGAAGACCTGCTCGCGCACACGCGCATCGATGCCGGGGCCATCGTCGCGTACGGAGATTGTCGGCTCCCCCTGCTGGAGCTTGGCTGTCACGGTGATCCTCGTCTTCTCGGGAGTGTGGGAAAGAGCGTTGTCAATCAGGATACGGAGGACCTGCGTGACTCGGCCGGCGTCGGCGAATGCCGGGACCGATCCTTCGGGAAGCTCGACCTCCAGCCGGCGCGTCCCCATAGCGGGCTCGAACTCCGCGACGACCTGCCGTGTGAGGTCGGCCAAGTCGAGCCGCTCGGCGCGCAGGCTGAGCGCATCGGCGTCGAGCTTCGAGAGGTCGAGCAGGTCCGTGGTGAGCTTCGTCAACCGCGCGATCTGCTCGCGCATGGTGGCCACGAACTCCGCCCGGGCCTCGGGGTCCGGGTCTTCCTCGTCGAGCAGCTCGACGAATCCGCCAAGCGAGAAGATCGGCGTGCGCAGCTCATGCGACGCGTTGGCGATGAACTCCTTGCGCGCCTCGTCAAGTCCCGCAAGGCGCTCCCGCATCTCGTCGAGCGTCGTCGCGAGCTGGCCCACCTCGTCGCGCCCATCGGCCATGATCCGGCTCGCGAAGTCACCATGCGCGACTCGCTCCGCAGCCGCCTCCAGTCTTCGCAGGCGACGCGAGTGGGCGCGAGCCGCCACGTAGCCCGCGGCCAGCGCGGCGGCCAGCGCGATCAATCCCGCGATCAGGATCTGGCGCTTGATCAGCGCGACGTTGTCGTCGACGTCGCCCAGCGGCGAGGACAGCACGACCACCCACCGCGGCTCGCCCGCAACGAAGAGCGGCGCCGCCGACTCGCCCACGCGCTCGCCCTCGATGCGCTCGATGGCGCTGGACAGGGTCCCAGAGGAGGCCGCTACTCCCGCCGCCGGATAGGAGGCGAGGACCGCTGAGCGCTCGACCTCCGAGTCGGCGATCACGAAGGCCGGCCGCAGGCCGGCCGGCTCGGCGCGCACGCCAAGCAAGGTCACCCGTGATCCGCCCGCCCGCTGGGAGAGCAGCAGGACCTGCCGGCGGAGCTCCTCCTGGCTACGCCCCGCCTTGATCAGGCCGCTCAGGGCTTGGCTCTGCGCCGCTGTCTCGATCTGCAAGCGCCGCAGCTTCTCGACGGTCAAGCTGGAGCTGAGCTGTGGCACCACGTACAGATAGATGAAGCCGATCGCCGCGGCCGTGATCAGGGAGAAGAGCGCGACAAGCTGCGTCCGGACGGAGGAGAACACGGGGTCAGCTCAGCCCATCTAGTGCTCGTCGCGGAACCGGTAGCCGACGCCCCTGACCGTAAACAGGTACTCCGGATTGCGGGCGTCGCGCTCGATCTTTTCCCGCAGGTGGCGGATGTGCACGTCGATCGTGCGTGGATCGCGGTACTTGGAGTCGCCCCAGATCCGTCCCAGCAACACCTCCCGGGTGAAGACGCGCCCCGGTGCGCCCGCCAGCGACGTCAGCACCTCGAACTCCACATACGTCAGGGTCACCGGCTCGCCCCGCACCAGGACCGCCCGTCGCTCGATGTCGATCTCGAGCTCGCCGGCCGTAATCGGCTCGGACCCCGCCCGGGCGCCGCCCATCTCCGCGCGTCGCAGCGCCGCGCGCACGCGGCTGCGGAACTCCCGGAGGGAGAAGGGCTTCGTTATGTAGTCGTCGGCGCCCATCTCCAAGCCGACGACCTTGTCCACCTCGTCATCCTTCGCCGTCAGCATGATGATCGGCACCTGGCTTCGGGTCCGCAGGCGGCGGCAAACCTCGATCCCGTCCATTTTGGGCAGCATGATGTCCAGGACCACCAGGTCGAAGCGCTGCTCCGCGAAGCAGTCGAGCGCCTGGTTTCCGTTAACCGCGATGACGACTTCGTATCCGTCCTTGCGGAGCGGATAGGCCAGGAGCGTCTGAATCGCCGGCTCATCGTCGACCAGGAGGATCCGCGCCACGCCATCGCCGGTCATATATGAGTAAGGCTAGATGGTGATGTTCGACCGGCGCGCATACAGGCTGGGCTTCGCACCCATCGTCGCAGCCCTCATCGTCCTGGCCTTCTCTCTGGAAGGCCGGCCGCCGCCCTTCGACCCTGCGCCCGGCACGATCGAGTTCGATGCGGAAGGCGCGGAGAGCGCGATGCGGGATGTGCTGCGCGTGGGCGAGGTCCGCATTCCCGGCAGCGAGGGCTCGGGTGCGGCCGCCGATGAGGTCCGGGAGAGCTTCGAGTTGATCAGCCGGGGGACCGTCGCCGAGCAGACGCTTGAGGCCGAGGTCCGCGGGGACGACGAATCCCTGCGCAATGTGGTCTTGACCCTGCCCAGCGCCAACGACCGCGCGATCGTCGTCATCGCCGGCCGGGACGCACGCGCCGGGCCGGGCATCCCGTCGAGCGCGGCCGCCACAGGGGTGTTGCTGTCTCTGGCGAGATCCCTTGAGGTTTCGGATCGCGACCGGACGATGGTGTTCGCATCGATTGACGGACTCAGCGCCGGCGCCGACGGCATCAGGACGATGCTTGACGCGCTGCCGGACCGGCTCGATGTCGAGGCGGTCCTGGAGATCTCCCAGCCCGGCTTCGCCGAGCCGTTCGCACCCCACCTGCTCGCTTCCTCGACCAGCGACAGGAGCCCCTCGGCGGGCCTGGTCGCGACCGCCGAGGCGATCTTGGCCGAGCGCGCGGCAGCGGACGCCGGCCTGGACGGCCCGCTCGGCCAGATCGCGCGCCTGGCGCTGCCCGCGGCCAGCGGAGCCGAGGCTGCCCTGAACGGCAGCGGGCTCGACGCGATCGCGATCAGCTCGGCGGGGGCGGTCCCGCTGGCACCGGAAAACGCAAGCGAGGACCACTTCTCCGTCAATACGCTGAACCGGTTCGGCGAGGCGGTGCTGGCCTTGGTCGGTGCGCTGGACTCGGCCCCGGCGCCCGCGCTCCACGGCCCCGACACCTATATCCGCTTCGGCGACAACTTGATTCCGAGCTGGGTGCTTGGGCTACTCGTGCTGGCCCTGCTTGCGCCTCCGACGCTGGCGGTGGTGTCAGAGCTGGCTCGCTCCGGGCGCGAGAACGGCGGCGCCGGTGCGGCTCTGCGCTGGGCCAGCGAGTGGGCACTGGTCGCGCTGGCGCCGCTCATCGCCCTCTACGCGCTGGCGATTCTGGGCCTCATTCCCCGGCCGGAATCGCCATTTGACCCGGGCAGCTTCGAGCTCGGGCCGCTGGAGGTGATCGTGATCGTCCTGTTGCTGGCCGGCGCCGGCGGAACGTGGTGGGTGCTGGGCCTGCGGCGCCTGCCAGGGGGCGCCGGCGCCATCACTCTGGGCGCGGCGGCGGCGGCGGTCGTGATCGTTTCCTGCCTGCTTGCTTGGCTCACCAACCCCGCGCTCGCGCTCCTGATGGTGCCCATGGCCCACGTTTTCGCGATCTACGTCGTACCCGGCCGAGCAACCATTACGGCGCTCCCCGTCGCGGGCTTGGCCTTGCTGCCACTGCTGGCCGCGGTGCTCCATGTGGCCGCGAGCCTCGCTTGGGGCTCTTCCGCGCCGTGGCAGCTCGTGCTGGTGGTCTCCGGCGGCACCCTGGGGCTCGTCCCCGCCCTGGCCATCGGGGCGGCCCTGTGCGGGCTGGCCGCGCTGGTGTTCTCCGCGCTGGCCCCCTTACGACCTGCCTCCCGGTAACGAACCCTGACCCGGCGGAAGCGGACGCGAAGCGGAGCATTCCGGCGGAGTTGTGGTTTCCCCCTGGGGTGGCCCCCAGAGCCGGGCTAGGGGGAATCCCGCAATATGCTCGTTCTGGACATCTGTCCGATATCCGACCGGCAGGGACGGGACGATGGCAGGGTAGACATGGCCGACCTCGCAGAGCAAATTGCAATCCAGAACTACCGGGTGGATCCGGAGAAGGTAGCCATGGAGATCCTTCGAAAGCTGCGACTGATCAAGGCTGCTCGCCACGAGTTGGCGATCGGACCTGGTCGAACCCCTGGACCGCCGGTTCGCGACCCGTAGCGTCGCGAATCACAAGACCCTCCCCCGCCTCGACTCTGCCGATCACGGCGGGATCGAGGCCGCGCTCACGAAGCGAAGCCTGAGCCTCCCCCAGGCGCCCCGGCGGCAACGCTGCAAGGAGCTCATAGTCCTCGCCACCGCCATAGACGAGCCGATCCGGGTCGACGTGCGCGCGCAGCTCGGATATGCCCGGCGCCACGGGTACCGCCGCTGCGTCGATCACGACGCGCGCCCCGCTCGCGTCCGCCAGGTGGACAGCATCGCCGGCCAGCCCGTCGGAGATGTCGATCATCGCGTGCGCGCCGGCGCGGGCCAGCGCCTGGCCGGCGCCAATTCGCGCCGTGGGCTCAAGCTGTCGGTGGCGTAGATCGTCCGCGATCTCGTCCGGCAGGGCCGCCGCCAGCTCGGGGCGCTCGAGCAGGACCAGCCCGGCCGCCGCGCCGCCCAGCGGGTGGGTAACGAGCATGACGTCGCCCGGCTCGGCACCAGCTCGGGTCACGAAATCGGTGGGCTTGTCCGCATGGCCGACCACCGTCACCGCCAGGAACAGGACCGGCGACCGAACCACGTCGCCGCCCGCCACCGCGGCCCCCTCCCGCGAGGCCACCCGGGCCAGGCCGTCCGCCATCGCGGTCAACTCCGACTCGGTCATCTCCGGGGCCAGGCCTAGCTGCACGTACGCCTCGCCGGGCTCGGCGCCCATCGCAGCAAGGTCGGAGAGGGCCGCCACCATCGCCTTGGCGCCGATCTGCTCGGGCGTAAATGTCTGGCGGCGAAAGTGGACGCCGTCGACGATGGCGTCCACGGAGGTCGCGGTCGCCCCGCCCGGAACGCTGACGGCGGCGTCATCACCGCTCGCCAGGGCGAGCCGCGGCGACCCTGCAGCCCCGGCCACCGCAATTCGCTCGCGAAAGAGATCGATCAGCTCAAACTCGCCACGCACCCGTCCGACGATAGTGGTGAGTGAGGGTTTGCATGGGCTGGCCCTCAAAATCCCCAGTCGAGGGGCCAGGAGATCTACGGGTCGACGCCGCCCGGGTCGCCACCGCCCGGCGGGCCGCCGGGGTTGCCGTTGCCAGGCGGGTCCACGGGGTCGGCATCGGGCCCCAGGCCGGGCGCGTAGGCGTCGTCCGGCTCTTCCTCCGTGGTGGTGTCCGTACCGTCGTCAGGAGTCAGGACCTCGTCGTCTTTCTCGCCAAAGTCCTCGCTGACCGTGTAGTCGCCGTAGAACGTGCCAAGGCTGGCGGGCTCCGTGGGCGCCGGGAAGTCGTCACAGGGCTCGGTTGCAGCCACCGTCATGTAGTCGTTCCAGATCGGCGCGGCCAGGTCTGCGCCGTAGCCAGGCATCGGTGTACGGTCGTTCGGGTTCCCCATCCAGACGGCGGTCGAGACGTGCGGGGTGTAGCCGACGAACCAGACGTCGGCCTGAGCCTCGGTCGTGCCGGTCTTCCCGGAGGCCGGACAGCCGATTCCCTGGCCGGCCGCGGTGCCGTACTCCAGAGCGCCCTTCATCACGTCGGCGACCGTGTAGGCAACGCCATCCGAAATCACGCGCTCACCCTTGTTCAGGTTGGGCTCGTCGACCTCGCCGTCGAGGAACTCGACCTTGCGGATCGCCGTGGGTTCGTGGTGGACACCGCCGTTCGCGAGCGTGGCGTAGGCATTCGACATCTCGAGCACCGACACGCCGTAGGTGAGCGCGCCCAAGACCTCCGCCGGGTAGTTGTTGCGC
>Ga0208612_1001019_pt1 | contig 11780 bp, 10 predicted proteins | sample AntDryMetagUQ889_FD_188089 | JGI IMG/M metagenome (GOLD analysis project Ga0208612, IMG submission 188089) | Polar desert microbial communities from Antarctic Dry Valleys - UQ889 (SPAdes) | ecosystem: Environmental > Terrestrial > Soil > Desert | place: Antarctic Dry Valleys | collected 2008-12-31 | reverse complement strand
CCCTCGACCTGCTCGACGTAGACGATGTCGGCCGCGGTGATCCCCATCTGGGGGCGAGCGGCTGAGGTGTCGTCGATCTTGACGCCAAAGACCTCGGCCGGGGCAACTCCAGGAGTTCCGTTCAGCGGGTTGACGTCGCCAGCGACTGGCGGCGGGCTGTACGGAGCGTGGTTCGTCGATGCGGTGGTGCTCGATTCCGTCTCCGCCGAGGACTCGCCGGAGTCAGCTGAACACGCGGAGAGCAGCGTGGCAACGGTAACGACGAGGACGGGCAGGGCCCGCCTGCGGCGATGGGGCACGGCCCGCACCATACGTGCGCACCTGCGCCGGAGCTCAGCTCACCGGCGGTGTGTCGGCCACCTTCGCTGGACGATCGTCGATGTCGAAATGTGCTGGCAGGGGTCTGCGCACGGCAAGACGGAAGAGCCGCGGAAGCCCCTGGCGGCGCAACTGGCGGTTGTCACGGACAGCGTCGTTGTAGAACCGCCGAGCAAGCACCACACGCTCGTTGGTGGACCTCAGCTCGAGTCTGAGGCTTTGCGGGAGGCCGCCGAGTAGAGCGCCCGCTGCACGCAACATGTGCCCGAGCGCGTTCTCGGCCTCCTCGCGGAAGGCCTCCTCGGCATTCAAAGCGTCATGAGCAGCCTGACGCAACTCCTCGGACCGGCCGCCGAGCAGCTCTGGGTGCTCATCAGCGATGGCCTGCGCGACAGCGGCACGTCGGACGAGTTGCGCGTCCAGCGCGGACCTCGCGGCAAGGACCCGATCATCGAGGCGGTCCAACCGCGCCACGGTCGAGGCCAGCCAGATGAGCAGCGTCGCCAGCAGGACGAGCACGATCACCAGGATCGTTTGGCTGCTCACGGCGGCCGAGGGTAGCCGCCCGGCCGGGCCACGACTGTGCGAGAGTGCGCGACGTGCTACTCAACGACGCTGCACGTGGTCTCATCGAGTCTGGCGCGCTGGCGCACTTTGTGACCTTGGATGAGGACGGCTCGCCACAGGTGTCCATCGTGTGGGTGGGCTTGGACGGCGAGGAGTTGGTAGCCGCTCATCTGGACGGACGGCAGCGCAAGCTACGCAACATGCGTCGCGACCCGCGGGTGGTCCTGTCGTTCGAGGCTCAGACGGCGAACGAGATCGGGATGCGGCACTACTGCATCGTGTACGGGCAGGCGCGCATCACCGAGGGCGGCGCCGCCGAGCTGCTCCAGCGGCTCGCCCAGACCTATGTTGGCCCAGGCACCGTCTTCCCGCCCTTCCCGGACCCGCCACCGGGCTTCATCACCCACGTCACACCCATGCGGATCACCGGTGCCGGTCCCTGGATGGACTGACAGCGCTCGCCCGGAACCGCTGGGCCGCCGTTCACGGGCCCACGACGGAGCCCCGCCTCTGGGCGCGGTGATGAGTGGTGACAGGACGGGAGCTGCGCACGGCCCGCCGACCCGTCGATGGGCGCAGCCAGCAGCAGCGGATCCCGGACATGGTGGAGGTCCGCCGATCCGCCGCGGACGTAGGAGGGCGCCGCGACCAGTCGCTGGCCGCGGCGCCCTCTGCGTGGCTGATTACCTGCTACGAGGCGACGGGCTCGTCATGCTCGTCGTGCAGCCCGCCACCGCCACCATTCGTTCCCCCCGGACCGACCGGACCGGCCGGGTTCACCAGCGGGTTCTTCGCGAAGTTGCGCTTCGCGAAGTACAGAATGGTGTGCGTCGCAGCGTCGGTCATCTGGTCGAGGGCCTCATTGCTGTTGTTCGCGTACGTGTCGCACGCGAGGTGGTAACAGGGGTCGTACGGCGCCCCGGCAGTACCTCCGTAGACCGCCGCCTCCTCAGCCGTCTTCACACCCTCAGCCCCGGTGAACAAGCCGCCGGCCGGGATGCCTACCTCGATGAACGGCCCGTAGTCCGAGCGACCGCTGAACGGCGTCTCCGCCGAGGCCAGACCCACCCCCGAGAAGAAGTGGTGGAAGACGCGCTCGATCTCACCCGACCCCTGCGGCCCGACCGCGGAACCCGGACCAACTGGGAAGGCCGAGTTGTCGCCGTCGTAGACGAAGCGGACGAAGTTGGGCGAGCCGATCATGTCGAAGTTGAGGTTCATCTCGATCTGCGCGAGTTCGGCCGGTGTCCGCGAGTTGACGTACTCCCGGGAACCGATGAGGCCAAGCTCCTCCGCGCTCCACCACGCGAACCGCACCATGTTGCGCGGGGTGATCCCGCGCGCGGCGAACTGCTCGGCGATTTCGAGGATGCCCGCGGAGCCCGAGCCATTGTCGTTGATGCCCGGCCCGCGGCTGACGCTGTCGAGGTGGGCTCCCACGAGGATGACGTTGTTCGGGTCACCGGTCGGAGTGTCAGCGATCACGTTCGAGGTCTGCCGCTCCTCGTTGATCATGTCCGTACGCACCCGGGCAGTCGAACCAGTGGCGCCGTTGGCGACGCCGTTGGCCAGGTCGTCCCCGAGCGCGAACGTCGAACCCACCACCGGCGGCGCTCCGGCGATAGGACCGCCGAGCGTGCCGTTGATCACGGCTGTCCGGCCGGCTTGGCCCTCGTTGAAGACGATCACTGCCGACGCGCCGGCGGCCATCGCGTTCGTCGCCTTCGCTGCGAACGAGCATGTGCCGCGCTGGACCAGCGCTATGTTTCCCGCCGGGAAGCCGACGAAGTCGGCGGCTTCGCAGCCACTAGTGCTCGTGTTGGCCACTGGCGCGGGCGGGAGCACGAGGTCGACGGCGGTCACCGGCGCCGTCACGTCACCGCTGCCGGAATACGTCATCACGGCGAAGTCCACACCGTTGACGTAGGTCACGGCGGTGGGCGAAATTTGCTGGAGCTCAGACGGCGTGCGCTCGGAGTTCAGAGTGAAGGTGAAGGTGTGCAGGCTGACCGTGTAGCCGGCTGCCTCGAGCTTGCCTTTCACATAATCGGCCGATGCGTCGTGGCCGGCGGTGCCGGCCAGCCGGTTCCCTCCGCCGACATTCGTGGCGATGTCCTGCAGGGCTTGCTGGTGTTCGCGGACCCCGGCGAGGGTCACCGCCTTGCGCAAACCCTGCGACGTGTTGAGATCGTCGGCAAGGGCGGGCGGGGCCAGCGTCATCATTGCCACGCTGACTAGGCCGGTCAGGCCCAGCGCGGACAATCGACGAAGCAGGCGGGTGTGATTCGTGGTCACAAAGCCTCCAAGGTCATTGGGCCCTCTTAAGTCCCAAGGTGAGCGGCAGTGAACCACACCAGATGCCGTCTGCCTGTCCCTCCAGCCGCGCGCCTGTCCGGCACACAGTCCGGTGCTAACGGCCATCAGCGTTCCGTAGTGACCTGAACCTCGCCGCCCACCCGTGCGGCGACCGTCTCGTAGACGGCAAGAATGCGTTCTGACACGACCGGCCAGTCGTACTCCTGCACCGCAGTGCGCCCGGCTTGGACGAGCTGGGCCCGCCTGGTTGCGTTCCCTAACAGCTCCGAGAGCGCGGCGGCCAATGCCGTCGCACTCCCCCGCCGTACGAGAACCCCCGCAGCACCGTCGTTGAGAACGCGACGGAACGCGTCGAGGTCGCTGGCCACGATGGCGGCGCCGGCGGCCATTGCCTCGACCAGGATGACGCCGAAGCTCTCCCCGCCGAGGTTCGGCGCGCAGTAGATGTCGATCGAGGCGAGCATCTTGGCCTTGTCGTCCTCGGAGATCTCACCGAGCACGGTCACCCGGCCCTGTAGAACGTCGGGGAGGTCCTCGTAGAGATCATCCACATCGCCGCGCCCCGCGACGAGCAGGCGAAGTTCAGGATGCAGCGGCGCGATCTGCGCCAGGGCGTCGATCAGCACCGGGAGCCCCTTGCGCCGCTCATCGAATCGACCGAGGAATCCGATGGTCAAACCGGGCCTGGGGAACCCTTCTAGGGGCGGTGCGGTGGCGAAATGTGCGACGTCCACACCGTTGGGAATCACGATCGCATCGCCGCCGAGATGTTCGACCTGTACCCGACGGGCCAAGTCGGACACTGCAATTCGCCCGGAGATGCGCTCCATGAAGGGTTGCAGGACACCCTGCAACGCGCCCAGCCAGCGGGACCGGACCGTGGCGGTGTGAAAGGTCGCGACGATGGGACCCTTTGCAAGAACACAGGTCAGAAACGACAGGCTCGGCGCCGAAGGCTCGTGCACGTGCAACACGTCGAAATGCCCGTGCCGCAACCAACGGCGTACTCGGGCGGCGGCTACCGGGCCGAACTGCAGCCGGGCCACTGATCCGTTGTAGCGGATCGGCACTGCCCGCCCAGCGCTGGTCACATAAGGGGGCAGGTCGTCCTCGTCGTTGGCCGGAGTGAGCACCTGTACGTGGTGGCCGAGGCTGATCATGGTCTTCGCCAGATCGCGCACGTGGTACTGCACGCCACCGGGTACGTCCCACGTGTACGGGCAGACCAAGCCGATTCTCATCGCGCCGCCCGCTCAGACGTCGCCGGTTCCAGATCCTCCCGCCACAAGGGCTGCATCATGTGCCAGTCCTGCGGAGCCTCGGCGATGCCCGACGCGAACCGGTCAATGACGTGCTGCATGGCCTTCGTTACCTTCTCCCGCAGGCGCTTCGGTGCATCGGGGCCGTCGACGACCACCTCGGGTAAGAACCTGATGTTCCAGTCGTCACCCTCGAATCCCGGCAGGGTAGGTAGGAGCGCAGCTCCAGTCTGGACCGCTAGCAGCGCCGGGCCCGGCGGGACGGTGATCGTCTCCCCGAAAAAGCTGACCGGCACCCCGCTGCTGCTCAGGTCGCGATCGCAGACAAGACAGACCGTGCCGCCGGCGCGCAGCGTCGCGGCCAAAACTGCTGCCAATGGCTGCTCCCCGCCGGTCAGCGGTACCACCTGCATCCCGAGGGACTCCCGGTAGGACTGGAACCGCTGGTACAGCGACTCCGGTCTCAGCCGCTCAGCCACCACCGTCACCGGCGGTCCGAACTTGGCCAGATAGGCAACCGCGGCGGCGTCCCAGTTGCCGGTGTGCGGAAGGGCGCACACGACTCCACGGCCGTTGGCCCGGTAGTGGCTGACGATGGCTGCGCCGGAGATGCGAGTCCGGTTGGCCACCGCCTCGGGTCGCGCCGTGGGCATCCAGAAGACTTCGCGGAAGTACCGCGCATAGGACCGCAACGCACGTCGTGTCAGCGCATCGAGCTCGAAATCGCTGCGCTCGGGCCCGACGACCCGGCGCAGGTTCGAGCGCAGGCAGGCGACACTGGGCCCACCTCGGCGCCATCCGAGGTCGGCGGCAACATCGAACGCGATTCGCGCTGGTCGACTGTCCAGTACTGGCCCGGCCCGCCAACCGACAGCGAAGCCGGCCGAGATCGCCCTCTCGGTGCGGCTCGGATCAGCCACCAGTGGAGTCCGGCGTCAGCGGCGTCGGCGGGGACGACGGACTTGCCCGCCGTACGGCGTTCAATCGTTGGCCGACGGTGATGACCCCGACGACCACCAACAGCCACAGGGCCACCGGGACGGCGACTGCAAGGCCAAGACCGGCAAGTCCCACGCCGACCAGAACGATCACCAGCCGAACGACTCGTTCGGCGAAGCCGACGCTGGCGTTGATGCCGAGCCCCTCGGCGCGCGCGCGGACGTAAGGGATCAGCTGGCCGAGCACCAGCGCCAGCATCGCGGCAAGGAGCAGGTCCGGACGACTGGAGGTCTGACCGGAGGCACCGAACCACCAGATGAGTGCCGCGAAGATCGATGCGTCTGCCACCCGGTCCAAGGTGGAGTCGAGCACCGCCCCGAACCGCGACGCCGTCCCCCCGGCTCGGGCGACCGCGCCGTCGAGCAGGTCGAAGAGGACGAACACCGTGATCGCGATCACGCCGAGCAGAAACCGGCCGGTTCCGATCAGCAGTGCGGCTGAGGCGACCGTGCCGAGCGTGCCGACGATGGTGATGGCGTTCGGGCTGACACCGAGACGATGCAGGCCGCCGCCAATCGGAGCCAGTGCCTTGCCCACCGACGAGCGGGCGCGGAGGTTGAGCATGAGGTGTGGGGACCGGCCCTTCCGGCACTTCGGGAGTGGCCCCACTCTAGCTGGCGGAGAGACTGGCCCTTGTGGGGCGCAGCCGCGAGGGGTAGCAAGTCGAGTACACGAGGTCAGCGCCGCCACGGTCGGCGCCGCGCCGCATCGAGGAGGCTGCTGCGATGTCCAAACAGTCTGGTCCCGGTCGCGGGACCGAGAGGTCGGTGACGCCGGCCAAGGATCCGACCCGGATCCGCAATCTCGCCGTTGTCGGGCGAAGCGGATCCGGGAAGACCACGCTCGTCGAGGCGCTGCTCGCGGCGACCGGCGCCATCAATCGGATGGGGTCGATCGCCGAGGGCAACACCGTCAGCGACAGCGACCCGGCCGAGATCAAGCAGCAGAGATCGGTCTCCCTGGCTTTGGCCCCGGTGCGGTATCAGGACCACACGATCAACCTGCTGGACACCCCGGGCTACGCGGACTTCGTCGGCGAGCTACGGGCAGGTCTCCGCGGCGCGGACGCGGCCCTGTTCGTCATCTCCGCCAGCGACGACATCGACGCGGCGACCATGGCGCTGTGGGAGGAATGTTCGGCAGTCGGGCTCCCCCGGGCCGTCGTCATCTCCCGGCTCGACCATCCCCGGGCCGACTGGGAGAAGGCCCTCGAAGCATGCAAGTTTGCCTTCGGTGAAGGAGTAGCCCCGCTCTACCTTCCGCTGCACGCCGACGACGGGTCGGTGTGCGGGTTGATCGGCCTGCTCAGTCAACAAGTCTTCGATCACAGCGCTGGCGGCCACGTCCCGCTGGTGCGCGATCCAGATCCCGAGCACCGGGAAGGGATCGCCGAAGCCCGCGCGACCCTGATCGAATCGATCATCGCCGAAAGTGAAGACGAGACGTTGATGGATCGCTACCTGGAAGGCGAGGACATCGACGTCAAGACGCTCATCGATGACTTGGAGACGGCGGTATCGCGGGGGTCCTTCTTTCCCGTACTCGGCGTCTGCGCCACCAGCGGCCTCGGAATCAGCTCGCTCCTGGAACTACTTGTCGGAGGTTTCCCACATCCCGGTGAGCACCAACTCCCGACCGTCACCGCCATCGATGGCAGCGCGGTCGAACCCCTGACCGCCGATCCGGCCGGCCCCCTCGTCGGGGAGATCATCAAGACCACGATCGACGCCTACGTCGGACGGGTCTCGCTGATCCGGGTGTTCTCGGGGACTCTGCGCCCAGAAAGTGCGCTGCATGTCTCCGGTCACGGCCTCACCGACCGTGGGCACGACGACCATGACGCGGACGAGCGAATCGGCTCGGTGCTCAGCCCGCTCGGCACGACCCTGCGACCAGTGTCCGAATGCATCGCCGGTGATGTCTGTGCGGTGACCAAACTGCTCTCCGCCGAGACCGGCGACACAATCTCGGCAAAGGACCGCCCCCTACTGGTCGAGGCGTGGGACATGCCCGAGCCGCTTCTGCCGATCGCCGTGTCAGCGAAGACTCGGGCGGACGAGGACGCCCTTGCCAAGGGGCTGGCTCGCCTTACCGCCGGCGATCCAACCCTGCGCCTGGAGCGCAACGCCGAGACCCATCAACTCGTGCTCTGGTGCATGGGTGAGTCACATGCCGACGTGGTGCTCGACCGGCTCCGTGGGCAGGGCGTCGACCTGGAGACCGTGCCGGTGGCTGTGGCGCTGCGGGAAACACTGGTGGCGCCGGCCGAGGGCATGGGTCGGCACGTCAAACAGTCCGGTGGACACGGCCAGTACGCAGTCGCGAAGGTGATCGTGGAGCCGCTCGAACGCGGTGCCGGCTTCGAGTTCGTCGACAAGGTGGTGGGCGGTGCAGTACCGCACAACTACATCCCGTCCGTCGAGAAGGGCGTGCGAGCCCAGATGGAGCGCGGTCTCGATGCCGGGTTCCCGTTGGTCGACATCCGGGTCACGCTGGTCGACGGCAAGGCGCACAGCGTCGACTCCTCAGACGCCGCATTCCAGACGGCCGGCTCCCTGGCCCTGCGTGAAGCAGGCGCTCGGGCAGGGGTGAGCCTGCTGGAACCTGTGCACGATGTTCGGATCACCGTTCCCGACGAGCACGTCGGCACGGTACTCAGCGACCTGTCCAGCAGACGCGGTCACGTCACTGGGACCGAAGCCACCAGCGGCGAGCGGACCGTCGTCCGCGCCGAGATCCCGGAGTCCGCGCTGATCCGCTACGCGATCGACCTGCGCTCCTTCACCGGCGGCACCGGCCGTTTCACCCGAAGATTCCTGCGCTACGACCCGATGCCCGAGCATGAGGCGGGCGCAGTTCGGGCCGACCGGGCAGCCGCCCGCTGACCAGTCCCCGCCGGTCTCGGCGCGGCCGCTGTGCATCGAGTGGGTCCGCGCTCTAGCCTTGCGCGGCATGCGACACATGCGCGTAGGGCGCGGGCTCGGGACGATTCTGGCTGGCTCGGTGGCGGTCGCCGTGCTGGTCGGCACTCCCCCAGCGGCGGCGGCGATTCCGGACTTCGGGACCGAGCCGATAGCGGACAGCTCATCAGCCGAGGGCAGCAGCATCGTCGACGTCCGGGTTGGCGAGAATGACGGCTTCGACCGCTTCGTCGTCGAGTTCGACGCAGGCATCGGGGCGTACTTCGTCTCCTACGTCGAACAGGTCACCCAGGATGGGTCCGGCGACGTGGTTCCGGTCGAGGGCTCGGCCTTCCTCCAGGTCACCATGAACGGCATACCCAACGAGCCGCCGGTCCCGCAACAGACGATCGATGTCGGGTTGACCGGTCTGATTCAGGTGGTCGGCGCCGGCGCCGGATTCGAGGCCACGGTCAGCTACGGCCTGGGCACCGCCCAGGCAGCCGGCTTCCGGGCCTTCACGCTCACCGACCCGACTCGCCTGGTCGTGGACATCGCACACCCCGACGTGGTTCCCACTGCCACCAACACCGCCGATCCCACAGCGCAGACCTCTGCGGAGACATCGCCGTCGTCCGGTCCTGAGGGCACGCCTTCCGAGGCCTCCGGCGATTCGGACTCGTCGAATTCCTGGCTGCTGTATCTGGTTGTCGGACTGGTTGTCTTCGCCCTCGTGACCGGGATCCTCGGCTGGCGGATGCGCAATTCGAACCCGAATCGGCGCTAGGCAGCCTCGCCTTACCCAGCCAGGATTCCTTGTGGCTACCCCTGACCGTTGGACGTCCATGAGTCTGCGAGCAGCTGGCGGGTTTCACTGAGCAGTTCCGGCAGTACTCGGGTCAACCCGACGACCGGCATGAAGTTCGTGTCACCGCCCCATCGGGGTACGACGTGCTGGTGCAGGTGGGCGGCGATCCCGGCGCCGGCGACGACTCCCTGATTCATCCCGACGTTGAAGCCCTGCGCTCCCGACACCCGACGGACCACCTTCATCGCATGCTGGGTGAAATCAGAGAACTCTGGCAGCTCGCGAGTGGGCTCCAGTTCGGTGTAGTCCGCGATGTGCCGGAACGGGACCACCATGAGGTGGCCGGCGTTGTAGGGGAAGAGGTTGAGGACTGCATAGACATGAGCACCGCGGGCGACGATCAGAGCCTCAGCGTCCTCCCGCGTGGGGATTGTGCAGAACGGACAGTCATCGTCGCCGGTCGGCCGGCCCTCGCCCTTGATGTAAGCCATTCGGTGCGGCGTCCATAGCCGATCGAACGGCTCGTAGGCCATCCCCTTTCTCGTCACGTCACCGCCGGTCATCGGCCGGTTGGCTCGCGGGATCGGCGTTGCTGCGGCTCGCGGCGAACTCCACGATCAGCGCGACTGCGTCAGCCACTGGTACGCCGTTGCGTTGGGAGCCGTCGCGGAACCTGAATGACACCGCGCCGGTCTCCTGGTCTGCGGCGCCGGCGATGAGCACGAAGGGCACCTTCTGCTGGCTGGCGGTCCGGATCTTCTTCTGCATCCGGTCATCACCAGAGTCCACCTCGGCCCGGATCCGGTGTTCGCGCAGCACGGCGACCACCCCGTCCAGATAACCCACTTGGTCGTCGGTCACCGGAATGGCGACCACCTGCACCGGTGCGAGCCAGACGGGATAGGCACCGGCGTAGTGCTCGGTGAGAATCCCGAAGAAGCGCTCGATCGAGCCGAACAGCGCGCGATGGATCATGACCGGTCGCTGCCGGGTGCCGTCGGCGGCCTGGTACTCCAAACCCAAGCGCTGCGGGATTTGCAGATCCACCTGCACGGTCGACATCTGCCAGGTGCGTCCGATTGCGTCCCGAGCCTGGACGGAGATCTTCGGCCCGTAGAAGGCCGCGCCACCTGGATCAGGGACCAGTTCGAGTCCGGACTTCTCGGCCACCGAGCGCAATGCGTCTGTGGCCTCCTCCCACAGCTCGTCTGAACCGATGAACTTCGGTGAGTCGCCCTTGGTAGACAGCTCCAGGTAGAAGTCATCGAGGCCGTAGTCGCGTAGCAAGTCGAGGACGAATCCGAGCAGCGAGCTCAACTCACCGGCCAATTGGTCCTTGGTGCAATAGATGTGCGCGTCGTCCATGGTCAGTCCGCGGACCCTGGTCAATCCGTGCACCACACCGGACTTCTCGTACCGGTAGACAGTGCCGAACTCGAAAAGCCGCAGCGGCAGTTCACGGTACGAGCGGCCCCGCGACTTGAAGATCAGGCTGTGCATCGGGCAGTTCATCGGCTTGAGGTAGTAGTTCGCCCCCTCCATCTCCATCGGCGGGAACATGGTCTCGGCATAGCTGGGCAAGTGCCCGGTGGCCTCGAACAACGCAGCTTTCGAGATGTGCGGGGTGTTGACGAACTCATAGCCGGCCTCTTCGTGCCGGGCCCGTGAGTAGGCCTCCATCTCCCGGCGGATGATCCCGCCCTTGGGATGGAAGACCGCCAGCCCCGAACCGAGCTCGTCAGGGAAGCTGAACAGGTCCATCGCCGCGCCGATGCGGCGGTGATCGCGCCGCTCGGCCTCGGCCAGCATCGCCACGTGTTCGTCCAGGGCCTGCCGGCTTTCCCATGCGGTGCCGTAGATGCGCTGCAACTGCGGGTTCTTCTCGCTGCCCCGCCAGTACGCGGCCGCCGAGCGCATGAGCTTGAACGCCGGGATGGTCCGGGTGTTCGGCACGTGCGGACCTCGACACAGGTCCGACCACACGCGGTCGCCTGACTTCGCGTCGAGGTTGTCGTAGATGGTCAGCTCGCTGTCACCGACCTCGACCGATGCCCCTTCTGCCGCGTCGGCCGCTGCAGGGCCCTTCAGGCCGATCAGCTCGAGCTTGTACGGCTCGTCGGCCAGCTCCGTCCGGGCGGCTTCATCGGTCACCACCCGTCGAGAGAACCGTTGACGTGCCTTGACGATGTCGCGCATCCGCGCCTCGATGCGTTTGATGTCCTCCGGCTTGAACGGCTCCGGCACGTCGAAGTCGTAGTAGAACCCGTTCTCCACCGGCGGCCCGATCCCCAGTTTCGCCTCCGGAAATAGGTCCTGCACTGCCTGGGCGAGTACGTGTGCGGTGGAGTGCCGCAGCACTGCCCGGCCTTCCGGACTGCACATGGCTACCGGCTGGACGAGCCGATCATGGTCGGGGCACCAGTCGAGATCGTGCAGGACGCCGTCAGCATCGCGAACCACGATCGCCGCATCAGGACCGCTCAGGACTGCCTTGGACCCCTCAAGCGCAGCAGCTGCCGGCGTTCCTGCGGCCACCATGACGGTGGACGCGACAGTGGACGCTGGTGGCGCAGACACGACAGGACTCCTTCAGCGTGATGGGAGGCCGCTTTG
>Ga0208612_1001018_pt1 | contig 11790 bp, 13 predicted proteins | sample AntDryMetagUQ889_FD_188089 | JGI IMG/M metagenome (GOLD analysis project Ga0208612, IMG submission 188089) | Polar desert microbial communities from Antarctic Dry Valleys - UQ889 (SPAdes) | ecosystem: Environmental > Terrestrial > Soil > Desert | place: Antarctic Dry Valleys | collected 2008-12-31 | reverse complement strand
AGGCTTGCCTATGCCGATCTTCCGCATGTGCTTTCGATCGAGCGGCAGGCCTTCGCTACTCCATGGTCGCTGGCGATGTTCGTGCTCGAGCTCTCGAAGCCGTCGGGGATCTGCCTGGCGGCCGAAGACGAGCACGGTCGCTTGGTCGGCTACCTGGTCTGCTCCCGCTACGCGGACGTTTGGCACCTGATGAACGTGGCCGTCCACCCGGAGCGGCGCCGGGCGGGGCTCGCCACTGCTTTGATCCGCTCTCTCCTCGCCGAGCTTGGCCCGGAACCCCGTCTGACGCTGGAGGTGCGGACCACGAACCAGGGTGCGATCGCGCTGTATGAGGGCTTTGGCTTCACATCCAGCGGAGTCCGGCGCCGTTACTACCATGACACCGGCGAGGACGCGCTGATCATGTGGCTGGGAGAACCACTCACGTGATCCTGGCGATTGAGACATCGTGCGATGACACCTGCGCGGCCGTGGTCGAGGATGGACGGATCCAGGCCAATGTCGTCTCTTCCCAAGCGGCCAGTCACGCCCGCTTTGGCGGGATCGTTCCGGAGGTCGCGTCGCGCCACCACCTGGAGCTGATCAATCCGGTGGTGGATGCGGCCTTGGCGGAAAGCGGGGTCACGTGGAGCGACCTCGACGTCATTGCCGTCACAAGGGGTCCAGGCTTGGTGGGCGCGCTGCTGGTCGGCGTCAGTTCCGCCAAGGCGCTGGCGGCGGCCAAGCGCCTGCCCATGGTCGGAGTCGATCACCTGCACGGCCATGTAGCTGCCAGCTTTCTGGATCCCGACCCGCTGGAGCCGCCGTTCCTGTGCCTGATCGCCAGCGGCGGCCACACATTGCTCGCCGGCGTCAACGATCATCAGGGATTCGAGCGTTTGGGGCAGACGCTGGATGATGCGGCCGGGGAGGCGCTGGACAAGGGGGCACGGCTTCTCGGCCTGGGTTATCCCGGCGGTCCGGCGATCGAGGAGCTGGCGAAGTCAGGTGATCCCGGCTCATTCGAGCTCCCGGTGGCGATGGCTCGCGAGCCGGGGCTGGACTTCAGCTTCAGCGGACTCAAGACGGCGTTGTTGTACGCGGTTCGGGAGCTTTCCGATGGTGCGGTGAAAGCAAGGCGAGCCGACCTGGCGGCGAGCTTTCAAGCGGCGGTTGTCGGCCAGCTTCTCGCCAAGCTGAGGCGTGCCCTTGACTCCGGCGCCTGGCCGGCCGTGGCGCTGGGCGGCGGCGTGGCCGCCAACGGGCCGTTTCGCGATGGCGCCAGCCGGCTTTGCGCCGAATATCGCATACCGCTCAAACTCGTCCCCCGGGAGCTTTGCACCGACAACGCGGCGATGATCGCGGCGGCAGCCGCGCATCTTGATCCGGTTCCGTATCCGTCGTACCTGGATTGGGACGTTCAAGCGTGAGGACCTTGATTCTTTACGGGCGGCCCGATTGCCACCTGTGCGACGGAGCGCGGGAGATGATTCAGCCGTTGCTGGTCGCGGCGGGCGACGTTGAGTTCCGGGATGTGAACATCGAAAGCAACGACGCGCTGTTTCGGAAGTACCTGGAGCGAATCCCGGTTGTCGAGCTCGATGGCTCCGTGATCAGCGAGTTGGTGCCTGATCAGCGCTCCATTAGTGCCGCCCTGCTACATACTTCAACGCGATGAACCCGGATGAGAGCGTGATCGTGGATGCCGCTCCCGAAGCCGAGCGCCTGTCGCTGGGTGTCGCGGCCCGGCTGTCCCGCTATCTGCAGGTCCTGACTCAGGCCCGCAAGATGGGCAAGGAGACGATTTCCTCGCAGGAGCTTGCCGCGTACACGCACATCAACTCAACTCAGATCCGGCGCGATTTGTCCGGCTTCGGCAAGTTCGGCAAGCGGGGGGTGGGCTACAAGGTCGAGTCGCTGGTGGCCGAGATCCGCAAGATCCTGCGTACGTCCGGGCAGCACAACATCGCGCTTTTCGGGGCCGGAAACCTGGGCAACGCAATCGCCACCTCGGACATTTTCGCCGACCACGGGTTCCAGATCGTGGCCGTGTTCGACGTCGACTCGGATCGGGTCGGCACTGAAGTCGGCGGCGCGCCGGTTCTGAACTTCGGCGACCTCGAGACCGTCGTTGCCGAACAGGACGTCGTCGTGGGCGTGCTCGCGGTCCCCAACGATGCGGCCCAGGAGGTCACCGACCGCCTGGTCGAGGCCGGTGTCAAGATCATTTTCAATTACTCCGAACAGCTTCTGGAGGTACCGCCGGAGGTCACGGTTCACACGTCCAGTCCGGCGGTCGATCTGCTCTACGCGCTCTACTTCTACCTCGCCTGAGGACTGATCTCGTGGCAGTGGCCGCAGGGCTCGATCTGGAAGCGGCCCGCCGCCTGTTTGCCGAGTCGCAGGATTTCACCATCGGGCTCGAGGAAGAGTTCGCGATCGTGGAGCCGGAGAGCCTGGAGCTCGCCCACGCCTTCGAGGAGGTGTACGCGATGTGCGCCGAGGACGAACTGCTTGCCCAGGCGGCCGCCGGTGAGCTGATCGACACGGAGATCGAGATTCGCTCCGGTCGCGGTGAGGACTTCGCGCACGCCATGTCGATGCAGCTCGAGCGACGCCGGCGCCTGTTCGCGGTCACGGATCGGCTCGGATACGAGCTCGCGGCGATGGGCACCCACCCCTGGGCCTCCTACCTGGATCAGCGGATCATCGACACCGACCACTACAACCTGCTCTCCGACCAGCTGCGATGGGTCGCTCAGCGCAACAACACCTGGTCGAACCATGTCCATGTGGGGATTCGCGACGCCGACCGGGCGATCGCTGTTTGCGACTACCTGCGCGAGCTGCTGCCCCCGCTCCTTGCCCTCTCGGCCAACTCGCCGTTCCTCGACGGCCACGACACGGGGCTCGCCTCGATCCGCACCCAGATTTTTACTCGGTCGTTTCCTCGGTGCGGGGTGCACGAGCCTTTCGGCGATTGGGATACATACGCGAAGTTCATCGAAAACCTCAAACGCAGCGGCACGGTCACGGAGCCGACGCAGCTTTGGTGGAGCGTGCGACCGCACCATCGGTTCGGAACCGTTGAGCTGCGCATCTGCGACGCCCAGACGGATGGCGACGAGTCGTTCGGCCTCGCTGGCTTGATCGGGGCCTCGATCGTGCAGTCCGCCCTGGATCACGATGCGGGGCTGCTGCCGGCACCCCTTCCCGGCCGGGAGGTCGAAGAGAACCTGTGGCGCGCGATCCGGCACGGGATGGATGGTCAGATGATCGACTGGCGCGGTGACTGCGGCTTGCGAGACACTCGGGATGTGGTCGCCGGATTGGTCGAGTGGAGCACGCCCGCGCGCGAGCGAATCCAAGCGCCCGCGCCCAGCCTCGCCCCTAATGGGGCCCAGCGGGCCCGGGCGGCGATGGAGGCGGGAGCGGATCCGGCCGCTGTTTATCGCGAGGCGATTGCCCAGACCAGGCGTACCTACCTCGCCCGGGACGCATCGCCGCGGGCGGGTGGGTAGCGTGATGGCGATGGAAGGCCAGATGCCGCCGGATGAGCAGCCGACCGAAGAGGAGCTTCGCGCCCGCATCGAAGAGCAGCTCCGCCAGGTCCGGGTGCAGGACCTGCTGGTCGACAGTACCGCGTCGATCGTCAACCTGACCGCTCGCCGGATCGCCAAGCCGGATGAGCAGGACCTCGAGCAGGCCAAGGTGGGCATCGAGGCCGTTCGCGCACTCGCCGAGTTGATCGATGGCGAGGTCAAGGGCCAGATTCAGAGCGCGCTCTCCGAACTGCAGCTTCTCTACGCGCGGGCGGCCAAGGGCGAGCCGCTCGACGGGAGCGGCGATCAGGGTCCGGAAGCGAACGCTGCCCGAAGGCCGCCGCCGGTGCCTGACGAGCCGTTGCAGGCCGACGCGGGAGCGAAGCCCCCCCCGCCCCGCCTGTGGACGCCCGGCCGCGACTGATTCTGGGCCCCCTTGGCCCTTTCGCGGCGCCGTCCGGCTAAACTGGCGCCGCTCTTGGCCGTCCGCACGCGGGCGGCCTTTTGGCGGAATCCCTCTACAAAACCAAACCGGAGGACCCTCAGGTGACAGACTTCTTGACCGACTACGGCGTGGTGATCGCCCTGCTTTGTGCGGGCGCAGCCGTTCTCTACGGCGCCCTGATCACTCAGCGCTTGCTCGCCAAGTCTCCTGGCAATGACCGGATGCAGGAAATCTCCGGCGCCATCCAGGAGGGCGCCAAGGCCTATCTGAACCGCCAGTACACGATCATCGCCGCGGTGGCGGTGCCGCTCGCCGTGATCCTCGCCGTCGTTCAGGACCTGACGGTGGCGATCGGCTTCGTGATCGGCGGCGCGCTCTCCGGTGCCGCCGGGTTCATCGGCATGAACTTGTCGGTCAGGGCGAACGCCCGTGTCGCCGAGGCGGCCCGCGGTGGGGTGCCGCCCGCGCTCGATGTCGCCTTCAAGGGCGGTTCGGTCACCGGCATGCTGGTCGTCGGCCTGGCCCTGCTCGGCGTTGCCGGCTACTACGGCATTCTCGTGCTCAGCGGTGAGTCCGACAAGGAAGCCGTTGATGCCCTAATCGGGCTTGGCTTCGGCGGTTCGCTTATTTCGGTCTTCGCCCGACTCGGGGGCGGCATCTTCACCAAGGCCGCCGACGTCGGCGCCGACCTGGTCGGCAAGGTCGAAGCCGGAATCCCTGAGGATGATCCCCGCAACCCCGCGGTGATCGCCGACAACGTCGGTGACAACGTCGGTGACTGCGCCGGCATGGCCGCCGACCTGTTTGAGACCTACGCGGTCACATCGGTCGCGGTGATGCTCCTCGGCGTCCTGACCTTCAATCCGGACTTCGCGCGTGAAGTCGCGATCTACCCCTTGGTGCTCGGCGGGGTCGCGATCCTCGCCTCGATCGTCGGCGCCTTGGCAGTCCGCACTTCGACCGACAAGGTGGAAGGCGCGCTGTATCGCGGCGTGGCCATCTCCGGCTTCATCTCGGCCGCCGCGTTCTTGCCGATTACTGAATGGCTGATGGACAAGCCGCTTGCGCTCGGGATTTCCGATGCCGCCGGCTCCGTTCTGGCAACCGTGCCCGATGGGACCACTCCGTTCGACCTATGGCTTTGCGCCCTGATCGGGATCGCGGTAACCGGTCTCCTGTTCGTGATCACCGATTACTACACCTCCACGCGGTTCCGCCCGGTGCGGGCGATCGCCAAGGCGTCGGAGACCGGTCACGCGACCAACATCATCCAGGGTCTTGCGCAGGGCTTCCAGGGCACCGCAGCGCCGGCCTTGGTCCTTGCGATCGCGATCCTCGGGGCGAACGAGCTCGCGGGGATCTTCGGCATCGCGATCGCCGTAGTCGCGCAGCTCTCCCTCACCGGTCTGATCGTCGCCTTGGATGCGTTCGGGCCGATCACGGACAACGCGGGTGGCATCGCCGAGATGGCAGAGCTGCCCGAGGATGTCCGCAATGTGACCGACCCGCTCGACGCCGTTGGCAACACCACCAAGGCCGTCACCAAGGGCTACGCGATCGGTTCGGCCGTGCTCGCCGCCCTGGTCCTGTTCAAGGCATTCGAGATCGAGCTCGCTGAAGAGAACAACGGCCTCCCGGTCGTGTTCTCGATCTCCGACCCGGCCGTCCTGATCGGCCTCCTGATCGGTGGCCTCATGGTGTACCTGTTCTCCGCCTTCTCGATCGAAGCTGTCGGCCGTGCCGGCGGCGAGGTTGTCGAGCAGGTGCGAAAGCAATTCCGGGAGAAGCCCGGGATCATGGCGGGCACGGAGAAGCCCGACTACGCCGACACGGTGTCAATCGTGACGGCGGCCGCGCAGCGGGAGATGATCCTGCCGTCGCTGATTCCGATCGTGGTCCCCGTGGTCGTTGGCGTGATCAGCGTCAAGGCCCTTGGCGGCCTGCTGATCGGCGTGATCGTCGTCGGCCTGTTCATGGCCCTGGCGATGACCGTCGGCGGCGGCGCCTGGGACAATGCCAAGAAGCTGATCGAGGACGGCGCTTTCGGCGGCAAGGGCTCGGAAGCCCACGCGGCTTCGGTGACCGGCGACACGGTGGGCGACCCGTACAAGGACACCGCCGGCCCTGCGATCAACCCGATGATCAAGGTGGCGAACATCGTCGCGATCCTCATCATCCCGATCGTTTCGTTCTAGCCAGCCATGGTTTCATTGGGGGTCGTGGCCGTGGGTCCCGTCGCAGTAGCCCAACGGCGCAGCATCCCCGCGACAGGACCCGCGGCGACTAGGCCGGGCTCTCACTCGACCGGGTTCGCTACGTCCCAGCGGATGTTGCCCTCGTCGTCCAGGACCTCGACGTCGATGTCGCCGACGCTGCCGTCGGCCAGCGTCATCACGCAGACCGCGGTCGAGCCCTGCTCATTATCGATCTCGTCCGGGCAATCCACGCCTTCGACCTCGGATCCGGGGACTTGCTCTTCGTAACCCGCCGCGATCTCTGCCTCGGCTTTGCCCTCGTCGATCTCGGTTTCGCCGCAGGCCCCAATCACCAGGGTCGCGCTGGCGATTACAGTCAGGATTGAAGCGCTCTTGATCGCGATTTTCATGCCGCGACGGTACCGCGCGCGGCGCGCAAATGCTTGGCCCGCATAGATTGCGCGCGTGAGCTCAGACGACGCGATCAACGTCGCCGACTTCGAAGCGCTGGCTGCGGAGATGTTGGATGCCGGGCCGCTTGGCTACTTTGCTGGGGGTGCCGGAAACGAGCGCACGCTTCGGCGAAACGTTGACGCTTATGCCGAGTGGGAGCTGATTCCGCGGGTCCTGGTCGACGTTTCGGCGGTTGACTGCCGTGTGGAATTGTTGGGCTCGCGGCTCACGATGCCCCTGGCTGTCGCGCCGGTCGCGTTCCAGCGGTTGGTCGATCCGGGTGGGGAGGAGGCGATGACCCGGGCTGCGGGAGCTGCGGGCACGGCCTTCAGCCTGTCGACCCTTGCAAGCACCACGCCGTCCCAGGTCGCGGCGGCAGCCCCGGGCACGAGCCGCTGGTTTCAGCTCTACTGCTTTCGCGACCACGCGGTGACGGAGGCGTTGCTGTCAGAAGCCGTTGCATCCGGCTTCTCTGCCGTCCTCCTGACCGTTGACGCGCCCTACGCGGGCCGGCGCGAGCGGGACCTGCGCACCGGATTCCAGATCGACGTGGATGTGCCGAGCGTCCAGGCCGCGATTGGCTCGGATCGCCCGGTGAGCGTCAAGGAAGCCTTCGACCTGGTTGACCCGGCGCTCGACTGGGACGCCTTCGCATCGCTGACCGCGGGTTGCGAGCTGCCGGTCGTCCTGAAAGGGGTGATGAGCCCGGCCGACGCCGAGCTGGCGATCGAGGCGGGGGCGGCTGGAATCGTCGTTTCCAATCACGGCGGCCGCCAGCTCGACGGCGTGCCGGCGACGATCGACGCTCTCCCCGCCGTCGCCGAGGCCGTCGCCGGCCGGGTCCCGGTGCTTGTCGACGGTGGCATCCGCCGCGGGACGGATGTCCTAATCGCGCTGGCACTCGGCGCGAGCGCCGCTCTGATCGGCCGACCGGCGCTGTGGGGGCTGGCATCGGGCGGGGAGCAGGGCGCGCGCCGAGTGCTGGAACTGTTCCACGACGAGATCCGCCTCGGCCTTGGCCTGCTGGGCTGCCCGACGCCCGCCGACGTGGCCCGGGCGCATGTATCGCGCCGGCCTTAGATTTCGATTGGGACAACACGACGGGAGCCATTCCATGACCGACGCACCGCTTGTCAGCGGCACCGACTTCATCACGGTGGGACGAAGGACTACGACGCCGCAGCCGAGTTCTACGGCAACGTGCTCGGACTCGAGTTCTCGAAGCGCTGGGGCGAGATGCCCGCAGGCGAGTTCGAGACCGGCAATTTGACCATCGCGATCATGCAGACTGACGCGTTCGGATTGGAGTTCAAGCCCAACAACCTTCCGATCGAGTTCCGCGTCGACGACGTCGCGGCCGCGCAAGCCGAGCTCGAGTCGCGGGGCGTGACCTTCAAGGGCGACGTCCTCGACTCAGGGGTCTGCCATCAGGCCTTCTTTGCGGACCCGGACGGCAACGCGCTGGCGATCCATCACCGCTACGCGCCGTCGGCCCCAAGATGAAGATCGGAAACGACGGCGCCGGCTTGTAACAGCCGGCGCCGTTTCCGGTTCACGGCTGATGCGGAGACGAGCCGTGCACCTGGACGACGGTCCAGCGATCGTCAGTGCGTTCTGCGACCAAGGTCATCCGATACGGAGTCGACTTCGGCCCGCCTTCGCCGCTCGCGCTCTCGGAGCCGATGGCCATAAGACATCCCCATGTGTCGAAGGTCGCGGCGTCCCGCCGGTCCCAGGTCCAGGAGTACGTGATCGGACCGGCTACGTAGCGCCCGAGGAACCGTCGCACCTCGTCACTCCCACGGAGCAGCGGCTCTTCGGACGTGACGACTACCAACTCGGGCGTATCCGCCAACGTCTCGAGCACGGCCTCCGGACTGCGTTGAGCGAAACCCTCGCAGAACCGATCGTGGAGGTCGAGCAGCTCAGCCTCGGCGCTACTTATGCTCAATTAGTTCGATTCTGTACCCGTCTGGATCGCGCACGAAGCACAGCCGTGATCCGCCCTCGCGAACGGTGTAAGGCGGCTTCTCCGGCTCGATCCCGATCTCGGCCAGGCGCGCAAGCATGCCGTCCAGGTCGTCGGCGGTAATCGCGATGTGTCCGTAGCCGGTGCCGATCTCGTACGGATCGGTCTTGCCGTGATTGAAGGTCAGTTCAAGGCGAGCACCGTCATCGGGAAGGCCCATGAAAACGTTGGTCGCCTCATCGCCGATCGGCATGCGCATGAGCTCGTCAAAGCCAAGCTTTTCGTAGAAGTCGACGGAGCGGTCGATGTCCGTGATGCGGTAGCAGGTGTGGATCAGTTGCGAAGCCATGCGAGCACCGTATCGCGAGGCCGTGGCAGCCGTAGACTCGCCCGCTGTGGCTGAGCGGATTCCCAGGGAAGCGGCGCTGCGCCGGGTGCACGGCACCGGGGCGTTGTTTGCGGCGGCCTATGGAAACGTGGGTTCGTCGATCTACTACGCGCTCGGCCTGGTTGCCGGATTTGCACTGGGACTGACGCCGGTCGCGTTCCTGTTGGCGGGGTTGATCTTCATCTGCACTGCGGCAACGTACGCCGAGGCCACGGTGATGTATCCGGAGGCGGGTGGCTCGTCCAGTTTTGCCCGACATGCCTTTAACGAGCTTGTCAGCTTTATTGCGGCCTGGGGCCAGATGCTTAATTACGTGATCACGGTCGCGATCTCGGCGTTCTTTGTCCCGCATTACTTGGCCGCAGTTTGGGAGCCGCTTGGCAGCGCCCCGGGCGACATCATCTTCGGCGTCGCCCTGGTCGGCTTGTTGTGCCTCGTCAACGTGGTCGGCAGCCAGGAATCGGCCAAGCTCAATCTGGTCCTTGCCATTGCCGACCTTCTCACACAGGTGATGCTGGTTTTGTTCGGCATCGCGCTGGTCTTGAGCCCGGACATCCTGATCTCGAACATCGAGTTGGGTGTCGCGCCCACCTGGTCTCAGTTCGCACTCGGAGTCGCGGTCGGGATGATCGCCTACACCGGAATTGAGACGCTTTCGAACATGTCCGAGGAGGCGCGCGACGCGGAGCGGACCGTGCCGGCGGCCGTCGGTTGGGTCTTGCTGGCCGTGCTGACCCTTTTCCTTCTGATCCCGCTGGTCGCCCTTTCGGCAATGCCGGTGACCTTCGAGGGCGGTCAGTACACGTCGCAGCTTGCGACCACTTACGCGGACAACCCGATGCTGGGGATCGTCGATAACCTCGGCCTCAGCACCGGGCTGACCGACGCATTGCGAATCTACGTCGGGCTGCTTGCAGGTGTGATCTTGACCATCGCCACCAACGCCGGCCTGATCGGGCTTTCACGACTGACCTTCTCGATGGGCCAATACCGGCAATTGCCGCAGGCGCTGCGGCGAATCCACCCCCGGTATAAGACTCCGTACGTGGCGATTGGCGTGTTCGGCCTGGTCTCGGCGCTCGCGATCTTGCCCGGTCAGGCGGACTTGCTGGCGACCATGTATGCGTTCGGAGCGATGCTCTCGTTCACGGTCGCGCATGTCGCCGTGTTGCGGCTGCGATTCAAGGGGCCTGCCGAGAAGCGGCTTTGGCAACCCCCGCTGAACATTCCGTTTCGTGGTGGCCGGCTGCCGCTCACTGCGCTCCTTGGAGCGCTGGGCACCGGCACGGCGTGGATTGTCGTGATGGCCTTGAATACCAGGACCTTGACGATCGGCTTGATTTGGATGGCGATCGGCTTGATTGCCTTCCTGCTGTATCGGCGCAGCCAAGACCTACCGCTGACAAAGACGGTCAAAGTCCAGGCGCTGGAGTCCCTGGGCGTCGAGGAGCCGGAGTATCAGAGCGTTTTGGTGGCGTTCGACCGGGATCCGTTCAACGAGGAGATGGTCGCGACTGCGATGGCTCTGGCGACGACGCGGCGCCGGGCTATCCACATCATCTCGCTCCTGACCGTCCCGACGAACCTGCCGATGGATGCCCAGCTGGATGCGGAGGAGGGCGATGCCCAAGCGAAGATCGAGCGCGCCAAGCTGATCTGCGGCCAGCGGGTGACCGGCGTAGTAGTGAGGGTCCGGCCCGGTCAGGCCGGCGGCGCGATCATCGAGCAGGCGCGCGTCCTGGGCGCGGCCGCGATCGTGATGCAACTGAGCTACTCGGCCGGCAAGCCCAGCTACTCGAAGACGCTCCAGACTGTCCTGGCGAAGCGGCCGTGCCGGGTGATCGTCGCTTCCAGCCCGGAGGAGGCCCGCGCCAACGTCGTGATCGCGGGACCTGCCTAGCATGCCGGGGATGGGGCCCGAGGGGGAGCGAAACACGGCCGAGCAGGTCTACCGCGGCACGACCCGCGCGTTCGCCGTGGTGATCTGCGTTTTCGGCATCCTGATGATCGTTCTGACGCTGGCCCGCGGCGGCGGCTTGGGGGCCTTGGGCCTCTGGCTGGGACTGGTTTTCGCCGCCCTGGGCTGCGGGCGCCTTTACCTCTCCTTCAGAGCGTGACCGAGCCGCTCGAACACCGGCGGCTTGCCCGCCGTGCGTTTGGCGCTCCGGCCCTGTTCGCGGTCGCCTATTCGGCGGTCGGCTTCTCGCTCTACTTCTCGCTTGGCGTCGTGGCGGGCAAGGGCTTGGGCCTGACGCCGCTGATCTTCCTTGGCGCCGGCCTGATGTTCGTCTTGGCGACGATGAGCTTCGCCGAGGGCGGCGCGATGTATCCGGACCGGGGCGGATCATCGAACCTCGCAAGGCACGCTTTCAACGAGCTGATCAGCTTCATCGCGGCATGGGCGCTCTTGATCGATTTCATCGTCGTCGTCGCGTTGGCGGCGGTCTCCTTGCCTCATTACCTGGCCCCCGTCTGGGACGGTTTCGCCCAGGGTGGCGGCGAGGTCCTGAGCGCTGTCGCCGTCGTCGTCGGCGTGGCGATCCTCAACATCCTGGGCTGGTGGGGATTTCGCCACCAGGGCCTGCTGGTCGCCTTGGCCGTGGGCGATTTGGTGGTGCAATTGCTGTTGATCGTGGTGGGCGCGGTCGTGGTCTTCGAGCCGAGCCTGTTGACCCAGAACCTGGATCTGTTCAGCAGTCCGTCTTTCGAGGATGCCGTGTACGCGCTGGTGATCGCCACCGTCGCGTTTGCAGGAATCGAGGCAGCCGCCGACCTGGCCCCGGACATGGACTGGAGCCGGCGCGAGCTGCGTCGCTCGA
>Ga0208612_1001017_pt1 | contig 11794 bp, 10 predicted proteins | sample AntDryMetagUQ889_FD_188089 | JGI IMG/M metagenome (GOLD analysis project Ga0208612, IMG submission 188089) | Polar desert microbial communities from Antarctic Dry Valleys - UQ889 (SPAdes) | ecosystem: Environmental > Terrestrial > Soil > Desert | place: Antarctic Dry Valleys | collected 2008-12-31 | reverse complement strand
GACGACATGAGCGCAGTCGCGATCGCGGGTGCAGCGGGTCCCGCGGTGGAGATGGTGCGGCTCTTCCAGACCGAGCTCGAGCACTACGAGAAGGTCGAGGGCGAGCGGCTGACACTCGAGGGGAAAGCCAACAAGCTTTCCCAGATGATCCGGGCGAACCTGCCGGCCGCGATGCAGGGACTCGCGGTCGTACCTCTGTTCGCCGGCTTCGACGATGCCCGTCAGATCGGCCGCATCTTCAAATACGACATCACCGGCGGGCGTTACGAAGAGGACGACTACCACGCCACCGGATCCGGGGGGAAAGACGCTCGGTCCTCGCTCAAGAAGCGATTCCAGGACGACCTCAGCCGCGATGATGCGGTCAAGGTGGCGATCGAGGCTCTCTTCGATGCCGCCGACGAAGATGTGGGCACGGGCGGCCCGGACCTCATGCGCGGGATCTTCCCCACGGTTGCTGCGATCAGCGCCGAAGGAACCGTCGAGATCGCCGAGGACGAGATCCGCCGACTCTTCGAAGAGCTCATCAGCGAACGCCGGGAGGACATGATGCTTCCGGAGACGCACACGGTCGACGTCCGCCGAGCCACGCCGGAGAAGTAGCCATGTCGAGCCCTTATTACGTCTCGCCCGAGCAACTGATGAAGGACAAGGCGGACTACGCGCGCAAAGGCATAGCGCGGGGCAGGTCCGTGATCGCTCTGGAGTACGCCGACGGAATCATCTTTGTCGCAGAGAACCCGTCGGCGACACTGCACAAGGTCAGCGAGATCTACGACAAGATCGCCTTCGCCGGCGTCGGCAAATTCAACGAGTTCGAGCAGCTCCGCATCGGCGGCATCAGGCTGTCGGACGTGAAGGGTTACTCGTACTCGCGCGAAGACGTGACCGCGAAGGCGCTGGCCAACGCGTACTCGCAGAGCCTCGGAAACATCTTCACGACGGAGATGAAGCCCTACGAGTGCGAGATCCTGGTCGCGGCCGTGGGGGAGACCACCGAACAGAACGAGCTCTTTCACATCCTCTTCGACGGGTCGGTGAGCGATCGTCAGGGGTGGGTCGCGATGGGCGGTCAGGCCGAGGCGCTCGGGACCTATCTCAAGGAGAAGTATCCGAAGAAGCTTCCGGCCCTCAACGCGGCGGTCAAGCTGGGCGACGAGGCCCTGCGCAACGTCGAAGGCCGGGATATGCCGGCCGAGCACCTCGAGGTGGCCGTCCTCGATCGCACCCGCCCTCGCCGAAAGTTCCGTCGCCTGACCGTTGCGCAGATGCAGAGCTCTCTCAAGTAACCCAGATAGCAACCGTCAGAGCCGCCGCGGGTGGACAATGGCCCCATGGAGCGACGGATCTTCGGGACCGAGAACGAATACGGCGTCACCTGCACCTTCCGGGGCCAGCGACGTCTCTCGCCGGACGAGGTCGCCCGCTACCTGTTCAGGCGTGTCGTCTCCTGGGGGCGCTCTTCGAATGTGTTCCTCGAGAACGGTGCCCGTCTCTATCTAGACGTCGGCTCGCACCCGGAATACGCAACGCCCGAGTGCGACTCCGTCTACGACCTCGTGGTCCACGACAAGGCCGGCGAGCGCATCCTCGAAGGCCTCCTGAAAGCGGCAGAGGCGCGGCTGCGGGAAGAGGGCATCTCCGGAGATATCTACCTGTTCAAGAACAACACCGACTCGGCGGGCAACTCCTACGGCAGCCACGAGAACTATCTGGTTTCGCGCTACGGAGAGTTCGGTCGCCTGGCCGAGGTCATGATCCCGTTCTTCGTCACCCGCCAGATATTCGCCGGCGCAGGCAAGGTGCTGCAGACGGCCCGTGGCGCCCTGTTCTGCATCTCTCAACGCGCCGAGCACATCTGGGAGGGCGTCTCTTCGGCCACGACCCGTTCACGTCCGATCATCAACACGCGCGACGAACCCCACGCCGACGCCGAGAAGTACCGGCGTCTGCACGTGATCGTGGGGGACTCGAACATGAACGAGTGGGCCTCTTACTTGAAGGTCGGTAGCACCGCTCTCCTCCTGAGGATGCTGGAGGAAGGCGTACAGATCCGCGACATGACGCTGGAGAACCCGATCCGTGCCATCCGGGAGATATCCCACGACACGACCTGCCGGCGCCGCGTCCGTCTCGCGAACGGGAGAGAGGCCTCTGCTCTTGACATGCAGAAGGAGTACCTGGAGAAGGCGCTTCGCTGGGTCGAGCAGCGCGACGATCAGGTCCTCAAGGAGATCGCCGCGATGTGGGAGCACGCCCTGCACTGTCTCGAGCACGATCAAGACCGATTGGAGCGTCAGGTCGATTGGATCGCCAAGCGCAAGCTGATCGAGAGCTACCGGGCCAGGCAGAAGAACATGTCGCTCGCGCACCCGCGCGTGGCGTTGATGGACCTCGCCTATCACGATGTCAACCGCAAGCGGGGTTTGTACTACCTGCTCGAGCGCCGCGGGATGGCCGAGCGGATCTGCGACGAGGCGGACATCGAGCTCGCCACCCAGGAGCCGCCTCAGACGACGCGCGCCAAGCTGCGGGGTGAGTTCATCCGGGCTGCGAAACGCAAGCGGCGCGACTTCACGGTCGACTGGGTGCACCTCAAGCTCAACGACCAGGCGCAACGCACCGTGTTGTGCAAGGACCCCTTCCGCTCCGTCGACGAACGGGTGACGAAGCTCATCGCTTCGCTTTGATGGCGAGGTTCCGAGAGGGCACGATCGTCTCGATCGAGCGGACCGACGACTCCGTCGTGCGCGCGAGGGTGGACCTCGGCTCCTCCACGCTCGATGCGATCGCCTATCCCGGAATGATCGGCCCCCTTCGAGAGGGTCATCGTGTGATCGTCAACACGACCGGCGTCGAGCTCGGTCTGGGGACCGGCGGCACCGGCTTCATCCTGTGGAACGTCGATGCCGAGGCGGCCTCCGAAGACCACGTTGGTCACATCATGAAGCTCCGTTACACACCCTGGCAGATGAACGTGATGTCCGCAGAGTCGCCGGAGAGCCCGCATCACGAACAGCTCTCCGGGATGATCGACCTGGCCGGTTGTCCCGTCATCTCGTGCGGCCTTCACTCTCAGGTCCCGGCGGCCGCTGCCGGGATAAAGGCGGCGGCTCCGGACGCGCTAGTGGGCTATCTCATGACCGACGGGGGAGCGCTGCCGATGGCGTTCAGCATGCTTGTGCGCCAGATGCGCGGCGCAGGTTTGATCGATGCAACCTGCACGGTCGGACACGCTTTCGGCGGGGACCTGGAGGCGGTGAACGTCTTCAGCGGTCTCGCCGCTCTAAAGACCGTGTCGTCTTGCGACGCCATCGTCGTCTCGATGGGCCCGGGCATCGTTGGGACCGGGACGTCGCTGGGGCACACGGGCATGGAGCAGGGCCAGGTCCTGGATGCAGCCACCGCTCTCAACGGCAGCGCCATCGCGGCATTGCGCATCTCGTTCGCGGACGACCGGCCGCGACACCGAGGGCTCAGCCATCACACGGTGAGCGCGTTGACCGTCGCGGCGCGCGAGCGTTGCACGGTGGCCGTCCCGAAGCTGCGGCCAGAAGGCTCGGCCGCGCTGGAGCGGTCCTTGAAGGCATCGGGGGTATGCGACAGGCACGACCAGCGCATCGCCGATGGTCGGCCGGGGGTGCGTCTGCTCCTCGACCGAGGCCTGAACCCCAGCTCGATGGGTCGCAAGATGAGCGAGGAGCCCGAGCTGTGGCTGGCCGGCGCGGCGGCTGGGGTGGTGGCCACAGAGCACCTCCAGTCCCGGGGTTAACCTGCCTCGATGCGGCGGATAGAACGGCTCATCAATCTCATCGCCGCCCTTCTGGACGGACGCAGGCCGCTGACGGCCACGGAGATCCGGGAACGCATCGCGGGCTATCCGACCGACAACGTCGAGGCCTTCCGCCGCGCGTTCGAGCGGGACAAAGCCGATCTGCGCGAGATGGGCATCCCGATCGAGCTCGTCAAGGACGAGGAGGACCAGGACGCCTACCTGATCTCTCCGCAGAAGTACTACATGCCCGACCTTGATCTACAGCCCGACGAGCTCGCAGCGTTGAAGCTCGCTGCCGACGCGGTCCTCGGGGCCGGCGACCAAGCCGAGAGCGGCCTCCGGAAGCTGTCGGTGGATGCCGCCGGCGACGGGGTGTCCTCTCCCCAGGTCGTGTGGGGCGCGGATCTGGCGGCCGAACAACCGTTGCTCGGCCCCCTGCTCGCGTCGCTCCTGGAGCGACGTCCGCTCCGCTTCGGATACGAGTCGGGCGACGGTCAGCGCAGCGACAGACACATCGAGCCTTACAGCCTGGTCCACAGGCGCGGCCACTGGTACCTGGTCGGACGCGACGTCGACAAGGACGCGCCCCGATCGTTCAAGGTGTCCCGGATCGTCACCAAGCTCACCCAGGGCGACGGCACTTACGACATCCCAGCCGACTTCGATGTCGAGGCGCATATCGGTCTCGAGCCGTGGGAGCTCGGCACGGGAGCGCACGCGACAGCCAAGGTGCGTTTCGATGCCACCCTGGCCTGGTGGCCCCGCCAGAACATGGCTCACCTGAGCTCCGAGGAGCGTCCCGATGGAAGCCTCGACGTCGAGATGCCGGTAGCGAACCTGGGTGCCCTGGTGTCGTGGGCCCTCGGTTTCGGCGACCGGGTGGAGATAGTCGAGCCTCCCGAGGCGCGCGCCGAGATGCTTCGTCACCTCGCCCCGTTCCTGGAAGACACCGCATGAGTGACAGCGGACGGCTCGGCCGGCGTCTCAGCCGCATCCTGCTTCTGCTCCCCTACGCGATCCAGCATCCGGGCACGACGGTCGCCGACCTCTCGCGCAAGTTCGACATCCCCAAGACAGAGCTGATCAACGACCTGAACCTCGTCTTTCTCTGTGGGCTGCCCGGGTACGGCCCGGGCGACCTGATCGACGTCGACTTCCAAGACGACCGCATCTTCATCAGCATGGCCGACTACTTCTCGGCCCCCCTGCGGCTCACGCCGGCCGAGGGCCTCGCTCTGTACGCGGGCGGCCAGGCGATCGCAGCCCTCCCCAGCATGGAGCAAGCGGACTCCCTGAAGCGTGCCTTGCAGAAGCTGGGACGCTCGCTGGGCGCCGATGGCGAAGACGACGACGGCGCAGCGATCAAGGTCCGCTTCGAAGAGAGCCCAGCAGATCACATGGAGGTCCTGCAGCAGGGTCTCGCGCAACGAAAGCAGGTCGAGATCGAATACTTCTCCGGTTCCCGGGCCGAGTTCAGCACCCGCAAGGTCGATCCGTGGGGTCTCGTCGCGGCACTCGGTCGTTGGTACCTGGTCGGCCTCGATCACAACTCCGGTGAAGAACGGATGTTCCGCGTGGATCGGATCAAGAGTGCGGCACTGACCGAAGACGACGCCCCCGCTCCCGACGACTTCGACGCCGAGCGTTACAAGGGCGCCTTCGTCGGGCGCGAGGACCAACAGACGGTGACGATGGAGATCTCGTCCGATGCGGCCCGGTGGTTCGAGGACTATTACCCGGTGCGGTCCTCCGAAGAGTTAGGCGACGGCTGGCGCCGCGTCGAGCTCTTCTCGAGCAGCGACACCTGGTCGGCGACGGTCGCGCTCAAGCTCGGCAAGGAGGTCCGCAACGTGCAACCCGCGTCCGTCACGAGCAGAGGGGAGGAGCTCGCCGCCTCGATCGCGAGCCGCCACTCCTGATCGGCAGATCCTCGACAAGCCTCCGGACCAAAAGGCGCTAGCTCTCGGCCGCCGCTTGTTTGGAGCGGATCCGCACAACACCACTCGTGACCGCTCGGCGGGGGAGTGCGAACGAGAACGTGGAGCCCTTGCCCCAGGTCGAGTCGACCCAGATGCGGCCGTTGTGCACCCGCACCAGCTGCGCGCACAGGTAGAGCCCCACCCCGGTGCCACCGTGCTCACGCGTCGACGACCCGTCCACCTGGCGGAAGCGCTCGAAGATGTGGGGGATGTCGGTCGAGACCAGGCCCACTCCTTTGTCGATCACGTCGATCCTGAGGTCGTCGTCGTCCTCAGAGGCCCTCACGATGACCGGGCCGGGACCGCTCGAATACTTCAGAGCGTTGTCGACGAGGTGACGCAAGATGAGGCTCACCTTCGTTTCGTCACACGGCCATAGCAGCCCACGAGGGATCTGGATGACTACCTCGCGGTCCTCGTGGTCACCGATGATCTCCTCGGTCACCGACTGGACCAGCGCTTGGATATCGACCTGCTCGATCCGCAACTGCGCCTCGCGCGATTCGATCTTCGAGACGTAGAGCAGGTCCTCGATCAGTCTCTCCAGCTGCGCGGCGCGCACGTCGATCGTCTTCAAGGCCTCTTTTGCGTCCTCCGGCTTCACCGTGTCGATGCGTCGGAGAAGCGTGCGCGCGAACCCCTTGATGATCGTCAGCGGGGTTCGGAGCTCGTGCCCGATCATCGCGACGAAGTCACGCTGGGTCTGGACGATCTCGCGTTCAGTGGTCACGTCATCCATGATCAGCACGCGACCCATGGGCGACCGGGGCACGTGCACGTCGGTCACCCGGACCTTGTAGGTGCGCGGGGGGTTCCCGGCGATGACCTCGCCCTGCAGCTCGCCCTCAGATGTGAGCAGTCGTTCGACCTCGGGATGACCGATGGTGCCGGCGGCGGGGGAGCCCGCGGCGAACATCGCGGAGATCCCGAACAGGTTCTCCGAAGCGGGGTTGATCGCGACCAGTTTGCCGCGCGAATCCACCAGGACGATCGGGTTGGGCACACCTTGGATGATCGAGGTGAGCTCTGTCTCCTTCCGCTCGACCGCGCTGTGCAGCTCGGCCGCACCTATTGCGGTCCCACCCTGCTGCGCGAACGCGCGGAAGAGGTGACGACGCTCTTCGGCCAGCTCCCGCTCGGCCTGGACGACCATGACTCCGGTGGTGCCGCTGGTTGTTCGCAGCCCCACGGCGATCATCTGCCCGTAGGTTGGGTGATCGAGCATCGCCACATCCGTGCGCTCGATCGCCTGCCGCACCTCGGGGAGGTCGAGCAACGAGCGGATCTTGTCCTTCGCGAATCCGCGGAACACGCCGCGTTCGATGGCCCCGGACTCGGGATCGAAGAGGCATGCGAACCCCTCGTTCGAGCCGGCAAGCCGGGCCCCCCCGTCCAAGATGCTCTGGAGAAGGGGTTCGACCTCGAGGCTTCCCAGCAAGCCCCGGCTCGACTCGACCAGCGCCATCAGGTCCGAGGACCTGTGCTCCGCCTGCTCGTGGAGCCGGGCCCGGTAGAGAAGTCCGGCCGCTTGGTCTGCGAACATCTGAGCCACCCGAAGATCTTCCTCGCCGAACTGGCCCGGGGTGTTGGTGACCGCGAGGTTCAGCACCCCGATCCCACGTCCCTGGACCCTGAGCGGGACCACGACAGAAGACGAGATGTCGCGCGACTTCGGCACAAAGTTGACGAACGCGTCCTTGTCGATCGCGCCCAGGAGCAAGGGCTTGCCTGTCGCGAGCACGCGACCCGCCACACTCTCTCCGACCTTGATCGTCTCGCCTATGGGGACCTCGCTGGGGAGGCCGTAGGAGGCCACCAGCGTGAGGGTCTGCCCGTCTTCCTCCAGAAGCATGATCGAGCCTTGTTCGGCCTCGAGGAGCTCGGTAGCTGCTTCCACCATCCCCTGGACGGCCTGGGGCAGAGCGGAGCCTGAAGAAGCGATCTCGGACACCCTGAGCGCGGCCTCGAGTGCCAGCCGCGTCTTGTCGGGGCTCTCGGGGAGCTCATCCCTCCGGGAGCGCGGGAAGATGGGCATACGGCCATTATCGGCCCCTGGGGTGGACTTGTTGAGCTGCAGACGGGCTGCGTCAACTACGGAGGGAAACCTTCTAAACCTTCCGCGCAGCGCGCCGATAGAGAACCATGACCACCATCAAGGCCACTTGCCCAGGCTGCGGAGAAGTAGACCTCACCGCCGAAGACATCCTCCTTCGGATCGGCGGAGAGACCAGTTCGAACAGTTACGGGTTCTCGTGCCCGACCTGCACCGAGTTCATCGAGAAGCCCGCAGACGATCGCATCGTGCGCTTGCTGCTCTCGGGCGGAGTCATGCCGATGCTGATGCACGTCCCGGCAGAGGCGCTGGAGGCCAAGGAGGGCCCCCCGATCAACTACGACGACCTGCTGGCCTTCCACGAGGTGCTCAAGCGGGACGACTGGATGGACCAGCTGATGGGACCTCACCCGCAGTAACGCTTCACACTCTGTTCAACCAAAAAAGGCGCCGGAGACCCCGGCGCCTTTCTCTGTCCCCCTAGACTGCGCCGCATGCCCTCCCTAGGCCCTCTGGAGATCCTCGTCGTAGGCGTGCTCGCCCTCATCGTGTTCGGGCCGGAGCGGCTCCCCGACATCGCCCGAACCATCGGGAAGACGCTGTCGGAGCTGCGGCGGATGGGCGCGGGGGTACGCACCGAGTTCGAGTCCGGCCTGAACCTGGACGAGGTCGACGACGAGCCCGAGGAGACCACGCCGGCACCGCCGAAGTCGGATCAAGAGGACACCTGATGAGCGAGCAGCGCTCGGGCAACCTCCGCCGGCGCCGCCTGAAGTTCCTCCGCCGGCGCCAGGCTAAGAGCAAGATCGCGGCGATGTCGATGATGGAGCACCTGAGGGAGCTCCGGACCCGGCTGATCTACGGACTGGCAGCTTTCGTCGCCATCTCGATCGGGGCCTTCTTCCTCTTCGAACCGATCCTTGGCTGGCTCCTCGACCCCTTGTGCGGCCTCCCCAGGGAGCTTCTCGGGAGTCAGGGGTGCGAGCTGAGCGGGTTCGGTCCCGCGGAGCCCTTCGTGGTCAGGCTCAAGGTCACAGCGATGGTCGGTGTCGTGTGCTCCGCCCCCGTGTGGCTCTATCAGGTCTGGGCCTTCGTCACCCCGGGGCTCACGGCACAGGAGAAGAAGTACGCCCTCCCGTTCATCGTGTCCTCGGTCGTCCTGTTCGCGGTCGGCGTCACCTTCGCCTACCTCACCCTCCAGCCCGGCCTGCGCTTCCTGATCGGGCTCGGAGAGGGGCTCATCACGCCGCTGTTCAGAGCGGACGCCTACCTGAACTTCGTCGGGCTGATGTTCCTGGGCTTCGGCGTCACCTTCGAGCTTCCGCTGCTGCTGTTCTTCCTCGGACTTGCCGGGGTCGTGACCGTCACGCAACTACGACAGCAGCGGAGGGCCGCTTTCGTCACCATCGTGGCGCTGGCTGCAGTCGTGACGCCCAGCCAAGACCCCTACACGATGCTGCTTATGGCGGTGCCCCTCTATCTGTTGTACGAGCTCACGATCATCCTGCTTCGGGTCGTGCAACGGAAGAAGGCCGCCTAGGCCGGTTTATAGTCCCGGCCGTGGCGATCAAAGGCAAGAAGAAGGCTCAGCAGCGGGGCAGTCAGGCGCGTCGTCGGCCGGCCATGGCTCCGCGCCCGGTGACCGGACGCGCCCAGAAGGTCCCCTGGTACAAGACGACCAAGGGCCAGACGATCGCCGCGATCAGCGCCCTGATCCTCGTCGTGGTCGGCCTGGCCATGTTCAGCAATGCGAAAAAGGAGGCCGACGAGCTCAAACAGACCCAAGAGGCGCTCGAGAACTACACCGACCAGGTCAACGCCCTACAGCAGCGGATCTCGCAGCCGGCGACCGAGATGGCAAACGCCGCGGCCGCGGGAGACGCCCCCGAAGACCTGGCGGCGGACGCCGAGGAATGGACCACGGTCTTCACCGGAGCCCAGGCCGAGACGGCTCAGTTCTTCGCCCCGGAGGGAGCAACGGCTTCAGGCCAGCTGTTCACCCAGTCGATCAACCTCTTCAAGGCCGCCGCGGAGACCCTGACGGTGGCGGCCGGTCTCGAGGGCAAGGAGCAGACAGCCCTGATCTCGGCGGTCAGCACCCAGGTGCAGACGGCCGGAGGGGTCTGGGACGCTGGGGTCACCGTCCTCGACGACGCCCGTGACGAATCCGACCTCGGTGCCTCCGGTGTGACCTCGCCCATCTCGAACACCCAGCCGGCCGTTCAGGCCACGCCGGGCGCGTCGGCCACCATCCCCGTCAGTCCCGGCGGTGGGGGCGGCGACGGTAGCGGCGGTAAGTCCGGCGGGGGCAAGAACAAGAAGGGCGACGACTCCTAACGGATAGGCCCGGCTCGGCCCCTTCGCCGCTCGCCACCTTCGAGGATTCCTACGGCTTCCCGTTCGACGACTTCCAACGTCGCGCGTGCGAGGCGATGATCGGTGGGGCCTCGGTCTTGGTTGCCGCCCCGACCGGCTCAGGCAAGACCGTGGTCGGCGAGTTCGCCGCCTGGCTCGCGATGAACAGCGGGGGAAAGACCTTCTACACGACGCCCGTCAAAGCTTTGTCTAACCAGAAGTACGGAGACCTGCTCGAGATCCACGGCGGCCCGAACGTAGGTCTGCTCACGGGGGACAACTCGCTCAACGGCGATGCGCCTGTTGTGGTGATGACGACCGAGGTCCTGAGGAACATGATCTACGAGGACTCCGCCGCGCTCGCTGGGCTCCGCTATGTCGTCCTGGACGAGGTGCACTACTTGCAGGACCAGTACCGGGGCGCGGTGTGGGAAGAGATCCTGATCCACCTCCCCGTCGACGTGCAGATCATCTCGCTGTCGGCAACTGTCTCGAATGCCGAGGAGTTCGGCGAGTGGCTCGCAACCCTGCGCGGCCGTACCGAGGTCATCATCGAAGAGAGGCGCCCGGTCGACATCGAGCACTGGTACTTCGCGAGCGACGAGCTACTTCCGATGTTCGTCCGCAGACCCGACGGCAGCACGATGCCCAACCCACGGGGGCGCGAGCTGGAGCGACGCAAACACTCAGGTGCGGGACGGCCGGGCCGTGGGGGCAAGCGGCCGAACCCCAAGAGGGGACGGATCCCGTGGCGCACCGAGGTGATCGAGCGCCTCGAATCCGAGGCGATGCTGCCCGCGATCTACTTCATCTTCTCGCGCAAGGGATGCGCAGAAGCGGTGCGCCAGTGCCTGCGCGATGGCATCCGTCTCACGACCGCCGACGAGGCGCGCACGATCCTCGAGTACGCCGACATGCGGGTCGCCGACCTCCCTCCCAACGAGCTCGCGGTGCTTGGTTACGACGAATGGATCGAGGGTTTGCGCCGGGGGATCGCGTCGCATCACGCAGGGATGATCCCGCCGTTCAAAGAGGCCGTCGAGGATCTCTTCGCACGCGGCCTGGTCAAGGCCGTGTTCGCTACCGAGACCCTTGCGCTCGGCATCAACATGCCTGCGCGCAGCGTCGTGATCGAGAACCTCATGAAGTTCACGGGCGAGAAGCACGAACAGATGACCCCGGGGGAGTACACGCAGCTGTCGGGCCGGGCCGGCCGTCGGGGCAAGGACGAGATCGGCCACAGCGTCGTCCTTCTCCAGCGTTTCATCCCCTTCGACGGCATCACGCGCCTCGCCTCGACCCGGACGTATCCGCTGCAATCGTCGTTCCGGCCCTCCTACAACATGACGGTGAACCTGGTCCGCAACTACGACCACGCGGAGGCCGAGCACCTCGTCAACTCTTCATTCGCGCAGTTCCAAGCCGACCGGGATGTCGTGCGACTCGAGCGCAAGCGCGAGAAGGACGCCGCCTACCTCGCGACCTATCGTGAGCGGGCCGCCTGCGAGCTCGGTGACTTCGCCGAGTACCACCGTTTGATCGAGCAACAGCGGGTTAACGGCGGTGCGCGCCCTGCCTCGGGAGGCAACAGGGGAGCCAAGGTGCTGGACGCGATCGGGCGTCTGCGTCCAG
>Ga0208612_1001016_pt1 | contig 11798 bp, 11 predicted proteins | sample AntDryMetagUQ889_FD_188089 | JGI IMG/M metagenome (GOLD analysis project Ga0208612, IMG submission 188089) | Polar desert microbial communities from Antarctic Dry Valleys - UQ889 (SPAdes) | ecosystem: Environmental > Terrestrial > Soil > Desert | place: Antarctic Dry Valleys | collected 2008-12-31 | reverse complement strand
ACGTACGAGCCGATCGCGAGCAGGACCGCGACTCCGGCGTAGACCGCGGCTCGGATGGCGCGAGGCATGGCGCCGGACATCGCCTCTCCCGATGGTGTACGCCACAGGCCGGCCAGGGTGGCCACGCCGGTGGGCGGCAGCAGCAGGCCCAGGAGCGCCCCCACCGCGAGCCCACCAAGATGCCCCGTCCAGCTGATGCCCGGCACGATGAACGTGAACAGGAGCAGGAAGACGAGGTAGCTGCCGATCCCCGCCACCACCGTGCGGGCCTCTCGGCCGAGCACGGCGTGATGGCGGCGCGACACGACGAACAGCATCCCTACCAGGCCGAAGATCGCGCCGGAGGCCCCGGCGGCGGACTGCCGGGGGTCGACGAGGATGGTGAGCACGCTGCCACCAGCCGCGCACAGCAGGTAGATGGCGGCGTACTCGATCGGCCCGTACATGCGCTCGACGAGCTGTCCGTACAGGTACAGCACGTACATGTTGAAGGCCAGGTGAATGAGACCGAGGTGGAAGAAGGCGCTTGTGACGATGCGCCACCACTCTCCCCCGGCGACGGCGCCGGCGTTGATGAGGTTCTCGGCGCCGAGCGGCCCGACCGAGCCGCTGAACAGGCCTCCGCCGAGGGTCGTGCCGCCGCTCAGGAGCGCATCGATCCCGAACAGCGCGGCGCAGATGGCGATGATCGCCCAGGTCACGAGCGGCGTGTGGGTCGCGTATGCGCCGCGGGCCCGGTTGAACTGCCGTCGCGCCGCGAAGTCGTGCCCGGTCTCCTTGAGGAGCCACGCGATGCGGCTTGCGATGGCGCCGCGTTCGGCGGGCGGCGCAAGGCGGTCGGCCTCGCGGTACGAGTCGACCGCCTCGTTCAGCTCCTCGTCGCGCACCTGCTGCTCGGCGAGGCTGCGCCAACCGAGCCATGCGCTGCTGCCGCCCCGCAGTGCGGAGGCCTTCCAGGCGGCGCGGGCGCCCGGCTCGTCGTCCGTGCGGTACCTGGCCATGCCGATCAGCAGCCACGCGTCGCCGGCGATATCGGCATCGGGGTGACCGGTGAGCTGACCGAGGATGCGGAGTGACGCATCCGGGTCGCCGGTGTCCAGGAGCCGCCGCCCCTCCTCGAGGCGCAGCGTGGGTTCATCGGTCATCGCGGGCCGATTATGCGGGGAATCTCACCGGGACAATGTCGTGGGCAAACGAAGGACCGCCGAGAGATGGCACCTCGGCGGTCAGTCGTAGGGCTCCCTTGCAGGAATCCCGCCCGGCAGATGAGCCGGAGCAGCCATGTGCGCTACTTGGCGCGGCGCAGGAAGTCGAGAACGTCGTCGTAGCGGAATCGGCGATCCCCGCGCTTGCAGACGCGGAAGAAGGGGAGCTCCCCGCGGTCGCCAAGGCGCTTGACGGTGTTGACGTGCAGGTGCAGCAGGTCGGCGACCTCGGCGGCCGTCAACAGCTTCCCTACCTCGTTCGTCATCATGGGTTCGCTGGTCCTCGTGTATGGGCACTCGGGTCGCATGTCCCGCACGAAATCGGTGTGCGGTGGGTGCGGCTCGTGATCGGATAGTAAGGTTGAGGTGCCCTCAGCCAGACCGGTACTTCGGGGGCCAGCCAGGAGTACTTCGGGTAGATGTCCAACGCCTCGCCGCCCCCGGAGGTCCGCAGGCTGCTCGCCGAGCGACGCGCCGCGCGGGACGATCACGACTGGCCGCGGGCCGATGCGCTGCGCGACCAGCTGGCCGCGCTCGGCTGGCAGGTCGAGGACGGCACATCACGCTCGACGGCCAGGCCGATGCTGCCGCCGTCGGCCGCCGCTCCCGGCTCCGAGAAGCTCGAGTCGCGGCTCGACGACCCCGCCAGCGTGGCCGCCTCCGTCCAGGTGGCCGCCGAGGATGATCCCGGCGACCTCGAGCGTCTGCTCGGCGGGCTGGTGGCCCATCCTCCGTCGCTGGCGTGGCAGCTGGTGGTGGTCGCCAACGCGCCCTCCTTCGACCTGGAGCCGGTGATCGCGGCCGCAGGGCTGCCCGTCCTGCCCGAGGTGCTGTCCGTGAAGGCGCGGCTCGGATGGGCCGAGGCGCGCACGCTCGGCCTGCGCCGATCCTCGGGCGAGATCACTGTCCTGCTGGACACGTCGCTCGAGCCGGTCGGGGACTTCCTGGCGCCGCTGGCTGCCGCGTTCGACGACCCGACCGTCGGCGTGGCGGGGCCATGGGGCGTGACGAGCGGCGACGGCAGGCAGTTCGCCGAGGCGCCGCCCGGCAAGGTGGATGCCATCGAGGGCTACTGCCTCGCGATCCGGCGCGCCGCCCTCCGGGCCGTCGGTGGCTTCGACCCGCGCTTCCGCTTCTACCGCAACGCCGATCTCGACCTGAGCTTCGCGGTCCGAGACGCCGGGTGGCGCGCCGTGCGGACGGACCCGCTGCCGCTCGCGCGGCATGAGCACCGCGGGTACGCGGCGCTGCCTGACGCCGAGCGCGATCGGCTCAGCAAGCGGAATTTCTATCGGTTCCTGGAGCACTGGGGCGATCGACGCGACCTGCTCGTGCACCCGGACGACTGAGCGAGCCTCAGCCGCGGTGGCCCTCGACGCAGGTGCAACCGTCAGGACCCACCACCGCCGAGTGACGGGTGCGCGGTGGCAGCACGAATCCGTCGCCCGCGCTCAGCTCCACCTGGATCGCGTCCGGGCCGATGGAGAAGGTGATCGAGCCCTCGGCGCAGATGAGCACCTTCGTGAAGCCATGCTCGTGCGCGCCGTACGCGTCGCCGGGTCCATTGCTCCAGGAGGTCGGCTCGACACTGGCCGCACGGAGCCGGGCGAAGGCGGCGGCCACGCCGGCCCCGCGCGCCCGAGGCGATTCGTCAGGGAGGTGCTCCAGCGGGGCGGGAAGATTGGTCACGTGCGCTACAGTCTGCCGCCCGCCGTCCGCGGGCGCTGACTTCCTGAGCGCTGAGGATCCGATTCGTTGCCGCCAGCCGGAATCGCCTACGGCCTTCTCGCGGCAGTCTCATTCGGCAGCGGAGACTTCGTTGGCGCCAGCGCCGCACGGCGCGCGGGCGTGCTGGTCGTGGTGGCCGGTGCTCAGGTCGCGGGCCTGGCCGCACTCCTCGTGGGTCTCGCGGTCATGCGCCCCGAGCCCCCGGGGATGGACGGAATCGCCCTCGGCCTGCTCGCCGGCATCGCCGGAGCGGTGGGGTTGGCGGCGCTCTTCGGCGGCATGGCGCTCGGCAGCATGGGCCTCGTTGCGGCCCTCAGCGGTGCTGGGTCGCTGGTCATCCCGCTCGTCGTCGGTGCGCTGACCGGCGCGTCGGTGGCGCCGCTCCAGCTCGTCGGCATCGGCGCGGCGGCCGCTGCGGCGGCGGCGGCAAGCGGCGCGTCGAGAGGAGACGTCGGGCGGCGGGCGCTCGCCCTCAGCGGCCTCGCCGCCGTCGCGTTCGGCTCGTGGTATGTGCTCCTCGACCTCGGGGCGCAGGTGGCCGACCCGCTCTGGACGCTGGTGCTCAGCCGAACCGCCGCCGCGATCGTCACCGGCGTCGTGGCGGCCCGTCGTTTCGACCACGGCCGCTACCCATACCGGATCGTGGCCGTGGCGGGGCTCCTGGATGTCGCCGGCAATGCCTTCTATGTCGCGGCACGGGGGGAGATGGCGGTCGGTCTGGCGGCGGCACTCACCGGGCTCTACCCGATCGTCACCATGCTCCTGGCGCGGTTCATCCTCCGCGAGCGGCTCGCTCCGCTCGGCCTGGTCGGAGTCGCGCTGGCGGTCGCGGCGGTGGTCCTCATCTCCGTCGGCGGATAGGGCCGTCGCCCAGCGAGCGCGCGCGGTAAGCGGGCGGTAAGCCGCCGGTAAGCGGCCATCGGGTCCCATGCCCGTTTCCGCATGGAGGCCGTCCAGATGCGCCCGCTCCCGATCCGACGCCCATGGTTCCTGGCTCCGCTCATCGCGCTCGTCGCCCAGCTCGTGCTGGTCACCGCCGCGGCGGCCAACACGACCGGTGGAGGGTTCCCGGGGATCTGAAAGTAACGCTGGCGGTTCACCTCGGCGGGGGTATCATTAGACGTCCCAACGCCCCCAAACCCGAGCCTCCGGACCGCCGCATGCCCTGGGATCGAGTCGCCATCGTCGAGCGCCAGCTCGACACATACCTCGCCGGTGCCGCCCCCGCCGAAGCCCGGCCGGCACCGGGTGCGCCGCTGCACGGGTCCAGCGCGCTCACCGTCGCCGGGGCACGTGCACTGTTCGAGGACCAGCTCGTCTCGCGCCAGCTCGACGTGGCGGCGCGCGCCCTCAAGCAGACGGAGCGCAGCTTCTACACCATCAGCTCGGCCGGCCACGAGAACAACGCCGTGGTCGGCGCGATCACCCGCCTGAACGATCCCGCCTTTCTGCACTACCGCTCGGGCGGGTTCATGATGGCCCGAGCCCGGCAGTTGTCCGGGAGCACGCCGACCCTCGACACGCTGCTCGGAGTCGTGGCGTCCAGCGCCGACCCGATCGCGCAGGGCCGTCACAAGGTGTGGGGCAGCCGGGCGCTGTGGGTGCCACCACAGACGAGCACCATCGCCAGCCACCTGCCGAAGGCAATGGGCCTCGCCTTCGCGCTCGCGCGCGCGCGTCGGCTGAACGTGGACAGCGGCCTGCCGGACGATGCGATCGTGGTCTGCTCGTTCGGCGATGCGAGCGCGAACCACGCCACCGCGCTGTCGGCCATCAACGCCGCACGGTATGCCGTTCGCCTCGGCCAGGCGATGCCGCTGCTCCTGGTCTGCGAGGACAACGGGACCGGCATCAGCGTCCCGACGCCGGATGGCTGGATCGCCGAGACGTTCGTCAACCAGGCGCACCTGCGCTACGTCCATGCCGACGGCGAACTCGACGAGGTCTGGGAGGCGGTCGGCTCCGCCGTCGAGCACGTCCGCCAGAAGCGCCAGCCCGCCCTGCTTCACCTCCGCACGGTGCGCCTGTGGGGCCACGCGGGGAGCGACGCGGAGCAGTCCTACCGCACCGTCTCGGAGATCGAGGCGGTCGAGACCCGCGACCCGCTGCTGCGCAACGCCCGCCGCCTCGTTGAGACCGGTGCCGCCACTCCCGCCGAACTCCGCGACCTCGTGCGCGAGACGCGCGACCGGGCGATGGCGGTCGCGGAGGAGGCCACCCGCCGGCCGCGCCTGTCCACGACGGAGGACGTCATCGGCCCGATGGCCCCGTCCCACCCGGAGCGTGTCGCTGAACGAGCTCGCTCGCCGCTCGCCTCCGACGAGGAGCGCCGGACCTCGTTCGGCGAGACCCTGCCGGAGTCGGCCACCGCGCCGACCGCCCGCACCCTCGCCGGATACCTGAACGCCGCGCTCACCGATGAGCTGCTGAGGCGTCCCGAGCTGCTCGTCTTCGGCGAGGACGTCGGGCGCAAGGGCGGCGTGTACAACGTCACGAACGGGCTCCAGCGCCGCTTCGGTGCCGCCCGCGTGTTCGACACGCTGCTCGACGAGACGAGCATCCTCGGCATGGCGCAGGGAGCCGCTCACATCGGCCTGCTTCCGATCCCGGAGATCCAGTACCTCGCCTACATCCACAACGCCCTCGACCAGATCCGCGGCGAGGCGGCCTCCCTCCAGTTCTTCAGCTCCGGGCAGTTCCGCAATCCCATGGTCGTGCGCGTGCCCGGTCTCGCGTACCAGAAGGGCTTCGGCGGGCACTTCCACAACGACAACAGCATCGGTGCCCTGCGGGACATCCCGGGAGTCGTGATCGCGGCACCGGCACGCGGCGACGATGCGGCCAGGATGCTGCGCGGGGCGGTGGCCATGGCCGCGGAGGACGGTCGGGTCGTCATCTTCCTCGAGCCGATCGCGCTCTACCACGAGCGAGATCTCCACGCCGATGGCGACGGCGAGTGGCTCACCGCCTATCCGCCGCCGCCCGACGCGCTGCTGCCGGGAGACATCGGCCTGTACGGGGGGACCGATGCGGACGCGGACGTCCTGCTGGTCAGCTACGCGAACGGCCTGCGCCTCAGCCTCCAGGCGGCGCGGCGACTCGCCGACGAGCATCGCCTGAAGGCGCGCATCCTCGATCTGCGCTGGCTCAATCCGCTTCCCGTCGAGGCAATTCGAGAGCACGCCGCGGAGGTCGGTGCGGTCGTGGTCGTCGACGAGTGCCGCGCCACCGGCGGCGGGGTCGCCGATGCCATCGTCGCGGACCTCGGCGAGCGCCGCATCGGTCGCAAGATGGCATCGGTCCGTGCCGTTGACTCTTTCGTACCGCTCGGCCCGGCCACCGCGGCCGTGCTCGTGGGCGTTGACCAGATCGTGGCCGCCTCGGTGGCCGCGGTCGGCAAGCGCCGCCACGCGCGCCAGGCGGCAGCCGCACGCAAGTGACCCGCGCCGCGGTCGTATTCCCCGGACGGGGCTCGTACAAGCCGGCGTCGCTGGGCTCGTTGCCGGGCGGCCACTCGTGGGTCCGCCGAGCGGACGAGCTGCGGCGTGGATTCGACCTGCCACCGCTCTCGGAGATCGACGCCGCCGAACGCTTCGACGCATCGGTCCATCTGCGGCCGGCGAACGCCTCGCCGCTCACGTTCCTCTCGAGCCTGCTGGATGCGGAGCGCATCGCCGGGGACCACGAGGTGGTCGTGGTCGTCGCGAGCTCGACGGGCTGGTACACGGCCCTTGCTGCCTCCGGCGCCCTCGACTTCGACGAGGCCTTTCGGCTGGTGCAGGAGATGGCCATGGGAGCCGATGCCGACCTGCCCGGCGGCGTGGCGGAGCTCATCTATCCGTTGAGCGACGAGGCATGGCTCCCCGACCACGCGTACGCGGACGCGCTCAGCGACGCGTTCGCCGGCCTCAACGGCGATGCTCACCGGGCGCAGGAGCTCGGGCCATTCGCGGTCATCGCCGGCACCAGGAGCGGCATCGGACGCCTCGCGGAGCGGCTCCCGCCGGTCACCATCGCCGATCGTTCCTACCCGGTTCGCCTCGCCATGGGCGACGCCTGGCACACGCCGCTGCGGGCCGCCGCCGCGGAGGCCGCCGCCGAGCGCCTGTCCAACCTCGCCTGGCAGCGGCCAAGCGTGACGCTCATCGACGGCCGCGGCGCTCGATTCACGCCGTGGTCGACCGATCCGCAGGCCCTCGCCCACTACACGCTCCGGGAGCATCCCGGCCACATGTACGACTTCGCGACGAGCTTCCGGGTGGCGCTGCGCGAGTACGCCCCCGACGTGGTGCTGCTCCCCGGCCCGGGCGCGACACTCGGAGCGGCATGCGCGCAGATCATCGTGTCCGAGGGTTACACGGGGCTCCGCAGCCGAGCGGAGTTCGAGCAGGCACAGTCCGGACCGAGCCCGATTCTCCTGTCGGTCCGGCGGTGATCGCCGCGCCCGCCGAGCGGCGCGTGGCGCTCCGCGGGCCGCTCGACCTCGCCACCACCCTCGCGCCCCTCCGCCACGGCGTCGGCGACCGGACCATCCGGCTCGGGCCCGCCGACGCATGGCTGGCATTCCGGACTGCCGACGGCCCCGCGACGCTGCGCCTGAGTCTGGTCACCCCGTCCACGCTCGAGCTGCATGCCTGGGGCGACGGAGCGGAAAGCGCGCTCGTCAGCGTCCCGACGCTCGTCGGCGAGGAGGACGAGCCCGAGCGGCTGATCGCACACCATCGCGTCGTCCGTGAGCTCCAACGAAGACATGCCGGGCTCCGCATGCCGCGCAGTGGCCGAGTCCTCGACGCCCTCGTCCCTTCGATCATCGAGCAGCGCATCGTTGCCACCGAGGCGTACCGCTGCTACGGGGCGCTGCTGCGGCGCGTCGCGGAGCCGGCGCCGGGGCCGGGTGGCCTGCTGCTGCATCCCGCGCCGGAGGTGCTGGCCTCGATGCCGTACCACGACTTCCATCCGCTGGGCCTCGAGCGCCGCCGAGCCGAGGTGATCAGCCACGCCGCGCGACGCGCCGCGTGGCTCGCGGCCGCCGACGGCTCAGCCGACGCGGACCGACGGCTACGCTCGCTCTCCGGCATCGGCGCCTGGACCGCGGCGGAGGTGCTCCGTTCCGCGTTCGGCGATCCGGACGCCGTCAGCCTGGGCGACTACCACCTGCCGAACACCGTGGCGTGGGCCCTCGCCGGGGAGGCACGAGCGGACGATGCGCGCATGCTCGAGCTCCTGGAGCCGTACCGCGGGCAGCGCGCCCGCGTCCAGCGGCTGCTGGAGGCGGGGCGGATCGCCGCTCCGCGCTACGGTCCCCGCTTGGCACCTCGTCGCATCGCGGCCCTCTGACCGGCCGCGCAATCAGGACAGCGGCCCACGAGGGTGAGGTGCGAGAGGTCGACGCTGAAGCCACGGTGCCGCTCGATATGCGCGACGAACTCGCCTGCCTCTGACGCGCTGAGCTCCCACCGGCCGCCGCATGCGTCGCAATGAAGGTGCCCATGCTCATCGGCGGGGCGCACGTGGTACTCCTCCTGCCCCCCGGCACCGTGCCCATGCCGGACGAGGCCGAGTTCCTCGAGCACGTCGAGCGTGCGATAGACGGTCGAGGGAACCGTGGCGGGGTCGCGCCTCCGACAGCGGTCAACGATCTCGGCCCCGGTGACGTGGCCACTCGCCTCGGAGAGCACCTCCATGACGAGGCGGCGTCGCGGGGTCCACCGCAGGCCGCGCCGGCGGAGCTCGCCGATCGCGGACACCCAGGGCTCGGAAAGCGGAGGCGTGCGCATCGGCTCAGCTTCCGATGAAGCGGAGCATCTCCTCGAGGTTGGGCAGCGTACCCTCGGCCTGGAGGAGGAACAGGGTGCCGATCCAGAGGCTGAAGGCGCCTGCCAGGACGCCAACCACCACGTAGATCCGCGTCCGCGTCTGGCTGGCGATGAAGCCTGTGGCCGTCACGATGACGATCAGCGTGTTCGAGATCACCAGGCCGATGACGAACGCCAGCAGCATGGGAATACCCAGCCCGGCGGCCGATGCCCCTCCCACCGCGACGATCAGCAGCACCTGCGAAGCGGTCTCCGCGCCGATCCCGTGAATCATCCCCACGCCGAACGCGGTCCGCGTGCCGTACGAGCTCGCCTCGACCGGATCAACGTGGTCATGGCCGTGAATGGTCGCCTGGAGGCGGCGCCATCCGCGCCGCGCCGCGTCGAAGACGAGCATCCATCGGCTGCGGAGCCGAAACTCCGTGCCGTGGCGCATGTACTGGTAGAGGGACACGAACACGTAGATGCCAAGCAGCACCAGGGTGGCGCCGACCACGCGACCCATGATCGGGTCGATCCAGTCAGGGAGCGCCGCACCCGCGAGCAGCGCGGCCAGGCCGAGCACCACGACCACCAGCGCATGCCCCAGCGCGTACAGGGTCCCGAGAAGCACCGGCTGCCGTTCGACGCGCAGCAGGCCCAGGAGACTTCCCGGTCTGGCGCCGACCGGGGCGGGCGACGCAGCGGGGTCGCTCCCGCGATGCGCGCTCGCCTCCGGATCCCCACCGTGTGAGTGCTCGTGACCGCCGAGCTGCCCGTGGGCCCGCAGGTGCGCGTGCTCGGCCGCCGCCGCGGTTGAGGTGGTGCTCGTGATGTCGGTGATCGCGGCTATGTGATCCCAGTCGATGCCGTGACGGATGCCAAGCAGCAGCCCGGTCAACAGGACACCGATGCCCGCGGGCGCCTCAGTGGCAAGAGCGAAGAGCCTCTCGAGCTCTGAATCTGGCAACACAGTCCCGCGATGGTACGCAGGCGTCCACCTTATTGAAACACGTTGTAACAAGATGGCAAGGGCTTGACGCGCCTCCAAATCGCACTTGACAGGCGCGTCATCTGACACAGTTTGCAGGTACAGGCACGACCGCCAGGACCGTGCGCCGCAAAGGGTTCGAAATGATTCAGGGAACAGGAGTGGTCGGAGGGGCTGCTCGGCGGCGCACGATCCGTCCCAGCTCGCGCGTTGGCCGCCTGCTCGACGCGATACCTGAAGCCGTGGTCATCACCGATACCGCCCACCGCGTGACCGGCTGGAATGACGCCGCCGAGACGCTGTTCGGCGTCTCTCGATCGTCCGCCACAGGCTCCCTGGTCCATGACATCCTGGCCAGCAAGCTCCGCTCCGGCACTGACGCCGATATGCGAGCTGCGCTCGAGCGGGGTGAGATCTGGCACGGCGGAACGGTCACCGAGGATGGGGCCGGCGCCGAGCTCGAGCTGCGGCTCACGGCTGCCGCCATGGGGGCCGCGGAGACCCGTGAGGGATACCTCCTGGTCGCGCACGACATCACCGCCGATGTGCGTGCCGAGCCGACTGCCGAGATGGCCGAGGCGCACTTCGCGGACTTCCTCGCAGCGGCGCCCGCCCTTGCCTTCATCAAGGACAACCGGGGGCGCTACCTCTTCGTCAACGAGCATGCGAGTCAAATGACCGGCGCGGCGCGCGCCTGGCAGGGCAAGACCGATTACGACCTGTGGCCGCCTGCCATCGCCGCCCAGATCCGCCAGAACGACGGGCTCGCCCTCGCGGGCGCGACGCCGCTCGAGTCCATCCAGGTCGTGCCCCTCGACGATGGCCCGCACACGCTGCTCATGCGCAAGTTCCGGCTTCGGGGGGCAAACGGTGAGCCGCTGCTGGGCGGGCTCGGCATCGACATCACCGACCGGGTGCGCGCCGAGGCCAAGCTGCGGGGCTCCAAGAAACGCACCGCGCATGTCTCGCTCTTGGCCGAGCAGCGTGCGGTTGTTGCCAATGCGCTCGGACGACTTCGTACCAGCGGAAGCGTGGAAACCATCGCCACGTCGGTTGCGCACGAGGTCCTTGGCCTGCCATCCCTCTGCTTCGCCGCGGTGCTCCTCTTCGAGCTCGATGGGCGGGCGACGCCCATCGGCCTGGCCGTCACCGAGGGGCTTGTCCCGGACCGCCGTACCCTGGGGCGCGCTCGCAGCAGAGCATTGCGCAAGCGCGCCGAGGGTGGACCGTGGGTGGAGCCGTGGCGACCGAGTGCGCGCGATCCACTCAACGAGGTTATCCGTGCGCTCGACATCGGCGTTGTCGGATACGCCCCGATCCGCTCGGGTGACGAGCTCCTCGGCGTCCTTGCCGTTGGAGCCGACAACCAGGTCGGCGAGAGCTCGGTGACGGAGCGCCTGCCCGCGATCGTCGAGTACGCCGGGCTTGCCGGCGTCCTGCTCGGGTCGAGCGTGGCCACCCGGACGGAATGTCGAACCGCCCGCAGCGAGATCCTCGCGGTGATCAAGCACCGGGCGTTTCAACCGGTCTTTCAGCCGATCGTGGACCTCGCCAGTCGCACGACGGTCGGCTACGAGGCGCTCACCCGGTTCGACGACGAGTCGCCGCCGCAGGACAAGTTCGCGGAGGCAGCGGCCGTCGATCTCGGACCGCAGCTGGAGCTCGCGACCCTCGACGCGGCGCTCGCCGCGGCCGCGCACCTTCCGCCTGGTCACTGGCTCAATATCAATGTTTCGCCCACGCTCGTCCTCGCCGGGGACATGCTGCGTGCTCGTCTGCGAAAGCAGACTCGCGCAGTCGTGTGCGAAGTGACCGAGCACGCCGCGATATAGGACTACGCGGCCTTCCGCAGCGCGGTCGCCCGCCTCGGGAACGTCGAGATGGCCGTCGACGATGCCGGAGCGGGCTACGCGGGGCTGCAGCTGCTGATTCGCACCCGGCCCGACATCCTCAAGCTCGACCGGGCGTTGATTCAGGGCGTCCACACCGACGCCTCCAAGATCGCGTTGCTGGAGGCGCTGTCGCGGTTCGCGACAGGGACCGGGGCAGCGGTGTGCGGGGAGGGCGTCGAAGATATCC
>Ga0208612_1001015_pt1 | contig 11803 bp, 14 predicted proteins | sample AntDryMetagUQ889_FD_188089 | JGI IMG/M metagenome (GOLD analysis project Ga0208612, IMG submission 188089) | Polar desert microbial communities from Antarctic Dry Valleys - UQ889 (SPAdes) | ecosystem: Environmental > Terrestrial > Soil > Desert | place: Antarctic Dry Valleys | collected 2008-12-31 | reverse complement strand
CCACCATCTCGATCAGGCCGCCGACCTCGGCCGAGCCCACCTTGATCAGCATCCGCCGCCGCGCCCCGAGGCCGGTTGTGGCTTCCCCTTCGGCGTCCCAGCGGGTGATGCCGGACATGAACTGGCTGTAATTGTCGAGCTCGGCCAAGTAGCTCCACACGATGCGCGGAGGGGAGCCGACGACGACGCTTTCTGAGAGCCTCACGGCGCTAGCCGATCACCGGGTAGCGCCGCTCGGCCGCCAGCCCGGTAAGCGTTTCCTGCATCTGCGTGGTGACGTAGTCGTAGACCTCGTCGATGTCCGGCTCGTCACCGAACTGCTCCCGGAGATGGATGGCGGGAAGAACCTCACTCGTCATCTTCGCCGGGAGGGGGATGCGCGGCAGGAAGTCGCCGACGCTAAGCCCCCAGGGCGGCGCGATCAGGATCGGCATCACCTTCAGGCGCGCGGTGCGGTCAAGACGAAGGAGCTTTGCGAGCCAGGCGCCGCGGTCGAGCCACAGCGCTGTCTCCTGGCCACCGATGGTGACGACGGGAACGATCGGCACGTCCTTTTCGAGCGCCAAGCGCACGAACCCGCGACGGCCGCCGAAGTCGATCTTGGAGCTTTGCCAACTCGGCCGGTGGACTTCCCAATCGCCGCCTGGGAAGACGAGGACGGCCGCGCCGGCGTCGAGCGCCGCAAGCGCGTTCTCGTGCGAGGCCGCGACCGTGCCGAAACGGCGAAGGAACGGGCCGAGGGGAGAGGCGAGCACGAGGTTGTGGGCAAGCTGGTGAAAGCGCCGCTCGACGCCGAAGTAGGTCGAGAACGCGAGCGTGAAGAAGATCGTCTCGGGCGACATGTTCCCGCCCGTGTGGTTGCCGACCAAGAGCACGGGACCTTTCTCGGGCACATTCGAGAGGTTGCGGACCTCAGCGCGATACCAGATGGTCGCGAGGAGCCACGAGAGCGGCAGGTTCTCGCGGATGTAGTCGGGATCGCGATCGTCGAGGTCTGCCTGGAGGCGCTTGGCGAGCGAGCGCGCCGCCCGTCCAATTGCCCGGCCCGTGATGCGCTGGCCTATCCGTACCGCATCGCCTGCGGCGCGACCGACCGTCTCTGCGAGTCCATCGGAGGCGTCTCTCTCTGGCGGCTTCGGGGCACTGCCGTTGGCCCCTGCGTGGTGCCCGTTCGTCGAGACTTCTGACGCGGGCTTGGGTGAGGAGGCCATCGAGGGGATTCTATGCGCCTTGCGACCTAGGATGGGCCGGTGCGCGAAGTCAGGATCAAGGACACGCTTTCGGGCGAGGTGCGAGCGCTCGAGCCCCGCGAGCAGGGCAAGGCCGGAATCTATGCCTGCGGGCCAACGGTCTATGGACGGATCCATGTCGGTAACGCGCGTCCATACGTCGTCTTTCTTCTGCTCGGCCGCCTGCTTCGCCACCTCGGCTACGAGACCACGGTCGTCATAAACGTCACCGACGTGAACGACAAGATCTACGACGCGGCCTCAGAGCTCGGCGTGCCGTCGGCTGACCACGCGGCCGAGATGACCCGCCTCTACATCGAGGACACCGACCTCCTGGGCCTGGGACGGCCCGACTCCGAGCCGCTCGCGACCGAAACCGTGCCGGAGATCGTGGAGATGATCGAGACCCTGATCGAGCGCGAGCACGCCTACGAGTCCGGCGGCGACGTCTACTTCCGCGTCCGGAGCTTCGACGGCTACGGAAAGCTCTCGAACCGTGATCCAGACGAGATGGACCAGGGCGAGGAGGCTGGGACGCAGAGCCTTAAGGAGAGCCCACTCGACTTCGCGCTCTGGAAGGCCCAGAAGCCGGGCGAGGACACCGCATGGGAGAGCCCCTGGGGCGACGGGCGCCCCGGCTGGCACATCGAGTGCTCGGCGATGGCCGAGAAGGTCCTGGGCACCGACTTCGAGATCCACGGCGGCGGGATCGACCTGGTCTTTCCTCACCACGAGAACGAGGTGGCCCAATCCGAGGGCGCTCGCGGCTTACCGCTCGCTCGGATCTGGATGCACAACGGGATGATCCGGATCGCTGACGAGAAGATGTCGAAGTCCGTCGGCAACATCTTCGGCCTGCGGGAGGCGATCGAGCGATACGGCGCGGAGGCAGTGGTCGCGTTCCTGATCTCGGGGCACTATCGGCAGCCGCTCGAGTTTTCGGCCGGGGCGCTTGAGGAGGCCAAGGCCAGGGTCGAGCGAATCCGCAACTTCCTGCGCGAGCCGGCGGTAGACGGCTCGGACGACTACGCCGAGGAGCGCGAGGAGGCCTGCCTGACCGCGCTCTGCGACGACTTCAACACTCCGCGCGCACTGGCGGCGGTATTCGAGCTGGTGGCCGAGGCCAACCGGCGCGAGGTACCGGGCGCCCAGGCTTCGCTCGAGCGGATGCTTCCCGTGCTGGGGCTCGACGCTCTCTTGGCGCCACCGGAGGAAGTGGCCGGCGGCGAGGCCGAGGATCTCCTGCGCGAGCGCGACGAGGCGCGTGCTGCCAAGGATTTCGACCGGGCCGATCGGGCGCGCCAGCGCCTTGCCGAGCTGGGGTGGGAGGTCCGGGACTCGGCCGACGGCTCAAAACTCGTGCGCCGTGGCTGACGTCGTCTACGGCCGCCGCCCGGTTGCCGAGGCCGAACGGGGCCGAAGGCGCGTCCTCCGGGTCGTCACCTCGGAAGACGCCAGCGCTGACGAGCTGACAAAGCTCGCCGGGTCGCCCGACCACCAAGGCATCGTCGCCGAGGTCGAGCCCTATCCCTATGCCGACGCCGGAGAGCTGCTCTCGGCGCCTGATGCCCTGATCGTCGCGCTTGACCAGGTCCAAGACCCGCACAACCTCGGCGCCGTCTGCCGCTCGGCCGAGGCGGCGGGGGCAACTGGCGTCGTCATCCCTGATCGGCGCTCCGCCGCGATCACCCCTGCCGTTTGCAAGGCCTCTGCGGGCGCGGTCGAGCACTTGGCGGTCGCGCATGTGCGAAACCTGGCCGACTGGCTCGAGACTGCCAAGGCGCGCGATGGCCTTTGGGCGTACGGCGCCGCGGCTGACGGCGCCGAGCGCTACACGTCGGTCGAGCTGACCGGTCCGGTCGTCTTGGTGCTCGGGAGCGAGGGGAGAGGCCTCCGGCCTCGGGTGGCGAGCGCGTGCGACGCGCTGGTTTCGATCCCTCTTCAGGGAAAGGCCGCATCGCTCAACGTCTCTGCGGCAGCGGCGATTCTGCTGTTCGAAGCGGTGCGTCAGCGACAGGCCTAAAGAAGGGCTCGGACGGACCCCTGAAACTGCAACGAGAATTTCATTCGATCGCAGGGGTTGACAGAACTATGCTTACCTGCCTAAACTTGCGCGTCAGTAAGGGTGAACTAAAGGTCGAGGTTCAAACGACCGATATGAAACCTGAGATATAGGCGCCCCCGGGGAGGAGTGGCGTCACGCAATTCAACCGAAAGGTATTCGCGTGGCCATTTCACCCATCCCCCAAGCCGTTTCTTCGTCCGCTGTTGCGCCCCAAGCCGGGGTTGGAGCCGCTGCCCGTGCCCGTCGATCTGAGGGTCAACCCGAGCTTGATGACCACTACCTCGTTGCGCTCGCCAAGCGCGGGTCGGCCGATGCCTACGACCGCCTGATCCGCCGTTATCGCGGCTTCGTGCGGCTCAAGGCTTCTTCATACTTCCTTCTCGGCGGCGACTCCGACGACCTGATCCAGGAGGGCACGGTCGGCCTCTATAAGGCGATCCGTGACTACCGCACGGACCGCGAGTCGAGCTTTCGCAACTTCGCCGAGCTCTGCATCACCCGCCAGATCATCACCGCGGTCAAGACGGCGAGCCGCAATAAGCACGCTCCGCTCAACCAGTATGTGTCGTTCGCTCAGTCGCCCGCCGCGGCCGGCGAGTCCGATACAACCCTGGAGGAGGTCCTGCCCGGCCCGATCTCGGATGATCCCGCTGACCGGGTGATTGCTTCCGAGGAGCTCTCAAGCCTCGTGGCATGCCTGGGAGATGTCCTCTCAGAGCTGGAGAGCCAGGTCTTGGCGCTCTATCTCGACGGCTACAGCTACGAGGTCGTGGCAGAGCGCCTCGAGTGCGACACGAAGACGGTCGACAATGCGCTCCAGCGCGTCAAGCGCAAGGTCTCCGCGCACATCTCGGGCCGCGAAGTCTTGCTTTAAGCAGCCCAAACGTCCCGCGCTCCCCCCTATAGGGCGCAGTGTGGGACGTTTGCTAGCCGGGAAGGTCGTGCTTCTCGACGCTCCGGTCGTAGTTGAGGCGCATCAGGGCGATCACGTCGTCGACGTCTGAGTCTGAGTCGATCGAGCGCGCTCCGAACCCGGGCTTGCCCGGGAACACGGGGTGGTAGCCGATCCGGCCGGCGTCGAACAGCTCATGCCAGACGTCCTTCGGGAAGCCGAAGTGGGCGACCCGGGAGCCGTGGAGATGGCCGACCTCCCGCTTTCCAAGCCGGAACGAGTACTCGCCGCGCGAGCCCACACCGGCGCTGACGCCCGGCCACGAGGAAACCTCCTCGTTGATCACGTCGAAAGCTGTCTCGGTCTCGGTCATTTTTGATGCCTCCTTCGTCGTTTCGCTCGAGACTACAAGTTCAAGTAAACTTTAAGTCAAGTGGCGGATCTGATGACCATCTCGGAGGTCTCTAAGCGAAGCGGTGTCGCCTCCTCGGCACTTCGATTCTACGAGGAGAAGGGACTGGTTTCGTCCGAGCGTCATGGCTCCGGTCACCGCCGCTATCCGCGAACGGTCCTCCGCCGGATCGCTTTTATCGTCTTCGCCCAGCGCGTCGGGCTCACGCTTGAGGAAATCGGCGCGGAGCTCGAAAAGCTGCCACCCGACCGCGCGCCGACGAAGCGCGACTGGTCGAAGCTCTCGGCCGGCTGGACCAAGCGAATCGACGTTCGCATCGCCGAGATGGAACGGCTCAAGGCAGGGCTCACCGAGTGCATCGGCTGCGGTTGCCTTTCTTTAGAGCGCTGCCGCCTTGCAAACCCGGGCGATCGAGCGGCGAGGCTCGGGCCCGGCCCGCGATACTGGGTGGGCGACCGGCCCGGGTAGCTCAACTGGTGGAGCATCGCTTTTGTAAAGCGGAGGTTGCGGGTTCGAGTCCCGCCCCGGGCTCTTGAGCGAGAAGGACATCACGTGGCGCGACGGCGAGCGCACGATCACGCTCGCCGAAGGCGCGATCGCGGGCGCGACCAATCAGCTTCGCTGGAACGGGTGGGATGCCTACGAGCTGCTCGCGACGGAGCGCGCCCTTGCCGGCGCGCCAGCAGCGCTGAGCGAGAACGCCACGGCGGTCCACCACGTCCGTCAAGGCGCGGTGAACGAGATCGCGGCTGAGCTTTTCGGCGAAGTCTCGTCTGAGCGCCTGGTGGCATTCGGCGGCGGACGAGTAATCGACACCGCAAAGGCGATCGCCGCCGTTCACGGCAGTCGCGTCGCCGCGATTCCGACGACGCTCTCGGGGGCCGAGATGACCGGCATCCACAAGCTGCCGGACGGTCACGAGGCCGAGCGCCTGTGCCGCCCCGTCCTGGTCATGGCCGACCCCGAAGCCATGACCGCCCAGCCCGAGCGCGAGCGGCGCGCCTCGGCCATGAACGCCCTGGCGCACGCCGCGGACTCGCTCTACACGCCGCTCGCCCACCCCGTCTCGCGCCTGGCGGCGCTCGAGGGCGCTCGGCTCATCGCGGCGGGCGTGGACGAGCCCGATCGCCGGCGTGACCTGGCGCTCGGCTCGCTTCTGGCGGGCTATGCGATCGACTCGGCGCTCTTCTCGCTTCACCACGTGATCTGCCAGAGCCTGGTGCGGATTCTGCGCGTGCCTCACGCCGAGACGAACGCGGCGATCCTGCCTCGTGCGGTCGAGGCGCTCGTGCCCAGGGCACCTGCCGAAATGGCCGAGCTTGCGTCTGCGCTCAGCACGGAGCCGGACGGGCTGGTCGGTCGCATCGAGGAGCTCTCGGGGGGCCGCCGGACGCTTGGCGAGGTGGGAGCCGACCGCGAGAACCTCGCCGAGGCGCTGGACGTGATCGAGGCGCGGGGCGAGCTTGAAATGACGCCACAGCCGCCTGATCGCGAGGAACTCCGGCGCATCGTCGAATCCGCCTGGTAACCAGGCACGCTAAAGCGTGTAGCCCTCTGGATGGAGGATCGCCCGCGAGCCTCGGCGCCCCAGCGCGCCGATGACGTCATTTCCCAGGAGCGCTTCGACGCTTATCACCGCTTCGCGCGCGAGCATGGGACGAACCGCTTCGTCTACAACGTCATCCGCTGCATCTTCATGCCGTTCTTCCTGGTCTGGTTTCGCCTCGAGCGTCAAGGCCGCGAGCACTCGCGGGTCAAGGGCGGGCTCATCGTCGCCTCGAACCACCGGAGCTTCCTCGACCCGTTCGTGATCGCCTCCCTGGTGCCGTGGCGCCGCTCAATCCAGTTCGTCGCCAAGGTCGAGCTGTTCGAAAATCGCTGGCAGGGCTGGTTCCTCAGTCGCCTCGGCGCCTTCCCGATTCGCCGCGGCCAATCAGACGAGACGGCGGTCGACACCGCGAAGCTGGCCGTCGCGCGAGGGGGCACGGTGGTGATCTTCCCCGAGGGGACGCGCATCCGCCAGGGTTCGCTCGCGCGCCCCAAGCGCGGGGTCGGGCGCCTTGCGCTTGAGTCCGGCGCGCCGGTCATGCCCGTCGCCGTGATCGGCACCGAGCACGTCCGCGACGGCTGGAAGGTCCGCCCTCGCAAGGTTCGTCTTCGCGCGGGCAGTGCGATGACGTTCCCGCAGACCGAGCGGCCCTCGCCGAGCCTCGCGCAAACCGTCACCGAGCGGATCTGGCCGAACATCGAGCTTCAGTGGGAGTACCTGGGCGGCCTTCCTCCGCTCCGAAAGGCCGCCGTGATCGGTGCGGGCAGCTGGGGCACGGCCGTTGCGGCGCTCTTGGCGCGCGGCGGGCTCGAGGTCCAGCTCGGCACGCGCGACGAGGCCAAGGCCGCCGAGATCTCAAAGCGCCGCGAGAACGAGAAGTACCTGCCGGGCGTGAAGATTCCCGAGGGGGTGGAGGTAAAGCGCGCTGCCGACATCGAGCTCGCGGGCTGCGACCTCGTTTGTCTCGCCGTCCCCTCGAAGGCGATCCCGCAGGCCGTCGGCACCTACGCGGACCGGATCGGCTCTCGCGCCGCCGTTCTCCTTCTCTCCAAGGGCCTGATCCAGCCGATGGGCCTCCTCCCAACCGACTACGTCTCCGAGCGGGTGCGCGCCCGCTCCATTGCGTGCCTCGGCGGCCCGGCGCACGCGCGCGAGGCGGCGGCCGGCATGGCCGCCCTGGTGCTCGGCTCGTCCGACGCCGACCTGCGCCACCAGCTCGGCGAGGTCTTCGATCGCGCGGGGCTCGTCTGCGAACGGACAGACGACGTGGTCGGCGTCGAGATGGCCGGGGTTGCCAAGAACGCAGCCGCCCTCGCGGCCGCGGCCGCCGAGCCGCACGGCCTAAACGCGGCCGGCATCGCTGCCGCGGGTGTCTGGGATGAGTGCATCGATTACGGGGTGGCCCGCGGTGCCCGGATGGAGACATTCGCCGGGCTCGCGGGCGTCGGCGATCTGACCGCGACGATCCTGGCTCCCACAAGCCGCAACCGCAGGGCTGGAGAGCTGCTCGGGAAGGGCGTGCCCGCCGACCAGATCCCGGGCAGGATCGGCCAGGCGTCAGAGGGTCTCGACTCCGTTCCGCTCATCGCCGAGACCGTCCTTCGATCCGGCCTCGAAGCGCCCCGCCTGGCCGGGCTCGCCTCGCTGATCGCAGGCGACATCACCCCGGGGGAGTGGATCGCGGGCCTCCGCCGCGCCCAGCGCACCCGGAAGGCCGCGTGAAGAGGGTGCTCGCCGAAACTCTAGGCTGGGCAAGTGAACCCGGGGGATACCCAAAAGACCTCCAAGGCAGAGCTCGATCGCGAGTTCTCAGAGCTCTACAAGGCTCACCTTCGCGACGTCTATTCCTACGCGTACTACCGGGTGGGAAACCATCACGACGCCGAGGACCTGACCGAGCAGGCCTTCCTTCAGGCCTACCGGCACTTCGAGCGCGCCCGCTCAGAGTCCGACGGCCGGCCGATGCGCCCCTGGCTGATCCGGATCGCCCACAACCTCGCCGCGAACCTCTACCGCGATCGCTCTCGCCGGCCCGAGGCGAACATCGAGGCCATCGAGCCGCCCGCGCATCCGCACTCGACCGAGCGTGTGGTCGAGGGCCGCGAGGAGTTGCGCCTTTTGATGCGAAAGCTCGACGGGCTGCCCGACGATCGCCGCGAGGCTCTGATCATGCGCTTCGCCCTCGGCATGGACAACCGCGAGATCGCGCGAGCGATAGGCAAGACGGACGGCGCCACCAAAGTGCTCATCCACCGAGCCCTCAAACAGCTCGAAGAGCTGATGGACGCCGAGCGCGGGGAGGCTCGCGATGAGTGAGCCGGGGCGAATGGACCTCGAGGCGCTCCTCGCCGACGCTCTGCGCCCGATCGAGCCTCCCGAAGATGTCGCCGGGCGAGTAGAGACGATGCTCGCCGCGATCACCGAGGAGGCCGCCGCGACGCTCGGGAGCTGGGCGGAAGAGCTCTCCGACTCCGAGCTCGAATCCCTTCGCGACCCGCGGAACTGGGTACGCCCCGTCGCGGCCGTAGCAATCGGCGGCGTCGCGGCGGGAGCCCTGGTCCTGGTCGAGGCACGCCGCCGCCGCAAGCCGACCGGCCTCCGCGCGAACGCAATCCGCGTGATTGCAGACCTAGGCGGCGGGCTTCGGCGCTAAGTCGAGCCGCTGCGCCGGCGGGCCGGCCTGGCGCGTCTTGCCGCAGCCTTCGCCTTGGGCGTCGCGGCTCCCGCGGCGAGGCCGGTCAGGCCAAGGATCAGGTGGAAGAAGTTGTCTTCGGTGTTGACCGGCACGGTCGAGATCAAGGCGCCCAGGCCGTCGTCGGTCACCAGGAAGCCCCAGATCGACACCAGGAGGTAGGTGAGCCCGAGCGCGAGCGCGTAGGTCCGCGCGGCATAGGCGGCCGCGGCCAGCCCCAGGAGCCCGGTAGCGATGTGAATGAGGTTGAGCCAACCGTTAACGGCGAGGATCCCGAGCACCTCCTCGGTTTCGCGGCGAATCGCCTTCTCCGTCCCGAAACCCGAGCTGTAAAAGAAGCCCAGGATGCCCACGATGACGAGCGCTCCACCCACGAGGGTGGCGTAGAGGCGGGCTGGAGTGGGTTCGTTCATCAGTGCTGAAAAATAGGCCCGAAGGCAAGGCTCAAACGGCACTATCTCCCGTGCGCCGGACGTGATCCGCGCTGGCTTGCCTCCCGTATCTATACATGCACGACACCTCCATTGAGGCTTGTAGCCCGGCGGCGGGACCCGGGTTGCGAGCCCCACTGGCTTGCCGGCGCCACACTTAGACAAATCAGATGAAGCGCGACGAGATAAAAGCCCTGGCCGACGAGGACCTGATGGTCCTGGTCGAACGCAAGGACCCAACGGCTTTCGAGGTCCTCTACGACCGCCATGGCGGCGCCGCGTATTCCCTCGCCCACCGGATCGTCGGCAGCCCCGAGGCCGCCGAGGACGTGGTGCAGGAGTCCTTCCTTTCGATCTGGCGCAGCGGCGCCCACTTCGACTCTGCCCGCGGCAGCGTCCGCTCGTGGACCCTCGGCGTTGTTCGCAACCGCTCGATCGACTCGCTGCGGCGACAGTGGGGCAAGGCGCCCAAGCTCGACTTCGACGACGACGCGACTCTCGAGGCGCAGGACTCGGGCCAGCTCACTGACTCCGAGGCGATCCGCCGCGATACGGCGCGCCGCGTCCGGGGCGCGCTCCGCGAGCTCCCCGACGAGCAGTCCGAGGTCATCGGCCTCGCCTACTTCGGCGGCTTCACGCACTCGGAGATCGCCGACATGCTCCGCATGCCCCTCGGTACGGTCAAGGGGCGCATGCGCCTAGGCCTCGAGAAGACCCGCCTGCTCCTCGCCGAGCGGATGGGCATTCGCGACTCATCGGAGGCGCTGCCGTGAGCGATCACCGCGAATACCGTGACGAGCTCGCCGCTTACTCGCTTGGCGCCCTCGAGACCCACGAGAGGCTCGAGGTCGAGCGCCACGTCGCCGGCTGTGAGGAGTGCGCCGAGTATCTCCTCTGGCTCAACCCAGCGCTGGATCTGTTGCCGGCTGCCGTGGATCCCGTGACCCCGCCGGCACGCATGAAGCGCGAGCTCATGAGCGCCGTCCAGGGTGAGCTCAAGGCCGAGCGCCGCGCCGTTCGCGATCGCAAGCGCTCAGAGCGCGGCCTCTGGGGCACGATCTGGAGGCCGGTCACGGCAGGCGTCCTCTCCGTCGTCCTCATCGCCGGCGCCGTAGTTGGGTACGCCCTTCGTGGCGACGACCCCGAGAGCATCTTCTTCGAGGCCACGCCGGACTCCAAGGTGAGCGCCGAGGCGGAGATGTCGCTGGAGCGCACCGGCGACAAGGGCACGCTCCACATCATGGAGCTCCCCGAACTGCCCCCGAACCAGGACTTCCAGGCCTGGATCATCCGCGATGGCGATCCCGAGCCATCGACCACCTTCGATGTCCGCAAGGATGGCGACGTCGAGATCGCCGGCTCCCTCGAGGGAGCCGAAGGCGTGTACATCACGCGCGAGCCCGAGGGCGGCTCGAAGAAGCCGACCAATCCGGTCATCTTGCGCGCCGAGCTTTCCTAGCCAAGCCCGACGCTCCCGATAGATTCGGCCGTCGATGGCGACGTGTTACCGGCACCCCGGGCGTGAGACGAACGTCGCCTGCTCCAACTGCGACCGTCCGATCTGCCCTGACTGCATGACCTCGACGCCGGTCGGGATGCGCTGTCCCGAGTGCGCCCGTCAGCGCACCCGCGTCCATCGCGCGCCTGCCGGCCTAGCCGCCGGCGCGGCGCCGGTGACGATGGCGTTCATCGGCCTCTGCGTCGCCGCTTTCGTCGCCCAGATCGCGGGCGGCGCCGATCTCCTGGACGGCAGCCCTCTCGGAACCGTCACCCTGGACTTCGGCCTTCTCGGTTTCGGCGCGACTGACGCGGCAGGTCTCAACCTGATCGGCGTGGGGGAGGGCGAGTACTACCGGATCATCACCGGCGGCCTGCTCCACGGAGGGGTGCTCCACCTTGGCCTCAACATGCTCGCGCTCTACTTCCTCGGCAGCCTGCTTGAGGCTGGGATCGGTACCTGGCGGTTTGCGGGCGTCCTGGTCGTCTCCCTGATTGGTGGTTCGCTCGGCGCCCTCATCATCTCGCCGGACCAGCTCACCGTTGGAGCTTCGGGCGCCGTCTTCGGCCTCATGGCCGCAGCGTTTCTGGAGGCGAGGGACCGCGGCCGCGACGATCTGGCCTCGCAGATCGGCTTCTACGTCGTCATTAACCTGGTGATCACCTTCAGCTTCCCCCAAATCATCTCGATCGGCGGGCACGTCGGTGGCCTCCTGGCGGGCGGCGTACTTACGCTCGTGCTCGCCCAGGTCCGGCGCTCAGCCCGGGGCAAGTCCCGGCCGCTCGAGATCGGCGTAATCGTCGCGGTTGGAGCCGCCCTCCTGGTCGCCTGCGTGATCGCCGGCGACGCGTCGGTCCCCGCGGGCGTCTAGACCGTCCTATTCCCAAGTCGGAGCGACAGGTCAGCTCACGCAGGACGCTGCGAAGCTACCGGCGACCCCGGGCCGTAGGCAGACGCATAGTTGGTCCGTGGCGAGGGCCGATGTACCCTGCGAGCGTCTAGAAATGCCGAACCGGTGCGACTTTCCGGGCGCTC
>Ga0208612_1001013_pt1 | contig 11817 bp, 9 predicted proteins | sample AntDryMetagUQ889_FD_188089 | JGI IMG/M metagenome (GOLD analysis project Ga0208612, IMG submission 188089) | Polar desert microbial communities from Antarctic Dry Valleys - UQ889 (SPAdes) | ecosystem: Environmental > Terrestrial > Soil > Desert | place: Antarctic Dry Valleys | collected 2008-12-31 | reverse complement strand
AGGCCATTCCCATGCTCAAGGAGGCGGGCAGCGAGCACGGCAAGGCGCTGATGGTCAACACCGCCTCGATCGCGGGCAAGTACGGCCAGGGCTGGCTTGCCGCGTACTCGGCCACGAAGTTCGGCGTCGTGGGGCTCAGCCAGGCCATGCACCGCGAGCTTGGCGGCGAAGGGGTGCAGGTCACGGCGCTGTGCCCGGGCTTCGTCAAGACCGCGATGACCGATTGGGTGGAGAACGTCGAGCCGCACGAGATGATCCAGCCGAGCGACATCGCCGAGGCCGTGCGCTACCTGCTGCGCACCTCACCCGCCTGCATGATCCCCGAGATCCAGTTCATCCGGCCCAACGACCAGATGTAGGCAAGGCGCCTGGAAGGCGCCATTCGCATCGGACCTGCGGGGCCGGGCCCTCTAGACGGGCTCGCGCTCGGTCCCGCGGTCTTCGCGCTCACGCTCCATGGCACGAAGCTCGGCAAGGGCCTGCTCGTACTCGTCGAGGCGCCGGAAGGGCCGCAGCCACGACCAGCCGGGGAGCCGGCGCAACTCCTCCGTGCGGTCGAGCTCCCGAGTCTTCAGCGGCGGCCCCTTCGGCGAGGCGGGCTCCCGCGCGTCCGCCCTGCGCTCGCGCGAAGCCTCGAACTCCGCGATGGCGCCCGCCAGTTCGGGCGAGCCGCCCGAGTCGATCGCGACGCTCGCCTCGAGCATCGTGCGCAGCGTCCGCAGTTCGCGGTCGCTGGCCGGCCGCGGGCCGCTGCCCGCTCCGGTGTAGCGATCCCAGGCCCTGGCGAAGCTGGCCAGCGCCGTGCGCCCGCCGTGGCGATGGGCGGCCAGCATCGGGCACACGCCGCCTTGGCGGTCGACGTACGCGCCCACGATTATCCGATTGCCCTCGATGCCCTCGAGCATGGCCCCTCGCGTCTCCAGCGGCAGGCAGTCGATGGCCGTGCGGAGCTGTTTGGCGGGGCGGCGACCTGGTCTCATAGGATGCCCCGCGTCCTACCGGGGCCGGGAGAGGCTACGCCCGCCCGTCGGGGAGTGCAAGAAGCTTCCTGCACCACGAAAGGAGACTTGCAGATGCGGCTTGGCCTGCACGTGGGCTACTGGGGTCTGGGGCTCACCTCCGAGCAGCAGCTCGCTTTGGTCAAGGAGGCCGAGTCGGTGGGCTATGACTCGGTGTGGGCCGCGGAGGCCTACGGCTCGGACACGGCCACGGTGCTTGCCTGGCTGGCGGCCCAGACCTCGACGATCAAGATCGGCTCGGCGATCTTCCAGATGCCGGCGCGGACGCCGGCCATGACGGCGATGACCGCCGCCACGCTGGACCAGCTCTCCGAGGGCCGCATGATTCTGGGCATCGGCTCCTCGGGCCCGCAGGTGGCCGAGGGCTGGCACGGCCAGCCCTTCGCCCGCCAGCTGGCCCGCACCCGGGAGTACGTGGACATCCTGCGGATGGCCCTGGCACGTGAGCGGGTGGAGTACGAGGGCGAGACCTACGTGCTCCCCATCCCCGATGGCCCGGGCAAGGCGCTCAAGCTGATGATCGCCACCGTGCAGGAGCGCATCCCGATCTACATCGCGGCCATCGGGCCGAAGAACACACGGCTCACGGGGGAGATAGCCGACGGCTGGATCCCCACCTTCTTCTCCCCCGAGCACGTGGGCGAGTTCCGCGAGCTGCTCTCCGAGGGCGCCGAGACGGCGGGCAAGACCCTCGACGACTTCGACATGGCGCCCATGGTCAACGTGGCAATCGACGACGACCTCGACCGCGCCCGTGACGTCATGCGTCCGATCCTCGCCCTGTACGTGGGCGGCATGGGCTCACGCGACAAGAACTTCTACAACGCCCTCGTGCGCCGCTACGGCTTCGAGGACGCCGCCGCAGAAGTGCAGAACCTCTACCTCGACGGCAAGAAGGCCGAGGCCGCCGCGGCCCTGCCGGCGGAGCTGATCGACATGACCTCGATCTGTGGCCCGGCCGACCGGGTGAAGGAGCGCCTGTCGGTGTACCGCGACGCCGGCGTGGGGACGCTGATCACCACCCCGATGGCCTTCGAACCCGACGCCCGCGTGAAGATGATGCGCGAGCTGGCGGAGCTGGTCTGAGCAGAGATGGTGCCGAGCGGCGGTGCTCGCCCGACCAACGCTCGGGCTGCGCTCCGGCGCCAGGGCCCCGGCGCCGCTTCGTCCTCGCCGCCTTCGGGGATCCCGGCCACGTCTTTCCGGCGATCGCGCTCGGCGCCGAGCTGGTGCGCCGGGGCCACGGCGTCTGCCTGCAGAGCTGGGAGCGCTGGCGCTCGGCTGTGGAGGCCGAGGGCATGCGCTTCGAGCCGGCGCCCGAATACCAGGTCTTCCCCCGCCTGGGCGAGCGCCCGCTCAAGCCCTACCAGGCTGCGGTGCACGGGGCGGCGGCCACCGAGCCGCTGCTCGAGGACTTCGACCCCGACGCGGTGGTGGTGGACATCCTCACCGTGGCCGCCTCGCTGGCCGCCGAGCGCGCCGGCCTGCGCTGGGCCACCCTGATCCCCCACGTCCTGCCCACTCCCGAGCCCGGCAGACCCCCCTACTCGACCGGTGCGCGGCTGCCGCGGACGCCGGTGGGAGCGCGACTGTGGTCGCTGACCGCGCCCCTGCTGCGAGGTGGCGAGGAGCAGGGGCGGCGGGAGCTCAACGGAGCCCGCCGGCGGGCCGGACTGCCGCCGCTCGAGCACTCGCACGGGGGCATCTCCCACCAGCTGGCCCTGGTGGCCACCTTTCCCCAGCTCGAGTATCCACGGGTCGCCTGGGACCCGTGGACGCGCGTGACGGGGCCGCTGCTATGGGAGCAGCCCTTCGAGGACGTCGAGCTGCCGCCGGGCGAGGAGCCGCTGGTGCTCGTCGCCCCCTCGACCTCCCAGGACCCCGACGGGCGGGTGCTGCGGGCTGCCCTGGAGGGGCTGGCCGACGAGTCCGTGCGGGTGATCGCCACGACGAACCGCCGCGGCGGCCGCTCGCGTCCGGCCGTGCCGGCAAACGCCCGGCTGGTCGACTGGCTGTCCTACGCGCGCACGATGCCCTTCTGCGACGTGGTGGTCTGCCACGCCGGCCACGGAACCGTCTGCCGCGCGTTGACCAGCGGCGTGCCCCTGGTCGCCTGCCCCGCCGAGGGAGACATGGCCGAGAACGCGGCCCGCGTGGCTTGGACAGGAGCCGGCGTGTCGCTGCCGAGGCGGCTGGCCACCGCGCGGGGGATCCGCCTGGCCACCCGAGCGATCCTGGCCGACCCGGGCTACAGGCGCCGAGCAGCGGATCTGGCGGGGTGGGCAGAGCGCTTCGACGGCCGCAAGATCGCGGCGGACGAGCTGGAGCGCTTCGTTGCCTGAGCTCCGGGGGTGGGACTCGAACCCACAACCTTCCGATTAACAGTCGGACGCATCTGCCAAATTGAGCTACCCCGGATCGTGCAAGCTGGGAAGTTAGCGGCGCGGACCCACAGAGAACAGCCTTGCCTCAACCTCGGCGTGGCAGTTCGAGCACAGCAACACGCACTTCGCAGCCTCCGCTCGAACGATGGCCAGCGAGCGTGTGTACCCGCGCTCACCCAACCCGAAGATCTTTTCATCGGCTTCGAGATGGTGGAAATGCAGGGCGCCCACGCAACGGTCATAACCACAGAGTTGACAGCAGCCGCCGGCTTCCTCGACCACGATGTCCTTGACCTTTCGCCGACGGCGGCTCACCGCCTCGGATCGACACCTCAGGCACCGGTAGATACCTCGGCCTTCGAGCCAGAACTCGGTCTTCCCGTGATGCTCACAGGTGAGAATCCGTCGCTCCGTGCTCTCGCCGCGTCGGCCGGCTGAACGCCGCGGTCCACCGCTTCGCGACGTTCTCAGGCCGTGGACACGTAGCCAGTAGCGCACTGTGGCCTGGCAACGATCCGTTCGTCTGGCGATCTCGCGGGTGGTCAAGTCCTCGGCGACGAGGGCCCGCAAGACCTGTTCGTCAAGTCCACCGCGGGATCGGTGGCGGGAGGCGCCGTTCGCTGTCAGACCGTGCTTCTCGACCCAGTAGCCGACAGTCGAAGCATTCTTGCCCGCGAGCTCTCCGATGCGCTCGAGCGACAGCCCCTCTTGCAGTCTCAGCTCGAGCCACCCCCTCTCCACTATACGAACACTAGTTCGTATACCGGACAGATTTGACCTGGCCTACGCCTCCTCGTGCGTCGTCCCCTCCAGGCGCTCGGCCTGGCTCGAGTGCTTCAGCATCGACAGAGTCTTCGCCTCTATCTGGCGTACGCGTTCGCGGGTCACGCCGACCTCGCGGCCGATCTCCTCGAGGGTGCGCGGGTCCTCGTTGGACAGGCCGTAGCGAAGCTCGAGCACACGGCGCTCGCGCCACGGCAGCCGGTCGAGGATGAGCTCGAGGTCGGCGTTGCGGATCGCCTTGGCCACCTGTTCGTAGGGGCGGTCGAGCGCCTCGTCCTCGATGAAGTCGCCGAAGCTGGCAGCGGACTCGCCGGCGCCTACCGGTGTCTCGAGGGAGATCGGCTCCTGGCCCAGCTTGAGGATGTGCTCGACCTTCGCCGCGGGCATCTCCACGACCTCAGCAATCTCCTCGGCCGAGGGCTCGCGGCCGAGGGTCTGGTTGAGCGTCCGGCGGGCGCGGGCGACGTGGTTCATCCGCTCGACCATGTGCACGGGAATGCGGATCGTCCGCGACTGATCGGCCAGAGCCCGGGTGATCGCCTGGCGGATCCACCAGGTGGCGTAGGTCGAGAACTTGAAGCCGCGGCGCCAGTCGAACTTCTCGACCGCCCGGATCAGGCCCATGTTGCCCTCCTGGATCAGGTCCAGCAGGGTCAGCCCCCGGTTCGAGTAGCGCTTGGCAATCGACACGACGAGCCGCAGGTTGGCCTCGATCATCGCGTTCTTGGCCGCCATGTCGTTCTGCTCGACGCGCCGGGAGAGGCGGACCTCGTCCTCGCGCGTGAGCAGGCGGACCTGGCCGATGTTCTTGAGGTAGAGGCGCACGGCGTCTTCGGGCCCCTGCTCGGGCGGAGGCGCGGCGAGGCCCGCGGTGACGATCCCGCCCTCGTTGAACAGGTCGTAGGCGTCGCGGGTCACGCCGGTGGGCGGGGCCGCTGCGGGCTCCTCGCCCTCGGCCGCCTCGATGTCCTCCTCCGAGGCCTCCAGCACCTCCGGCTCGGACTCGTCGGGGGGGAGTTCCTGAGCGGGCTCGTCCCGGCTCACGTGGCCTCCCCCGCCACCGAGTCCAACTCGAGCCGGACGGCCTGCTTGGCCCGGGCCAGCTCGTCCTGGCGCGCCAGGTCGCGGTCCTGCCGCGCGCCCCTCATGTCGCGCTCGACCCGACGGAGCTCGAGCTGCAGGAAGCCCATCCGCAGCGCCGCCTCGGGCGTCGGATCGGCGGCCTGAGCGGCCATGACCGCCCGCGTGACGAGCGCGGCCACGTCCGGGTCGTCGTCGGGCAGGAAGGCAAGCGGGTCGGCGAAGTGGGCGATCAGGTGATCGCGCGCTCGGCGGGCGACCTCGGAGCTCAGGTGGCCATCGCGCAGACGCTCGAGGTGCAGCCGTCCAGCTTCGCCACCCCCGGCGCACATCGACAGCAGAGCCCGCTCGGCCGTCGGCGCAAGGTCGCCTGGAGCCCGCGCGGGGGCGACCCCGGAGGGCGAACGGTTGGCTGCGGGTCGCGCTTTGAGCTGGGCCGTCACGTACTGCTCGGGCACGTCCAGGCGGTCGGATACGTATCTGACGAGATGGTCACGCGTCTTGCTCTGTCTCGGCGTGGCCGCCACCAGCGGCCGCACAAGTTCAAGCGCACGATCCACCCCTGCCGGGGTCCCGAGCTGCTCGCCGGAGATTACCCGACGCACCTCGAACTCAAGCGCGGGAATGGCGTCCTCGAGTCGCGCGAGCAGAGCCGCGGCGCCCTCCTGCTCGAGCAGGTCGGCGGGGTCCCGGCCCGCCGGGAGCTCAACCACCGCCAGCTCGACGTCGCGGACTTCGGCCACCCGGGCGGCGCGGACCATCGCCTCCTGACCCGAGCGATCGGCGTCGAGCGCCATCAGGACCCGGGGGGCGGCCCGGGTGAGCTCTTCGAGCTGCTCGTCGGTGAGCGCTGTGCCCATGATCGCCACGGTCTCGGGGACGCCCGCTTGGCGCAGCGCCAGCACGTCGGTGTAGCCCTCGGCCACCACCACGCGGCCCGCCTTGGCCGCCGCCACGCGGGCCAGGTCGAGCCCGAAGAGCTGACTGCCCTTGTGGAAGACCTCGCCCTCCGACGTGTTCAGGTACTTCGGCTGCTGGCCCTCCTGGGTGGCGCGGGCGCCGAAGCCCCGCGGCCTGCCGCGACGGTCGTTGAGTGGGAAGGTGATGCGACCTCGGAAGCGATCGATCAGCCCACCGCCCTCGCGGCGGCGCTGCGAGAGCCCGGTGGCCACGAGCTCGTCTTCGGTGAAGCCGTCGCGCACTGCTGCCGAGGTCAGGCGGGCCCACGCGCCGGGTGCGTAGCCCACGCCGAACTCCCGCAGCGTCTGCTCGCGCAGCCCGCGGCCCAGCAGGTACTCGCGGGACGCCGCGGCCTCGTCGGCCTTCCACAGGTAGCTGGCGTAGAAATGCGAGGCGCGCTCGAGCAGAGCGAGCAGGCGCTCTCGCCGCCGGCGCCGGCGCTCGGCCTCGGGGTCCTCGCTCTCGCGCTGCAGCTCCACGCCGTAGCGATCGGCCATCAGCTCGAGCGCTCCGGCGAAGTCCAGGGCCTCGGTCTCCATCACGAAGCCGATCGCGTCGCCCGAGGACTCGCAGCCAAAGCAGTAGTAGACCTTCTTCTCCGCGTTTATCGAGAAAGACGGCGTGCGCTCCTCGTGGAACGGACATAGGCCGACGAGGTTGACCCCGGCTCGCCGCAGCTCGGTCTTGGCGCCCACCAGGTCGGGCATGTCGACCGCCTCCTTCACGCGCTCGACGCTGTCGCGCGTGTACACCTCAGAACCCCTGGGGCACGGACAGCTCCGAGAAGGTGCTCACGGCGAAGCGGTCGGTCATTCCCGCCAGCCAGTCGATCACCTGTTGAGGGTCCTCGGCGCGCTCGGAGTAGTGCGCGAACAGCGCGCGCAGCATCCGCTCGACCCGCTCCTTCTCGCGCTGGGCTGTGGGCCCGAGGTAGACCCGCTCGAACATGAAATCGCGCAGCCGCAGCATCGCGCCGCCCACGTCGTCGCCCTGCACGATGTCTCCGGCCTCGGCCGAGCGCTCGAGCAGGTCGGCCACCAGCGTCTCGATGCGCCGCGACCCCGTATCGCCCAGCACCGCGATCTCCTCGCCCGGGAGGTCATCGAAGGCCAGCACGCCCGCCCGCAGGGCGTCATCGATGTCGTGGTTGATGTAGGCGATGCGATCTACAACGCGCACGACCCGTCCTTCTTGCGTAGCCGATGGGTCGGGGCCCGTGTGGCGCAGGATTCCCTCCCGCACCTGCGCGGTCAGGTTGAGGTCCTCCAGCACCTCAACGACCCGCAGCGAGTGCTCGTTGTGGCGAAAGCGCCGGCCGTAGCGCGCCTGCACGCAGTCGTCGAGCACGTTCTCGCCGATGTGGCCGAACGGAGGGTGGCCGAGGTCGTGGCCGAGCGAGATCGCCTCGGTCAGGTCCTCGTTCAGCTCCAGTGCCCGCGCCACGTTGCGTGCGATTCCACAGGCCTCGAGGGTGTGGGTGAGGCGCGTGCGGTAGTGGTCGCCCTCGGGGGCGATGAACACCTGGGTCTTGTGCTTTAAGCGGCGGAAGGCCTTCGAGTGCACGATGCGGTCGCGGTCGCGCCCGAACGGCGTGCGGTGGGGCGAGTCGGGCTCCATCCGCGCGCGCAGGGCCGGGTACGAGCGGGTGGCCTCGGGCGCCAGGCGGTCGTCCTCCATGCGCTTCCAGCGCTCGGCGAAGCTGGGCGGGATGCTCACGGAGGCCATCGGTCGATCTTGTCAGGCCCCGGGGGCGTCTCCTGACGCGGAAACCTCGCTGATTGCGACCTGCGCGGGGCGCCCACCCGGGCGACCGGCACCCGGAGGACGAGCATGGGTTCCAAGGCAGAAGGCTAGGCCGGGAGCCTTCGGAGCCTCACGTGAGCGTGATACTCCGCGGTCTCGGCAAGGGCGCGGTCAGCCTGACCCAGGGCGCCCTCGGGCGCCGCGGGTGCCTCGGCCAGCGGCTTGGCCAGGGCCTCGACCAGAAAGCGGTGGGCCGTCTCGTCGAGGGCGAAGGAGCCCGCCTCGCAGCCCGAACAGACCACGCCGCCGGCGCTGGGCGAGAACGCCCCGAGGTGCTCGCGCTCACCGCAGGACGCGCAGGCCGCCAGCTCGGGGGCAAAGCCCGCCGCCAGCAGGAGCTTGGCCCGGAAGGCCAGCGCCTGGGCGCGGGTGGACGCGCCGGGCTCGGAGTCGAGCAGCGCCAGCTCGTTGGCCAGGAGGTTGAAGGCCGGGCGGTTGGCCTCGGCCGTGTCCAGCAGGCGCAGCACGGCCTCGCACGCCTGGGTGGCACGCTCGAGCGATCCGCGGCGCTCGCGCAAAGCCGGATGGGCGTGCACGGTGTCGGCCGCACTGACCGTGCACAGGTCCCCGCGGCCCTCGTGAAGGACCAGGTTCACCCGCGCGAGCGGCTCGAGCCGGCCCCCTAGGCGCGACTTCACCCGGCGCACGCCCTTGGCCACCGCACCCACCCGCCCGCGATCGGGGCTGTAGAGGTGCAGGACGCGATCGGCCTCGCCGAATCGGATCGAGCGGAGCACCACCGCCTCGGTCTTGAACGTGCCGCCCACCACCTAGAGTCTGGACGACATGGCGGACACGGACAGGGTCATCGTCTACACCACCGAGCCGTGCGGCTTCTGCCGCCAGGCAAAGGCCCTGCTCGAGGCCCGCGGCATCGACTTCGACGAGGTCAACCTCTCCAAGGACCCCTCCGGCCGGGCCGACCTCGTGGCCATCACCGGCCAGATGACGTTCCCCCAGGTGCTGATCGGGCGGCGCTCGATCGGCGGCTTTCGCGAGCTGGTCGAGGCCGACCGCGACGGTGTCCTGGGCGACCTGCTCACGGCCTAGGCGCCGTGCATCTGCGCGGCCGTCGTCGCGGGCTCGAGCGGGGTGGTGGCCGGGGCCACCAGCCGCGCGATGTCAGAGGCCGGGCCAGGCTGAGCGAAGTAATAGCCCTGCGCAAACTCGCAACCGAGCTCGCGCATCTGCGTCACCTGCTCGATCGTCTCGACGCCTTCCGCCACGACCGTCAGATGAAGACCTCGGGCCATGCCGAGGATCGCCTCGACGATCGCCGAGCCATCGCGGTCAAGTCTCGCGACGAACGATCGGTCGATCTTGAGCATGTCGAACGGGAATCGCTCGACGTAGCCGAGAGAGGAGTAGCCCTTGCCGAAGTCGTCGAGGACGATCGAGACGCCCAGCGCCTTCAGCCGTTCGAGCGTGTGCGCCGGGCGCTCCGAATCCTCGAGCAGAACGGTCTCAGTGACCTCGAGCACGATGTCACCGGCGGGCACACCGGCGTCGGACAGTGCGTCGGCGACGATCCCGGGAAGATCGGTCTGCGTGATCTGTCGAGCAGCGATGTTGACGTGGATCGGAAGAGGCGCGCGATCACCGAGCTCCTCCCGCCACCGGGCCGCTTGCGCGCAGGCCTCTCCCAGGACCCACTCACCCAGCTCTACGATCAGGCCGCTTTCCTCGGCGATCGGGAGGAACGCCGCGGGCGACACCAGGCCTTCGCCGGGCCGTTCCCATCTGATCAGCGCCTCGACCGCCTCGATGCCTCCCCCCTCGAGCGAGAAGATCGGCTGATAGTGCAAGCGGAACTCCTGCGCGCGGAGCCCCCGCCTCACCTGCTGCTCGACGTGCAGCCGCTTCATGGCCGCTTCGCGCATGGCGCCGTCGAAGATCTCGTATCGGGCACCGCCCGCTGCCTTGGCCAGATACATCGCGGCGTCGGCATCCCGGAGCAGATCGCCGGCGTCCTCGCCTTCGCGGCCACTAACCGAAATGCCGATGCTGGCTGCGAGGAAGTGATCGTCGTTGCCCAGATGAAATGGTGCGTGGAGCCCGCGGCGCACCCGCTCGGCGATGTGAACCGCCCCCAGCTCGCTGTCGAGGTCCTCACAGAGGATCACGAACTCGTCCCCGCCGAAGCGGGCCACGGTGTCGGCACCCCGAACCGCCTCCTGAAGACGGGGAACCACCTGCTTCAGGACAGAGTCGCCCACGCTGTGCCCGAGGCTGTCGTTGACCACCTTGAAGCGGTCGATGTCCACGAACAGGACTGCGACCGAGGTTTCGAGGCGACGCGCGTGGCGGAGGGCCTGCTCGAGGCGGTCGAGGAGCAGCGTGCGGTTGGGCAACCCGGTGAGGGGATCGTGCAGGGCCTGGTGGCGCAGCTCCTCCTCGCCCGCCTTGCGCGCGGTGATGTCCTGGACCTGGGTCACGAAGTGAACCGGAGCCCCATCGCCATCGCGCACCAGCGAGCTGCTGAGGTTGGCCCATACCGTGCGCCCGTCGGCGTGCAGGTACCGCTTCTCAGTCGAGAAACCCTGCTGGCGACCAGCCAGCGTTCGTTGAACCTCGGCCACGCTGGAACCGACGTCGTCGGGATGGGTCAGCTCTTGAAAGCCCTTCCCTATGAGCTCCTCAGGCGAGCGACCGAGCATCCCGGCGAAGGCCGGGTTCACCCGGAGCATCCGACCCTTTGGGCTCGTGAGGTACGTCCCGAGCATGGCCTCTTCGAAAGCGCTCCGAAAGCGCTCTTCGCTCTCCCTGGCGTGTCCGAGTGCTCGAGTCTGCTCACCCCGGAGGTCTTCGTTGAGGCGCCAGAGGATCACGGCTGCCGCCGCGGCGGCCATCACGAAGCCCCCGTGGACCAGTGCCCACTTGATGGGGTGAGCGAGGGCGTCGGGGTGGTTGTACACCAAGGCCGGCGCCACGACCCCCACGATGGCGTGGTGGAGAACGACGTAGGCAGCCGCCAATGAGAAGGGGATCCAGTCCTCGTACAGGGTGAGCAACGCGATCATCACGAAGAAGTGGAAGTGCGCTTCGATGTAGCCGTCCATCGCGTGGACCAGAAGGGCGGAGGCGGTGAGGAGGCCGGTCGCGACGAGTGCCGCTCTGACCTTGCGACTCGAGCCGAAGCTCGCCAGTACGCCAAAGACCGCAACCGGCACGCTCTCGAGCAGGGAATGCGCGAGCGAGAAATCGTGCAGCAGGCTGTAGGCGAGCAACGCGAAGGCATTGAGCCAGAGAAGGGCCAGCATCCACTTGTGACGCCGCTCCCAATCCTCGAGCGGTAGGCCCGCCCCGTGAGGAAGGAGGTCCCGAGCCAACCGCCTCCACGCGGAGAGCGAACCGAGGTGCGCAGCCAGGTGGGCCGCGGCGAGTCGCGGAGAAGGCGACCGTTCGGGCAGCGACGAACCGGCAGTGTTCCCTCGGGCATCAGCTTCCGAGGAGGCGAAGGCTTTCTTCCAAGTGACAGTTTTCATCTCACTGTCGTTGTCGACGGCGGCCGGTCCTCCCTTGAGGAAGCCTGGACAGCGGGGTGTCGAGCTGAAGCCCGGCTGTCAGCTCCGCGGGGCCCGCTGACAGCGCGGGCACACGTAGGTCCCGCGCCCCGCCGCCCGCAGCTTGCGGATCGTCGCCGCGCAGCGCTCACAGGGCTCTCCCTCGCGCATATGCACCATGAAGCGGTCCTGAAAGGAACCGCGTGCGCCGTCGGAATGGCGGAAGTCGTCGATGGTGGCCCCCCGAGCGTCGATGCCGGCCTCCAGCGACGCCACCACCGCGTC
>Ga0208612_1001012_pt1 | contig 11824 bp, 11 predicted proteins | sample AntDryMetagUQ889_FD_188089 | JGI IMG/M metagenome (GOLD analysis project Ga0208612, IMG submission 188089) | Polar desert microbial communities from Antarctic Dry Valleys - UQ889 (SPAdes) | ecosystem: Environmental > Terrestrial > Soil > Desert | place: Antarctic Dry Valleys | collected 2008-12-31 | reverse complement strand
CCGACCAAGCGTTCTTCGTCAAGTGCGATGCGGAGACTAACCCGCCCGACGTCGTCGAGGCCGGTCAGGTCGTCGTCGAGGTCGGGATCGCCCCGGTGAGGCCCGCCGAGTTCGTGATCTTCCGTATCAGCCAGTACACCGCCGGCGCCTCCGAAGTGGCCGCCTGATCCCCCGCTCGCGAAAGGAGCGCTTAGATGCCCGACAAGCAGCCCCGACCCTCCTCGCACTTCCGGCTTAACCTCGGTGGCCACGAATCCGCCGGCGTGTTTCGAGAGTGCACCGGCCTGGACTCCGAGACCGACGTGATCGAGGCCAAGGCGGTCGACGAGAACGGGCGCCTGCTCATACGCAAGGTACCCGGCTCGACCAAGTGGTCGAACATCACCCTCAAGCGCGGGGTCGACGAGAACCTCGAACTGTGGACTTGGCGCGACAGGGTCCTCAAGGAGGGACCCGACGAGGCCCGCGTCGACGGCACGATCGTGCTCGTCGACTACAACGGCAAAGACATCGCCGCGTATGCCTTCAAGCAGGGCTGGCCGGCCAAGTACACGGGCGTCAGCTTCAACGCCACAGCCAACGAGGTCGCTCTGGAGGAGCTTCAAATCTGCCACGAGGGCCTGGACCGGCAAGCGCCGTAATGCGGGCGTCGATCTGGGATGCCAGGCGCGCCTCGCCCCGGCCTGGCGGCCGGCCGGCCGCTGGCTCGCCGACGCTCCGGTGATGGAGACCGAACATGCCTTCACCCTGCCCAAGGGCTATGTGGATCCTGCCGGAGCGATCCACGCACAGGGCATCATGCGTCTGGCCACGGCCCGCGACGAGATCGAACCGCTGCGCGACCCCGCGGCTCGCCAGAACGAGGCCTATCTCACGGTGCTCCTGCTCGCTCGCGTGGTGACTCGCATCGGCGACGTCACCGACGTCACGCCGGAGTTGATCGAGGGACTGTACGCCGCCGACTTCGACCACCTGCAGCGACTCTACGAGCGCTTTAACACCGATGGAGAGGCGGTCGGCTCGGTTTCATGCCCAGCCTGCGCGCACGCCTTCGAGGTGGATCTCGGGGAGATCGAGGACGGTGGCCTGGGAAAATGATGCGGCCATCTCCGTCTGAGCTGTTCGCCGAGATGGCCCGGTTAGCCAACCGCTTCCACTGGCCTTTGAGCACTCTGCTCGACCTGGAGCACGGCGACCGTCGGCGCTTCCTGCGGGAGGCGGCGACGCTCGTGGCCGAGCCCGAGCGCCCCGGGCAGTGGGAGGGTTGACTCCAAGCCCGATGGCGCTCCGCAGCGTAATTGCTCCTCTAGGCCGGCGGCTGGTCGCCCGCGAGGCACGGATCGGTACCACCGGTGGTCGGCGGCTGGCGGCGGTCCTCGTCGAGCGTCGCCGACCGAAGCGCCTCGATGCCGCGACTCGTCTGGCGCGGTCCCGGCCCGGCACGCGCGGACTGTTGGGTCAGCGGCCCGCGGCGATGCCGCCGATTCCCCGGCCGTCGGGGATGAGCGAGTTCGCGGCCCGATGGATGTTCGGGGACGGGCTTCCCGAGGGCTATCCACTCGCAGACTCGGCAACGCCCGCGCAGGCACCTGGCGTCGAGGACGCACTTGTCGGTGCGGCTGCGCACGGGGAGACTCCGCAGCCCACCTCTCCGGACATCGCAGGCTCGCCGCCGCCAGCCGCGCGCTCGGTCGCCACCTCGCCGCCGCTGCGCGGACGAATCGAGGAGGGGCCACGGCTGCGGCTCGGACGGAAGCCCGCCTCCCGGCAGGCACTCGCCGACCGGACGCCGCAGGCGGGCGACGAGATCGCCGAGGCAGAGCAGGGTCCCAGCCGGCCGCCGGAGCTGGATCGTGAGGGAACGGTGATCGGCCGAGAACCGCTCACCGGCGCCAGAGCCGACTCGAGGCCTGACAGTCCCGCATCCGCCGCCCCGGCCCAGACCGGCTCCGCGGACCCGCCCAGCGCCCCTTCTCTAGCCGCCGAGGCCCCGCCGGGTGCAGGGCGTCCACCCGCCGCCGGTAGACCGGTGCCGCTGCGCAGAGCGGTTCGCACCCCGCGCTCGGAGGGCCACCGCGCTCGCCTTAGTCGCGTGCGGGGGTCGCCGCCGGCGGACAGCGCCCGCCCGGCCATGGGTCCCGAGGCGGAGACTGCGCGGGAGGGCGAGGAGGCCGGCGGCGTACCTGTCGCCACCAAGCCTGTCGGGGGCGCACCGATCTGGCGCAGGGTGGTCCGGTTCCTCCGCGGCGGGGGCGAAGCATCGCCCCCCGAGCAGGGCATGGACATCACCGCCAGTTCGCAGCGATCCGCGTTCCGACTGCGCACCTCCAGTCGCTCCGTGCCTCCGCCGACGGGCTCCGCTTCTCCACCGGCCGAGCGGCAAGCGAGCGATCTCCCTACGACCGGCCGGGTTGTGGACGCTCCTCAACCGACTGGCGGGCAAACGCACGGAGCGCCTCTGGAGGGCGAGGTGAGTGAGTCCCGCGGCTCCTCGCCGGCGCCGGCCGGTGCTCGCGCCGAGCCGCCGCTCGGCGGAGGCGCCGACGCACCACTCATCCAGCGGGAGCCCACAGCACGCCCCCCCGTCCGGTTGTTCGCGCCAGCGAGCCAGCCACCCGCCGAGTGGCCGGAACCGGGTCCGAGCGTGCCGCCCAGCCCCTGGGGCACCGCACCGGCCGACCTAGCCTCCGCGTCGGGCGACGCGTCCCTGCCCGAGGCCGATGCTAGGGCGACAGTCGTCTTTCCGACGCCGCCCACCAGCCGTGCCACAGGGCCGAGGCTGGCCCGGCGGCAGGCGCCGCTCTTGACCCCTCCCGCGCCTGGATCCCTCGCGGCGCGCCCCACCGTCCGGTTGATTAGCTCGGCGAGCCAGCCACCCCCCAAGTGGCCGGAGCCGGGTCCAAGGGTGCCGTCGACCCGCTCGGGCACCATACCGGCCGGCCTCGCCTTCGCGTCTCTGCCCGAGGCCGATGAGAGTGCGACCGTCGTGTTTCCGGCGCCGCCCAGCCGTGCCACAGGGCCGAGGCTGGCCCGGCAGGAGGCGCCGCTCTCGGCCCCGCCAACGTCTGCATCGCCGGCGCCGAACCCCCCGCCGCCTGCTCCCCTCACGCCGCCTACTCCTCCCCCCCTCCAGGCTCCGGACGGGGCTCGACCGGCTGACAGCATCGACGAGATCTACGAGCAGGTCGTCGAACGCCTCCGGCGGGATCTACTCGCCGAGCGGGAGCGCATGGGAGACCTGTTGGGAGAGCTGCCGTGATAGCGGCCTGACGCGATGACGACCGCCCGCGCCCCCGCCAAAGGAAGCACGCCCGACCCCGTCGGGGAGCTGCACTTCAAGCTGCAGATCCCGAGCCTGACCGTCGGTATGTTCAGCGAGTGCACCGGCCTCGTGGTCGAGTTCGAGCTGATGGAGTACCGGGAGGGCGGGGAGAACGGGTTCGTCCACAAACTGCGGGGCGCGATGAAGTACCCCAACCTCGTCCTCAAGCGCGGCGTGACCCACGAGGACGCACTGCTGAAGTGGTTCTTTCAAACCCAGCAGGCCTCGAAGCGGCCATCGGTGACCGTGTCGCTGCTGGGCCCCGGCGCCCAGGATGTGCGTAGATGGGTCTTCGCCGGCGCCTTTCCGGTCAAGTGGCAGGGTCCGAACCTCAATGCCAGCTCGAATAGCGTGGCAACGGAGACCCTCGAGATCGCCCACTCAGGCCTGGAGCCCTAGCTGTGGCCGCCACCTCCGCCCTCAAGAAGGCACGCATAGAGATCGAGGGGGGCGAGGCCCCGATCGACTGCTGGTTCAACCCCAACGAGTACACGATCAGCAAGACCAACGAGTGGAACATCAAACCCGTCGTGGGCGCCACGTTCCCGAAGCCCCAGTTCGGTGGCGGCCGCGCCCGAGAGCTCAAGCTCACCCTGCTCTTCGACGCGACCGACGCTGGCGCTCGCGACGTGCGGGACGTCACCGACCGCCTCTTCAAGGTGATGGAGATCAATCCCGCGCTGGCCTCCGGGAACAAGAACAAGGGGCGCCCGCCGAAGCTGACGTTCAGCTGGGGCAGCACCGTGGGCTTCAGTGCGGTCGCCACCTCCCTGAGCATCCAGTTCACGTTGTTCAAGCCGGATGGCGCCCCGATCCGGGCGCAGGCCAGCCTTAGCCTCCAGCAGGCGGATAAGGCCGATAGCCGCTCGTCGACCGGCCCCGCCGCTCCCCAGAATCCCACCACCCGCGCACAGTCCGGTGCGCGCTCGCACACAGTCGTCGATGGCGACAGCCTCCAGTCAGTCGCCTATATCGTCTACGGAGATGCAGGGTCGTGGCGCACCATCGCCGAGGCCAACGGCGTCGATGATCCAATGCGCCTCCAGCGCGGGGTGACTCTGACCATTCCCGTACTCGAGCAGTGACAGTTGCCGCCGAAAACCACCACTTCGCTGGCGCCGAGGTGCGGATCGACGGGACGCCGCTTGCTCCCGAGCTGACCGAGCGGCTCGTCGAGGTGCGTGTCCAGGACAACCTGGCGCTGCCCGACGCCTTCCTGGTCCGCGTCGCCGATCCAGAGCTCGAACAGGTGGATTCTGGGCTCTTCAAGATCGGCGCTGAGGTGGAGATCCTGTTTGCTTCCCCCGACGCCTCCATGCTCACGCGCCTGATCAAGGGTCAGATCACCACATCGGAGCCGGAGTTCGGACCCGAGATGGTGATCGTCGCCGCGCGTGGCTACGACTACTCGCACGCGCTCAACCGCACGCGCCAGAGCGAGACCTACCAGAACGTGACCGCCGACGACATCGCGCGCAAGGTGGCTGGTCGCGCAGGGCTCCAGACCGGCACCATCGACACGGCGGGCGTAGTGCACGACTTCATCCAGCAGAGCAACGAGACCGACTGGGAGCTCTTGTCGCGACTCGCGGCGGCGATCGACTTCGAGATCGTGGTGCTCGATCGCAAGCTGCATTTCCGCCGCGCCGGCGGACCGGACGAGGGTCAGTCCCCCACGCTTCGCTGGGGCGAGAGCCTGCAGTCGTTCCGTCCGCGCGTCACCGGCGTGCAACAGGTCGAAGAGGTGCAGGTGCGCGGTTGGGACCCGAAGGGCAAGCAGGCGATATCGGCGTCGGCACAGGTGCAGGGGCTCTCTACGGAGATCGGCGTGCCGAGAGCGGACGTCGTCTCCTCGCTCGGCGGGGGCACCGCGGCCGTCGCGGACCGCCCCATCAGCTCTCAGGCCGAGGCCGACGCCCTCGCCAACAGCGTGGCCTCGCACCTGGGCAACGCCTTCGTGGAAGCGGAGGGGGTCGCCGAAGGCGACCCGGGCCTACGCGCCGGGCGCAAGGTCACGATCGACGGTGTGGGTGCCAGGTTCGGAGGCACCTACGCTCTCTCCGCGACGACGCACGTCTTTCGAGGCTCCAAGGGTTACCAAACGAAGTTCCAGATCTCGGGACGTTCGCCCCGCGGTCTCACAGACCTGATGACGCCGGCACCGCGACGCAACTGGGCCGACGGTCCGGTCGTCGGCGTGGTCACGCAGAACAGAGATCCAGATGGGCTGGGCCGGGTCCGCGTCAAGTACCCCGAGCTGGGAGACGCAAACGAGGGTTGGTGGGCGCGCGTGGCGTCCCCGTCCGCGGGCGGCGGGCGGGGACTCTTGATGATGCCCGTGGTTGGCGAGGAGGTCCTGCTCGGCTTCGAGCACGGCGACGCGCGCAAGCCGTACGTGCTGGGCTCGCTGTGGAACGGCAAGGACAAGCCAGACGCCCTCGCGCAGACCGACGGCTCGTTTTCCCTCCGCAGCGACGAGAAGGTCGTCATCGAGTCAGCGGGAGACCTCTCGGTCTCGAGCGACGACGGCAAGGTGCACGTAAGCGCGGGCGGCGAGGTCGTCATCGAGTCCAAGGCGCGGGTCAGCGTCAAGGCACCCAGCCTCGAGCTCGAGGCCACCGGGCTCGTGAAGATCTCCGGCAATCAGATCATGTTGGGCTGAGCGACGATGGCCGACATCCTTGGCCGGGGCCTAGCCTTCCCCCTCAAGGCCGACGACCGTGGTCGGCTGGAGCTTGCGAGAGGCGAGCAGGACGTCGAGCAGGCGATTCGCTTGATCCTTGGCACGGCACCCGGGGAGCGGCCGATGCGCCCGGAGTTCGGCTGCGGCGTGCACGACTATGTCTTCGAGGCCGTCGACGCCTACACGATCGGCCGCCTAGAGCACGAGATCCGTGTGGCGCTGGCGCGCTGGGAGCCTCGCATCGAAGTCCTCGACGTTAACCTCGAGCTTGCGCTTGCGGATCTAGGAAAGCTCCTAATCGACATCCGCTACCGCCTGCGTGCGACCAACGACGTGCGCAACCTCGTCTACCCCTTCTACGTGATACCCGAGGACGAAGCAGGGTGAGCCTGCCCGAGCTCGTCCTTGACGACCGCAGCTTCCAAGACCTGGTCGAGCAAGCGCGTAAGCGCATCGCGCTCGTCTGTCCAGAATGGACGGAGCACAATGTCTCAGACCCGGGCATCACGCTGATCGAGCTCTTCGCGTGGATGACCGAAATGCTCATCTACCGCGTCAACCGCGTCCCGGACAAGCTGCACGTTGCGCTGCTCGAACTGCTTGGCATTCGCCTTGAACCGCCCACGGCCGCCACGACCGACCTGCGCTTCCGGCTGGATGCCCCTGCTGCGGGACCGGTCCAGATTCCTGCCGAGGTGACCGAGGTCGGCACGCGCCGCACTCCGACCGAGGCCTCGATCGTCTTCCGGACGACCGAGAGCTTCACGATCCCGCCCGCCCGCCCAGCCGCTTATCTGGTCCAGCGCGGCGGTGAGATCGAGGATGTCGGTGTAGGCGGCGGCGAGGCGCGTCCCAGCGGAAAGGACAGGCTGCCCTTCGGCACCCCACCGGCGCCGGGAGACGCCCTTTACCTGGGCTTCTCCGAGCCGCTCGGCCGCCTGCTCATCCAGGTGGACATCGACGCTTCGCACGCGCGCGGCGCGGGCGTCGACCCCAGGGATCCGCCGCTGAGCTGGGAGGTCTCAGGCCCCGATGGTCGCTGGTTGGAGGCAGGTGTCCTGGAGGACCGCACGGGTGGCTTCAACTGGGGCAGCGGGGTGGTCGAGCTCCAGCTGCCGCAGCGGAGCACGAGCGTGCCGCTGGCAGGCCACCGAATGCACTGGCTGCGCTGCCAGGTCGACGAGCGTACGCGCTCGGGCGCGGAGGCGCCCAATTTCTCGCACCCGCCTGAGATCAACCGGCTCGGAGCCGCGCCAATCGGAGCGTTGGTGGCCGCCACTCACGCCACCGGGGAGCAGGATGAGCTGCTGGGCGAAAGCGATGGCACGCCGGGACAGACCTTCCGGCTGCGCCACCGGGAGATCCTCGCACTCGTCTCGGGTGAGACGCTCGAGGTTTGTCAGCCTGACAGTGACCGCTGGCAGTCCTGGGAGTCGCGGGACTCGTTCGCGGGCAGCACCGACAACGACCGCCACTTCGTGCTCGACCTCGCCGATGGTGAGCTATCCCTTGGCCCGACCATCCGGGAGGCCGATGGCAGCTGGACGCACTACGGGGCCGTCCCACTTCCGGGGTCGGTCCTGCGATTCACGCGCTACCGCCACGGCGGAGGCCGGCGCGGCAACGTGATCGCCGACAGCTTGAGCGAGCTCAAGACGAGCATTCCCGGCGTTCGCTCTGTCACGAACCCGATGCCCGCCGAGGGCGGCAGCAACGCCGAGTCGCTGCCAAGCGCACGACTACGGGCGTCGATGGAGTTCCAGACTGGACATCGGGCCGTCACGGTTAAGGATTTCGAGTTCCTTGCGGGGAAGGCCTCTCAGGAAGTCGGACGCGTCCTGTGCATACCGCCCGAGTCCAACGGCCCGGTGCGTGTCCACATCCTACGCCGGGTCGAGCGCCCGGATGGGCGGCTGGATCTCGACAAGCTGGAACCCTCCGAGACGCTGCTCGCCAGAGTCGGTGCGTACCTGGACGAACGGCGGGTGCTCGGGACGACGATCGAGCTGCTGCCGGTGCCACTCACTGGCGTGAGCGTCGTCGTGAACCTCGAGGCGTCGTTCCATAGTAGTCTTCAGCGCGTCGAGCACGATGTCGCCTACGCCCTCAATACCTACCTCAACCCACTCGTGGGAGGTAGACAGGACGGTGTCGGACACGGATGGGAGTTCGGCCGCGCGCTCAACTCCGGCGAGCTGTACGGGCTCGTGCAGTCGGTAGACGGAGTCGCCTACGTGAAGCTCCTGCGCGTCTACCTGACCGACCTGAAGACCGGCGAGCGTGAGGCAAAGCCGGCCGACACACAGATTCCGCTGGAGCCCGAGGCGCTCATCGCATCGGGCACACACGTGATCAAGGCCGAGCACCAGGAACGCTGAGGTGCCTCGAGACGACGTCGAGAGGCTCTACCCCGCGGTCGGTCCCCGCCGTTTCAGCACGAAGAGCCTGCCTCCGCTTGCGCCATCGAGCGCCGAGGACGGCCACCGCCCGGGTACGAGCCATAGGCGCCCCCCACGGACCGCGTCGAGACGGGCTTACCTGCGCGCTGCCCTGCCGGCGGTCTACCAGGACGGAAAGTTCGGCCTTCGGTTCGTCGGTGAGCTCGAGTCGCTGCTCGACCCGATCGTCGCGCTGCTCGACGCGCTTCCAGCGCACTTCGACGCAGATCTTGCGCCCCGCCACATTCTGGAGCTCATCGCAGGATGGCTCGGCGTTGAGCTTGACGAAGGTTGGACGCAGGGTCGGCAGGGAGACCTCGTAGGAAACGCAGCCGATCTCGCCCGCCGGCGAGGAACGAAGACAGGCCTCGAGCTGCTCCTGCGGCTTACGTTCCCGGGTCTTCCCCTGCACGTCGAGGACCGAGGCGGGGTCACGTGGGGCTCCACCCGGAGCTGGCCTGCAGACCCCGGGAACGCCGACGACGAGAACGACGAAGCGGGCTTCATTGTAAAGTGTGACGTCCTCGTATCCGAGGAGCAACAGGCCGTGATCGCGCGCGTGGTTGAGGCGGCCAAGCCTGCCCACGTTAGCTACGGCCTACTGCTAGAAGCGCCCTTGAGCGAGGGCGACGGAGGCTGGTCGTGAGGTCCTGTCCAACCTGCGGACATCCCGACCGCGGGGACAATGACTTCTGCCAGGCCTGCGGCAACTATCTGCGGTGGGAGGAGCCTCCCAAGGCCAGCGACACAGCGGTGCTCGAGGCGGTCACGCGTCCACCCGAGACGCTGGAGAGGATCGCTGCGCCGCCCCCGGTCATAGCCCCCTTCGACCGATCGCAGATCGGACGGCGGGAGGCCGGTCGTCACGACGGGGCAGTCGTTTGGCTGCACTTCCCCGAGGGGGAGGCCTCGGCCGCCGGATCGGTGATCGCGAACGTCGTACCCGGGGGTCATGTCGATCTCGTCGCCACCGTGCGGAACGAGAGCGAGATTGTCGACGACTACGACTTGAGCGTCACCGGAATCCCCGAAGGATGGTGGACGGTCGTGCCCCCGGTTGTCTACTTGGTCCCTTTTGGCGCCGAGAGCGGCAGCTACGAGCAGGAGGTCACAGTTCGGTTGCACCCGCCGCGCGTACCGCAGGCCGAGGCTCGGCTATGGCCGATCAGGGTGGTAGCCACTTCCCGCGTAAACGGCACCGAGGCCGGCTCGGATGAAGCTGGACTCGTGATCGCGGCGTACGGGCAGTTCGAGAGCCGGGTCATTCCCGAGCGTGGATATGGCAAGCGCTCGGCAAGCTTCGCCCTGGCCGTCCGTAGCGCCGGCAATGCTCCGCTCGAGGTGTCCTTTCATGGGCAGGACGCCGACGGGGACCTGAGCTTCGAGTTCCATCCGCCTGCGGTGACCGTTCCGCCCGGCGGGGAAGCGACATCGACGGTCACGGTGTCGGCCGATTCGACCGCAGGTGGCTCGGAGTGCGAGCGGGAGTTCACTGTCTACGCCAAGGGTGGCGAGCAGGTGCTCGGCGGTACGGCAGTCTTCGTCCAACGTCCGTCCGCTGTCACCTTCTACAGGCCGAAGCGACGCGCCTGGGCCTGGATAACTGTACTCGCCGTGCTCGCCATCCTCGGAGTGTTGATCATGAGCGTCGTCGTGCCCGAGGTTCAGAACCTGATGCAGTTAAGAGAGGACCTAGTGCGCTTTCAGAAAGCAGGGCAGGTCGGCCCCGGCGCCTTTACTCCTCCCGCGGACACCCGCGCGAAGTCGCCCGGCGGGACCGGAGGGACATCACCCCCGGCCAGCGGAGGGGGCGGTGAGCGCGAGCCCGGCACCTTCGGCGGCACCGGCTCGAACCGCGTCTGCGATCGCGAGAAGCTGATCAAGGCGCTCTCCGCCGACCCCGACAAGCTCCGGGAGTGGGCGGAGGTCGTCGGAGTCGAGCCGACCAAGGAGGCGGTGTCCTCCTACATCCGCGAGCTTCGCCCCGTGAAGCTCACCCAGGACACCCAGGTCACCAACCACTCCTACGCCGGCGGCGGCGCGAAGCCCTATCAGGCGATCATGCAGAAGGGAACGGCGGTCCTGGTCGACAAGGACGGCAAGCCGGTGACTCGCTGCCGCTGCGGGAACCCGCTCGCCGAGCCGGTCGAGCTCGAGGAGGAGACCAAGTGCCTCGACTGCCCGCCGAACTACCAGCCGCCCCCGCGATGTGACTACCTCGACTACGAGGACGACAAGTACAAGCAGTTCGACGACCAGGACTTCGAGCGCCAGGTCAAGCCGAACGAGTACGAGGGCAAGTGCTACAAGCCCGAGCCGAAGCCCCCGCCGGTCGAAGAGGACGGCGAGCCGCTACCCGACGAGGAGCCTACTCCGGAGGAATGCCGCGACGATCCGACGACCCCCGGGTGTGATCAGGTCGAGCAGCAGTGTGCGGAGGACCCGACGCTGCCGCAATGCGACGACACCCCGACGCCGCCCGAGGGAGAAGAGCCCCCGCCCGAGGGGGAAGAGCCCCCGCCGGATGGAGAAGAGCCCCCGCCCGAGGGGCAAGAGCCTCCACCCGACGGCGGTGGGACCGCGCCCGACGGGGGAGGGACCGCGCCCGAGGGCGAGGGGACGCCGCCTTAGGGCAGGCGGTTAGCCGCGCGGTGGCAGTGGTCGGCCGCGGGTGGGCCTCTCCTTTGGCGGAGGCGGGGAAGGCGCCCGCGAGCGTGCACTCCCTCGCGGAGGCAGAAGCGCGTCGGCACTCGCCCCGGTCGAGGGCTGCCTCCATGGGAAGTCATCGCTAGACCGCCCAGTGGTGCTCATCTGCTACAAAAAGGCTTAAGTTTCTTATTACTTGACGAGCAGGTCCTTGCGCATCACATGCGTCCAGCGATGTTGCGGCTCGACTTGCAATACCCGATCCACCGCTTCGCCGGTCCGGCGCCCAACCTCCTCGACGATCGCCCGATCGACTTCGACCGCCCCACGTCTCTGGGCGTCCGCGAGCGACTGCTCGATCGCTGCCGCGGCCTCATCCCCGTTCTTGAACGAGCCCGACCGCGCGAGCGGCATGGCGAGCTCGTCAGGCACGGTGCCGGTCGACGCGTGTGTGCGCACGACCAGACCGAGAACCTCATCCTCGTGAATCGCGCGACGTGCGGCTAGCTGGGCGCCGCGTGCGCCGCCGCCGAAAGTCACGACGGCGCGGCCGGCGATGCGCAGATCGCCGGGGTCGGCGCCGAGGCGGGAGACGAGCTGCTGGATGCGCCGCAGCTCTTCAGGCTCCAGCTCATTGCCTAGGTCGCGTCCCATCCTCCGGGTGAAATCGTCCGGGCGTAGTTTCCGCGGGGCCGGCCATCTTAGGCGGCGATCACCTCCTCCGTGGTCGACCGG
>Ga0208612_1001011_pt1 | contig 11837 bp, 10 predicted proteins | sample AntDryMetagUQ889_FD_188089 | JGI IMG/M metagenome (GOLD analysis project Ga0208612, IMG submission 188089) | Polar desert microbial communities from Antarctic Dry Valleys - UQ889 (SPAdes) | ecosystem: Environmental > Terrestrial > Soil > Desert | place: Antarctic Dry Valleys | collected 2008-12-31 | reverse complement strand
GTCGAGCGCCACCGTCCCGACCTGCTCGAGCTGGCCGAGGCCGAGGTGCCCGGACTGTTCGACCGCGTGGAGGAGGGCACCCGCTTCGCCCAACCCGCCATCTACTGCGCGAGCCTCGCCGGATACCACCGCATCGGTGAGGAGGCCGACCTCTACGCCGGCCACTCGCTGGGGGAGATAGCTGCCCTCACCGCCGCCGGAGCGGTTTCCGAGGAGGACGGCGTGCGCCTCGTGGCCCTGCGCGGGCGCCTGATGCAGGAAGCCGGCGCGGAGCGCGCGGGCGACGGGATGCTCGCCCTGCTCGGGCGACCCGGAAAGGGTGACCCGTCGGCGATCGGCGAGCGGCACGGGCTGGCGGTGGCCAACGACAACGCGCCGGGCCAGGTCGTGCTCTCGGGTCCCGGCGCGGCGCTCGATGCGGCTACCGCCGAGGCCGAGGACGCCGGTCTGCGCTCCATGCGCCTCCCCGTGACCGGGGCATTTCACTCGCCGGCGATGGCTTCTGCGGTGCCCGAGTACGAGGCTGCGCTCCGCGACGTCGCGTTCACCGCGCCGCGGGTGCCCGTGCTCTCGGGGGTCACGGCACAGCCCTTCGATGACGTCCGCGCGCGCCTGGCCGAGAGCCTCACCCATCCCGTGCGCTGGCGCGAGGTCCTCCTCGCGCTTGGGGATCGGGGCGTCGAGCGCATCGTCGAGACCGGTCCCGGTCGAGTGCTCACCGGGCTGGCACGGCGCACGCTCGACGGAGTCGAGACCGTCAGCGCCGACCAGCTGGAGGCCGCCCGTGCCTGAGATCCTGACCGAGCCCCACTCCGTCGCGTCGCCGCGCACCGACGCCCCGACCGCCGCCGATGCGCCGTTCCCGGCCCGCACGGTCGCCCGCGGTACCACGGTGGCACGGATCGCCTCGGTGGCGATGGCCGTCCCCGAGGTCGTGGTGACCAACGAGGAGGTTGCGGCGCGCCTGGGCGTCGAGCCCGGATGGATCGCCAAGCGCACCGGCATACACGAGCGCCGAGAGGCGGCGCCTGAGGAGCGCCTCTCGGACATCGCCGCGCGGGCCGGGGCCGCGGCGCTCGAGCGGGCCGGTATCGAGGGAGCCGACGTCGACCTCGTGCTCGTGGCCACCACCAGCCAGGACGAGATCACCCCGAACACCGCGCCGATCGTGGCTCACGCCCTCGGCGCCGGCCGCGCATCGGCCATGGACATCGGCGCCGCCTGCACGGCGTTCATCTCGGCGCTCTCGGTGGCCGCCGGGCAGATCGAGGTCGGGCGGGCTCGAAACGCGCTCGTGATCGGAATCGACGTCCTTCGCCGCTTCCTCGACATGGACGACTCTCGCACCGCGCCCATCTTCGGGGACGGCGGCGGCGCGGTCGTGCTCACCGCCGGCGATGGGCCGGGCGGCGTCGGCTCGTTCGCCCTGCACTCCGACGGCAGCCTCGCGAGTGCGATCTACGCCACCCGCGAGGACGCGGTCATCCGCATGGACGGCCTCGACACGTTCAAGAACGCCGTCCGCCGCATGGCCGAGGCCACGCGCGAGGCGCTGGCCGACGCCGGGCTCGGCACCGACGACATCGACCTCTTCGTCTACCACCAGGCCAACTCCCGCATCCTCGCCGCGGTGGGCGAGGAGCTCTCGCTGCCGGCCGACCGCGTGGTCGACGAGATCGCCCTCTACGGCAACACCTCTGCCGGCTCGATTCCCATCGCGCTCGCCGTCGCCGCCGCCGACGGGCGGCTGCGCGACGGCTCGCGCGTGCTGCTCGGCGCGTTCGGCGCGGGCTTCGTGTGGGGCGCCGGAGTGGTGGAGTGGGGGATCCCCGATGGCCGCTGAGAACGGCGCGCCACGGAGCGCCTCCGGCGCGGCGCTCGTGACCGGCGGCTCGCGCGGGATCGGCGCCGCGGTGGCCCGGGCGCTGGCCGCGGAGGGTTGGCCGGTTGGCGTGAGCTACCGCTCCGGCGCCGATGCCGCGGCCGGTGTGGTGGACGCCATCGAGGCCGACGGCGGCCGTGCCATGGCCGTGTCGGGAGACGTTGCCGAGCTCGGCGCCGCCGACCGCCTGCTCGGCGCCGTGGAGGAGGCCTTCGGCCCCGTGCTCGTGCTCGTGAACAACGCGGGTGTACGCGAGGACGGCCTCGCCGTCCAGATCGACGACGGGGCTTGGGACCGCGTGCTCGACACCAATCTGTCCGGAACGTTCCGGCTGACCCGCCGAGCGCTGCGGCCGATGATCAAGGCCCGGTTCGGCCGCATCGTGAACGTCGCGTCGGTGGTCGGCACCCGGGCCAGCCCGGGGCAGGCCAACTACGCCGCCTCGAAGGCCGGGGTGATCGGCATGACCCGCACGGTGGCCGCCGAGGTGGCGCGCCGCGGCGTGACCGTCAACGCAGTCGCCCCCGGGCTGGTGGACACCGACATGACCCGGGACCTCTCCACAGACATCCTCGACTCCGTGCCCGCCCGGCGGGCCGGTACCCCCGAAGAGGTGGCCGCCTGCGTGCGGTTCCTCGCCTCCGAGGAAGCCGCCTACGTGACCGGCGCGACGCTGGCGGTCGACGGCGGCCTGAGCGCCTGATCCACCGAACCTACCCAGGACCGATCCCGAAAGCAGGAGGCACCACCCATGGCCACAACCACCATCACGCGCGAGAACGTCGAAGCGAGGGTCGTCGAGACGATCGCCGAGCTCGGCCCGGACCCCGCGGCCGTCACCCCCGACGCCACGTTCGAGTCGCTCGACGTCGATTCGCTCGACCTCGTGGAGCTCACCCAGGTCGTTGAGGACGAGTTCGGCGTCGCCATCCCCAGCGAGGACGCGGTCAAGCTGAAGACCGTCGGCGACGCGATCGAGTACGTGGTGGCCCACGGATCGTGAGCCGCGGCGCGGCCAACACGAAAGTCCGCCGGGTGGTGATCACCGGCGTCGGCGCGGTCACCCCGCTCGGAGCCGACGCGAACGCCCTCTACGAGGGTTGGCGCGACGGGCGCACCGCCATCGAGGACGGTCTCGCGCGCTGCGCGGACTTCGACCCCAGCGATGTGCTCTCGCCCAAGGAGGCCCGTCGCTCGGATCGCTTCGCCCAGCTCGCCGTCGCCGCCTCCGAGGAGGCGCTCGCCCACGCGGGCTGGAACGGCGAGCCGCCGCACGACCCCGACCGGGTGGGCTGTGTGATCGGGACGGGGATCGGCGGCCTCGGCACCATCGAGACCCAACACGACGTGCTCCGCGACCGCGGAGCCGGACGGGTGTCCCCCCTGTCGGTGCCGCTGCTGATGGCCAACGCCGCCACCGCGGCGCTCGCCATGCGTCACGGACTGAGGGGTCCCGCGCAGACCACGGTGTCGGCCTGTGCCGCGGGCACCGACGCGCTCGGCACCGCCCTGCGCATGATCCGCGCGGGCGACTGCGACGCCGTGGTGGCCGGCGGCGCCGAGTCGGCGCTCACCCCGCTCGCACTAGCCGCCTTTGCCGCCATGGGCGCGGTGTCGAAGTCGGGCGTCTCGCGCCCCTTCGACGCCCGCCGCGACGGCTTCGTCATGGGTGAGGGCGCCGGCGTGCTCGTGCTCGAGGAGCTCGAAGCGGCCGAGGCCCGTGGCGCCACGGTCCTCGCCGAGCTCACGGGTTACGGGGCGAGCGCCGACGCCCATCACGTGACGGCCCCCGAGCCGGACGGCCGCGGCGCCGCACGGGCCATCGAGCGTGCGCTCGACGACGCCGGGGTAGGGCCCGCCGTGCTCGACTACGTGAACGCCCACGGCACCTCGACACCGCTGAACGACCGCGCCGAGACCGAGGCGCTGAAGACCGCGCTCGGCCCGGTCGCCTACGAGGTCCCGATCTCCTCGACCAAGTCGGCCATCGGCCATCTGCTCGGCGGGGCCGGAGCGGTCGAGGCGGTGGCCACCGTGCTCGCGCTGCGGGCCCGGACCGCGCCTCCGACCCTCGGCTACGGCGAGCCCGACGAGGGCCTCGACCTCGACTACGTGACCGACGGACCACGGTCGATCGGCAACGGCCGCCCGCCGCTGGCCATGTCGAGCTCCTTCGGCTTCGGCGGCCACAACGCCGTGATCTGCCTGGCGGGATGGTGAGCCGCGTCGTGGCCAACTCCTCGGTGCCCACTCGATGAGCGTCGCCTCCTCCTCCTCCTCCTCCTCCTCTCCGGAGCGCGGGAATCGGCTCTCTGCGCTCGAGCGGCTCGAGCTGCTGTGCGACGACGGGTCGCTGCGGCTCGTGCGCTCCGGAGCGGCCTCGGCGCGCATGGGCGAGCGCGCGCGCCCGGGGGACGGCGTGCTCGGCGCGGCGGGCGCCGTGGCTGGGCGGCCGGTGTTCTGCTACGCCCAGGACTCGACGGTCTCGGGCGGCTCGCTGGGCGCGACCCACGCCGACACCATCCTGCGCGTGATGGAGCTGGCCGGCCGCTCCCGCGCGCCGGTGGTCGGCTTCGTGGACTCCGGAGGGGCGCGGGTCCAGGAGGGCGTCGCGGCGCTCGGGGGCTACGGGCGGATCTTCAACGCCAACGTCGGGCTGTCGGGCCAGGTCCCTCAGATCTCCGTGGTGTCGGGCACCGCGGCCGGCGGCGGCTCCTACTCTCCCGCCCTCACCGACTTCGTGGTCATGACGGAGGGCACCAGCATGTTCCTGACCGGCCCGGGGGTGGTCCGGGAGTCGGTCGGCGAGGAGGTGAGCGCCGAGGATCTCGGGGGCCCGCGCGTGCACGAGCAGAACGGCGTCTGCCACTTCGTGGCCCCGAGCGACGACGGCGCGGTCGCGCTCACCCGCGAGCTGCTCTCCTTCCTGCCCCAGAGCTGCTCCGATCGCCCTCCGCGCGCCGCCGCCGCGCCACCGGGCGCCGCCGATCCCGGCGCCGGGGTGCCGAGCGACCTCCGCCGGGTCTACGACGTGCGCGACGTGGTGCGCGCCGTGGCCGACGACGGCGCACTGCTCGAGGTGGCCCCGGGGTGGGCGCCCAACGTGGTGACCGCGTTCGCGCGCCTCGACGGCCGCCCCGTGGGCGTGGTCGCCAACCAGCCGCGCCATCTCGCCGGCTGCCTCGACGCCGAAGCGGGTCAGAAGGCCGCTCGCTTCGTGCGCACGTGCAACGCGTTCGGCGTGCCGCTGGTGGTGCTGGTCGACACGCCCGGGTTCCTTCCCGGAACCACACAGGAGGCCGCCGGGGTCATACGCCACGGGGCCAAGCTCGTGCACGCCTTCGCGGAGGCCACGGTGCCGCGGGTGACCGTCGTGCTGCGCAAGGCCTACGGCGGGGCATACATCACGATGAACGCGAAGGACCTCGGTGCGGACTTCGCCTTCGCCTGGCCGCAGGCGGAGATCGGCGTGATGGGCGCCACGCAGGCGGTGGGCGTGGTCAACCGCCGGGAGCTCAAGGCGGCGAACGGCAACCGCGACGCGCTGCGCGCCGAGCTGGCCGAGGCCTACACCGACGAGCACCTGGGTGCCGAGGTGGCGGCGCGCCAGGGCTTCGTGGACGAGGTGATCGAGCCATCCGAGACCCGCGCGCGCCTGATGTGGGCGCTCGAGAGCCTCGAGGGCGGAGAGAGGGAGGGAACGCGTGGCGGCAACATCCCCCTATGACCACGCCCGTCCCGCGCTGCGGCGACTGCATCGCTATGTGGCCGTAGGCGACTCCTTCACCGCCGGCGTGCCCGGCGATCCCGAAGGCGCCGGGCGCTGGCCCGACGAGCTCGCGGACGCCCTGCTCGCGCGGCATCCCGGACTCGAGTACGTGAACCTCGGGGTGGCCGGAGCCACCAGCGCGGAGGTGGCCGCCGGCCAGCTCGAGCGAGCCGCGACGCTCGAGCCCGACCTCGTCACCGTCCTGTGCGGCGTCAACGACGTGCTGCTCTCCGTCCGTCCGGACATCGACGGCTACCGCGACGCTTTCACGGCGGTCCTCGCGCGCCTGCGTGCGGGCACGCCCGACGCCCATCTGCTCACCGCCACCTGCGCCGACTTCTCGCCGTGGCTGCCGATGGGACCCCGCTCGCGGCGGCGGGTGGCCGAGGGCTTGGCCGCGCTGAATGACGTGACGCAGGCGGAGGCCGCGCGCCACGGCGCCCTCTGTCTCGATTTCGCCGGTTACCCGAGCGCGGGCGATCGGGAGAACTATGCGGGCGACGGCGTCCACCCCTCGCGCGCGGGCAACCGCCGGGCGGCGGCCGCGTTCGCCGAGGCCGTGGCCGAGCTCGAGGACCACGACCGAACACCCGACCACCCGACCGATGGAGTGCCATGATCGACCCCGCCACCTCGCCGCTCGCGCTCGACTTCGACGAGCTCGAGCCCGGCATGAGCTTCGTGACCCCGGGGCGCACGGTGACCGAGTCCGACGTCGTCGCCTTCGCCGGGTTGACCGGCGACTTCCACCCCCACCACGTCGACGCCGAGTGGGCGCGGACGAGCCAGTTCGGCGAGCGCATCGCCCACGGCATGCTCGTGCTCTCCGTCGCCGCGGGGCTCGTGCCGACCGACCCCGACCGCGTGCTGGCCCTACGCCGGGTGAGCGACGCGGTGCTGAAGCGCCCGGTGCGGCTCGGGGACACGATCCACGTGGAGGGCAGTCTCGAGTCGGCGCGCGAGGTGAGCGAGGAGGCCGGGCTCGCGGTATGGCGCTGGCGGGTGCTCAACCACCGCGCGGAGATGGTGGCCCGAGTGGCCGTTGAGGTGCTCTGGCGGCGCGGCCCGGCCGCCTCGCCCGCGGGGGACACGGTTGAATCGGACTCCGCCCTCGAGGCCAAATTCGTGCTCCCGCTGTGATGCTCGCCGGCAAGCGCATCCTCATCACCGGCGTCGCCACGCGCCACTCGATCGCCTACGCCGCGGCCGAGCAGGCCCAGCGAGCGGGCGCCGAGGTGGTGCTCACCAGCTTCGGCCGCATGCGGCGGATGACCGAGCGCGCCGCCCGCAGCCTGCCGGCCACGCCCGACGTGCTCGAGCTCGACGTGCGCAACCCGGACGACTTCGAGCGCGTTCGAGAGGACCTCGAAGAACGCTGGGGCGGCCTCGACGGCGCGCTCCACGCCATCGCCTTCGCGCCGGAGGACGCGATCGGCGGCCGGTTCCTCGACACCCCGCCGGCCAGCGCCTCGGCGGCGTTCGAGACCAGCGCATTCTCGTTCAAGTCCCTGGGCCGGGCGCTGATCCCCCTGCTCGAGGCGGGCGATGCCCCGGGAGGCAGCCTCGTGGGCCTCGACTTCGACGCCTCGGTGGCATGGCCGGCCTACGACTGGATGGGCGTGTCGAAGGCAGCGCTGGAGGCCGTCTCGCGCTACATGGCACGTGACCTCGGCCCTCGGGGCGTCCGTGTCAACCTCGTCTCCGCCGGACCGCTCGACACCCCCGCGGCCGGCGGGATCCCCGGCTTCGGGCAGCTGGCCGGGGCCTGGAGCGCCCGCGCGCCGCTCGGCTGGGACACCGGCGACGCTTCGCCGGTCGGGGCGGCGATCTGCTTCCTGCTCTCCGATCTGGCCCGGGCCGTGACCGGCGAGATCCTGCACGTGGACGGTGGCTTCCACGCGATGGGGGTCGAGCCCGCGGCCCCGGCTCCGGCCGAGCAGGAAAGCTCGGAGAACGGCGTGCCTCTCAGCCCCGCGGCGTCTCCACCGACCGGCTGAGGGCCATCCCCACGCGGTCTGGGCTCCCCCGGCGGCCACGGCGGCCCGCAGGTTGGCGAGGCCGGGCGATATCGTCGCCGGCGTGCCGCCGGCCGAGGTCACGGTCTACGAGGTCGGCCCTCGCGACGGCCTCCAGAACGAGGCCGAGCGTCTTCCCACCTCCGTCAAGGTAGAGCTCATCGAGCGACTGGCAGGTGCCGGGCTGCCCGCCGTCGAGGCCACGAGCTTCGTGCGCCCGCAATGGGTGCCGCAGCTCTCCGACGCCTCCGAGGTGATGGCGGCCCTCACCCGGCGACCGGGCGTGCGCTATCCCGTGCTCGTTCCTAACGAGGCCGGCATGCGGCGCGCGCTCGAGTCCGGCGCGCGAGAGATCGCGGTCTTCGGCTCGGTCACCGAGAGCTTCGCCCGCCGCAATCTGAACGCAGGCGTCGAGGAGTCGCTCGACGCCTTCGCTCCCGTGATCGAACGGGGCCACGCGGAGGGCCTTCGCGTGCGGGGATACCTGTCGATGGTCTTCGGCGATCCCTGGGAGGGAGAGGTCGAGGTCGCGCGGGTCGTCGAGGTCGCGCGCCGCATGCACGCGCTCGGCGTCGACGAGCTGTCGCTGGGGGACACGATCGGCGTGGCCACCCCCGCACACGCGGGGCGGGTCTTGGACGCCCTCGACGGCGAGGTCCCCCGCGAGGCCCTCGCCGTCCACTTCCACGACACCTACGGACAGGCGCTGGCCAACGTGCTGATGGCCCTCGAGCGCGGGATCACCACCGTCGACGCCTCCGTCGGAGGGCTCGGCGGCTGCCCGTTCGCGGGAAGCGCCACGGGCAACCTAGCCACCGAGGACCTCGTCTACATGCTCGATGGCCTCGGCGTGCGGACCGGCGTGGAGATCGAGCCTCTGGTCGGGGTCGCGTGGTGGATCGCCGGGGAGCTCGGACTGGAGGAGCCTGCGGGGCGCGCGGCCCGCGCGCTCGGTCCACCGCCGGCCACGATCGGTGGCGGCTGAGTCCCGCCCACCGCTCGGCCCGCTGGATATTCCGAGCGGTCCAGTACCCTCGCCGATTCGTATTACCGGAAGACCGGCGGTGAACTCAAGTCCGAGAACAGGGGTGATGGTTTGGCCACGCAGGTGAGCGAGCAGGAAGCACGCGATGTAGCCGAGGAGGCACGCGAGACCGAGTGGAAGCTCCCGAGCTTCTGCAAGGAGCTGTACCTCGGCACCCTGCGCCTCGACCTGATCCACCCGCAGCCGCGGCTCGACGAGCAGGCGGAGAAGCGCGGTGCCGAGTTCCTCGAGAAGATGCGCACGTTCCTCGTGGACGATGTCGACCCCATGCGCCTCGAGGAGGACGGCAGGATCCCCGACGAGGTCATGCAGGGGTTCAAGGACCTCGGCGCCCTCGGCATGAAGGTGCCGGAGGAGTACGGCGGTCTCGGCCTCTCGCAGGTCACCTACAACCAGGCGCTGACCCTGGTCGGTGCGTGGCACTCCTCACTCTCCACCTTCCTCTCCGCCCATCAGTCGATCGGTGTGGCCGAGCCGCTGCGCCTCGCCGGCTCCGAGGAGCAGAAGCGCGAGTGGCTGCCGAAGGTGGCCAAGGACCACGTCTCTGCGTTCCTGCTCACCGAGCCCGACGTGGGCTCCGACCCGGCGCGGGTGACCACCTCCGCCACGCCGACCGAGGACGGCACCGGCTACCTCATCAAGGGCCGCAAGCTGTGGGCCACGAACGGTGTGATCGCCGATGTCGTGGTGGTCATGGCCCAGGTGCCGAAGAGCGACGGTCACAAGGGCGGCATCAGCTGCTTCGTCGTCCCCTACCACGACGAGCGCGTCGTGGTGGAGCACCGCAACGAGTTCATGGGGCTGAAGGGCATCGAGAACTCGGTGACGCTCCTGAACGACGTGTTCGTGCCGAACGACGCGCTCATCGGCGAGGAGGGCCAGGGGCTGAAGATCGCCCTCTCGACCCTCAACACCGGGCGTCTGGCCCTTCCGGCCATCTGCGTGGGTGTCGGCAAGTGGGCGACCAAGGTCGCCCGCGAGTTCGCCTCGGAGCGGGTCCAGTGGGGCCAGCCGGTGGGCAAGCACGAGGCGGTGGCGCAGAAGATCGCGTTCCTCGCCGGCAGCGCGTTCGGGCTCGAGGCCATGCTCGACGTGGCCAGCCGCCTGGCCGACAACCACCAGAACGACATCCGCATCGAGGCCTCGATCGCGAAGCTCTACGCCTCGGAGCTCGGGTGGCAGATCGCCGACGAGCTGGTCCAGATCCGCGGCGGCCGTGGCTACGAGACCGCCAAGTCGCTCAAGGCCCGCGGCGAGAAGGCGGTGCCCGCCGAGCAGGTGCTCCGCGACATGCGGATCAACCGCATCTTCGAGGGCTCGAGCGAGATCATGCACCTGCTGATCGCCCGCGAGGCGGTGGACCGGCACCTCCAGGTGGCCGGCGACATCCTCGACCCGAACGTGGGCCTGAAGGACAAGGGCAAGGCCGGCGCCCAGGCCGCGGCCTTCTACTCGAAGTGGCTGCCCCAGCTCGTGGTCGGCAAGGGCCAGGCCAAGGGCACCTTCAACGAGTTCGGCGACCTCGCCAAGCACCTGCGCTTCGCCGAGCGGGGCTCACGCAGGCTGGCCCGGTCGATCTTCTACCTCATGGGCCGCTGGCAGGCCAAGCTCGAGAAGAAGCAGGCCCGCCTCGGACGCGTCGTCGACATCGGCGCCGAGCTGTTCGCGATCTCCTCGGCCGTCGTGTACGCGAACACCATCAAGCAGGAGCAGCCCGACCGGGCCGAGGAGGCCTACGAGCTGGCCGACCTCTTCTGCCGCCAGGCCCGCCGCCGCGTGGACGACCTGTTCACCGCACTGTGGAACAACGACGACGAGGAGAACTACAAGGTCGCCCTCGGAGTGCTGGAGGGCCGCTACAAGTTCATCGAGGAGGGCATCGTCGACCCCTCCGGCGACGGACCCATGATCGCTCAGCAGCCCGACGAGCTCCAGGAGCCCGCCGGCGCCGGGAGCGGGTCGCACGACCCGGGCGCGTCCGCCAACGGATCGTCGTCCAACGGCTCGAGCGCATACGAGGAGACGGGGTCGCAGGCCGCGACGGCGTAGGCCGCGCGGAGGGGCCGGCCTCGGCGCGCAAGACCCACGACGCGCTGGCCGACTTCTTCGGACGGACCGTGTGACCGGTCCTCCGGCCCATCCGGCGTCCGGTGCGCCGCAGCCGCCGGGCGGTGCGGAAGCACCGGCAGGACACCCTGCGCCCGATATCGCCTTCCACCGCGCCACGGCCGGCACGGTGCGCGCGCAGAAGGTCGCGCTCGTCGTCGGCGGCGCGATCGGAGCGGTGGTCGCGATCCTCGCGATGCTCGCCTTCATCCTCGGCGAGGCCGGACCCATCGGGCTCGCGATCGGCCTGTTCGCGGCCGTCCTGCCGGCTCCGCTCTACCTCGCGCTCGGCCTGCGCATCGACCGCTACGAGCCGGAGCCGGTCGGGATGCTCCTCGGCGCCTTCGTGTGGGGGGCCACCGGCGCCGTGGTCATAGCGCTGGTGCTGAACACCGCCGCGGGGTTGATCGTGGGCTCCTCCTACGGCGAGCAGGCCGGCGAGCTGTTCGCCGGCAACGTCTCGGCCCCCATCGTCGAGGAGACCGCAAAGGCCCTCGCGCTGCTCGCGATCTACCGCTGGCGGCGCAACGAGCTGAACGGCGTGCTCGACGGCCTCGTGTACGCGGCCATGGTGGGGCTCGGCTTCGCCACGGTGGAGAACATCCTCTACTACGCGCGATCCGCGGTCGACGGCAGCGTGGTGGTCGTGTTCGTCCTGCGCGGGATCCTCTCGCCCTACGCCCATCCGGTCTTCACGGCCATGACCGGGATCGGGATCGCGCTCGCGGTCCGGGCCCGGCGCCCGGCGGTCCGGGTGCTCGCCGTGATGGGCGGCCTCCTCGGCGCCATAGCCCTGCACTCCCTGTGGAACACCTCGACCGGGCTCCTCGGTGGCCTCGGGTTCCTGCTCGCCTACGCGCTGGTGTTCGTGCCGCTCTTCGTCGCCATCCTCGTCACGGTGGGCTACGCGCGTCGGCGCGAGCTGCTCACGGTCGCTCGCGAGCTCCGCCACGAGGTGGAGACCGGACTGCTCCCTCCGGAGGAGCTGGCCGCTCTCTCCTCGCCCGTGGTCCGCCGTCA